>Ga0335078_10002972_pt1 | contig 25418 bp, 17 predicted proteins | sample Lox_Sample_32_FD_206711 | JGI IMG/M metagenome (GOLD analysis project Ga0335078, IMG submission 206711) | Soil microbial communities from Loxahatchee National Wildlife Refuge, Florida, United States - Lox_Sample_3.2 | ecosystem: Environmental > Terrestrial > Soil > Wetlands | place: USA... | reverse complement strand
CCCATCGCCGACAACATGGAAGAAGCCGTAAGCGGCGTGAAAGGAGAGCTGGCCATCAAGATCTACGGCAGCGACCTCAAGCTGCTCGAACAGAAGGGCGATGAAATCGTCGGCGTGATGCGGCATGTCCGCGGCATCGAGGATCTCGGCCTGTTTCGCGCCATCGGCCAGCCCAATCTCAATTTCGTCGTGGACCGGGACCAGGCCTCCCGCTACGGGATGAATGTCGCCGACGTGCAGGACGCCATCCAAACCGCCGTCGGAGGCGCCGCCGTCAGCCAGGTCCTGCGGGGCGAGGAGCGCTACGACCTGGTGCCGCGGTACAGCGCCCCGTATCGGGACACGCGAGAAGCGATTGAGGACATCCGCTTGCTGGCGCCTACTGGCGAGCGCGTCTCGCTGGCGCAACTCTCGAAGGTGCGGGTCCTCGACGGCGCCTCGGAGATCTATCGCGAAGAAAACTCCCGCTATGTGGCGATCAAGTACAGCGTGCGCGGCCGGGACCTCGGCAGCACCGTGGAAGAGGCGATCCGCGATGTGGACCGGCAGGTGAAACTCCCCGAAGGTTACCGGATCAGTTGGGCCGGCGAATACGCCAGCCAGCAGCGCTCCCAGAAACGGCTCCTGATCGTGCTGCCAATCACCATCCTGGCGATTTTCATCATTCTCTATGCGATGTTCCATTCCTTCAAGTGGGCCACCCTGATGCTCGCCAACATCGCCATGGCGCCTCTGGGCGGACTACTGGCCCTGCTGGTCACCGGCACGCACTTCAGCGTGTCGTCCGGCGTAGGTTTCCTCGCCCTTTTCGGGGTGTGCGTCCAGACCGGCGTGATCATGCTCGAGTACATCAACCAGCTTCGCGTGCGGGGCCACACGGTAATCGATGCCGCCACCGAGGGCGCCGTGCTCCGGCTCCGGCCGATCATGATGACTACGCTGGTGGCCACGCTGGGATTGCTGCCGGCGGCCATGTCGCATGCGATTGGTTCCGATTCCCAGCGGCCCTTCGCCATCGTCATCGTGGGAGGCCTGCTGGCCGCCATGATGATGAATGTCTTCCTCCTGCCCACCTTGTACGTCTGGGTGGCCGGCGATCACGATGTGCTCCCCGCCGCCGAGGCGGGATTCGAAGAATCGGAGTAGATCCCGGCAATCCCTCCGCCCGGCGTATAATCACAAGTTGAGAGAACAGCCGTTAATGGAAAGATCGCGGCGCGGCTTGTTGCCTTGACACCGGCCGCGAGCATCACGGCGCGGCCGGCCGGCGATTGCATAGTTGCCGGAGCCATCGATGGGCGCTTCCGGACGATGGATCGTGCACGAGGTTTCTCTCCGGTAAGGCGTCGATGATTCGCGGCCTCATTGATTTTTCCCTCAACAACCGGCTCCTGGTGGTGGCTCTCGCCATCGTGCTCTTTGCCTGGGGCATCATCGCATTCAAGAGTCTTCCCATCGAGGCTTACCCCGACATCGCCAACAACTACGTGCAGGTGATCACGCAATGGCCGGGGCGCGCCGCCGAAGAAGTCGAGCAGCAGGTCACCATCCCGGTCGAAATTGTCATGAACGGGCTGCCGCACTTGCAGCATCTGCGGTCCACCTCGCTGTTCGGACTTTCGAGCGTGATGCTCATCTTCGACGACGAGTCCAACAACGACTGGAACCGCCAAAAGGTGCTGGAACGTCTCGCGCAGCTCACCCTGCCGCAGAATCTCCAACCGCAGATCGGCACCGATTACAGTCCGGTCGGCCAGATTTATTGGTACACCTTGACCACCACGAATCCCGAATTCGACCTCATGGAATTGAAGTCCATTCAGGACTGGGTCCTCGAAAAACAGTTCAAGTCCGTTCCCAATGTCGTGGATGTAGTCAGTTTCGGAGGCGTCACCAAGGAATACCAGGTGGCGATCGATCCGAACAAACTCGTGGAGTACGGCCTCAGCATCGGCCAGGTTGAGCAGCAACTGGCGAACAACAACGTGAACGCCGGGGGCAGCTTCATCGAGGCCGGCCTGCAACAGATCAACGTGCGCTCCGTGGGACTCTTCGAGAACGTGCAGGATATCGGCCGGACCGTCCTCAAGACCCAGAATGGGACGCCGGTGCGGATCAGCGATATTGCCTCGGTAACGCAGGGTCCCCGGATCCGTCTGGGCCGCATCGGCAAGGCGATTCACCGGGCGGATGGCAGGATCGTCGACGACGACGACGTGGTGGAGGGCATCGTCCTGTTGCGCAAAGGCGCGGAAGCCGACGCCACGCTGCGCGCCATTCACGAAAAAGTCGACCAGTTGAATGGCCGCATTCTCCCCAAGGGCGTTAAGATCGTTCCGTTTCTCGATCGCAGCAACCTCGTCCACTACACGACCACCACCGTGCTGCACAACCTGACCGAGGGCATCATTCTGGTGGTGATTGTCCTGTTCATGTTTCTCGGCAACGCGCGCGGCGCGCTGATCGTGGCCCTCACCATTCCCTTCGCGCTGCTGTTCGCCGCCATTTGCCTGGATCTGACCCATATTCCGGCGAACCTGTTGTCGCTCGGCGCGTTGGATTTCGGCATGGTCGTGGATGGCACGGTGGTCATCGTAGAAAACATCGTCCGCCACCTGGGTGCCCAAGGGAGTGAGCCGAAGCCCTTGCTGCAACGCATTCGCGAAGCCACCCACGAGGTGCAACGCCCGGTATTCTATGCCCGGGGGATTATCATCACGGCCTACCTGCCGATCTTCACCCTGCAAAGCGTCGAAGGCCGGCTGTTCAAACCGATGGCCTGGACCGTGGCCCTGGCGTTGCTTGGAGCATTGGTCTTTTCGCTGGTGATGGCGCCGGTGCTGGCCAGCCTGATTTTCACCCAAAATACCCGCGAGTGGCACAATCCGGCGCTGGCCTGGTTGACGGCCCGATACCGGGCGACGGTGCGGCTGGCGGTTCGCGCGCGTTGGGCGACGGTGGGTCTGGCCGCGATTTGCGTGGCGGCCACGGCCTGGCTGGCCATCAGCGGCGTCATCGGCTCCGAGTTTCTGCCGCATCTCGATGAAGGAGCCATCTGGGCGCGCGGCACGCTGGCTCCCAGCACCGGCCCGGCCGAGGGAACCCGCCTGATGAACCATGCGCGCCTCATCCTGGCGGCTTTCCCGGAAGTCACGCAGGTCGTCTCCCAGGTGGGCCGTCCCGACGATGGCACCGACACCACCGGCTTCTTCAATACCGAGTACTTCGTCGATCTCAAGCCCAAGGATAAATGGCGGCCGGTGTTCCAGCAGGACAAGGGCGAGCTGATCGCCGCCATGGACCGCGAGCTCGAGCGCATCCCCGGCGTGCTCTGGAATTTCTCGCAGCCCATCGCCGACAACATGGAAGAAGCCGTCAGCGGCGTCAAGGGCGAGTTGGCCATCAAAATCTACGGCGGCGATCTGAAACTGCTCGAGCAAACCGGCGACGAGATCGTCAACGTGATGCGGCGCATTCGCGGCGTCGAGGACCTGGGCCTGTTCCGCGTCATCGGCCAACCCAATCTCAACCTCACCGTGGATCGCGAACGCGCTTCCCGCTACGGGATCAATGTGTCCGACATTCAGGACGCGATCCAGACCGCCGTCGGAGGCAACGCCGTAAGCCAGGTCCTGCAGGGGGAGCGGCGCTACGACCTGGTTCCGCGATACACCTCTCCGTATCGCGACACCCGGGAAGCCATCGAGAAGATCCGCCTGCTTGCGCCCGGCGGCGAACGCGTCTCGCTGGCGCAGCTTTCGAAGGTCGCGGTCCTCGACGGCGCGTCGGAGATCTATCGCGAGGAGAATTCCCGCTACGTGGCGATCAAGTACGGCGTGCGCGGCCGCGATCTGGGCAGCACGGTCGAAGAGGCCATCAAGGCGGTGGACCGCCAGGTCAAATTGCCCGAGGGTTACACCATCAGTTGGGCGGGCGAATACGCCAGCCAGCAGCGATCCCAAAGACGGTTGATGGTCGTGCTGCCCGTCACGATTCTGGTGATCTATATCATTCTCTACACGATGTTCGGCTCCTTCAAATGGGCGAACCTGATGCTCGCCAGTATCGCCATGGCTCCGCTGGGCGGCTTGCTGGCCCTGCTGATGACGGGCACGCATTTCAGCGTATCCTCGGGAGTCGGATTCCTGGCGCTGTTCGGCGTTTGCGTCGAGACCGGCGTGATCATGCTCGAATACATCAACCAGCTTCGCGCGCGCGGCCGTTCGGTCTTCGACGCCGCGGTCGAAGGCGCCGTGCTCCGGCTGCGGCCGATCATGATGACGACCCTGGTGGCCACCCTGGGGCTCCTTCCCGCCGCCATGTCGCGCGCCATCGGGTCCGATTCCCAGAGACCCTTCGCCATCGTGATCGTGGGCGGCCTCGTCCTGGCGATGCTGTTGAATGTTTTCTTGCTGCCTGTCCTTTATGTTTGGTGGGCCGGCGATCGCGACGTGCTGCCCAAGCCCGAGCCGGGATTCGAGGAAGCGGAGTAGACGGCCGCCGCGATTCTACGTGCGCCCGGCGCGCGCCGCCAGCGAGTAGTGCGTCAGTTTGCAGCGGCAAAGATATTCCAGCAGCAGGATCATCTTATGCTCCTGATCGCTGAGGCGGCCGGGCGCGGAACGGAAGCGGTCGAAGCGCGCGATCCCGTCGGCCAACTGGCTGCGGCTGCATGCGCCCGGTCCCCAGGATTCCAGAATGCAGGCGCCCAGAAACTCCGCAATATACTGCAATTCGTCGGTGGAAAGACCCTGCAAGAACCGGCGAGCCTTCTTCTGAAGGCGCTCTTCGACACAGGCAATGGCGGCCGAAACCAAGACTCTTCGCACCCGGACTCCGTCTCTAGGCGAGCAAAATCGTCAGTGCTGTAATTATGTCGAAAAGGAAAGCCGGACGCAAGGGAGTACCTTGCGTCCAGAAGTACCAGACGAACCAACGTCCTACTTGACGTACACCGTTATGGGTTCGCTCGTTTCAGTCGACGAGATCTCCATGGTATTCGGGCCGGACGACGTGGCTGCCGGTATTACCGCGTTGATCTGGCAAACCCCCGCTACCAGACCCGGAGCCGGTCCGGAGTAATATAACTTCATCGTGAGCGGCGGGTCGAAAAGCGGGTTCAGGCTGATGGTCAGATCGACCGGATACACTTGCTTGGGGAAGTTCGAAAGAGCGGTGAGAACGCCATCCACGCTCGGCGGATTCGTCTGCCCAAGACCAGTCCCGTAGATTACGATGACCGATCCGGCAGGCGCGGGATGGGCCGCGCTGTTGAGCGTGTTGTCCTGGTTCACGATGGCGTTCGGGAACACCGCGGGAGCGCTTTGCGAGACCGGAATGTTACTGGTGGTAGCCGTGCCTCCGGCCGCTTCGACGCGCACCGTTTTCACGACGCTGCCCACGGCATACGGCACGATGGCGTTGACTTGCCCGGCCGCGACATAGATCAGCGGCGCCGGAAGGTCGTCGAAGAATACTTGCACGCCGCCAAGCTCGTAGGTCGGCGTACCGTTCCAAACGACCGGCGTGGATTGGCCCAGATAGTGTCCGAAAAAGGAGACCAGCTCGCCGGGGGCAAGCGCGCCGCCGGTAAAGCTCGCGGAACTGACCAGCGCCGAAAAAGACGGCGTTCCCGGTAGTGCCGGAGGCGTGTCCGGAGTCACGCCCCGCACGACGCCGCTCTGCACGTCGGCAATATACAGCGTGCTGCCATTCAATGCCACTGCCGTGATGGATTGCAAATGCGCCTGCGTGGCCGGACCGCCATCGCCGTCGTAGCCCTTGCTTCCGGTCCCGGCTACGGTCTGGATGATGTTCGTGTCCGAGGCGAGTCTGCGAACGCAATAGCAGGAGGTGTCTCCCAGAAAGACGTTGCCGCTGGCGTCCGCAGCCAAGGTGAGCGGCTGGCACACCGCGGCCACGTTCCCGGTGCCGCCATCTCCCAAATAACCGCATCCTCCGACTCCGGCTGCCACGGAGAGGGTGCCGGCCGTCGAAATCTTAAAGAGGTAATACGTGTTGAGGCTGCCAAAATAAATATTGCCGCTGGGATCGGCCGTGACGCCTGTAACACTGCCGATGGAGGCCTGGACGGCGGCGCCGCCGATTCCGGACAAACCCGGCTTCCCATTACCGGCGACGGTGGTGATGATGCCGGTCGCGAGCGCAATTCGCCGGATGCGGCTGTTGCCGAAATCGGCGATCAACAGGTCGCCTGCGGCATCCACCGCGAGCGCGTCCACCCCGCTGACTTGCGCGCTCGCAGCCGGACCGTTGTCGCCGGAGTACCCCTGGACGCCCGTCCCGGCCAGCGTCGTGACCGTTAAAGACGGATCGATGCGGCGTACGCGGCTCTCTTCCCCGACGTACAGGTTGCCGGCGGAATCGAAGGCCAGGCTCAGCGGGCTGAGCTGCGCCTGAAGGGCCGAGGCGCCGTTCTGCGTGCTGGTTCCCCCTCCGGCAAACGTCGAGATGTTGCCGGTGGTATGGTCCACTTTACGGATCACGTTGCCGCCGCCGATGAACAGGTCCCCCGCGGCATTTACGGCGACGGTCACGGGATTGGTCAACACCGCGCCGGGCGCCAGGCCGCCGTCGCCGTTGGCGGATGTGCCGGCGATCGTCTGGATCACGTTGCCGGCGGCCGCCACCATGCGCACGCGCTGATTGCCCGTATCGGCGATGTACAGATCGCCGGCACTATCGAGCGCCAGGCTCGTGGGTCCGTTGAGCTGCGCTTTCGTCGCCAGACCTCCGTCGCCCGCCAGCGCCGCCAGGCCGTTGCCCGCAATCGTGGTGATCACGCCGTTTGCCGCGGAGATCAGCCGTACCCGGTTCTTGTCGAGCACATAAAGGTTCGAGTGAGTGTCAATCGCCAGGCCGTACGGCCCGTCGAACGACGCTTTCAAGGCGCTGCCTCCATCGCCGCTGGCGGGTCCGTGCCCCGTGCCCGCAATGGTGGTGATGATCAGGGTGCCGGCGGCGATCTTCCGAATGCGGAAGTCGCCTGTGTCGGCGATGTACAGGTTGCCGCTGGCATCCACGGCAATGCCAGTCGGCGCGATCAGCGTGGCCGCCGTAGCCGGACCGCCGTCGCCGGAGAAATGGCCGCCACCGTTGCCGGCAATCGTGTTAATCACATTCGTCTTTGCATCGATGCGGCGCACGCGGCCCCCGAGTTCGACAATATAAATGTTCCCCGCCGCATCGACACAGAACTGTTGCGGCGAGTTGAGCGTTGCGTCGACCGCGGGTCCGCCGTCTCCCGTCGAGCTGTTGGACTGGGAGTTCCCGGCCAGCGTAGTAACCGTCGCCTGTTGCAAGTTCAGCTTGCGGAGTCTCGAAGTATCCACGAACAACAGGTTGCCGCTTGGATCGAACGCCATGGAAGTCGGCGTTACCCGCACCGACAGCGCCGGACCGTCCCCCGTGTTGTAGACCGAGGCTCCGCCGCCTGCCACTTCGGAAAGAACGCCGCTCGCATGATCCACCTTCAGAATGCGGCCGTTGACGGCGATAAACACATTCCCCGAAGCATCCACAGCGACGCCTTCGGGGCTTCCCAGGCGGCTCTCCGTCGCCTGAACGTTATTGACGAAACCGCCGCCCGCTACTGTCGCGATCACGCCCTGGCCGTAGGCCGCGGCCGCGACAGCCAATGCGCCGGCCACGCAGAGGCTTCGGATGATTTGATAATAGTGCCTTTGGATCGACATATTCTGTCTCTAGAGAATACGATATCAGAGTCGGCCGCGTGGCACGCAGCGCGCGGGCGCCGATCGGGCGGCGAAGTTCCGTTCTCCGCGAGCGGGACTAAAGTCACTAGAGCTTGTTGAAAAACGCGCCCCGGCAATCGCGGCTCTGCGGGTTGTTGCAAAGTCGAGGCTCCCTTTCAGAGCCTCGCGCAGGCGGTATCGCGCCTTCTTCGCTACCCTCGGTAGTTCGCGCCGCGAGGAGACCGCCTAACTCAACTGCTTTTTGATGGGCAGCTCGCGAATCCGCTTTCCGGCCGCCGCAAATACCGCGTTGCAGATGGCGGGCGCGATGGGCGGCACGCCGGGCTCTCCCACACCCGCGGGAGCCGCATCGCTTTCTACAATCCGCACGTGCGTCTCCACGGGCGCCTCGTTCATGCGCGCCACCGGATACCGGTCGAAGTTCGATTGCTGAATCTGTCCGCCCGCCGCGGTGATCTCGCCCATCAACGCGATGCTCGCTCCAAATACGGCCGCGCCTTCAAACTGGGCTTTCACGCGGTCCGGATTGATCACGCGTCCCGCATCGATCACCACGTCCACCCGCGGAATGCGGATCTCTCCGCCATGTACTTCGACCTCCGCCACCGCCGCCACGTAGGTCAGAAAACTGCGGTGCGCCGCGATGCCCAACGCCCGCCCGTTACCCGCTTTCTTGTTCGCCCAGCCCGACTGCTGGGCCGCCAGCTCGATCACCTTCCGCAAGCGTCCCGTATCGAACGGATACTTCGGATTGTCCGGACCGCCCTGCTTTACGCCTTCCTTGGCGAAATCGATGATGCGCGGCTGCCCGATCAGTTCCAGCAGGTACTCTACGCGATCGCGTCCCGCCGCCGCGGCCAACTCATCGGTGAAGGTCTGCACGCCGAAGGCGTGATAGATATTGGAAACCGAGCGCAGCCATCCGATCCGCACCTGCGCCTTCGCCGGCCCGTTCTCCACGCGCAAATTCGGGATCACGTACGGTAGGTCCGTCCATCCCATGCCGAGTTGGAAGCCCCCGTACTGCTCGTTTGCATTGAAGAGCATCGCGATCGGCGGGAATACGCTGCGCTGCAGCCAGGCGCTCGGCCGGCCCTTCTCGTCCACCGCGGCTTTCATGTACAACGCCGCCGGGGAATGGAAGTAGTCGAACCGGATGTCGTCCTCGCGGCTCCAGACGATCTTGACCGGCTTGCCCACTTGCTTGGAAAGCAGCGCCGCTTCCGCGACGTAATCCGGTTTCGATTTGCGCCCGAATCCGCCGCCCAGCAGCGTCACGTGGCAGAGCACGTCCTCTTTATGTATGCCGAGCGCGTGCGCCACCGTCTCCTGCACGGCCTGCGGATTCTGGGTCGCCGCCCACGCCGTCACCTTGCCGTCTTTGAATTCGGCCACCGCGGCCGGCGGCTCCATGGCTACGTGCGCCAGCATCGGCGTGTAATAGGAGGCCTCGACGATCTTGCCGCCTTTGGCGAACTCCGCGTCCACGTTGCCCGTTTCGCGAGCCACCCGGCCGGGCTGCCGCGCCGTATCCAGCATGGTCTTCCGATACGCGGCCGACTCGTAGCCGGCGTGCTCGCCCAGATCCCATTCCACTTTGAGCTTCTTGCGTCCCTGGAGCGCCGCCCAACTGTTGTCCGCGATCACCGCCGCGCCGCCCAGAGCCTGGAATCCGTACGGAGGCTTCGCCAGGTCCAGCATCACGACCTGCTTCACCCCCTTCACCAGCTTGGCCGCCGCGTCATCGCAGGTCTTGAGCGCGCTGCCCATTACCGGCGGACGCTCGATCGCCGCATAGACCATGCCCGGCATGCGCGCGTCGATCCCGAAGGCCGCCTTGCCCGTCACCAAGCCGTCCAGATCGACGATCGCCATGTCCTTGCCGATATAGCGGAACTGGCTGGGAGACTTGAAGCGGATGTCGTTCCGTGCGGGCGCCGGCGCCGCCGATGCGGCTGCCACCAGGTCGCCATATGCCAGTTTGCGGCCGCTCTTGGCGTGCACGACGAAATGGTTCTGCCCCGCGCATTCTTCCGCGGGCACCCCCCATTTCGCAGCCGCGGTATTTTCGAGCATCGTACGCGCCGACGCGCCCGCCGCCCGCAAGGCATCGTAGAAATCGCGCACCGAACAGGACCCGTCGGTATCCTGGGAGCCGTATTTGGCGTCGCCCGCCGCCTGAATCACTTGCACGCGCGCCCAATCCGCTTCCAACTCATCGGCCACGATCATGGGCAGTCCCGTCCGGCAACCCGTGCCCATCTCCGAGCGGTGCGCCACGATTTTGACCGTGCCGTCGGGCTCGATTCCCAGGTACACGCCCGGCTGCCAGACCTTGCCATCTGCGGAAGTGGCGTCCGGCTGCGCCCCCAACTTCGTCGCCAGCGGCGCGGCGATCACCAGCGCGCCGGCCGAAAAAATCCGGCCGAGAAACCCGCGCCGCGAGACTTCGTGAGGCGCGGTCATGCCTGTACCCCCGCCGCCATCTTGATCGCCCGGCGAATTCGCTGGTACGTCCCGCAGCGGCAGATGTTTCCCTGCATCTGGTCGTCGATCTCCCGGTCGCTGGGTTTGGGTTTGCTCCGCAGCATCGCGGCCGCCTGCATGATCTGCCCGCTCTGGCAGTATCCGCACTGCGGCACGTTGCAGGCCTTCCAGGCTTTCTGCAGCGGATGTTCGCCCTGGCTGGAAAGCCCCTCGATGGTGGTGATGGTTTTGCCGGCTGCCGCCTGCATCGTCGTCAGGCAGCTTCGGGCGGCCTCGCCGTTCACATGCACGGTGCACGCGCCGCACAGGCCCATGCCGCAACCGAACTTCGTCCCGGTGAGTTCGAGTTCGTCGCGCAGGTACCAGAGCAGCGGCATCTCCGGATCGCCCTCAAACCGCATTGCCTTGCCATTCACGGTCATTTGGATCATGGTGATTCCTCGGGTTGGGAACTGCTGTTCCTCAGTATACGCCGAGTCACCGGCGTAAATCGTGGCGGGCCGCGCCGGCGAAGAGAAGCCGCGGAACTAGTTTGCCAAACGCTTCCGGCCGCATTACTGCTTCTTCCGCATTGGGCCGAACTCCTGCTTGAGCTTGGCCCATTTGAGCAAGTCGTTGCAGACCACCCACGGCTCGGCCGCAGGCCCTCCTCCGGTATCTTTCAGACTACCCTTTCACGCCGAATACGGCAGGACCTCTTCGCTTTGCGGGTCGAACCGGATGCGCCGCTTCTCCTGGTAGCTCTGGACGGCCAGCAGGGCCGCCTGTGCCGCGCGATGCCCGATGTACACATCGGCGTTCGGCAGTTTGCGCGAGCGGCAACATTCCAGAAAGTTGCGCACATGCGCGCCGGTGATGTCGCCGGCAAAGCGCTGCATCACAGGCTCCGCATTCTTCCCGGCCGGGCGGAACTCGTAGCGGTTCCGGTTTACGAAAAGGCGCCCGCCCGAGCCCAGAAACTCGACGCCATATTCGGGTCCGTTGGGAACCGCGAGCGAAACAAAACTCACGGTGAAGCCGCCCGGGTACTCGAACAGCGCGCTGATGGTGTCGGGCGCCGTGCGCCCATCGTGGAAGTCGTAGTAAATCCCGCCGGCCGCCGCGGCCGAGAGCGGCGCGTCCTGGCCCATGAACATGTGGACCACGTCGATCCAATGCGCTCCGAAATCCGTCAGCTTGCCGCCGCCGAAATCCAGGAACGCGCGGAAATCGAGATACTGGGCCGGATTCCAGTCGCGGTATTTCAGCGGGCCGAGGAAGCGCACCCAATCCAGATTCGCGGGCTTCTGCGCAGGTTCGGCCGGCAGGCGCCGCGCTTCGCCGCCGTGCCAGACGCAATCCACGTGCGAAATCTTGCCCAGCAAGCCGGACTGCACGAATCGTTCGCGCGCCTCCAGGTACACGGCGCCGGAACGCTGCTGCATGCCCACCTGGCAGACGCGGTTGTTGACGCGCGCGGCGCGCACGATGTCGGGCCCTTCTTCCCGCACGCGGGTCAGCGGCTTCTCGACATAGACATCCTTGCCGGCTTGCAGCGCGTCGATGGCGATGGCTTTGTGCCAGTGATCCGGCGTAGCGATCAGAACGGCGTCCAGTTCCTTCGTTTCGAGCAGCCGGCGGTGGTCGCCGAAGGGCTTGGCGCCCGGCGCCTGGGCGAGAGCTTTGTCCACGCGATCGCCGTAGACATCGCACACCGCGCGTACCTCCACCGCTTCGGTCTTCTGAAAAATCGATGCGACGTACAGACCCCGGTCGCCGGCGCCGGCGAGGCCGAGTTGCAGGCGATCGTTCGCGCCCAGCACGCGCGAGTATGACAGAGCCGTCAGCGCGGCCGCTTGGATTCCTTCCCTCCGGGTGATCATGGCTGAACCCATGATACCTTCCGGGAAGTCTTGCGGTGCGCCGCAAAGGAACGCTGCCGGGTCTCCAGGCTAGCTGCGCCGCCCGGACAGGATGTGCAGAAGAAGGGAGATCACCGCCAGGACCAGAAGAATGTGGATCAGGCCGCTCGCTACATGAAAGGCTACCCAGGCAAATAGCCAAACCGCCACGAGGATCAAGAACAGAATCAGGAATAGGAATCGCATGTGTCTCCTCGCCACAGAAAAAGCAGGTGTGACGCCAATGTGGACTTCCTTACGCCGGATCCACGCCCGCGGTCACGGCCCGGCGCCTCGAATCGTACCCAGCGGCGCCGCCGACTGCCGCCGTTGCTGGCCCGGCGCTTGGAGTCGCGCCCAGCGGTGTGGCTGCCCCCGGCCGTTGCCGTTCCAACGCTTGCAATCGCGTCCAGCCGCGCGGCCGACTGCTGGACCGCGCTTCCCTCAACGCGCCGGTTGCGCGTCCGTCGTGAACCGGAAGATCGTCGTGGTGCGATACACCGCGCCCGGCTTCAACACGGTAGTCGGAAAACTGGGGTGATTGGGTGAATCCGGGTAGTGTTGCGTCTCCAGGCAGAAGGCGAAGCGCCTTTCGTACACCTTACCGCCCTTGCCGTGAATGGTTCCATCGAGGAAGTTGCCGGTGTAAAATTGCAGCGCCGGCTCCGTAGTCAGCACCTCCAGGACTCGTCCGGATTTTGGCTCCGTAACTTTTGCGGCCGTCATCAACCCGTCCCCGCTGCGATTCAGCACGAAGTTGTGGTCGTAGCCTCTGCCGAGCACGATTTGCTCGTCGCTCGAGTTGATGCGCTCCCCGATGGCGTGCGGTTGGCGAAAATCCAAAGGCGTGCCTTCCACGCTGCGAAGTTCGCCGGTCGGAATGAGCCCTTTGTCGACCGGCGTGAAACGATCGGCGTTGATCGTCACCTGGTGGGCCAGAATATCCCCCGCGCCCTGCCCCGCCAGGTTGAAGTACGAGTGGTTCGTCAGGTTCACGACGGTATCCTTGTCGGTCGTAGCGGTGTAATCGATCTTCAGTTCATTGTCATCGGTGAGCGTATAGACAACGGTGGCAGACAGGTTGCCCGGATAACCTTCTTCGCCATCCTTGCTCAGGTAGGACAATTCGAGCGACGCTCCGCCGGCGGGCTTCGCTTTCCAGAGCATCTTGTCGAATCCGCGATTCCCGCCGTGCAGGCTGTTCTCGCCATTGTTTTTGGCCAGCGTGTATTCGACTCCATCCAGCGTGAACTTGCCGTGCGCGATGCGGTTGCCGTAGCGCCCGACTACCGCGCCAAAGTGGGCCGGGTTCTCGACATAGCCGTCGAAGCCGTCGTAGCCGAGCACGACGTCGGCCAGCACCCCGGTGCGGTCCGGGACTTTGAGGGAGACGATCACCGCCCCGTACGGCGAAATGGCCGCTTCCACGCCCTTCGCATTTTTCAGGGTGTACAACTCCACGGTTTCACCCGCCGGTGTCTTGCCGAATGGCCGGCTGCTGATGTTCCGGCCTGCATCAGCTTCTTTGTTCGATGAGCAGTTCATGGTCACCATGGCAGCGAAAATCAATAAAGGACTCAGATTGCGAGCGATCAACTTCGCCCTCCTTGCGATGCACCTGGTACGAGGTGATGCGCGTTACACGAGCTTCGCCATTAACATGGTATCCGAATGCGGACTGGAATGCTCCGGGGCGGGCCAAAAATTAAAGGCCCCGGCTGGGTATCCGGGGCCTTGCACTCAGAGGGTTGGCGGCGGGAGGGGACTCGCCGCCAGGGATGCTGTCTGTATTGATTTCAATATAGCATTTTCAGACCTTGTTGTCTAGTGAAATTGTCAAACTATTTTTTGGACCGGAAGGCCCGGCTCCCGAGGCACCGTCAATCCGCGTTCAGCGCTAAAGCTTGCCCGCGAGAAGGCTGCTGATGAGATCGTCCGGGCCATGAATGGCCTGTTCTCTATGCCAATCTCCGACAGAATCTCAGGCCTCCTCCTCAAACGGGCGACCGTTCTGCGGCGGTCGGCAACGCCGGCGTTAGGAATTGCTCCTGAATAAGCCGCTACCGCCGATCGGGTTCATGCGCAACTTCTTTCTTCCGGTTGCGTCGGCCCACTTTCTTGCTTTCCTTCTTGGGGCCCCAGTATGCGCCGTTACCAAGTTTCGCGCCGTTGTGTTCGGGCTTCCCGGCTTCGTAGTCCATATAGATAAATGTCTTTAGGAAGGATTTGGCAGCGGACGGAGCGATAGCTCCTTCATCGGGAAGTCCTTGACGTTGTCCGTAAGCAGGGTCAGCTCATAGTGCATGGCCACGGCGGCGATGATCACGTCGCCGAGGTTCAGGGTAGTACCCTTCCGGGCATAATCGCGCTTAAACTCGCCAGCCAGACGAGCGGCCGTCGGGGCTATGGGGAAGTGCTGCAGGCTGGCAAACAGTTCTTCGGTGGCGGCTTCTTCCTTGGGCCGCATGCCTGCGTAGACCTCGGTAATATTGATGGGACAACAGGCCAAAACATGGCCAGCCTTGACCAGGTCCAGCAGAAAGGCCGGGCGCCCACGCCTGTTGTTCAAGGCGTCGATGATAACGCTGGTATCGAGCAGGAAGGTAGCCATGGTCAGCGAGTGGTTACTTTTTCAAAGCGCTGGTCGTATTCGCGCCGAAGTTTCTTCACCCATTTGGCGGCACCCTGCTTGAGCTCGGGATGGTCTTTGTCCTTCCATGCCCCGGCAGCGCCTTCCAATGCCTTGATTTGGCGCAGGCGCATCAACTCCTTCTCCGCTGCTTGGGTAAGAAAGGTGCTGCGGCTCCGTTTGCCGACCAAGGTGTCGATCTCCGCGACCAATTGCTGCGGGATGACGATGTGGGTTCGTTTGGTGTTCATCAGGTTGAGGATTACGTGCTTAAGGGCGGGCTTGGTAGGCCCACTCATAGTTTAACACCCTATGGGATTCTGTAAGAATGGTCGTGCCCCCTTCCATCCCCTCGTATTGAAGATTCGCTGGAAAATACTTGAAGTGGCCGCTGTTGGCTCTAGACAATGCGATTTGGGACCGGCTTGCTCGGAGAAGCGAACCGGAATCAGCAGTTCGCCTAAAGTATAGCGTCTCCTTATTAAAAGGCCCCGGCTGGGTATCCGGGGCCTTGCACTCAGAGGGTTGGCGGCGGGAGGGGACTCGCCGCCAGGGATGCTGTCTGTATTGGTTCCACTATAACTGTTTCAGATCTGTTTGTCTAGTATTTTGAAAATATTTTTGAAAGAAACTTAGGGCGCGCCGGTTTCGTTGCGATTTCCCACAGTTACGGAGAGGCAGCGCCCCCAGGGTGTTAGAATCCACCTCATGGAAGATCCGAAGAAGGACCGAAGGCAATTTCTCCAGTCGGCGGGGGCGGCGCTGACCACCTCCATTTTCACGGGAAACCTGAAAGGCGCCAACGATCGTATCGCCGCCGCCTTCATCGGCATGGGGCGCATGGGCTCGAGTAACATGGGCTACGCCATCGAGCAGCCGAATCTGCAAGTGGCTGCCGTGTGCGACGTCTACCAGCCGCACCTGGACAAAGCCATGGCGCAGGCCCGCGAGAAAGGACGCCGTCCCAAAGCCGTTCGCGATTTTCGGGAGATCCTGGCCGACCCGTCGATCGATATCGTCAACATCTCCACGCCGGACCACTGGCATGCCTACATGACCGTCGAGGCCTGCAAGGCAGGCAAGGACGTGTACGTCGAGAAGCCCGTCTGCGTGGCCGTCGAAGAGGGCGTCAAGATGGTCGAAGCGGCCCGGAAATACAACCGCGTCGTGCAAGCCGGAACCATGCAGCGTTCGGCGGTGCACTTCCAGCAGGCCTGCGATCTGGTGCGCCGGGGCGAGCTCGGAAAGGTCACGTTCGTACGCACGTGGAACTATGGATGGCAGGCGCCGGAAGGCATCGGCAATCCCCCGGATAGCGATCCACCGGAGGGCCTCGACTGGGACATGTGGCTCGGCCCCGCGCCGAAACGCCCTTTCAACCGCAACCGCTTCGGCGTGGACCCGAACGCTTTCTCGCACTTCCGCTGGTTTTGGGACTACGCCGGCGGCATGATGACCGACTGGGGCGTGCACTGGCTGGATATCGTGCAGATGGCTTTCGGCGAGGCCATGCCGCGAACCATATCGAGCGCCGGCGGCAAGCTGTGGTTCACCGATAACCGCGAGACGCCGGACACGCTCCAGGTGACCTACGAATATCCCGGCTTCATCGCCACCTATGAACACCGCAGCGCCAACGGGCAATCGATGTTCAATAAAGGCGGCGGCATTTTATTCCATGGCAGCCAGGCGACCTTGTTCGTCGATCGGGAAGGCTATCGCGTGGTCCCCGAAGGGAAAGGCGGCAAGCACGCGGAGGTGAAATCCACCTCCAGCGGCAACGCCAATCATTGGGCGGACTTTCTCGAGTGCGTGCGCACCCGGCAACGTCCCATCAGCGACATCGAGAAATGCTTCCGCTCGACATCCACATGCTTGCTGGGAAACGCGGCGCTGCGCAGCCGGGAGCGCCTGGATTGGGACGAGCGCGCTCTGACCGTGGCGCAACCCGCGGCCCGCAGCTTCCTCACGCGGGCTTACCGCGATCCCTGGAAGCTCGAGGTCTGACTTTGAAGAGAGGAAGTCCGGCAAATTAGCAGAACGCTCCCCGGCAGGGAGCGGAGGGGATTTCCAGGCAGGATCGTTCAGGTTGTCCACGGAGGCAAAAGGTGAACCGAACTCCCTCTTTCGCCTCCACCATAAGGGGCGGTCAACCGCCGGCCCCTGCCCGAAAAATGTAAGTAACTGAAATCGCGGAGATTATAAAGCGCGCGCTAGCGTCACCGGCGAATGGAAGCGCGCACTGGCGGGACTAACAGAAGTCCCGCCCGGCAAGCCAAAGGAGTTGGTGAAAAAGGCGCGGCACGCTTGCTGACGCCCGGCTCTAAAACGGAGCCTCGATTTCGCAACAACCTGCAGAGCCGCGACCGTGAGGGAGTCCCCATGGCCCTGCGGGCCGCCAAAGGCAGTGAAGACGCGCTTGCGCCGGCACAATGGAATCCAGGTGTTCGACTGCGTCTTCAACGGAGCCGCGACCGTGAGGGAGTTCCCATGGCCCGCTGCGGGCCGCCAAAGGCAATGAAGACACGCTTGAGCCGGCACAATGGAATCCAGGTGTTCGACTGCGTCTTCAACGGAGCCGCGACCGCGAGGGAGTCCCCATGGCCCGCTGCGGGCCGCCAAAGGCAATGAAGACGCGCTTGAGCCGGCACGATGGAATCAAGGTGTTCGACTGCGTCTTCAACGGAGCGGGACCCCGGGGCGCCTTTCTCACCAGCCAAAGCTTGCGCCACGCCGCAGCAGCGCCGCACGCTTATGCATCCGACGCCGCGGCCTCCCTCTTCTTCTCGTAAGCGTCGAACTGCGTCCGATACTCTTCGTAGCCCTTCCGTCCCATCAGGCCAAATGTGAACTTCTTGCCCAGTTCCACGCCTTCCTGGTCGAAAGCGTTGATATTGAGCAACTCACCCATGAAAGCCGTTTCGAACTCCATGAGTTGCAGAAACGCGCCGAGGTGTTCCTCGTCGACCTGCTGCAAAGTGAAAGTGCAATTCGGGCGGCCGGCCGCGATCATGGCGGCTGCGGTGGCGCGGCGCTCCGCGTCGATCAACTTGGCCAGCGATTGACCGGCCAGCGCATCGAAGGCGGGAAGGTTCAGGCGCACCTTGGGAATTCGCATGGTTTGCGGGAACTTCTCCACGGCCCAGAAGCTGAACACTTTATCGTTGGGTCCTTCGATATAAAGCTGCACCTGCGAGTGCTGATCGGTGGTGCCGAGCGCGGCCACCGGCGTCTGGCCTGTGTGGACCGTGGCGCCGCCGCGGTCCCGCGCCTTGCCGAGCGATTCCGCCCAAAGCTGCCGGAACCAGAAAGCCGTCCCCCACAAGTGGTTGGAGTAGGGGAAGGCCACCTGGATCGTCTTGTTCTTGCGCGTCCACAAGAGCCAGTGACACAGGGCCGCGCGCAGCGCGAGATTCTCGCGCAAATCGGGCTGCCAGCAGACGTGCGTCATAGCGGCCGCGCCGCGCATCAACTTGCGGATATCGATGCCGATCAGGGCGGCCGGCAACAGTCCCACGGCCGATAACACGCTGAACCGCCCGCCGACGTTTCCGGGAAGAAAGAAGGTGCGGTAGTTCTCGCGCTTGGCCAGCTCCAGCAAATCCCCGTGATCCTGGGACGTGACCGCCGCGATGCGCGCGCCGGCTTTGGTCTTGAGCGCTTGCGTCAGCCAGTCGCGCACGATTAAAGACGTGGCGACGGTTTCAGCGGTGGATCCGGATTTGGCCACCACCACGGCCAAAGTCTTCTTGGGATTCATCGACGCCAGCGCCGCGTGGGTGAACGCCGGATCGACATTGTCCAGGATCACCAGGCGCGGATGCGCGGCGGAGAACGCGCCCTGCACCGGATGCGGGCCGCGAATGCCGCAATCGAGCGCCCAAGCGCCCAACGCGCTGCCACCGATGCCGATCAGGCACACCGTATCGTAAGAGCCACGCACGGATTCCGCATACGCGCGCACCTCTTTGATCGTTCCGGTTTGGAACGGCAAGTGCGGAAAGCCCTGGGCATGCGCTTCGCTCTGTTTGCGAAAAGAATCCAGCGCGGCGAGGGCGCGCGGCTGCTCCCGGGCGATGCTGGAGCGCGAAATTCCGTGGGCGTCGCCGGCCAGCTCGGCGAGCATGTTGGTTTCGTCGAATTGGATTTTCATGATCGACTACCGGCGGCGGACGAAGTTCGTTTCCGGTCCGAAAAACGTGGGGAACGTTTTGGAGATATGATCGTGCCAGGCCAGGCCTTCCTCGTCCATCAGGGCCCACAGGATGCCCAGGCCGCAGGCGCAGAAACTAAGGCAGGCGCCCAGGTAACGCAGCCAGCGCGACAACCGGTCCGGCGGGAAGCCGTCGAAGTTGATCAGCGTCAAGCGGGTGACCTGCATGCCGAGCGTGCGGCCGCCGGACCATACCCACACGAAGCCGTAAAAGACCGCGATGAGCAGGGCGGAGGCCGCCAGCATGAGGAGCGCCAGCTTGTTGGAGGTCAACTCGCCGCCCAGCAGGTAAAACGTGGTCAGAAAAAGGCCGCATGCGATCACCACCATGGCGCTATCGATGGCGGCGGCAAAGGCCCGGTGCATGGGCGCGGCCACTGGAGCGTCGCAGTAGATGACCGCTTCGACAGTGGTGCTCAGTTTGCGGGGCGCAGGCGGCGCGGGCGGCAGGAAATCGAGCGAAGGCTGTGCGTCGCCGGACGGCGCCGCGCGGCGCGCCTGCAGCCTGACCGACGTGCGGACCACCGTCTTGGGCGGAGCGTTTCTGGGACCCAAATCCAGCACGGGCACGCTCAGGGCATCGAACGGAATGACCTTGCCGGCCGGCTTTTCCTGGAAGAGCAGCGTTTGCCGCGGAGGAGGCGGCGCGGGCGCCCGATCCGGCTCGCTGCGCACAGGTTGCGGCACCGTCGCGAGGGAACCGTGGTTGGCCATCGCATAGGCATCGGCCAGCGGCCGGCCGCAACGCCGGCAACGGCGTTCTTCGTTTGAATTCAAGTAACGACAATAACTACACGTCATGAGAATCCGTCTCTCCCTGCAAAGGATGACCCCGGTGTGTTACGTTTGCCGATTGAGGCCTCTCCTGCGTTGGCTCCCTCATCCTGTTGGTAGCACAATCGGCGATTTTTGTCACGAACTTTCTTCGCGGATTGGGTGCGGTTCCATCCTCGCGGCCGGAGCCGCGCTGTTTTTCCTGCACAGCCCGGCGGCAGGGCAGTTTCCGCCGACCTCGGTGTTGGTCCCGCGGCCGGCCGCGCCTTCGGCGGCGCAACCCAATCAGCACATCTATAAGCCGCGTCCCGATGCGCCGCCGGTCGGCGAATGGAACCTGCGCGCGGTGAGCCAGACCACCGACGGCGCGTGGAGGCATGCCAAGGGACATGTGGAACTGGAAAACGTCGTGATGCTGTTCCGCGCCGACGAGCTCGATTACAACGACGACACCGGCGAGGTGCGGGCCCAGGGGAATATCTATTTCGAACAGTTCGAACGGAACGAAAAGATCTGGTGCGACCGCCTCGAGTACAACACCAAGACGGAAGCCGGCAAATTCTACGATGTGCGCGGCACCACCGCCCCCCGCATCGACACGCGCCCCGGCATGCTCACCAGCACGAACCCGTATTACTTCCAGGGCGTCTGGGCCGAGCGGGTCGAAGGCCACTACATTTTATACGACGGCTTCCTGACCAACTGCCGGATTCCGCATCCGTGGTGGCGGCTCAAGGGGCCGCGCTTCGACGTGGTTCCGCGCGAGTCGGCGCGCGCCTACCGATCGGTCTTTCTACTGCGCAGGTTTCCGCTATTCTTTACGCCATTTTTCTACAAGTCGCTTGAGAAGATTCCCCGCCGCACCGGTTTTCTGATGCCGAACATCGGCCACAGCTCCGTGAGAGGCTTCATGGTGGGAGGCGGCTTTTTCTGGGCGATCAATCGCAGTTACGACGCCACCTACCACGTCCAGGACTACACCGCGCGCGGATTCGCCCATCACCTCGAATTGCGCGGCAAGCCGACCGACAAGGCGGACTTTGACGCCATCGTGTTCGGCGTGCAGGACCGCGGGGTCCAGATCCCCAACGGACCGCTCATCAAGCAGGGCGGCTTCACCGCATCGGTGGCCGGCAAGGCCGACCTGGGCGACGGTTGGACCGCGCGCGGATTCATCAACTACCTGAGCTCCTTCACCTTCCGCGAAGCCTTTTCCGACACCTTCAACGAGGCCGTGTTTACGGAGGTCAACTCCGTGGCGTTCCTGAACAAGAACTGGTCCACGTACACGCTCTACACCGTCATTGAGCGCCAGCAGAATTTTCAGAGCGCCGAAATCACCTCGACCGATCCGGTCACCGGAAAAACCACGACGGAGCAGAACGCGGTCGTGATCCATAAATTACCGGAAGTGGATCTTTCGAGCCGGGACCATCAGATTTCCGACAATCTGCCGGTCTGGTACTCTTTCGATGCCAGCGGGGGGATGCTGTCCCGCGGCGAGCCCTTCTTCAATTCGGACAACGTGCTGGCCGCCCGCTTCCAAACCAGCCTGTTCACCAGCCGTCTGCACCTCGCGCCCGAGGTCAGCACGGTTTTTCATTTCGGCGATTTTCGCCTGGTGCCCAGCTTCACGGTCGACGAAACGTACTACAGCGAAACCCAAACGTCGAATGGAAGCTATCTCCAGGCCATTTCCGCCGGCCTGCTGCGCAGCGCGCGGGAGTTCAAGTTGGATTTGATTGCGCCTTCCTTCGAGCGGGTCTTCAACCGCAAGACGTTTCTTGGCGACAAGCTCAAGCACGTCATCGAACCGCGGGCCACTTACGAGTATGTCACCGGAATCGGCCAGGATTTCGACAAGATCATCCACTTCGACGAGATGGACCTGCTCTCCAATACCAACCAGGTCACGCTCTCTCTGGCCAACCGCCTGTACGCCAAACGCGGCAACGACGTGACGGAGATCTTCAGTTGGGAACTGTCGCAGGCGCGCTATTTCGATCCGAATTTCGGCGGTGCGCTGGCGCCGCTGATTTCCGGACAGGATCAGCGCAACGTGCTGCTCAGCCAGCTCGATCTGACGCCCTTCGCCTTCCTGGATGGACCTCGCACGTTTTCGCCCATCGTGTCCACTGTGCGCGGCAGTCCGGTGGTGGGCATCTCCTTCGAGTGGCGGGCGGATTACGATCCGGCCCACCACGGCATCGTGGCCAGTACGGCCAGCGCGGACTGGAGAAAGGGCGTGTATTTCGTCTCCGTTGGGCACAACGAAATCCACAGCGAACCGTTTCTGCTGCCGAGCGCGAACCAGCTCCGGACCAGTTTCGGCATCGGGAATCAGACGCGGCGGGGCTGGAATGCGGCGGTCGTCGCCATCTACGATTACCGGGTGGGCGTCCTGCAATACACCATTCTGCAGACCACCTACAATACCGACTGCTGCGGTTTCAGCGTGCAGTTCGGGCGCTTCAATTTCGGGACGCGCGACGAGAATCAGTACCGCTTTGCCTTCGCGGTGGCGAATCTGGGCTCCTTTGGAACCTTGAAGCGCCAAGAGCGCCTGTTCTAGGGGTTTGTTGAAATACGGCGCGGCTTGCTGACGCGCGCGGCCGTGAAACGAAGGCTCGATTTTTGCAACAGCCTACGGAGCCGCCACCGTGAGGGAGCGCCCGCATGCCCTGCGGGCCACCAAAGGCAATGAACACGCGCTTGAGCCGGCAGAATGGAATCAAGGTGTTCGACTGCGTCTTCAACGAAGCGGGACCTCGGAGAAGCAGCCGGCGCAGGCGGCAGGCGAACGCGCGTCTGTCCGGTGACCAAGCGTCGGCCGGATCGTCATCCGGACACTGCCCGGCGGCAGATGGACCGGTAACCAGCGCGCCGGAAGGAGTCCCCGGCGTGCGGCGCGGCGATGTTATTGAACCCGCAGCCGCGAGCCTACGGGCTGGCGGGCCGGAAGGAGTCCCCGGCGTGCGGTCCGGCGCGGCGAGGCTATTGAACTCGCAGCCGCGAGCCTGCGGGCTGGCGCCCCAGAACATCCACGAGCATCTTGCCTTGTCCGGGCGGCGCATCGCGTAGGATGCGGTATAGCGTGGCGCGGCTGATCCCCAGGATCTGGGCCGCGTGCAGCTTGTTTCCGCCGGCGCGCTCCAGCACGTGCTGCGTGTAGCGGCGTTCCAATTCGGCCAGCGGTACGAGCTCGCCTTCGCGGGTGGCGGCGCCGGAGATTTCGTGGCGCAGCGATTCGGGCAGGTCGCGCACGTCGACGAATTCCGATTCCGTCATCATGCAGGCGTGGCCCAGAACGTTCTCCAGTTCGCGCACATTACCCGGCCAGCCGTGGCGCGAGAGAAGCGCCTGCGCCCGCCGCGAAATACCGTGGATGCTCTTGCCGTAGCCGCCGGCAAACTTCTGCACGAAGTGGCGCTCCAGGAGCGGCAAATCCTCTTTGCGGTCCGCCAGCGGAGGCAGCTTGAGCTCCACCATCGAGAGGCGGTAATAAAGGTCCTGGCGGAACAGGTTCTCGGAGATCAGCGACGGCATATCCCGGTTGGTGGCTGCGATGACGTGCACATCGACCTTGCGCACCTCCGAGGATCCTACCCGCTGCAGTTCCTGATTTTGCACGACGCGCAGCAGCTTGCTCTGCGTGGCCAGCGGCATATCGGAGATCTCGTCGAGGAAAACCGTGCCGCCTTGCGCGTACTCGAACAACCCGGCGCGATCCTGGGTGGCGCCGGTAAAGGCGCCTCGCACATGGCCGAACAGCTCGCTTTCAAACAGGGTTTCGACGATCGCCGAACAGTTGCAAACCACGAACCGCCGGTGGGCCACCGGGCTGAGCGCGTGCAGCGCTTGGGCGACCAGCTCCTTCCCGGTGCCGGTCGGACCGCTGATCAGCGCGATGCGGTAGTGCGGCGCCACCCGGCGGATGCGGGCGAAGGTCTCCAGCATCTGCGGGCTCCGGCCCACCATGCCGTGGAACCGGTAGCGATCCAGTAGCTTTTCGTCGAGCGCCAGCGTCTCCTGCCGCCGGCGCGCTTCGTTCAGCAGATTCTGAATGCGCGCGGTAAGGGTGTCTGGCGCCAGAGGTTTGGGCAGGCAGTCGCACGCTCCGCGGCGGATGCCTTCCAGGGCGGACTCGGCCGCGGGTTCGCCGGTCAGGAGCAGCACCTGCGCCCCCGGATCCCATTCCAGAATCCGTTCCAGCAGGTTCTCCTGGTTCGCCAGGCCGGCATCCAGGAGAATCGCATCGGTATGCGAACGGCGGACCAGGTCCCAGCCATCGTGCGCATCGGCGGCCGCGCGCACTTCGAGACCCAGCGCGCCCAGAGCGGTCTGGATGACCTCTTGGCTAAGGGTGTCTGGCACGATCGCGAGTATGACTGGCATTGGCTCCATGCTGCTTATCGGCAAAGGCAGCAGAAAGGTTTAAAAAACGTTGCAGCAAGCCCGGTGACACCGCTGCCGCGGCCGGCGGCTCAGGGGCCTTCGACTCGGTTTAAAAGAAACGTTGCAAGCCCCGGTGACACCGCTGCCGCGAGCATGCCGCGGCGGAGTTGAGGGTACTAGCGGCACCAGGGTACAGGCTCGCCCAAGACAGAAGCGGAGACATCCCCAAGCTGCTGAAGAATGTATTTGGAATGAAGCAGTTGGGTGTTTCTCCCGGCTGAAGGACGGCGGCGACCGACCGCGCTCGTCCGGGGGTTTCCTTCCCATGAAAGAGGATGGAAAGATACATCACTGAAGCGGTTCGGTGTATACTAAGACACAAATTGGGTTCCAAAATGGCAATCCTGGCGCGCGCCTTTCACGATGCGAAGCCGCCGCTTCCGTGCCTCGGACCTTGCCGGCAAGCGCTGGCAGTGTACCGGTTTGCTCACGCCGCCAGAGGGCTTCGGGCTTGCGCGGAGCGGGGTGCGAGATCGGGCGCAGATTTCCTGCGCGCCCACTGCTACGGCGAGAACCCAAGCTGCCGGCCATGCCGGTTGGCGGGAACGGTCTACAGAAAACGTTGATTGGCTGCCTCGACCGTTCCGATTCGCGGCGAAACGCCGGCGCGATCCGGCGGTTGGCGGAGGGAAACTTATGAAATCCATCGATTGTTACGTGACTCGGGTTGCTTTCAGTCTCATCGCGGTTTTGACTACCGGAGGCGCAACGGTCTGTTACGGCCAGCGGCTTCCGTCGGTGCCGCCTCTTTTTCAGGATCTCTTTAACACGCTCAATACCGATCTGGGCGACTTTAATACTGCCATCAACGGCCTTTGGAACGGGTCCACGTATCCGGTTCTTTATGCGGGAGAGTTAACCAACGCCAATTGCAATAACGGGTCGCAGTTGCTCACTTCGAGTGGCCTGCTCTCCGTACAGAACGAACTGCTGATGCTAAAGGCTCTCGGGGTTCAAGCCATTGCCGTGGAAGTCAGTTTTCCCATGCTGTACGAGCCGTTCTTTTCCAGCCAGACGGAATACCAGCAGTACGTGAGCTATTATGCGCAAGTCGCTACGCTGGTCAAGCAAGCGGGTTTCAAACTGATCGTCGAGAGCCAGAGCATGATTCCCAGCGGCGGCTTGGGTTCCGGGTTCGGCACGCAGTTGGCGACGTTCTACCCGACCCTGAACTGGACCGAATATCAGACCGCCCGCGCGCAGACGGCGCAAATCGTAGCCCAAACGATGCAGCCGGATTACTT
>Ga0335078_10002971_pt1 | contig 25421 bp, 2 predicted proteins | sample Lox_Sample_32_FD_206711 | JGI IMG/M metagenome (GOLD analysis project Ga0335078, IMG submission 206711) | Soil microbial communities from Loxahatchee National Wildlife Refuge, Florida, United States - Lox_Sample_3.2 | ecosystem: Environmental > Terrestrial > Soil > Wetlands | place: USA: Florida... | reverse complement strand
GGCTATTCGAGCGGGCTCAGCGCGGGGTATTCCATCACGGACGGTCCCCTGCAACCGGGCCTCTACCGTCTGACGGTCGGCACTAATATCGTGGATCGGGCCGCTAACCACATGGCCGCGCCATTCGTGCGGAACTTCACAGTCGCGAACATCCCGGGTTACGTTCTGGAAAACCGGAACAACGACGTTCTCGGCCTGGCCACCTCGCTCAGTTTGTCGCCCACGACCAACGGCAATGGCACGGTGGCCTGGATCGGGAACGCCGGGACACCGGCCCAACCGCAGGGAATCGCGGCGGGCCAGTTCAACGCTGACACCAACCTCGACCTCGTCACCGCCAACTGGAACGGCGGCAACGTCACCATCTTCACCAACGACGGCGCGGGCAATTTCACCGCCGTGGCCAGCATCGCCACCGGTAACAACCCTGTCGCGGTGGCGACGGGTGATTTCAATGGCGACGGCAAAACCGATATTGCCGTGGCGAATTATTGGTCTGCCTCGGTCAGCATCCTGATCGGCGACGGCAACGGCGGATTTACCTTGACCGGCAACGTCTCCGGTTTCAACCAACCCTACAACCTCGCCATCGCCGACTTGAACAACGACGGCAAGGCAGACCTCATTGTGCCCAACTATGGCAACGGCACCATCAGCGTGCTGCTCGGCAACGGCGACGGCACGTTCCAAGTCGCGAGCAATTACACCGTGGGCAGCAACCCCGAGGCGGTGGCGGTGGGTGATTTCAACGCCGACGGCAAGCCAGATCTGGCCGTCGCCAATTACTCCAGTGGCACCGTCAGCGTGTTCACCAACGCCGGCAGCGGCACTTTCGTGCTTGCCGCGACCGTGCCATGCGGACCGAACCCGCGCTACGTGGCCATCGGCGACGTGACCGGCGATGGTAAGCCGGATCTGGTCACGGTGAATGCCGGCGACAATTCAGTGAGCGTGATGACCGGCAATGGTGATGGCACGTTCCAGGCGCGGAAGTATTATTTCGGCGGTTTCACCCAACCCTACCAACTGGCGCTCGTGGATTTGAACGGCGACGGAAAGCTCGACGTGGTCGTGCCCGGTTATGGCAACAACACCTTCAGCATCTTCCTGAACGACGGCGCCGGGGTCTTCACCAATTATTACTCCTACGGCACCAGCGGCAATCCGATCGGTGTGGTCGTTGGTGATTTCAACGGCGACAGCCGGCCGGACGTGGCCTTCTGCCATTACTACGGCAACTTCATGTCGCTCTGGGTGGGCAACGCCTCGACGCCACTGACCGAAGATCCGCCCGGCGGTGGCTTGCGCACGGCGTTCGGCCGTGGCATACGTTCCAATTCCGGCGACGTGGATTTCTGGCAGTTCTCCGGCAATGCCGGGGATCAGGTGATCGTCGCCGTGGACACGGTTGGCAATCCAAACGGCAGTCAACTTTACTACCAAATCCAAGGCTGCGATGGTGGCGTGTACACCTCCTGGAATTCGACCTATAACGGCTGGGGCCAGAGCGGCGTGGTGACGCTGCCGAAGACTGGCACGTATTTCGTCCGCGTCGCGTCAAGCTATGACTACCAAGGCGAATACCGTATCCGGGTCACGCTCGCCCGCCCACCGCTGCAGTTGGCTAGCGAGAGCAACACGTCCATTAACTCGGCAATGCCGATGGCGCTCACCCTCACCAACAATAACCATCTCGTGGGCGCGATCGCCGGCTACCTCAGCGTCGGCGACGGCGCAGACTACTACAGCCTCGGCAACCTCCTGGGCGGCACGTCCATTAATCTAAGTTTCGGCGAGCCTGTCTCAAGCGGCTTGGCCGAAGTTCTTTCCATCTACAACGCTGCTGGCACCCTCATGACTAACAGCCTGCCCGGGCTTACCAACTTCACCTTCACGGTTCCTGCCGGTTCCAATGGCGTCTATTACGTCGTCGTGACCGCCAGCCAGGCATCCTACTCCGGCAGTTCCAGCACTGCCATCGGGTTCAACGGCAGCGCGAGCTATGTTGACTTTGGCGCCTGGTCGGCGGGCAGTCAGTGGACCTTGCAGGCATGGGTCAACCCGTCCTCCCTTCCTGGCGGTCGCCACGCGATCGTGGGTGGCGTAGCTCAAAACCTGGACTGGGCCATCAACCTGCAAGACGGACAATTCGGCCTGGATGTTGGCCCTGCGACTGCTTATCGCTCCGGTGATCCCGTCACACCGGGCCAGTGGTATCAAATTACGGGCACATACGATGGCACGAACGCCATGCTTTACATCAACGGGCAGCTTCGTACCGCAGGCGCCATCGCCGGCTATACGGGGACCGCGCAAGGCGTTCGCGCCGGCAGCGAGGTCTGCTGCTCCGGCAACACCTTCCCCGGCCTCATCAACGATGTTCGCATCTGGAATCGGCCTCTCTCCGCCTCCGAAATCGCGGCCAATCTCAACGCCATCCTCACTGGAGCCGAGCCCAACCTGCTCGGTTACTGGCGTTTCAATGAAGGCGTCGGCAGCACCACCGCCGATCTGAGCACCTTCAACCGTACCGGAACACTCTACAACGGCGCTTACTGGGTCAATCTCGGCCCCACCAACGCCATGTCGCCCAGCCTGCCTGCGCAATACATCCTTGGCTTCGACCTTGCCAGCCCCGCTCCGCCCGCCATCACCAGCGTCACCTTGCCCGCCAACAACTCGACCAACACCAGCATCATCACCAGCTTCTCCGTCGGCTTCAACGAGGACATGGATCCGCGGTTCACTTGGCTGTCTCGCAATATCTATCGTTTCAACGGCCGCTCCTATCTCCTCACCGACTCCGCGTCTGACTGGCAGACCGCGGAAAACGCTGCCGTCGCGCTCGGAGGTCACCTCGCTGGCATCACGAGCGCCTCGGAAAACACGTTTCTCAACCAAACCTTCAGCCGCTATGGCGAGTTATGGATCGGCTTGAACATGTTCGCCGGCGGTGACTGGTCATGGACTTCGGGAGATCCTGTCACCTACCAAAACTGGGCCGGTGGCGAGCCGAATAACAGCAGCGGCTATGAGTTCGCCGCCAAGATGCTCACCAGCGGCCAGTGGGACGATATCGCCTACTGGACCAGCCTCCGCGGCATCATCGAAGTCACCAACACCGCCGATGCTGATGCTGACGGCTGGGTGAACAGCCTTGATCCCTATCCCAATGATCCAAAGAACGCCTTCGACCTGCGCGCCGCGGGGCCCGACGGAGTGTTTGACACTGCCGACGACATCGTCTATCGCATCTACTCCACCGGTTATTCCAGCGGGTTGTCCTCGGGTTTTGCCATCGCCGACGGACCCCTGCAGCCGGGCAATTATCGTTTTCAAGTGACGACGGCGTTGCGTGACCGCTTCGGCAACATGCCCTCCATCGTTTTCAACCAGTACTTTACCGTTGCGCCGGTGTCCGGGTTTATCGAAGAAGCGCGGCGCACTAACGGCGTTTCCACCACGTCGTTGAGCCTCAGCAGCAGCAACCAACTCGACGGCTCGTTCAACTATACCTACAGCTCCGGCGTCGGCGCTCAACCCTATTGCGTCGCCCAGGCTGACTTTAACGGCGATGGTTACCTGGACGTGGTCACCGCGAATTGGAACAGTGGCGGCATCACGGTCCTCACCAACGACACCCATGGTAATTTCGTCGTGGTGACCAACATCACCACCGGTTCCAATCCCGATAGCGTCATCACCGGCGATTTCAACGGCGACAACCAGACTGACATCGCGGTGGCGAACTGGAGTTCCGGCACCGTGACCATCCTGCTTGGGAACGGAGCGGGCGGCTTCACGCTGGCCACCAACCTGCCAGGGTTCACAGCTCCCGCGAACCTCACCGCCGCAGACTTCAATCACGACGGCATCCTTGATCTTGCGGTGCCCAGTTACAACGGCGGGAGTGTCACGGTCCTCTTCGGCGACGGCACCGGCAATTTCACAAATTCCGCGACTTACAGTGTCGGCAGCGGACCGGAAACGGTGCGCGCGGGCGACTTGAACGGCGACGGCAATCCGGACCTCGTGGTCGCGAATTACAACAGCTCTAGCTTCTCCGTCCTGATGGGCAGCTCGAACGGCGCCTTTGCGGTGACGACCAACTACTCCACGCCCAGCAACCCGCGATTCACGACGTTGGCCGATGTCAATGGCGACGGCAAGCTGGACGCGATCACGGTCAACAATGGCAATTATGTGAGTGTCGCCTTCGGCAATGGCGACGGCACCTTCCAGCCGCGGACGGATTACAACATCGGCAGTGGCGACACCTACCAGGTCGTCGTGGCGGATCTCAACAATGATGGCGCGCCCGACCTGATCATTCCCGGCTACGGCGCCAACCGCCTCTACACCATGCTGAACAACGGCGACGGCACGTTTGGCGCGACGCTTTCCTACAACAATAACGGTAACATCGGCGGCAATCCCATTAGCGTGGTAGTCGGGGACTACAATCACGACGGCATCCTGGACATCGCCGGCGTCAACTGGAACTGGAACAATGTCTTTGTCCTGCTGGGCAACAACACCGAAGGCCTTGCTTATGACCCAGCGGGCACGGGCCTCCGCAGCGCTGCGGCCCGGGGCAATCTGGCCGACGGCAGCGACCTGGACTATTGGACCTTCAGCGCGCTGGCGAACGACCGGTTGTTTATCGCTGTTGAATCTCCGGGCAATCCGGGCGGGTCTTCGCTCCTCTACCGCATCTATTATCCGGATGGCAGCCAATGGACTTATTTCTACTCCGACGGCAATGGCCGCGGCCAGATCAGTCTCGTGGTGCCCGCGAGCGGCACGTACACTATTCGCGTCGAGCCGAACAACCAGTATTACGGCGAGTTCCGGTTGCGCGTCACGCTGGGTCGGCCGCCGGTTCAGTTGGAGAACGAAGACAACGGCTCCCTGGCCAATGCCAATGCGCTCGCTTTCAGCATCGGAGGCGGCGTGCAGCAAGCCAGCGTGCTGGGCTACCTCGGCTCGGCGGATAATTCCGACATTTTCCGTCTGGGTAACCTTGCGGCGGGGACGCTCATCCAACTGGGCCTGGCCGAACCCGCCACGAGCGGACTGTTGGATGAATTGGTCATCCTCAACGCTGCCGGAGGCGTTGCGACTTACAGCGCGGCGGGCGCAACCAATCTGTCTTACCTCATTCCACCGGGAAGCAACGGCACGTACTACGCGCAGGTCTGGGATGCCGGCCCGGCTTCGGCACTCAATTTCGGCGGCGCGAACAGCAACAACTTCGCTTTGCGCTTTGATGGCGGGAGCACTTGGATTGCGTTCACCAATGCCGTCGTCCCCACTGCCGGCGATTTCACGGTGGAGGCTTGGGCCTATTCGTTCGGCTGGGACGGTTACCACGACATCCTTTCGCAAGGCAGCGGCGGCAACGCCTTCTACCTGGGTTATCGGAGTTGGATGGCCCGAGCTGGTGACGGATGGGAATACATCGGCAGCGTCCCGTGGCCACAAAACGCCTGGCATCACTTCGCCGTGGTCAAGAGCAGCACCGACACTCTGCTATTCATTGACGGTGTTCAGGTGGCCGCGCGCGGCGGCCCCATTCCGAACCCGGTTGTGGCAGACGGTTTGCGCATCGGGCGTCAGTACGGTCCTTACGGCGAATATTGGGGCGGCGGAATTGACGAGGTGCGCATCTGGAACGTGGCGCGTTCGGCCACCGACCTGCAGTTGAATATGTCCAACCGGCTCGCGGGCACCGAAAGCGGACTGGTCGGTTACTGGCGGTTCGACGAGGGCACTAACAACGTTGTCTTTGACATGACGACCAATGGTTTCAACGGCACGTTCCAGAATTATCCAGTTTGGCTGTCTTGCGGCCGGACCAATTTGCAGCCCTCCGGCATTTTCTCGCAGTACGTGCTTAGCCTGACGATGACCAACACTCAGCCGCCGATGATCGTTTCCGACTCCCTGCCGTCCGAGGGCAGCACCAGCCCGAGTGTGATTGACCGCTTTTCGCTGAACTTCTCCCAGGATATGGGCGCCAGCACGGTGACCGATCCCGCGAGCTACGAATTGCGCTGCGCCGGGCCGGATAACGCATTCGGCACCGGGGATGACATCCTTTACAGCGTTGCCAACTCCCCGCTCTATGTTGCGGGCACCAGCGCTTCCTACTTCATCACCGATGGCCCGCTCCAACCGGGGCGTTACCGGTTCACGGCGCGAACGACGATTTGCGACCCGCTCGGCAATCCAATCGCCGCGCCCTACGTGCGCAGTTTCGCCCTCACCAACGTGCCCGGTTTCTTCTTTGAGAGCCGCAACGACAATTCCTTCGCCACTGCCACTAGCCTCAGCTTCACGCCAACCAATCGCCCCGACGGCTCGTTCTCTGGCGGGCCGGGCCTCGGTTTGGGCAGCAACCCGGAGCGGATCGCTGCCGGCCGGTTGAATGCCGACACGAACATGGACCTCGTCGTTTGCCAATGGAACTACCCCGGCGTATCGGTTTTGTTGGGCAACGCCGACGGCTCGTTCACCGTGAAGACCAACTACGCCACCGGCAGCGGCGCGTGGTCGCTGGCGCTGGGTAGTTTTAACGGCGACACAAACCTCGATCTCGCTGTGGCCAATTATTCCGCCAACACGATCACCATACTTTCGGGTAATGGCGACGGCACATTCCAGGTCTTGAGCAATTACGCGGTCGGCCCGCAGCCGTATCATATTGTCACCGGCGACTTCAACAATGACGGCAAGACTGACTTGGCGGTACCGATCCTGAATTCCGGTAACGTCAGCATTTTGCTCGGCAACGGCGACGGCACCTTCCAGCCGCCGGTCAACTACGCCTCGGGTTCCGGCCCGATGTACGTCGCCGTCGGCGATGTCAACGGTGACGGCAAGCAGGACTTGGTAGTCGCAAATTATTATTCCGATAACGTGAGTCTCTTCCTCGGCAACGGGAACGGCACTTTCGTCGCGCCGGTCACCATCGCCGCCGGCCATCAACCGCGCGCGGTCCTGCTGCGTGATTTGAACGGCGACGGGACGCTCGACCTAGCGGTGTTCAACGGTGGAGACAACACTGTGAGCGTCATGTTCGGGAATGGCGACGGCTCGTTCCAGCCGCGCGTGAATTACAGCGCTGGCACTTCGGACGGTTACGAAATCCTTGCCGCCGACGTGAACGGTGACGGCTGGCCTGACCTGGTGGTGGGCGGCTACAATAATAGTGCCATTACTGTCTTTCCGAACCACGGCGACGGCACATTCGATCCGCCCACGGTGTATCCGATGCCCAACCGGATCGTGGGCCTGGCCGCGGCGGACTTCAACAACGACGGCCGCATGGACATCGCGGCCGCGAGCGACAGCGGCAACGCGGTTTGGACGCTGTTGGGCAACAGCGCCGAGCCAGTTCCCGCTGATGGTGTTCTGCGTACGACCGCCGGTCGCGGCAACCTGGCCAGCGGCGACCTGGATTACTGGTCGTTCACCGGACAGGTGGGAGATGTTCTCGATCTGGCTACGCAGAACCCGGGCGACCCGGGCAGCTCCGGGTTGCTCTATCGCATCTACTATCCGAACGGCAGTCAATGGACCTACTTCTACACGGACGGGAACGGTCGCGGGCAGATCGGGGCGACGTTGCCGGTGAGCGGGACTTTCTACATTCGCGTCGAACAGAACTACGGCTATGTGGGGGAATACCGGTTCCGGCTCACATTGGCCCGACCGCCGGTGCAGGTCGAGTCGGAGCCTAATGACAGCCCCAGCCAGGCCAACAGCCTGGCCTTCAGCAATGTCTCCGGACATCGCCTCGCCACCGTGCTGGGTTATATCGGATCGGCCGACGGCAGCGGAGATTACTTCCAGTTGGGCAATCTTTCCGCCGGAGCGGGCATCAACCTCGGTGCCTGGCAGCCTCCCAGCAGCGGCTTCGCGGATGTGTTGGAAGTTTACAATGCTGCCGGATCGCTGGTCACCAGTTCGATCATTGGCGCTACCAATCTGAGTTATACGGTGCCGGCTTCCGGAGCCGGCGCTTACTATGCCCACATTCGTGCCGCCTACGGAGCTTTGCCCTCGGCACCTTTGCACCCGACGGGTAGCACGAATACGCTGCTCTACTCACCGAACAGTTATTCCGAAGCGTTGCTGGCGGTGCCGCCGTCTGCCCTGGCGGTCACCTTCTGGTTCCGCACGGCGGACCCGAACGCGGGTTTATTCTCCGTCTCCGATGGCGGTGGCAGTCATGACCGGCACGTCTATCTCAGCAATGGCGGCAACGTCAATGCCCGGCTGTACAATAATCAAACCATTTCCTCCAGCGGCCTGGCGCTGGCCGACGGTAACTGGCACTATGTCGTTTACACCTACGGCAGCGCCATTTCCGGACAGATGATTTACGTGGACGGTGTGCAGGTCGCGTATGGCACCAAATCGAGTTCGGATTTCACTTGGAATAACCGGGTCCGCTTCGGCTACTCGCAGGATGCCCCGGATAACTACCTGACTGGCTATCTCGACGAGGCCCGCATCTGGAATTACGCTTTTGCACCGGCGGATGTCTTGCACAACATGACCAACAGTCTGACCGGCTCGGAATCCGGGCTGATCGGTTACTGGCGGTTTAACGAAGGCACCGGCCTCGTCTCGATGGATCTCACCACCAACGCGCACAACGCCACGCTGATCAATGGACCGACTTGGGCGCCCGCGATCAGCACCGGCGTAAATGTGATGCCGGGCCTCTTTGCCCAATATTTGCTAACCCTCGACGTGAGCGATGCGGTGGCGCCGGCCATCACCTCAGCTACGCTTCCCGCAAATGGTTCGACCGACCTCAGCATCATTGACCGATTCACGCTGAATTTCACAAAAGATCTCGACCCAACGATCAACAACCTGAACCGGTATATCCGCACGGATTCTGGTTCGTCGTGGTATGCGGCCGAGACGCAGGCACACGCCTTTGGCGGGCATCTGGTGGCCATCAACGACTCGCTCGAAAACGCCTATGTCTATGGCGCGTTCGGGAGCTATGGCAGTTTCTGGATCGGGCTGTCCGATGAGGCGCAGCACGGCAGTTATGTCTGGAGTAGCGGTGATCCGTTCGCTTACACGAACTGGGATTCCGGCCAGCCCAGCAACGCCAACAACCAGGATTACGGCGTCATGCGCGCCGGCGGGATGTGGGCCGATTACGCCGCATCCGCCAATTACCGCGGCGTGGTGGAAGTGGCCGGTCCCGACAGCGACGGCGACGGCATTCCGGACACGCTGGATCCCTATCCCTACGATCCCTACAACGGGGTGGACCTGCGCTCGGCCGGACCGGATGGCGTCTTTGACACGCCGGACGATGTCGTTTACCGGCTTACGCACGATACCTATACCAGCGGCACCGCGTTGAATTTCTATGTCGCTGACGGCCCGCTGCAGCCGGGCAAATACCGGTTCATGGTGACCGGCTCGTTGCGCGACCTGTTCGGTAACGCCGCCACACCCTTCGTGGAATACTTCACGATCTCCGGCGTGCCCGGCTACGTGAACGCGGGCCGGACGAACAACAGTTCCTCCGCCACGACGGGGCTCGCTTTCACGGAAGACCCAGTGGGGCTGAAGATCGCGGGCGCCCGCGGAAAGCTTTTCGATGGCAATGACCGGGATTGGTGGAGTTTCACCGGCACCAGCGGCGACTTGCTGCTCCTTTCAGCGGAAGTTCCAGGGGATCCTTCCGGCGCGGCCCTAGAATACCAGGTTTATGCGCCCAATGGTACGCGCATTGTGGATCTAGTGCCGGATTATTATACGAGCCTGGGGCAGAGTGCTCCAGTGGTGTTGCCGACCAATGGTACTTATTTGGTTCAGGTCCAGCCTTACTATGGATACTACGGCGAATACCGCTTCCGTCTCGCCACCGTCACGCCGCCGATGCAATTTGAACTGGAGGACAATGGCAGTCTCGCTAACGCTACACCGCTGACTCTGGTAAGTAATGGCAACTCACAGTCCATCTCGGCAGCCGGCTATGTGCGCAGTCCGAGCGACCTCGATTACTTCAATCTCGGGACGGTGAGTAACGGCTACAGCATTTTCCTCAACGTCCGCCAGCCGTCGAGCAGCCCGCTCGTGCCGATTGTCAGCGTCTATAACTCCGCCAATGTCTATCAATCCGAGGCCCCCGGTGGTAATCCCAACGACGGCATCGCCGAAATCCGCGTCACGCAGACCGGCACTTACTACGCGCTGGTCCGCAGCAGCCTGGAATCGGGCGGCTTGGACGCGCAGTATCTCCTCGACGTGCAGGTGCTGCCGACCGGCACGGTTCTCTTCCCGAACCTCGTGGTTTCTTCCATTGCGTTGCCGCCAGCGTCAGGCCTGCAGAGCGGTCAGTTGATGACTTACTCCTTTACCGTCGGCAACATCGGGTCCACCAACACCATCGTCGCTGACTGGCTGGACCGCGCCGTCCTGTCCACCGACAAGATCCTCGGCAACGCCGACGACATCCCGCTAGGCTTCTTCCCACATTCGGGCGCGCTTAATCCCGGCGACAGTTACACTGTGACCAACACCTTCCCGCTGCCCAACGGTCTCAGCGGCGACTTCTACATCATCGCACAAACCGACGCCGGCAATGCGGTCAACGAGTTCATCTTCGAGGGTGACAATACTACCGTGTCAGCGACGACGTTCCACGTCGATCTCGCGCCGTATCCGGATGTGCGCGTGGAGAATCTCGCCATCGCCGGACCGGACGTGAACAATGCCTATACCCTGACCTGGAACACGGCCAACCGCGGTACCGGCCCGGCGCCCGCCGGGTTCTACGAGCGGTTCACCGTCCGCAACGTCACCAGTGGCGCCCAGTTGGCCAACCTCGATCAACCCATCGCCACCACCCTCGCGCCCAACGGCACGGTGCCCCACGCGCAAATGGTGGTCGCCACCAACGCCGGGAATTATCTCGTGACCGTCTTCACGGATTCACACAATGATCTGTGGGAGTTCGACGGCATCAGCCACGCGACGGCCGAGGCGAACAACACTGCTACGACCAACTTCGCGATCATGGCTTACTACAGCGTCGCACTGTCCAGCAGCCCGCCGAGCGCGGGCACGCTCACCGGCGCAGGCACTTACGGTTCGGGCTCGCCAGTCACGGTGACCGCTACGCCGAATACGAATTTCCTGCCGTATCTGTTCGTGAACTGGACCGAAGGCGGCACATTCCAAAGTGCCAGCACGAACTACAGCTTCGTCATAGCCGGCAATCGCTCGCTCCTGGCTAATTTCACGCTCCCCAGCTTCCTACTCTCGGCATCAAACAATCCGCCTTACGCGGGCACCGTCAGCGGCCAGGGCAGTTATTTCTACGCCACGACCAACATCCTCACCGCCAACGCCAACTTTGGTTATCGCTTCAGCAACTGGACCGAGAACGGCAGCATCGTCGCTACCACTCCCTTCTTAAGCGTCATCGTCACCAATAACCGGTTGGTAGTCGCCAACTACGTCGAGGCGAACACGGTCCACGTGGTGACCACGGCCACGTCGCCTACTAACCTCGTCACCGTAGCGGGTGCAGGGACCTATACGAACGGCCAGTCCGCCACTATCAGCGCTCTCTCGTCGTTGACCAACCCGCCCAACGTCTATAACTTCCGCCAGTTCCAGGTCAATGGCGCGTTCGCGAGCAGTTTGCCAAACCTGAGCAAGACCTTCTCGACCCTGGATCCGACCAACCTGCAATATATCGCCTTCTACGACACCGTCAGCCTGCTGCCCCTAGTGACCAACGTCACGGTGAACTATCCGGGCATCGTGCCCGCGACGACCAACTTCTTGATGAGCCTCCAGTTCAACCGGAGCATGGACACCAACTTCACGCCCCTCGTCGTGCTGACCAACCCGGCCGCCCCGGTCCAGGCGGTCGTACCGGCTGGCGGGGTCTGGAGCCAAAATGCCGTCGCCAACGACACCTTCACTCCGCCTCCTATTACCTTCGCCACCGGCACGGACGGAACTAACAATGTCCTGGTTTCCTTGGCCCGCGATCCGGGCGGCAACGTCATGGCTCCGACCAACGCCCTGGCGCTGCTAGTGGACGTGACGCCGCCGCCGAATCCGGTGCTGACCCTTACCGGTTCGAACAGCGTGTCGGCCACGGTAAGCTGGAGCAGCTATGCTCCGCCGCCGGATCTCAATGCGTTCCGCATTTACCTGAGCACGACCGCATTCAGTTCCATCGCCGGTCTGACAGCCGTCTCTTCGCTCGGTGCCAGCGCGCGCGGCTTTACGTATTCCGGCTTGGCACTCGACCAGCCTTACTACGTGGCGGTGGCGGCGGTCGACGCCGCCGGCAACAGTTCGCCCCTGGTGAACACGCTGCCGTTTACTTTGAGCAGCACTGTCCCGCCACCGGTTTCGCTCCAAGTCACGGCGGCCGGGCCGTCCTCGGCGCTGGTTTGCTGGAACAATTATAACACGTCTGCGTTGCTTGGTTTCGCCGGCTTCCAGCTTTACTACGAGACGGCGGCCTTCAGTGCGGTCGCCGGGCATGCGATTCGGCAAGTCATGGATCCGGGCGCTCGCTCCGTGCAGATCGACGGCCTGGATCGGACCCGGACCTACTACTTTGCCGTCGTCGGCTACAATGGCAACGGCTCCTTCAATAGCAACGTTACCACCGCGACCTGGTCCGACCCGTATGCCGGCGCGGTCTCTTCAAGCCTCACGATCGGCGGAGGAGGGCAGGGGACCGTCGATATTCTCCAAAGCATTACGGTCGTAAGCAATGCCGTGCTGACGATCGCGCCGGGCACCACCGTGCGCTTCGCTCCGGGCACGAGCCTCACCATTCAGCAGGGCGCCCTCAACGCCGTGGGCACGCCTCTCGATCCGATCATTCTCACTTCCGCGAATGATCAGCCAGGTCAAACACCCGCCCCAGGCGATTGGGGAGGTGTCGTGCTCGGCAGCGGCGCGGGAACATCGGTGTTGCGTGATGTGTTTGTAAATTACGGCGCGGGGCTGACCCTGACCAATTGCGGGCCGCGGGTGGATGATTTTAGCGCGCTAAACAACACGCCAGCGGGCCTGACCGTCGGACCCGGAGCCGTGCTCGCCACGACCAACGCCTTGCTCACCTACAACGGCATCGGGGCGCAGCAGTTGGGCAGCGGGCAACTGATCTTATTCAATGCCTCCATCAAGAACAACGGCACCAACGCCTTGGCGCTGGGCGGCTTGACCCTCCACGCCAACCAGACCTGGTGGGGCAGCGCGGCGGCGGGCGACATCTCCGCTTCGTTGCAAGGCGCCGTTGACACTTCCGGTTACCTCTCCAGCGAACCGCTCCTGACTCCGGCGCTGGGCACCCTCAACAACGTCGCCCAAGTCGGCAGCCCGTCCGTAGATCTGCGCCTCGCCTGCCGCACCGCTGATTCCATGCGCTTGAGCGAGGATTCGACTTTCTCCGGCGTCTTCTTCGTTCCCTTTACCAACCGCACCATCTTCCCCCTGAGCGTGGGCGGCGGACAAAAGACCGTTTTTGCCCAGTTCCGCAGCCTCACCGGCCAGACCAGCACACCCGTTTCCGTCACCGTCAACTACCTCACCGCTGGCCCAACCATCACCGCCTTCAACCTGATGGAAGGCGAGGTCCTCACGCGTCCCTTGCTGGTTTCCGGTTCGGCCACGGCCCCCTTGGGCATGGCCGCCCTCGAATTCTACGTGGACGCCACCGGCCAGGCCACGAACGCCGGCGCCACTTTCTCCGACTGGTTTGACGTGCGCAACTTCTCCATCGGTGTCCACCGGTTCGAATTGCTCGCTCGCGACCAAAGCGGCAACATCGCCACCCTCTCCCGCAACGCCGTCATTTCACCCACCCCGCCCCCGCCGCCGCTCATTGTCAGCCCGGCCGCCGACCTCATCGTCGCCAGCAACGCCGTTCAAATCGCCGGCACCGCTGAACCCTTCATCGAAGTGCGCCTGTTCAGCTCCGGAGCGCTAGCGGGGGTTACCAACGCCGCGCCAGATGGCTCCTTCAGTTTCTCCAATGTCCCCTTGGTCGAAGGCCCCAACCAGTTCACGGCTCAGGCTGGCGATGCGTTGGGCACGGCCAGTTCAGGCATCCGCGATATTACGCTCGACACGCAGCCCCCCGCCCAGCTCGTCATGGATCCCCCCAGCTACCACTCGGGCGTCGGCCTGCTCCTGAGCTGGCACTTTGCCGCATCGGGCAAGCGCGCCAGCCTCTTCCAGCTCTATTGGAGCCCGGCCCCCATCACCAACCTGGCCCAGGCCACCGGCAGCTCCCTCGCCCTTGCCGCCATGAACACCAGCGTCCAAGGCCTCGCCAGCGGCAACTACTACTTCTACGTCGTCGGCTTCGATGCCCTCGGCAACGCCAGCCCAATGTCCAGCCCCGTCCAGGCCGTTTATGATCCCATCCCGCCCGCGTTCAGCGTCGCCTTCGACAAACCTTCTCCCGTCGGCCTCGGTCCCGTTCATGTCGTCCTCAGCGCTTCCAAGCCGTTGAACGGGTCGCCCAGCCTGACGGTGCAACCCTACGGCAATCCGCCGGCGCTGTTGCCCGTCACCAATACCGCCCTGAATATCTACGAAGGAGATATGACGGTGACGGCCCTGTGGTCTTCCGGCCCGGTCCAACTCAAGGTATCAGCCGTTGATTTGGCCGGCAACGCCTTCAACGGTGCCCCTTCCGGCCCGCCTTTGGTCGTTGACATCACCCCGCCTTCGGCCACAATTGGCACCGCGCCGGCACCACCCATCCAGGCCACAAACAACACCACCATCGCTGTCAGCCTCCAACTCACCAAGCCGCCGCAAACCGGCACCACGCCGACCCTCAACTTCGGACCGCCCATTGGTGCCCCTGTTCCCGTTACTTTAATTGGCGCCGGCACCAACTGGAATGGAACACTGAGCCTCACCCCGGCGATGGGTTCCGGCTTTGGCCACTTTACCTTGACCGTGACCGATGCCCTCGGCAATGTTGGTCATAGCATCGACGCCGGCAGCGCGCTGGAAATCTACAATACCGGTCTGCCTTCGCCGCCCGGGCAACCCGTTCACTTCTTTGCCAACAGCCTCGTCGGCGGGCAGGTGCTGCTGACCTGGTCCAACGTGCCTAGCGCGGAAATCTATCGCGTCTATTCCCAGCCCGGGACGAACTACTTGGTCGTGCCGACCAATCTGATCGCCGATAATGTCCTCTCGAATTACTATGTAGATCTGCCTGCGGCGGACGGCTCTTACTGCTACGTCGTGACGGCGGTGCGACGCGGGGCCGAAGGCACCAACTCCATTGTCCGAGTGGCAGTCTCCGATCGCACGCCACCGCCACCGCCCACCAATGTGGTCGTGCAACTGGCCGCTAATGGCCTGCAAATCACCTGGCAGCCCACGCCCGGCGAGACCCCCGACCATTACAACGTGTATCGGAATGGCACATACCTCGGAACGGCGCTCACGCCGATCCCGGTCATTGATTATCCGCCGCGCGGGGTGATGAGCTACACAGTTTCAGCCGCAGACGCTTTGGGCAACGAGGCCTTCAGCGATCCGGTTACCTTCCAGTTGCTGGTCGGTGCGGTCAATAACCTGGTGGCGACGGCCGCCGTGGGCCAGGCGCCGGTGCTCAAATGGAGCTCGCCCGATCCGACTGCCGTCGCCTTTAACCTCTACCGCAACGGCATCAAACGGAACGCGACGCCGTTGAGTGCGGCCAGCTTTACCGATCTGCTGCCGCTGGGCGTTTCGCCGGTCAACTATGCGGTCACCGCCTTAAATGCGACCAACGCCGAAAGCGCCGCGCGATCGGTCACCGTTTATCCGGTCGCGTTGTCGCTGCTGGTCAACGCCGCTGGCGGAACAAGCAATGGCCCGCCGACCACCAGTTATTTTGACGATTACCAGTTGAGCGTCTCGAACTTCTCCGCGACCGCGTCGCTGCCCTTGCAGCAGGTGCAGATCCAGCGCCTGGAGGGTGGCTCACCCGCCTATAGCCTTGTGACCCCGGTCAACAACCTGATTGACCCCGGCGGCGGCTACGCGCTCGATTTGGCCGTGCCCTGTTCCGCAAACAACCTGGCGCAGTCCGTGCAGGTGCAAGCCTTCCAGCAAACCGACAGCGAGGGCAGCAGCGTGATCTACCAACAGAGCTTCGCCTTGCCGTCGGTGCTAGCCCCGGCAACGAAGGTGGTAGTTACGGTCAACCAGTTGCCCCTGGCGGGCGGCCTGACGCCCTTCAATGTCCAGGTTTACAACCGCGGGTATGCCCCGATGTACTTTGCGGTCACGCGCGGCAACGGCAGCCAGCCGGGCGACGTCTATATCTCCGTCCAGAACGCGCAAGGGGCTGAAGTCAGCCGCACCCCGTTCAACGGCACTCCGTCGGGCGCGCTCTTTTATGGCGACGTCGGTTACCTGGCGGTTCCTCCCGGTGGCTCAACGAGCTTCACTGTGCCCAATGTGCTCGTGCCCGAGGCTCTTGCCAGCAATATTGTCACTTTTCAGGCAGTGGTCAGCGCTATCTATGATCGCTACAATCCCGCCGGTCAGCAGCAGTCCGGACCGCTGGTCGGCAGCATGCAATCGGCCCTCTCCCAGACGCCGTATTACGGCACCGCCCAGACCGACCGCCAGCTTTATAGCAACGATCAGCCCGTCCTCATCACCGGCCAGGCCCTGGATCGAATCACCGGCCAGCCGGTTCCCAACGTGCCGCTGAACCTTGGCTTCGCCGCCCGTGGCAGTTACTGGTACCAGAGCATCAACACCGACAGCGGCGGCAACTATGCCTATACCTATAACCCTCCGCCCGGCCTGGGTGGGACGCTGACCCTTTGGGCGGCGCACCCGGACGTGGTGGATCTGCTCAACCAGGCGCAAGTCACCATCTACCGCATCTATGCCTCACCCCAAGGCGGCGACATACGCATGTCCAAGAATGACACGTTGCCGTTCAGCATTTCGCTCATTAACCCGGCGGACATCTCTTTGACCGGGTTCACCGTCGGTTTTGCCGGGTACGAGGTGCAGGGCACCAACCAGGTGCCCACCTCCAAGATCCATGGCAGCGGGCTTCTCCCGGCGAACTTCACTTTAGGCGGTGGCCAGCAACAATTCATCACGCTACAATTAGCTGCCGACGCGGATGCGCCGGACAACGCCCTCGGCGTCTTTACCCTCACTTCGGCCGAGGGCGCTTCGACGACGTTCACCGCCAATATCAGCCTGTTGCCAGCCGTGCCGATTATCACCGTCGTGGACCCCAATATTGGCTACGTTGAAGTCAGCCTGAACCGGGGCACTTTGCTGAGCCAGCAGGTGACCGTAAAGAACAACGGATTACAGGCTCTCCAGGGCGTTACGATTCTGCCGCCGACCAATGTCACCTGGATGCTGGTCAACCTGCCGACGGCGCCGGACGGGACCATTCATTTGCCAGATCTGGGGATTGGCCAATCCAACTCTTTCACGGTCGTGTTCACGCCGCCCACCAATACGGACCTTGGATTCTTCCAGGATAAACTGACCATCGCGGGCACCAACTCCCAGGCCGGCTTCGACGTGAACCTCTACGCTCGCATCACGTCCGCCAACCAGGGCGCGGTGCAGTTCTATGTTGACGATATCCTCGGCCTAGATGTGCCGAATGCGACGGTGCGGCTGCGGAATACGGATTTGCAGGTGGAATTGCCACCCGCAGAGACGGATATCAATGGTCTTGTCACCGTCACCAATCTCCAGGAGGGGAACTGGTCCTGGCAAATCAGTGCTGCGGGTCACTCAGCCAACGTCGGAGTCGTCGCCGTCGTCGCCGACCAAACCGTCAATGTCTCCACCCGCCTGGGCAAGAGCGTCGTCACTGTCAACTTTACCGTCACGCCCGTGCCCTTTACTGATCAATATGAGATTACGCTCGAGCAGACCTTCGACACCCACGTGCCGGTGCCCGTGCTGGTCCTTACGCCGGCTTACCAGCACTTTGAGAACGTCACCCCCGGGTACCAGGTTAGTTACATCATCACCGCTCAGAACCAGGGTCTCATCCAGATGACCGACGTCAGCATCACCGGCAGCCAGAATGATTCCGCCAGTTTTGTTCCCCTCATCACTTATATCCCCGTCCTGCTGCCCCAGCAGAGCGTGGACATTCCCTTCACGTTTACCTATTTCGGCACCAACGGTCCCGGTGGACATCAAGGCGGCGCAGGCGGCGCGATCCTCGGTTGCTCTGGTTTCCCGAACACTGACGCCATCAACGGCTTCATTGAAGGCATGAACGCCTTCGCCAACGCCTATGCTCAGTGCGCCAAAGATCGCCAGCTTATCGCCCTGGCCGCCAGCGCTGCTATCACCTACCAGGTCGTCAACGGCATTGTGAAGGGAGCCAAGGCCATTACCGGGGCACTCGAAGGTGGGCTCGGCCTGGCCAAGTACCTCGGCTGTATCCTCGGCAAACTGATCGGCCCGATCAACACTGGCCTCGGCATCCCATTGGCCGTCAATCCCGGGCCGTCGCCGCCGCAAGGGGTGCCGCAGTTCAATCAAATTCAGGCGGGTTGCTTTTCCGGCGACACACAGGTCCTCCTGGCCGATGGCAGCTCCCAAGCTATTGACCAGATCAAGGCGGGAGCTGTGGTTAAGACGGGTCCGGACCGACGCGCGCTGGCGACGGTGGCAGGCGTTTACGAACAGCGGGCAGTCCGCTTGCGCGAAATCCGCTTTGTGGTTCCGGGTCAGGCCGATCCAGGCGTGGTTCGGGCTACGGACGAGCATTGGTTCTGGCAGGACGGCAGAGGCTGGGTACCGGCTGCGGAGCTCAAGGTTGGCACCTGGCTATTGAACGAGCAGCGCCAGCGGATTCGGATCATCGCCAATGAGTGCCTTGACGGTCCGCGCCGCGTGTATACGCTCAAGCTCGCCGGGGACGCCGCCTTCTATGCCAATGGCATTTTGGTCCATGATGTATGCGGCGCGCTAGCGCCGCTGGAGCCAGCCCGCCCGAGCTCAGCGCCGGCGGAACCCCCCGTGCACCCGTGAACCTTTCAAACTAAGCCGATTGCCATGCGTGCCTTGCTAAAACTCACCGACCACGGACCGCACCGTACCACCTCGGCCCAATGCCGGGCCCTTCTGTGCAGCAGCTTCTCCTGCTTCGCGCTGCTCTGGCCCATCGCCATCACGGCGCAGCAGCAGTTCCAAGGCGTCTGCGCCCAGGTCAAGATCGTCATCGAGCAGCAACTGACATTCGAACGGATTGGGTTCGACGCGCGCCTGGAGATCTCCAACAACGACGGCTCGGACCCGATTACGGACTTTTCCGCCGCCCTGACCTTCGAGAATCCGCTGCTGTCCACCAATGGCACGGTCAACGACGCCTCCTCGCTGTTCTTCGTGCAAGCGCCCACCTTCGAGAACATCAACTCGGTCAGTGGCGATGGCGTCATTGCCCCGACCGGCACCGCCGTCATCCACTGGTTCATCATCCCGAAGATCAGCGCCGGGGGCACGTCGCCCGACGGCGTCCAATACCAGGTCGGGTGCCAGCTCGCCGGCAAAATGAGCGGCGTCGCGTTGCCGCCGGATGTTCTCGCCGCGTTCCCCGCCACCATCTACGTCAAGCCCGAGCCGCAACTCCAGATCACCTATTTCCAGCCGCGGGACGTGCAGGGGGACGATCCTTTCACGCCGCAGGTCGAGAGCCCGGTGCCCTTCACGCTGGGTGTGCTGGTCAAAAACGTCGGTTATGGCACCGCCAAATCGGTCGCCATCAGCTCGCAACAGCCCAAAATCGTCGAGAATCTCACCTCGCTGCTGCTGGTCGCGCAACTGCTCGGCACGCGCGTCAACGATTCCCCGCTCCAAACCGCTAACCTGACCGTCAACCTGGGCGATATCCCGCCCGGCCAGGCCCGGAAAGGGGCCTGGGACATGATCACCTCCCTTTCGGGCGAATTCGTTGAGTTCAAGGCCACTTACACGCACGCCTCGGAGCTGGGCGGCCAGGAGACCTCGGACATACAGTCTCTCAACGCCTACTTCATCGCGCACGAAGTCCTCGACGACCAGCCCGGGCGCGACAACATCAAGGACTTCCTCGCCGACACGAACACCAACGATACCGAGGTGATCCCGAACGCCCTCTACGAAAGCGAGGGCGACATCTTCCCGGTCAACCTGCTCACCAACGTCGCGGTCGTCGGCACGGCCGGGCCGGGCGGCAGTTTCCAGGTCACGCTCACCGCGGACAAGCCCGACTGGGGCTACCTCCGCGTGCCCGACCCGGGCCAGGCCAAGCTGCCCGTCGCCAGCGTCGTCCGCTCCGACGGAAAGAACCTCAATACCAATGATTTCTGGACCAACTATCGCTACACCGAGAGCGGCAACGTTCGCCAGAACTGGCTCAATATCCTGGATAATGTGGACCTCAACAGCTATACCTACACCGTTACCTATGCCCCGGTGGTCATCGATACCAATCCGCCGGTGACCACCATGTATTTTGTCGGATCGGTCTATCAGAGCGGCGGCAATTACTACATCACTCCGGATACCCAGATCTATTTCATCGCCACCGATGCCAGCCCGGTCAGTATGTTCTATAACCTCAATGACGGGCCTTTTGTGCCGGCATTGCCGTTCTCCCTGCCCAATCCCGGCCAGTACCAAATCGTCTTTTACTCCGTGGATTCCTTCGGCAATCGTGAAGCCAACAACACCAACCGGGTCGTGGTCGCCGGCAGCGGCGGCCTGGATTTTGCCAGCGTCAGCAGTCCCACCCAGCCGTTCTTTGCCGCGGGCGATGCGTTGTCGATCCGGCCACCCAGCGCCCCGGTTTCCTTCGCCGCCCTGGCTGACCCCAGCCAGGTCAACGGACAGATTGATGTCTTCCAGGGTATCGTCGGCTGGGCCACGGTTGCCGGCGTGCCGTCCTCCCCGACGGCAGCGACGGGAGCCTCGCTCACCGTTGGCGGCGGCTCTGTGGACTTCTACCGTTATAGTCTCAACGCCTCAGCCTGGAGCGCCGAGCAGCCGGTATCTGCCACCCTGAACCTGACGGGATTGACCGCGGGTAACAACGTCGTTTCGGTGCTGGGCCGGTCGCAATACGGCGGTTATCTCGATCCTTCCAATGCCGTCGTGGTGACCTGGGTCGTGGACCCCGCCGCGCCACCGACCCAGATTACCGGCACCCCGGCCACACCCACCCGTTCCGCCAACGCCACCCTGACCATCGGCGGAGCCAACGTGACCGATTACAAGTGGACGATTAATAACAGCTATTATCGGCCCGAGACGAATGTCGCTTCGCCGTTGCCCATTGCGCTCACCTCGGCCGCGGAGCAGGTCGTCACCATCTCCGTGCTCGGCGAAGCCGGCGGCCTCTATCAACCGACAAACCAACCCACGACCGTCACTTGGACCTATGATCCGCTGTACGGTTACGCGCAGCCGGGCCTGACCCAGGTGCGCAGCCTCACCCTGACGAACATCAGCTCGGCCACCCAGATCTTCGCGTGGGACGGCCGCAACGATGCCGGGGCTGCCATGCCGCCCGGCTGGTACACCGTCCGCGTCACTCTGCAGGACCAACTCGGCCGAACCAACTATGCTAGCCGTTTCGTGCAAATCGGCAGCGTCTCCGGCAGCCCCAGCATCCTGGCGGACATCAGCCGGGGGCCAAAGAACCCTTACGCGCGCGGCCACTGGCTGGTCTGGGAGGATCAGAGCGACGGCAATTGGGAGGTCTATGCCCAGGACTTGTCCAGCAATCGGCCGATCGTCAAGATCACCAACACACCACTGAGCCAGGAAAACCCGCGGACCGACGGTCGTTACGTCGTCTGGCAAGGCCGCCAACCGAATGGCAATTGGGATGTCTTTGTCCAGGACCTCGCCAGCAATCTGCCGCCGCAGAACCTGACCGGGACCGTCTTGGCTGACGAAATCAATCCGGCGATCGACTGGCCTTGGGTGGTGTACCAACGGCGCGCCTCCGGCAGCACGACGGCCCCCTGGCAACTTCAGGCGATCAACCTCGCCTCTGGCCAGCGGATGACGGTCTGGCCGTCCACCCAGGATCAGCTCGACCCCGACGTGCAGGCCGGGCGCGTGGTCTGGCAGGACTGGCGCGACGTCGGCCCCGGCGAGATCTACTTTGCCAACCTCGAAACCGGCGAACAGCGGCGCATCACCACCAACACCTTCGGACAATATCACCCCGCAATCTACGCCAACTGGGTGGTGTGGCAGGATACGCGCAATACCGAGGTGGATCTCTACGGGTTTGATTTCCTCCGCAATGCCGAGGTGCGCCTCACCAGCACGCCGGAAGACGAAACGCGTCCCTACCTCGATGGCCCCTGGGTGGTTTGCCTGGAAAATTCACTCGGCCCCCTGACGGCCAATTTGCGCGCCATCCATTTGCCCAGCCTGGCCGCCGTGCCGCTCACCCGGACTTTAAGCCTGAAGGATCGCCCGGCCTTGGCCGGAGGCAAAGTCCTCTGGCTGGATACCGCCAACAACCTCTCCAGCGTTCAAGCGGCCGATATCCCCGCGTTGCAGGCCGTCTACCGGAATCACAACGCGGTGCCGGTCACCGATGCCATGGCCACGTATCAGCAGAATGCCTACGCGCTGTTGACTTTGTGGAACGCCCAGGCCGGCGTGCAGGAGATCACGCATTACACCGCCCTCGCGCCGCAGGTGACCTCGGAAACCGTCTCTTGGACCAATGGCACTCCGACTGGCCCCAACTTCGCCCTCACGCCGGGTACCTTCCTCTGGATCAAATTCGCCGACCTGCGGGTGGTGGACTTGGGGTTGAACAACGCCGGGGCGGTGAACCTGGCCGCCGGTGCCAATGTCCTCAGCTATACTGAGTTCCCCAGCGCCTACTCGGCCTACCAGTTGCTCAACCAACTCGGCCCGGCCAACTCCCGCGCGGTGCGGATGTTGGACGCGCAGGCGGGCCGGTGGGTGGTCGCCGAAATTGTCAATGGCCGCCCCATGGGGGTGGATTTTGCCATCCCCCGCGCGGCGGTCCTGATCCTCGATTTGGTTAACCCGGTTAACAATTTCATGCCTCTATCCCTCCCCTAACATGAAGACCCTGATTCCTGCCCTTTGGCTTTGCGGCACCGCCCTGGCGCTCAACACCTGGGCCGTCTCGCCCGCGGACATTCAGAAACGATTGAGTGCCGGTCAGACAATCACTTTGATTGACGTGAGGTCAACCGACCTGTTTAAGCAGGGGCATATCCCCAATGCGCTAAGCATCCCGGCCTCGCTGGTTCCGCTCAAAGCCCTGCCGCCGCTGGGTCAGGTGGTCGTCTATGACGACGGACTGGGGCCCGACACCGCCGCCGCCGCCGCCTCAGCCCTCAACCGGAAGCCGGGCATCACGGCGCAGGTGCTGGAGGGTGGCTTTGCCGCCTGGCAATCGGCGAAGGCCCCGACGACCGCCAGCCGCGGCATGCAGCGCGAAGAGTTCCCGATGATTACTTACGACGGTCTCAAGCGGACACCGGCCAAAGACGTCGTGTTGGTTGATCTTCGGAATCCCGCCGCTTCCGCTGGTTCGACCCCCCAGGCGAAGGTCATCCCTCAGCCCCTGACCGATCTGCAAAGCGAGTTTCCTGGTACGCGAGTCACTCGCTCGCCCGCTGACTCCGCCGTCCTTTCGAAGACCCTCTCTGCCGATGCCGGCAAGCCCCCTTTATTGGTTCTGGTTGACAACGGCGATGGGGTGGCCGCCAGGGCCATGAGCCGGACGCTCAAAGCTAACGGCGTAAAACGATTCGTAATCCTGGCTGGCGGCGAGCAGATCCTGGCGCGCAAAGGCCAGCCGGGCCTGGAACGGTCCGGCGGCGGTTTCACCACGCCCAGCCCGGTGCGTCCGGCGGCGAACAAGTGAGCATTTGAGTATGCGTGCAAACTATTCATCAACGGTCCGGGGGCGAGTATCGGCCCGGAACAGAGCCAAACGGTGCCTGGGCTTGAAGATACGGTTGGCGCAAGCCGCGTTCCTGCTGCTGCTTTGTGGCGGGTTTGGCCTGAGCCGCGCGGCTACCATCTCGAGCGTCGCCTCCGTTAACGTCACGCCCACCAGCTTCAGCGTGCTGTGGCGCATCCCGAGTTCCACCCCCTCGATCAGCGTCTTCGCTGATCCGGGCGGGTTGACCAACTTGACGAGCACCCTTGAAATCGAGGCCTTCCCGCTGCATACGGGCAATCCGGATCTGGCCGCCGGCTACGAGCGGCGCATTAATGAAGCGGTCATTCGCCAGAAGACCCAAAACCTCGGCCTCATGCAGGTCCGCGTCCTCGGCTGCAACCCGGGGACCCCCTACTATTACCAGCTAACCTCGACCTTCTCGGACTCCTCGCAGGCGCTGTATCCCGTCTCCGGTCCACTGCCCAGCGTGACGACAGAACCGGAGAACAGCTTTGTCCTCGATGACCAGCAGCTCATCATAGACGTCCCCGGACTCGACAGCCTGGGCCGCATCGTCACCCTCTCTAACGCAAACGCCCCCTGCATCCTCGCGGCCGTCGTCGGGGACGGCTCCGGCACCAACCAGGTTTTCTTTAATGCCAATGACCTCTTCTCACTGGCCGGCACCAATTTTGATACCCCCGGCCCGCAACTGTTTACGGCCAGCCTGCTTGGCTCGACGGCTCAAGCCGATACCATCGCCCAGTTCACCCTCACATTCGGCACGAACTTCAATACTGGCACGGGCGCTCATTCCGGTTTCGGCATTGAGTTCCTGGCGGTGCGGATCGGCTCGGTCGCCCTACAGATCGGCCAGAGCACGAACGTGGCGCTCAGCTTCAACTCGAGCGCGGCGGTCGCGGACTTGAGGCTGGCCGTAGATCTGCCGTCGGGGCATCTGACCAACCTGGCGCTTCAGGGCTTGTCGCCGGAAATTGATCCGCTCTCGGTTGCCGTCACGGCCCAGGGATCGGACTCGTGGATACTGCACCTGGCTGCGCGATCGGGCCAAGCGATGATCGGAACCGAGCAACTGGGCCAGCTCGCCTTTACCGCCATACCGGACCAGCCGTCGGCTTTCGTGCCCCTGACCCTCCACCAGATTACGGCGGCCAAGACCGATAGCACATTCGTGACGAACCTCGTGGCTTTTTCCGGTCGGGCCGTGGTGGTTGGGGCCGAAGCGCTGCTGGAACCCCAACTTCAAACCAACGGCACGCGCGTACTTACATTGTACGGCAATCCTTACTCGAGCTACGCCCTCGAGTACGCCAGCACACTGAATCCACCGGTTGATTGGATCCGTTTGCCGCCACTCATCCCCCTCCTGACGCTGGTCGAACCCATTCAACTGAGCGAGCTCCTAGGGGAGCAGGTCTTTTATCGCGCGGTCGAGTTT
>Ga0335078_10002970_pt1 | contig 25422 bp, 36 predicted proteins | sample Lox_Sample_32_FD_206711 | JGI IMG/M metagenome (GOLD analysis project Ga0335078, IMG submission 206711) | Soil microbial communities from Loxahatchee National Wildlife Refuge, Florida, United States - Lox_Sample_3.2 | ecosystem: Environmental > Terrestrial > Soil > Wetlands | place: USA... | reverse complement strand
CGAGCTTCTGCGTGGCGGAAAGCTGCAGTAAGCTGCGCGGACGCTTGAGCGGAACGTAACGTGGATTTCGAACACTCTTTCCGGTGGGCACCACTTCCCCGGTCTTCTCTATCTGAAAGTCAACTTCATGGCTGCATCGGTCCTGCTGCAGCCGCACTAACGAGATTCCCATGTCAAAAACTCCAAACTTCGGTAAAGGCGAAGCCGAGGCGCGTATTCTGGCCAGCGCAGCCGGAATGTTTGCGAACTTTGGCTACAACAGTGTGAGCACGCGCGATATTGCCAGCGGTGCGGGGGTAAATGAGGTAACGATCTACCGGCATTATCCGCGCAAACGCGACCTGTACGTCGCCGTGCTCGACGCCGAACTGCAACAGGTGAAGCTGCGCGGCGATTTGCTGTCGCGCGTTGCGGAAGCACAGGATGCACGGACAGCGGTGGCGCGCGCCGGTGTAACACGAAAGCGCGCCCTGATTCGGGCTCGCGATCTGTTATGGCGCGTCAATGCGCCCGTGGCCGGCGTTGTCGTCAACGATGTCGACATGCGCCTGGAGAACTTCTACACCTATCGGTACGGCATGTACGCCAAGGATTATTGGTATGGATATGGCTATCGTCACGGCGCTTCGTCTTCGAGCCGGGCCTACGGATATGAAGACGAGGAAAAGGGGGAATAACATGGCGAAAACAAAGGCGCTGGCGATGACGTTTTGCTGCCTGATGCTCGCGTATTCGATAACGGGAATCGCTCAGCAAACTGACAGTTCCGCCCATGCAGCCCCGCCAACCAATGTTGCGCCGCCGCTGAGGATTGGTCCCGGGGATCTGATCGAAGTGAATATGTTCGAGAATCAGGACCTGTCAGGCCGCTATCGGGTCGATCAGAACGGCGACATCGAAGTCTCACTGATCGGCCGTCTGCATGTGGCCGGCCTAACGGCGGATGAGGCGGGAGCGGCGATCGAAAAACGCTATGTCGACGAACAAATCCTGCTGCCGGCTGCAGCCCACGCCACCGTCTTTATTGCCGAGTATGCGACGCAAGGCATCACTGTGAACGGGGAAGTGAAGTCGCCAGGGGTGTATCCCGCTTTGGGGATTCGCAAACTGAACGACCTCATCGTTGCCGCCGGCGGCGTCACGCCAATCGCCTCGTCGAAGGTGGTTATTGTGCGCAAGGACGATCCTGATCATCCCCTTACGGCGGACTATAACCCGGAAGCCCTCAAGCCGGTCATCACCGACATTCAGATTTTTCCGGGCGATTCGATTTTTGTTCCAAGAGCGGGCATCGTCTATGTCGTTGGCGATGTCAACCGACCTGGAGGGTACGTGCTCGAAGGCCGCCGCGCGCTCACGGCCGAAGAGGCGATGTCGCTTGCCGGAGGAAGCGGCCACGCCGCCGCATTGAACCGTGCGCAATTGGTGCGGACCCTTGATGACGGTAGGAAAGAAGCGATTACGATTCCCCTGAATCGGATCTTCAAGGGCCTAGCCCCCGATGTGGCGTTGAACGATGGCGACATTTTGTACGTTCCAACGAGCAATGTTAGGCATTCCGCGGAAACGGCGATAACTTCTGCGCTCGGCATCGCCACCAACGTTGCAGTTTACCGGGCCACCGTTCAGTGATCGTTCGGACGCGCGCCCACAGCGGCCGCCTGGGGTGAAGGGAGGGGACCCACGCTTCAACACTGGTCCGCGTCTGAGGGTTTTCAACGGAAAGGGGCCTTCGACATTTCCGCGGGTCAAAAGTTGGTGAGCGGTTTCCTGAAAAACCATCGTTCCGTTGACGCTGTTTACGAGACAACGAGGAGATGATGGCCCAGGTGTTATTGCACTCCGTGCACCTGGAGGATTTGCAGATCGACAAGACGATGCTGAGCGCTCACGATCTTCTCGCGGAAAGCGCCGACCTTGACCGCTTCGCAGCCCACACCCTAACTTACAATCCCAACGACGCCGATCTCATTGTTTTCGCAAAATTGGGCGGTCAAGGCCTATTTGCCGAGCGCGTCCGCCATCATTCCTACGTAAAGAAATTTCGGGACAAGTGTTTTCTTTTCGATCCCTGCGACTTGGCATTGCCTTTTTGCCTGGAGTATATGCTTCGCTGCGAAAGAAATACTACGATGCGGCGCGGCCTCGCCCCAGCTTTTGCCTTCGCATCGATGAGAATTCTTATTTGGATTTTCGCCCGCCACGGCAGGATTAGCAATATCTCGCAAGTTGTGCCGGAACCATTGGAAACCATCCGGAGCGTGCGGAGCTGCAAAAACTTCCGCGCGATTTGTTTGTCATCGAAGATACAACACCGTTCGCGCTCAAGAAACTGTACGGAGGAGATACGGAAGAACGGCATCGCTTCTGGCATCACCTCGCGGAAGTGATCGCTTTCGCGCCGTTTGCAATCTGCCCGCGGGGACAAGGTCCGGGTAGGGTCCGCTTGTTTGAGGTCATGCACATGGGGCGCGCACCGGTCATTCTCTCCGCCGAATGGGTCTATCCCGCGCGCATCGATTTTGGCGGGCTTCGAGCATTTCCGTGCCTGAAAGAGAGGTGGGGCGCCTCCCTGAGATCCTAGGCGACTATCATGCTCGTGCTGACGAGATGGGACGAAGGGCGCGCGAGGAGTGGGAGAAGTACTACGCTCCGTCGGCGAGATCTGACTGGCTGGTTGAGGATTGCCTCGTGCTGCGGCGGGCAAGACGCGTGCCGGAGGCGATCACCGGCAGGATCGCTTGGTGGCAACTGTTCCACTACAGAACATTTCGGCTCAACCTGAATAGCAAGCAGGCGATTTATCGCGAAACGGGCGGGATTATATTATGGAAAACTAGGTTGCACCACGGTCAGGCTATCAAGGTGGCTACAAGTGACTGTTTGATCGATCAACAAAGGAGAGAAATACGCTGGTCTCGAAGTCCGGTGGCGCTAGGTTTGTGGAATTGGATTTGCTCGGAATGTGGATAGAGCTCGCCTTGTTTTCTAAGATCCGAGATCGAAATCAGAAGCAGATTCCGATCTGCAAAGCAAAATCGGCCGTGCAGAAACCCGATCACTCAGCCCCGGCCGATTTTCGCCCCAGCGTTTTCCCTTCCGGCTCGGTCAACTCAATGCCGGAAAATCGCGACTTTCACCACGGGCCCTTACGGGTGTCCCAACCGCTTGTGCCAAAGCCTGATGTACGAGCAGGAGGGTAGAAGGCAGATACTGGCGGCAGCTATCGATAACGAAAGGGGGGAATCATTGGAGACCCATTCAACAATTTACGACGCAATCAATCCGTCGGTTTATTCCCTCATTCCGTTGTCGGCGGGGCGGATTCTGGATATCGGTTGCGGAAGCGGCACCTTGGGAGAGAAGCTGCGCCAGCGGCGCGAGTGCGACGTCGTCGGAATCACGTATTCGCAACGGGAGGCTGAGCTGGCCTCCGGGCGGTTGTCTCAAGTCATTTGCGCCGATCTGAACAATTTCGACTTCTCTTCGCTGGACCAATTTGATTGTGCGATCATGAGCCATATTCTGGAGCACTTGTATTCTCCCGAAGTCTTTCTGCAACGTCTGAAGTGTGCCTTGCGACCAGAATCCCGTATTGTTGTGGCGCTCCCGAATATACTTTTCTGGCGACAACGGTGGGAATTCTGTAGGGGTAAATGGCGTTACGAGGACTGTGGCATAATGGACAAGACGCACCTCCGTTTTTTTGACTGTCAATCAGCAGACAAGCTCTTGGACGAAGCAGGTTATGAGATTCTGACTATGCGGCGTGACGGCTCCTTCCCTATGACGAGCATTGTTAGAAAACTTATCGGACCCTTGGCAAAAAAAGTTGACGACGTCATGTGCACTCGAGCCCCCGGCCTATTCGCCTTTCAGTTTGTATATTTGGCGAGAATGCGGGGGATAATGGGTCCAGCGGGGTCTTAGAATCTAATCGATTTCGATGACCTGGTAAGGTGGAGTCATAGGGGGAACTTGAATTGCCCGCTGTTTCGGTTGTCACCACAACGCTTAATAGGCCCCACTATCTGAAGGAGGCAATACGCTCCGCATTGTCGCAGACCTTCGAAGACTTTGAGTTGCTGGTGTGCGACGATGGAGGTCGGGAGGAGACGAAATGCTTATGCGATAGCTTCCACGACACGCGCATCCGGCATATCGTGAATGATTCTCCCCTTGGCATCGCACTAAACACCTATTCCGGAGTCATGCACGCCGGTTCGGATTTGATTGCCTTTCTCAACGACGACGACCGCTGGACACCTCAGTTCCTGGAAAATTGCGCCTCCCCCCTGTTGACCGACGCAAACACAGTCCTCTGTTTTTGCGACCATTGGCTGATCGATGCGGAGGGGAAGATTCTGATTCGGGAAACTGACAGCAACAGCTTACACTATGGCCGCAGTTCTCTCGCGCCCGGCCGAGTGGCCGAGCCGCTCAAACTGATCGTCTCGAATTCAGTCCCCCTGGCCATGGGATCGGTATTTCGCAAATCCGCGGTCCACTGGGGTCTTTATTCGAAGAAGGTTGAAGGCGCCTACGATTATTTCCTTTCTTATTGTCTGCTTCGTAGCGGCGGAAAGATCGTTTATGTCTCGGAGCGGTTGACGGAGTACAGAATTCATAGTTGCAGCGCAGGTGCGGCAGAGTTCAATCTGACGAACAGCACCGCAGCGGCGCATGTGCTTGACCTGATCCTGAATGATCCCCTATTTCATTCCGTTGCTAGGGACATCCAAAGCCAAGCCATCGGTATTGAAGATCATCTGACCAAGCTTTTTTTTCGCAGACTGGACTTGGTATCAGCTGGCCGCCATTTCTGCAAGTCGCTGGACTATCGGTTTTTCCCTCGTTGGCGACGCAGCGGGGCATAGAGGCCTTGCTTTCCTGAAAGGATGGAATGGAGTCAGGCCAGGGGATATTGCAAATTCGGCGCCGCCGCGACAGTGCGTGGCGAAGCTTCATGAGGCTTCCTGGAAGTATTCACGATGGTGCTCGCAAATCGCCGGCTCATTCAGGTCGTTCCGCGGCTCCTGCCCGCTCGGTGCGGGGTCAGCGATCATGCCATCGCCCTTGCATCGGAGCTACGGGAAAGCTACGAAATCGATTCCGCATTTGTTGTCCTGGACTCGCATGAACAAAGCGATGTGTCTGACTCGGTCGTTTATTGCGCACCGGAGCGATTGCTATATGCCTGCGATTCGCCGAGCGGGAACCGGCCAGCAACGATCTTGGTTCACCTGAGCGGCTACGGATACTCGGCAGACAGCGCACCAAACCTCCTTGCCGACGCGCTGGAAAACCTGAAGGCACACAGCCGCTTTTGCATTGCGGTTTTTTTTCATGAGCTCTTCGCGAGCGGAATGCCATGGATCTCGGCATTTTGGCACGCGTGGCGACAGAAGCGGACGATTGCGAGGATCGTGGCGGTATGTGATCTGACTGTTACGAGTATCCAAGCTTATGTGGACTAGCTAGAGCAGCAGCCCGTGCGGCCGACTGCTTCGCCAATCCACTATCTTCCGGTTTTCTCTCACGTCGGTGAGGCTCAGCGGCATGTTCCCTTGGCAGAAAGAGATCCGGTGACCGCAGTTCTTGGTCTTGGCGGAACAAGGCAAAGCGCATATCAAAAGCTGCCCGGATTCGGTGACATCCTGCATCAGCTCGGTATTCAGGAGATTGTGGACATCGGTCCCGAATGCGATGTTCCTCGTGAAGTGGACAGTATTCCCGTGAGGCGCATGGGCGTGCTCGATGCCGCAGAGATCGACCGCGAGTTCACGCGAACCACGTTCGGTTACCTCGCGCGCCCGCCGACTTGCCTCGCAAAGTCAGAGGTGTTTGCCGGATACTGCGCACACGGCGTCGTTCCCGTGATTGCACAGGATTTTCCGGGTGAAATCGACAGACTGAGCGATGGAGTGCACGTTTTAAGTCCGCGAACCGCGAAAGTGATCGGGCCGGCCGAACTGGAGCAGTGCTCAATTGCCGCTTGGCGATGGTACTCTGGACATAGGCTGCACGACCACGCGGCCGTCTACGCCCGGTGGATGGACGCGATGGGTTCGAGACCGCAAAGCGCAGGCCGGAATTATGAGTAGACCTCGCGTTTTGCTCTCTCACCCGACGGGCAACCAGAATGTCCGCAATGCCCTAGCAAGCCTTACCGACAGGGAAATGCTGGCGGAGTTCTGGACGACCGTTGCCTGGGATACGCAGTCCGGCTGGAACTGCTTGCTGCCGTCGCGGATGCGAATGCTGCTGGAGCGCCGCGCGTATCCAGGAACGCCAACAAAGCTTGTACGGTGCTTTCCCTGGAAAGAGATGGTTCGCCTGGCGGCCGAACCGACATTGCTGAAGAGTCCTCTTGCCTCCAGAGAGCGAGCCTTTTCGATCATTGGCGTCTACTGGCACTTCGACGGCCAAGTTGCGCGGCGTCTGAGCTCCTTGCGTCCTAATGCTGTGTATGCCTATGAAGGGGGTGCACTGCAAACGTTCAGCGAAGCCAAGCGTTTGGGTATCACAACGCTTTACGAACAGCCAAGCAACTATTGGTACTGGGTGCGACAAATGCTTACCGAGGAAGCGGTGCGGAGCCCAGAATTCGCCGATCTTCTTCCCAACCTCGAAGATTCTACCGGGCATCTGGAGTGGAAGGACGAAGAGCTTGCTTTAGCGGACTATGTTCTTGTACCCAGCCAGCATGTTCGGCGAACTTTGGCTGGTGCGGTCCTCGAGAAAAAATCCGTGTGGTCCCTTACGGTGCTCCCGCGATCCGGAAACGGGCGTGGGTTTCCATCGACGCCACTCGGCCGCTGCAGGTTCTTTTTCGGCACGTTAGCTCAGCATAAAGGAATCGGTTATTTGCTAGACGCTGTCGAGCGGACCGGTTCGCAGGTCGAACTCACGCTTGTGGGCAAACTGTTTCAACCGAATGCCCACGAAGATGCAGCCTGCTATCGGTGGCGATGGTTCGAAAGCTTGCCGAATTCTGCGGTGCTAAACATGATGACGGAAGCCGATGTTATAGTGCTGCTTTCGCTTGCGGAAGGTTGCGCCCTGGTTGTCCTGGAAGCGTTGTCTAGCGGACTGCCGGTGATCGTTACTCCCAATACGGGATCGCTTGAGTTCATGCGTGACGGATGGCAAGGGTTTGTGGTGCCGATCTGTCGGTCCGATGCGATCGCTGATCGTTTGAGTACCCATTTCCACGACCGGAAAGTGCTTGGCGCGATGTCGCGCAATGTGCAGGCAACCGCAACCGAAAAATCGGGGGAGAAATACCGGGCCATTTTTGCTGATACTTTGAGAGCTGTAGTTTCATGTTCATGAGAATTCCAATTCCGGCAAGAACGCACAGCAAGATGCCCATGCTGAAAAAGCTCTTCTGGGCCTATTTTCTGCTGCTCATCTTCGAAGGTGCACTGCGCAAATGGATTGTACCGGAGCTTGCTGGGCCCGTCCTGCTCGTCCGTGATCCGGTTGCGCTCCTCATTCTCGTGGAGGCTTTGCGTACCGGCAAGTGGCCGCAGAAATGGACGACGATTTCCGGCCTACTGGCCGCTTCGCTCATCATTGTTGCTGCGATTCAGACGTTTCTTATCGACAACCCGTGGGTCGCGGCGCTATATGGGCTGCGCTCTTACCTGCTACCGTTTCCAGTCGCCTTTGTTATGGGTGAAAACCTCACTGCAGAGGACGTGCGTAAGTTTGGTCTTTGCACTCTTTGGCTTCTCATGCCGCTGACGGCGCTCGAGGTTATGCAGTACATGGCGCCCCCCGACTCGCTGTTGAACGTGGGCGCATATAGAGGGGCCGAACAAATCAGCTATGTGCCAGGCCATATCAGGGCCGCAGCTACCTTCAGTTTTGTGGCCGGACCGATAGGATATTCTGCTATGGTAGCAGCCTTTGTCTTCTATGGCCTAATGAACGAAAGGTTTGCCCAAAAATGGCTGTTGTGGGCATCGACGGGGGCTCTGCTTCTTTCTATCCCTTTGATCGGGTCCCGCACAGTAACATTTGCACTGGCTGGCGTTGTTGCCTGCGCTGGAATTGCCGCGATGTGGGGGGGGGGGCAGTTGTCCAAGACTCTGAAAATCGTGGCGCCTATCGTGTTGTTGTTTCTCCTGGTTTCGGTCTTGCCGGTCTATACAGCAGCATCTGCCTCAATGCAGGCACGCGTCCGACACGCCAACGAGGCGGAGGGAGGTTCGGCAGTTCGCGCGATAGCACACCGTGCCGTAGGCCCAATCGTAGAGTTGCTTGCAACGACCGATTTCGCGAGTCGTCCGCTCGGTGTCGGGATGGGACGGGGCGCTTCGGCCATCGAAGAGCTGCTGACCGGAAGGGCAGGGTTCTCGCTGGCTGAAGGTGAACTTGGCCGCCTCATGGCCGAGATAGGTCCCTTACCGGGCCTTTTCTATATGCTGTTCAGGTTGGTTCTGGCCTTATTTCTCTTTAAGGAGGCTCTGGCCGCGGCGCGAAATCAGGAACCGCTTGCTCTGTTCCTTGCTCCCCTGACCATCCCCGGGATACTTTTTGACGTTCTTGAACAGCCCACGGAACAGGGATTTATGGTAATCGGTATAGCCTTTACAGTGGCTGCTCTGAAACTACGCAAATATTCGGCGGCATTCGCAAGCGCGAGGAATTTGCAGCGCCCAGTGGTACGCTACAGCGCGCATCCGACAAATGACTAGGCGGGCGTAGCCTGCAGGATCGTGACGCCATACAAACGCACTTAGCCCAAATATCCGTTTTGAGTTGGCTCCAGCGCCAATAAGATCGAGCCAGCGCCAGTATTCGTGCGCCTTTGAGCGCGGTTTTGGTGTAGCGGAGGCATCGAGGAGCGCGCCGCGTCAGGCATAGCGGTGCACTACCAATCTTGAAGAGGACGGTTTCGCAAAATATGCCAGGAACTAACGACATTATCGTGGAGCTAAAAGCCATCGCAAAACGGATTCTGCCTGCCCGTCTGTCGGCCGAGATCAGTGCTTACCGCTGGTGGCGCTACCTCATCGAACAGAACGCGCGCAGTGGTAACGTGGAACTCACCAAGAGACTGATCGATCGCTGTGGCAATTCTGTGCTCGCCGGCCCGTTCAAGGGGCTCACGTATCCGGTAGACATTCTTCTCTCTCATTGCAGTACCCACAACCTGCTTGGAACATATGAAGCAGAGCTTCATCCCTGGTTGGAACGCATACTGGGCAATCGCTACAATTGTGCGATGGTCATTGGCTGTGGCGAAGGATACTACGCTGTCGGAATCGCGCTGCGTGCTGGAATTCACGTCGGCGCGTACGACACCTGCGTCACTGTACGTCGCGATTGCCGGCGGATGGCCGAGGCCAACCGTGTCTCGAATTTGGTCCGTGTCCATTCGTGGTGCGGCGCAGCTGAGATCGGGAGGCTCCATGGAATGCGATGCCTGGTCTTTTCTGACTGCGAAGGCTACGAGCAAAACCTATTTACCCGTCAAACGGTTTCCAGTCTTACACATTCCGATCTTCTCATCGAATTACACGATCACGGAATGCCTCCCGGGTCGATGCGGGGATTGCTGGAAGCAAGGTTGCGCGAGACCCATAGAGTAGAGATCGTTGTTTCTCGCGTTCGCCGCGTTATAGACTTCCCGCATCTTTCCCACCTTGATCCGGTAGACGCGCAACGCGCAATCGATGAGGGGGCCCGCGGAATTACTCAGGAGTGGATGCTCGCTACGTCTCGTCATTTCTAGTTGTGGAGAGGAATGCATCCGTGAGTTCAGAGGGCGCGGTGCCCGTTCGCCCGCACGATCTCTCTGTCGGCGTACTGGTGCTGAACTACAATATTTGGGAACTCGCGCTCCGCGCGCTCGACGCCGCGGTTCGCCTGGAGTCAGACTACGTATCGGAGTACGTGTTGTTTGACGACGGATCGTCGAGCCCACCACCCAGGGAGATCGACAGCCGAACCAGGTTGATTCGCGGAGAATGCAATCGCGGATTTGGGCGCGCTTTGACCGAGGCCTTCGCCGCCATGAAAAGCGACATCGTGGTGCTCTTCGACTCCGATGCCTATCCCTTGACGCAGTTTTCCGAGAAAGTGCGCGAACACTTTGAACGGGATGCAAATCTGGGTCAATTGGGGTTCCGCGCCCAGGATGCAAAGGGATCGCAAACGGAATCGTTCTTCAACGAACCGACACAGTGGAGCCTGATTCTGGGGCAGGCGCTGTACGCGCGGGTGCGCAGGAAAGCGCTGCGGCCCGACAGGCTGTGCGTGATTACCGGTTGCATGGCCACACGCGCGAAGGCGTACGCGCAGGTTGGCGATTCGACGGGGAATTCGACTTCCTGGATGTCGATGTGGACTACAGCATGAAGCTGCGCCGGCGTGGCTGGAAGGTCGAGGTCGATCCTGCGATCGAGGTGTTTCATGTGGGAGGCGGGACACCGCAACTGCGGCGCCATCGGGTCCTTAATTTCTACAAGAGCCGCTGGCGCCTGCTGCGCAAATATGAACTGATGTCCAGCCCGCGACTGGCCCGGCCCTTCATCCTGGCTCGGCTGGCGTGAGAAAAAACCATTTTGCAGCTCTTCGGCCGTCTCCTGTTTGCGAGCCGAGAGACGCTCGACGACAAGACCCTTGGCCGCAAGGCGCTGCTGGCTTACTGCCGCACCAACTTTCGCTAGCCGGAAACCACACATGCGGGCCTTATTCAGCCCGTCGGCGAGATACACGTCAGGTACGATGTGACAGCGCGTTCGATTCGCTAAGAACGCTGATGGTTGAACGACACCGCAAGAAGTCAGATGCGGAAAGGGAGCGGACCAAGCACCGGATTCTGGAGTTTCAGATCGGGCGATTCTGTTGGCTCATCGATCTTCCGAGCCAGATCTTCTTCGGCGCCGATTTGAGTGGCCTGTCCGGGAATTTGTACCAGCGCGAGTGTTAGTGTAGCGCAGCGGGAAAGATAGATATCTGCCCGTCGCAGTAGCAGGCGGTGTGGGAAAGTGGGAAGCGTTCTTTGCTTTCCACTTTCCCATGCCCGTGGGAAGCTTCGGTCTGCCATGCTGCCGGCGCTGGCGGTTTAGAGCCCAACGAAGAATGCGGCCGTTCGGTGTTGTAGTAGACACGCCAGCGTTCCGCCAGCACCCGCACCTCTTTGAGGGAATAGAAGATTTCACCTTTCAGGAACTCGTCACGCATTTTGCTGTTGAACGATTCGCAGTAGCCGTTCTCCCAGGGAGAGCCGGGTTCGATGTAAAGGGTTCGAGCACCGGTTTGCGCCAGCCATTTGCGCAACTCTTTGGCGACGAACTCCGGGCGTTGTACGAACGAATGTATTGTGGGATGCCGTGCTCGATCATGGCGTCGGCCAGAACCTCGATCACCTGGCTGCTATTGATTCTGCGCCCCACGTAGATCGCCAAGCACTCGCGTGTGTACTCATCGATCAGGTTCAAGAATCGCACTGTCCTTCCGTCGTGCGTGAAGCCGCTCACGAAATCGTATGCCCAGAGGTGATTCGGCCGCTCCGGCCGCAGGCGTACGCACGACCCATCGTTGAGCCACAAACGGCCGCGCGGCTTCTGCTTCTGCGGTACCTTCAGACCTTCGCGGCGCCAGATTCCGGGGCCCCCGCAGACAGGTCTTCGTCTGTGGGGTGGAGATTCGCTCCACGCGATCCTAGCCCACATTCCAGCCCGCTTCGTTGAGCTTGATGGTGATGCGTCGATATCCATACCGGCCATACTGACTGGCCAGCGCGATGATGGCCCGGGACAGCGCGTCCTCGTCGTTCCGCTGTGTGAGCTGGTAGCGTTGTGTGCCGCGTGGTTGGTGAACCAGTTGGCACGCATGACGCTCACTTGCCCCTTGTTGCTTAGCGTGTTCCACAGCGGTACGGCGCCGCTCCGGGCTTAGAAGTTTCCCCTTGCGATGTCCTGAAGGATCTGCTTGTCAAGACTCAGCTCAGCCACTAGCCGCTTCAGCTTGCCGTTCTCCTGCTCCAGTTCCTTCAACCGCTTGGCCTGGTCTACCTTCAGACCTCCGTACTCCTTGCGCCAGCGGTAATAGGTCTGCTCCGTAATGCCGGCTTCCCGGCATGTCACAGGGTGCGTCTTTCCGTTCGCAATCCCAACTTCAATCTGCCGAAGCAGATTCACGATCTGTTCCGAACTATACTTCTTTGCTCTGCCCATTCCTTGCTTCTTCCATACCAGTTTGTCTCAGCACCACTGGTACAGAATTTGCCGGGCAGGCCACTCCGCTGCTTCATCCCGGTCTGGTTCGCTCTTCGCCACGGCAGCGAATGCGGTTCGTTCACGCTTGTCCCGCCGGACATCCAACAGCTCTCCGGAACCGGCACCGAAGAAGATTCCTGCTAAAATGCGCCTTGTGAATAAGATAATACTCCTGTCACGAGACAACGAATTCAGAAACAATCGAGTCGCGGAACCTCCGCATTTCTTTCGACCCGAACTGGATGCACTGCGTCTTTTGGCTTTTCTGCTCGTATTTGTGAGCCATTTGATTGGCAGTAATGCTTCGTACCAGTTTCAAGTCTTGAAACAAGCGGGTGCCTTTGGCGTTCCGGTCTTCTTTGCGTTGAGTGCTTATCTGATAACCGAGCTACTATGGCGCGAAAAACAAGCAACCAGGACCGTCAGTCTGCTCGCTTTCTATACGCGGCGTGTCTTGCGGATTTGGCCGCTCTACTTCCTTGCTCTCGCGGCCTGCTTCCTGTTGTCCCACGTGGTTCCCGAGGTCAAACCCCTCACGATTCGCAACCTCCTTCCATACCTCATTCTATGTGGGAACTGGCCGTGCACGCACGGAGATTTGCTCCCACTTGGATTTGGAGTCCTGTGGAGCATTGCAGTCGAGGAGCAGTTCTATCTTGTGTGGCCAGCTATGGTCCGCTGGAGCCGAAATGTGCTGCTCTGGGTGCTGGCATCCATTTGGACCACCAGTCAAATATTCGTTGCGGTGATAAGTTTTAGGAGCGGGTCACAGCCGGAAGTATGGTACAACACTCTTACTCAAATGCAGTATCTCGCAATTGGCGCGGGCATAAGCCTTACGCTCAGAGGACGCATCCCGCGGTTTTCGACAAGCATTCGCGCTGCGATGATATTCATGGGTCTCGCCATTTTTGTCGTCCTGCATAGGCAAGACAGCGCCACATATGTTCCTTATTTTGCAGCTGGCGTCGGAACTTGCCTCCTTCTATTAGGCATGCTTGGCGCGACGATTCCAACGTCATTCAGATTCTGCTGCTATCTGGGACAAATCTCTTACGGCCTATATATCTATCACGGTCTCGTGCTACAAGTAACGATCACGTTCGTTGGCCATTTTTTCCGACACGGCGGAAGTGCGGCAGGGCTAGTACTTTTACCTCTTACTGTGCTAATTGCGCATATCTCGTACCAACGCTTCGAGAAGCCATTTCTCCGCTTAAAAGAGAAGTTTGAGTTTGTGAAATCACGCACCGCGTAGCGGGCACGCAAGAATCGGAAGGATCGTAAGCTTTTAGTCTCGCCCTCTGGCGCGTAATTTCGCATAAGGCGACGATAGTAATCGGCGATTCAGGTTCATCGTTGCATCACTGCTTGACATAGCGTTTACATCGTAAGCGTTCGAAGTTTCCATCTTGACTGGATAGGAGCGTTCGACAGGTGTCCACCTATTTTTAAGTGGACATCTATTCAGGAGTTGTTAAGCGGCTTGGGAGTCGGTCTGGAGCGAACAGGCGATGTTCCAGGGCAGGAGTTCCTCGATTCGATTGATCGGATGTTCCGCGATTCGGGCCAGGACTGCGCGAAAATAGAACTGGGGATCGAGTCCATTGAGATTTGCAGTGGCGATTAGGCCGTAAAGCGCCGCCGCTCTTTCGCCGCTGGAATCTGATCCCATGAACAAATAGTTTTTCCTGCCCAGAGCTACGGAGCGCAGCGACCGCTCGGCTGCGTTGTTGTCTATCTCCAACAGGCCGTCATCAATGTAGTGTGTCAGAGCACGCCAGCGAGAAGGCGCATACCGGATGGCTCCAGCAGTCTCGCTTTTGGCCGAGAGCAAAGCCAGCGTCTTCTCCATCCAGCCGCGAAGATCGTCGAGCAACGGCTTGGCCCGAGCCTGACGTACCGAGCGGCGGAGATCGGCGGGCTTGCCGCGAATCTCCTCTTCGATTCCCGACAGCGCTACGATGCGAGCCAGGACTTCGGTGGTAGTCGGCGAGGCGTGAACCACCTAAATGTCATGAAATTTACGCCTCGGCTGGGCCTTATCCCGAGCTCGGAATAAGGCCCATTATTTGGAGTGCATTGTTGAAAAGCTTGGTTGCACCGCGCTAGAGTGAACATTTCGCGCTCTCAACTCCGGATAACGCTCATAGAGTTTGAAGGAAGGCGAGGAGCTTTGGTGAGGGGCGCCATGGTCTCGCAGATCTGGACGTAAAGCCAGACCGTTTCCAAAAGGCGTCGAGCACGTCCCGTTTCATTTGGAGATTGCTGGTGATGTAGCCGCTTGTCGTTGCAAACGTAAGCGTTCGAAGTTCCCATCTTGACTGGAAGAGAGTGTCCAATAGGTTTCCGCTTATTCATAAGTGGGCACCTGTTGAGTGTGTCTAAGCGGCCTGGGAAGAGTCGGTGTGGAACGAGGCGGCGACATTCCAGGGAAGGAGTTCGCTGATGCGTTTGATGGAATGCACGACGATCGTTGCCAGGACCGTGCGCAGGTAGAAGGCAGGATCGAGTCCGTTCAGCTTGGCTGTGCCAATGAGCGAACAGAGCGATGCAGCCCTTTGGCCGCCGGAGTCAGCTCCCATGAAGAGATCATTCTTCCGTCCGATTGCTACAGCTCGCAGCGCCCGCTCGGCGGCGTTGTTATCGATTTCCAAAAGCCCATCGTCCACGTAGCGTGTCAGCGCACGCCAGCGTGAGAGCGCATAGCGGATCGCCTCGGCAGTCTGGCTCTTGGTTGAGAGTGAACGAAGCGTCTTATCCATCCACCGACGCAGTTCATCAAGCAGCGGTCTGGCGTTGGTCTGACGGACCGAGTGGCGAAGTTCTGCCCGCTTTCCGCGGATCTGCTCCTCGATGCCGTACAGGGCACCGATACGTGCGAGTCCCTCGGTAGTCATTGGCGATGCGTGGGCCACATGGATGTCATGCAACTTGCGCCGGGTGTGCGCCCAACATGCTACTTCGCAGATGGCGCCGTCATCGTAGAGATGATGAAAGCCCGCGTAGGCGTCGGCCTCCAGCGCCCCCTTGAAATCCTTCGGATGTCGTCGCGGGTGTTCTCCCTTGCGGCCTTCCAAGTAAGTGAACCACACAACTAGAGCAGTTGAATAACCTGCTGATCGATCATCACGCACATAGGTCCAGAGTCTGCCGGTCTCAGTCTTACTGTTGCCGGGAGCAAGCACTGGAACCGGCGTGTCGTCGGCGTAAATCTTAGCGGCTGTCAGAACATGCTTCCTGATCTCATCTACCAGGGGAGTTAATAACTCACTGGCCGCGCCCATCCAACCAGCCAGAGCAAAACGATCAAGATCAACGCTTTCGCGAGCATAGATCTGAGACTGGCGATAAAGCGGAAAGTAGTCTGCGTATTTCAAAACCAGCACATAAGCCAGCAGTCCCGGACCGGGCAGGCCGCGGTCGGTGGGCCGCGCAGGAGCCGGTGCTTCGACGACATGTTCGCAAGCTGCGCAAGCGAATTTCGGCCGCAGGTGACGAATCACCTTGAAGCTTGCAGGAACGCGTTCCAGTTGTTCGGAGACATCTTCGCCGGACTGACGCAGCGCACCGCCGCAATCGGACAGCAGTTATGCGCGGGAAGATGGGTGACTACTTGACGCGGAAAATCCTCAGGCAGAGGCTTGCGTGCAGGGCGTGAGCGACGCTTCGAATCAGTCTGAGTGGAAGGAGGTTGCGTTGCTTCGGTTGCCGCTTGCGCAGCATCGTCGGCAGCTTGAGCAGTTTCCAGTTCTTCCAGCCGGAACTCAAGCTGTTCCAGTTCTCTGCTCAGCTTCTCACTCTTCCGGCCGAAGATCAAGCGCCGGTACTTATCGATGACCAGCTTCAGATGTTCGATCTCATGTGTGCTTGAAGTGAGTTCCTTGTGCTGTTCCAGCGACTCTGAGTGCTTGGCGATCACCAGCGCCTTCAACGCTTCAGGGTCAAGCCCGTCGAGGTCAGGCAAGGAAGCAGGAATCATGGCTGAAGTATGCCATGAAACACGATGGAAATCATCTACAGAAGCCGCATCAATACGAAGGAATCACGCTTGTCAATCAAACTGCAATCTTAGTTGCCCAGGCCCTCTGCGGCCGGCGCCAATCGATGCCTTCGAGTAACATGGACGACTGCGCACGCGTCAGACAAACGGTTCCTTCCGTAGCCTGCGGCCAGATGAATCGACCGCGCTCAAGGCGCTTGGAAGAAAGATACAGCCCATCGCCATCGAACCAGAGAACCTTTACGATATCTCCGCGGCGTCCCCTGAAAACGAAGACATGGCCGGAGAACGGCCGCTCGTTGAGCACTGTCTGTGACTTCGCGCTCAGGCCGTCGAAGCCACGACGCATGCCGGCCACGCCTGCTGCAAGCCAGATCTTCGTCTCCGTACGAAGTTCAATCACTTGCGCAAACTCTCAAGGATCGAACACAGCAACGCACGATCAGCACCGCTCTCCACGGTGAGCATCGCTCTGCCTGGAAACTCAATGTGAATGGAACCGGAGGTCGCAGGTTGTTGCCGTGCGGTGAGCTCCCGAGTATCCGCCTCAGTTGGAGCAGCACCTGTGACCGGGAGCGAAGCTGTGCACGCGGCTGTGGAATCAACCAACTCGACGCGTTCGAAAGCACACCGCCACTTGAATACCTGGTTCGCGTTTAGTCCATGAGCCCGTGCCACCAACGCGACACTTGGCCCGGCTCCATCGTCAGATTTAGAATCTGCCGGTTCTCTGCAACCGACCGAGATCTTTGAATCCGACGTGCCGAACCCAATGCCTGTTCCATGACCACATGGTCAGGCTCAAGCTCGCAGAGATGCCAGAGGGGAAGACTACACGCTCACGCTGGCCCGGGAGAAATCGCGGTACGGTTATCGGAGATTGCAGGTGCTGGTCGAACGGGAGGGCGAGCGAGTGAACCATAAGCGGTTGTGGCGGGTGTACCGCGATGCAGGTCTGTGCCTGAAGCGGAAGAAGCGCAGGCACTGCGTGCGCGATGGATCACCACGGCCCGTGTTGAGCTGCGCCAACCAGGAGTGGGCTCTGGATTTCGCTCATGATGCGCTTTCCGCAGGCCGCAACATCCGCGTGTTGAGTGTGGTGGATGCCTTCACGCGGGAGTGTCTGGCTCTGGAAGTGGACACAGGTTTTGCCAGTCGGCGGGTGACGCGGGTGCTGGACGAGATCATTGCCGTGCACGGCTTGCCGCAGGCGATTCGCTGCGACAACGGACCGCAACTGACCAGCCGTCATTTCCTGGCTTGGGCCATGGAGTGGAAGATTGAGCTGCGGCACATCCAGCCGGGCAAGCCGACGCAAAACGCGCAGGTGGAGAGTTTCCACGGCCGGTTGCGGGAGGAGCGCCTGCGGGTCAGTTGGTTCACGAACCTGTTTGATGCACACAAGAAGATTGCTAATTGGAAAGTGGAATACCACGAACAACGGCCACATAGCAGTTTGAACTATCAGGCGCCAGCGGAATTCGCACGCCAAGCAAGCTATGGAAAAGACGCGTGCTCCGCCCGCTTTGAAAACGCCGTCGGCGTTTTCAACTTTCTTACAGCTTCTGCTGCGGCTGGCTAAGTTGTAAGATCGCCGTGCGGAAAATGGGTGCAGGTCACTGGCAGGCGGGTTTTCTATTTGGCTCAGTGATCGCACAGTGCGCAAAAAGAAAGCCCGCTCGGGAAATGAGCGGGCCGTTACTCAAATTGGCTGTGTTACGAACTTGGGTATATGCCACGACGGAGCTGTTGCCTATGACCACCGTCACGGACGTAGTTGCGTGGCATTGCGCACGAAAAATGGCCCACCCTTGATTCGAGTGGGCCGTCCCCAGATCAGCGTTACTAAATCCATCCTGTAGATCTCAAGCCGAACTGTCGCTGTGACCGCTGTCACATCCGCGTAGTCAGTGAGAGGAATTATTACCAACACGAACACATGGCCGGAGAACGGTTGCCGTTCGAGCACTGTCTGCACCTGCGCGCTCAAATTATCGAAGCCACGCCGCATGTCCGTAACTCCGGCAGCAATCCAGATCCTCGTACCGGTGCGCAACTCGATCACGGCCGCAGCATCTCCAAAACCGCTCGCAGCAAACGCATATCTGCACCGCTTTCCGCCGTGATCAACGCCCGCCCCGGCAGCTCGATATGAATCGCCCCTGGAGAATCGGTTGGCGCTGACTCCTTGCAGGGCTCCTGAGTCTGCTTGCCTCTCTCTGCAACCACCACCGGCAGCAACGCCGCCGAGCCTGCGTCCGACTCACTCAGCGCCCCGTCCCGATACGCCTTGCGCCAATGAAACCCCTGGTGCGAGTTCACACCCTCGGCCTGCGCCACTCGCGCTACGCTCATGCCAGGCTGCAGCGTCAACTCCACGATGCGGCGCTTCTCCGCCGCCGTCCGCCATACCCGCGCCTTCTCCGATCCCATGCAACCATCGTTACAAACTGACTCAGCCCTGAACAGATGGGATCACCACACGCTTACCGTGAAAGTAAGCGGGGAGTCACTGTCATTCGCAAGGCAACGTAGGGCGCGAAGACCGGAATGCTCGGTTGACTCCGAAAAGCGAGTTCGTGCAATAAGATCACTGGTTTGCCTCAAGTTGCGCCAGACGAAAGGTTTAACAGTCGGTGAAAGCGAATCTCTTCGTGCCTGACAGAAGTTTCTCTCACCGGCTTCTTCACTTGCTTTCCGCTGAGGATCACGCAGCTCTTGAGTTGTGCTATTTTTGTCTTGATGGCAAGGGCTGTGGAAAACACCTTACCCAAGTGAGGATGGCGGAGCTGTACAAGAAGTGGAACGTCCGCCGATTCGAGCCGGAAACCATTGCCTCGCGCCTGACCTCATGTCCGAAGGGCCGCAGCCGCCCCGCTGGTTTGCCCTATATAATGTCACGGCATGAGAAACGCGTAGCCCAGCATTTAAGCCAGCGCGAGATCGAGTTCTGCCTTCCGCTCTACAAGTCAGCGCGAACATGGGCCGACGAATCAAGGGTGACTCTGGACCTGCCGCTTTTCCCCGGATACCTGCCCGTTCATATTCGCCATAGTGAGCGCGGCCGTGCTGGGCGTTCCCAGCGGGCGTCGGTGGTGAGCGGAACGGGCGGCGAGCCTACATTGTTGCCCGACGTGACGATCGATGTTTTGCGGTCAGGGCTGGAAGCGCGCTTGGTGCAGCCGCATTCTTTGCTGACGGTCGGCCAGCGCGTACGCATCCGTTCCGGCGCCTTGGCCGGGTTTGAAGTCATCGTTGTGCGCAACAGGAACAGCTTTCGTGTGGCTCTGACCGTGGAATACATCATGCAAAGCTATGCCGTGGAGGTGGCCCTGGAAGATCTGGAGCTACTCGAGCCCGGCGAGCTTCTGCGTGGCGGAAAGCTGCAGTAAGCTGCGCGGACGCTTGAGCGGAACGTAACGTGGATTTCGAACACTCTTTCCGGTGGGCACCACTTCCCCGGTCTTGTCTATCTGAAAGTCAACTTCATGGCTGCATCGGTCCTGCTGCAGCCGCACTAACGAGATTCCCATGTCAAAAACTCCAAACTTCGGTAAAGGCGAAGCCGAGGCGCGTATTCTGGCCAGCGCAGCTGGAATGTTTGCGAACTTTGGCTACAACAGTGTGAGTGATGGGCCCCGGCATTTTTGAGCCACGGTAAATGTTAGTCTTCGGCCATAACTGAGCCCTTCGAGGCAGAGGATTGAGCCGATGAAGAAGAAGCGGTTTTCCGTGGAGCAGATTGTGGGAGTGCTCAAGCAGGCCGAGGTTGAGGTGCCTGTAGCCGAGGTGATTCGCAAGTCTGGGATCAGCGAACAGACTTTCTATCGATAGAAAAAGCAGTACACAGGTCTGGAATCGGACCAGGTGCGTGAGATGAAGTTACTGCAGGACGAGAACGGCCGGTTGAAGCAACTGGTGGCAGAGCTGAGTCTGGACAAGACGATGCTTCAGGACGTGCTCAGAAAAAAGTGGTAAAGCCTTCGCGGCGCCGGCCGCTGGTCAGTTATCTGTGCGACCAGTACCGGGCCAGCGAACGGCATGCCTGTCGAGTGTTACGGATCGGCCGCGGCACATATCGCTACAAGAGCCATCAGAGAACTTGGATGGAACTGCGGGCTCGCATCCGCGAGATCGCACAGAGCCGGGTCGGCTATGGGTATCGGAAGATCTTGGTCCTGCTGCGAAGAGAAGGCTGGCAAGTGGGTAAGCACCTCGTCTATCGGCTGTACAAGGAAGAAGGCCTGGCCCTGAAGAAGCGGCCACCGTAGCGGAGGAAGGCTGTGAAGCATCGCGAAGAACGATTTCTGGCTAAAGAACCGAACGAGGCATGGAGCATCGACTTTGTCTCAGATCAGCTGCAGGATGGGCGTCGTTTCCGTTCCCTGACGATCATTGATGTATTCACCCGCGAAAGCGTGGCCATCGAAGTGGGACAGAGCCTCCGAGGAGAAGACGTGGTGCGAACACTGAACAGGCTGAAGCACGAGGGCAGAACACCGAAACTGCTGTTCTGCGATAACGGCAGCGAATTCTCCGGTCAAGCCATGGACCTGTGGGCCTATCAAAATGGCGCGAGGATCGACTTCTCGCACCCGGGCAAGCCAACCGACAACGCATACATCGAGTCATTCAATGGAACTTTCCGCGATGAATGCCTCAACGTGCACTGGTTCGAATCGCTGGCCGAAGCAAAACAGCTCATCGAAGGTTGGCGGCAGGAATACAATGAGAGTCGTCCTCACAGGGCTCTCAGGGACAGGACGCCAAGCGCATTCGCCAGCGAGTACGCGGCTAGCCGCGTACTCGCTGCAACCTAAACCCGTCGAGGACTAACATTGCGCTTGGTACAAAAAGCCCGGTCCCTTCACCGCTGCTCTACACTAACACTCGCGCTGGTACAAAATATCGGGCAGACCACATGGGGGCTTCCGGACCGGAGCACCCACATTGGCACGAAATCAAGTGGTCAGAGACCAGAAGTTGAAGCAGCAAAATCCAAAAACTTCTAGCAGGGCTCTGGCAGCCTGATCCTGCAGCAGTTATCGGAGGAAACCTATGGCGACTATGCAGGTCTTCTCGCATTACTTTGTTCTCCCTTTGGCGCGTAAATTGAAGTGGATGGCGTTTTGTGAGATCGGCGCACAGTACGGAAAGAATGTCGATGAGATTCTGAAGCTTCCGCTCACAAATTACACGGTAATCGATCCCTGCTTCGACGAGGATCTGGAGGCCAAATACTCGAGCGACCCGCGGGTTCACGTGCTCCGGTGCAACAGCTTGGATGCTCTCCTCAATGAAGGCTTGCTTGAGCCAGCTTCCGTGTTCGACTGCATTCTCATCGACGGTGACCATAATTGGTATACGGTTTTTAACGAATTGCGCCTCATCCACGAGCGCTCACTTCTTCGACCCGGCGGCTACGTTTTTCTCCACGATGTGGGTTGGCCATACGGCCGCCGCGATTTGTATTACCAGCCTGATACGGTTCCAGCGGAGTTCCGGAAGCCCTTCGCACAGAAAGGAATCATCCGCGGCCAAAGCAAACTGGCCGAGACGGGAGGTGAGAATCGGGAATTCATGAATGCACTGGAGGAAGGCGGTCCAAGAAACGGTGTTCTAACCGCGGTCGAGGATTTTCTCGATGCTTACCCGGGGAAATACCGGTTCTGCTCGGTTCGATATCAACTCGGTTTTGGCATCCTTCAGCTTCGATCGGGGCAGCAGTTCGCGGATCTCTCGTTTCATCTGCTCCGCACGAAGGCGCTTGCGTGCTCCTTGTTTGGGCGGCAAATGTCCGCCGTTAGGCATGCATTCAGCCGGCAGGCCTGATCGTTATCTTGTAAATTTCGCTCTAAGGAACCTCTGCGCAGGCACGTGATTCTGTAGCGACGGCGCGACTGCGGATGATTCCCTCGTTATTGCAGCAGTTTTCTGCCGGAAAGTTTGGGTTGCTGGTTGCTTGTTTGGCCTATTGGGCCGTTTTTCGGCCTCAAGAGACACTACGTTCCTTGCGGGGCCAGCCGGTTGCGGTGCAGGTACAGGTTCACCAGCGCGAAGGCCGCGCAAATCCATTGGTAGTACTTCCAGATGCCCCGGCAACGCACCTTGGTAAATCCGAAGACGCATTTAAGGATGCGAAACGGATGTTCTACCTTGGCTCTGACGCGGGCCTTGGTCGTGTTCTTGCGCCTGGCTTCCTCACCCACATAGTTCTTGTATCTGGTCCGGCGCGAAGTCATATCTTCCGTTTTGGACGCGGCGGCATGGATGGCCTCGGTCTGGCCCTGATATGCGTCGTCGCCCCACACCTTGCGTTCGTCGCCGTGCAATAGGTCGGGCAGCATTTGTTTGTCCCCACGCTGGCGGCTGAAGTGGCGACCGAATGCACCGCCGTTTCCTTGCTGTCCACGCCGATGCGCGCCTTGGCGCCGAAGTACCACTGCTTGCCCTTCCTGGTCTGATGCATCTCCGGGTCGCGCTGGCCGCTAGAGTTCTTCGTCGGCGAGGGCGCAGGGATGATGGTCGCGTCCACGATGGTGCCGGTGGTAATGCGGATGCCCTTCGTTTCCAGATAGCGGTTCACCGTCATCAGCGTTTCCCTGCACAAATCGTGCTCCTCCAGCGGGTGGCGGAAACGAAGGATCGTGGTCTCATCCGGTGCCGCGACTCAGCCCAGATCCACTCCCGCGAAACACCGCAGCACCGAAGAATCATAAAACGCTTCTTCCATGTCGGGATCGGAAAAGCCGAACCACTGTTGCAGGAAATACGTACGCAGGATGATCGCGAGACCCACCGGCTGCTGCCCGTTGCCCGCCTTGGAATAATACGGCTCAACCAACGCCAATAACTCCGACCACGGAACCACCTGGTCCGTCTGCTCCAGAAACAGATCCCGCCTGCTCTTGCGGCCAAACTTCTCAAAACTTCTCTGAGATGAAAACGTCGCCAAATTGAGCGTCCATTTCGGAGTCCCCGTGCGCGGAACCGGTCCCGCGCCGGCCCGATTCTCTTTGGCCATGAATTTCGGTGGAGCGGCCGTTTCCGCCGCCGCTGCTCCCGCTGTACCTTCAACTGAAGCCGATCGTGATTACCCATCACGGCCGGCTAACCCGCGTCAACGGCAAGCGGGGGTGACAGGATTACCTCAAGCGGTCGCTGCTTTTCCGGTGTTTCAATATCGCGGTCAGCCAGATGGTTGCGGCGGACCTGCCGACAAAGTCAATTGTGATCGCGGATCCGTTTGAGCCCGACGAAGTTTCCGGTACGGGAAGCGGGGTGCGCGAGAAAGACATCGTGTTTCTGGGGCGGCTGGTTTCCGACGAGGGCTGCGATCTAGCCCTTCGCGCATTGGCGATCCTAAAGCAGGAGGGACTTCACCCCTCCTTCACGGTGATTGGAGATGGGCCGGAGATGCAGGCTCTGAAGCAATTGACGGCGGAACTCGGGTTGGTCGATCGGGTGGATTTTCTGGGAACGATCCGGGAGGGCAGAGGCAAGATCGTGGCCCGGCACAGGATCATGGTGGTGCCGTCGATTTGGGAGGAGCCGTTTGGTGTGGTCGCTCTGGAGGGGATTGCGGTAGGATGTGCATTGGTGGCGTCGCGGGGCGGGGGGCTGCCTGAAGCTGTCGGTCCCTGCGGGATTCTTTTTCCCAACGGAGACGTTGAAGCGCTGGCTTCCGCACTGAAGAACGTAATGGTCAGTCCCTTCCTGCGGGATCGATTGATGGCCGGGTGAAGTCAGCATCTCGAACACTTTCAGCGGGAGATTGTGGTGAAGCGTTACCTGGAAGTTTTTGCGTCCGTGTTGCGAAAGTGGCGGCGTGTGCGGTAGGCGATAAGGAGTGGCGAGGAAACTTGAAGAGTGACCGACGACAACCATCATTTGCAGCATCCGTAGTAGAATCGTACCAAAAGAAGTGTGCGAAGTTATGAGTTCGCGAATGATGGTGCGGTTATTTGGCCTGAATATATTTACAAGCCATGTAAACTGATCGAGCGCATATTCAGCAACGGATCTGATTTTTCTCTGTCCCCGAGAGAAGAAGCGCAAATATGAAAAGCACAATTCGAAATCTGTTATCAAGGCCATGGCTGCAGCCCTCCCTTGCAGCGCTCCTTAAGATCTGTCACGCCGGATTGAACTACGGGGGCGGGCAGTCGGTCCTTGATAGTGGGGAAATTGGCGCGCTTTGTTTCGCCCTGAATTTGTCACGAAAGGAGAGAGATTTCGTGGTATTCGACGTGGGCGCGAACAACGGCGGTTATGTCGAGGCGGCACTCTGGGTGGCTAGTGATAGACTGATGGTCTTTTCTTTCGAACCTCAGGATGCATGCTTTGAGGTTCTCCGCGCGCGCTACGAGAGCGACCCGAGGGTGTCGCTGCACAAGATCGCCATCGGTAAACATGTCGGCGTTGCAGATCTCTTCTTTGCAGAAGAGGGGGAGAGCATCGCATCGCTCAACCGTCAAAGCAATGCGCAAACAAAAACACAGAAAGTCCGCATCACTACAGTCGACCAATTCTGCGATGAGAACGGCATCAGTAGGATTCAGTTTCTGAAAATAGACACCGAGGGCCAAGAGATGGAAGTATTACGGGGTGCCTCCAGAATGATTCGTGAGGGGCGAATTGATTTCATTCAGTTTGAATTCGGTGACACCTTTCTTCATACCCCTTACCACTTCGTCGATTTTTGGGATTATCTCTCAAGCAGGTATGTGCTCTATCGCATTTTGAGGCACGGTCTCACTGAACTGAAACGTTACTCGCACGATCTCGAAATCTACAAGAACGCGAACTTCCTCTCCATCCGCAAGTCTTTATGAATGTGCCAGCTTCTCTGTGAAACCTTGCGCTTCCCGTGGTACTTGGTATCTTTTGACCGAAATGCTTCCTTTCAGTCTCGGAAACCACCCAAGTCGCAAAGCAAGGAGCATGTCCCGCGTGTAGTTGAAAGTTGCAGGCGGCGGTTGGGTTGATGTTACTACGCCGCCTTCTGGCTGGCGAACGCAGAGGGGTTGAGGGTTGCTTCCAAAGCCCAGAGATCGCGATGTCCCATGATGCGATTGAATCGCTTCTCTGTTCTGAGGAAGGCCGAAGCCATCCAGCGCAAGACCATTTTGCCGTTCTGCCAGTGAGTAACACGGCGAGTCTGGATACGCACTCCGGCATGCG
>Ga0335078_10002968_pt1 | contig 25438 bp, 20 predicted proteins | sample Lox_Sample_32_FD_206711 | JGI IMG/M metagenome (GOLD analysis project Ga0335078, IMG submission 206711) | Soil microbial communities from Loxahatchee National Wildlife Refuge, Florida, United States - Lox_Sample_3.2 | ecosystem: Environmental > Terrestrial > Soil > Wetlands | place: USA... | reverse complement strand
GGCATCCGGGTCGAGGACGGCGAGTACACCCTGGACGGGGACCTGACCCTGAAGGGGGTCACGAAGAGCGTGCCCCTGCACCTGGAGCTGAACGGCTTCGGGGCCGACCCGTGGGGCGGCTACCGGGCCGGCTTCACCGCCACCGGCGAGCTCAACCGGCGTGACTTCAACGTGAACTTCAGCGCCCCGATGGCCAACGGCGGCGCCGTGGTCGCGGACAAGATCACGCTGCACCTCGAGATCGAGGCCGTCAAGGCGGCCTGATCCGGGGTGATGGCGACCAGAGCCGGCCGCGCCTGGCCAGTCAGGCGGCGCGGCCGGCTCGCTGCGTCTGCCGGCCCGCCCCGGCGCGCGGCCCCTGCCAGGCCACGGAGAAGATATAGCCGTGCCCGCGCCGGAGATGTCGTTCGATCTGCTCGACGGGAGCCGGGCTGCCTCGCACGCGGCCGAGGTCGAGGCGCTGCAGGCCGAGGTCTACGCGGGGCTGCCCGGCGGCCGGGCCGACGCCGGCGTCCAGTTCGCAGGCGAGTTCCGGGTGCAGGCCCGCCAGCCCGGCTTCGTCCTCGCCGAGGCGCGCAGCGGCGGCTACCTGATCGGGTGCGCGGCTGGAATGCCGCTGCGAACCTCGACCTCGTGGTGGCGCAACCTCACCTCCGCGCTGCCCGAGGACGTCATCGCCGAGCACCCCGGCCGGACCTTCGCGCTTGCGGAACTCCTGGTGCGCGCCTCGTGGCGGCGCCAGGGGATCGGCCGGTACCTGCACGATCTGATACTTGACGGCAGGACCGAGGAACGCGCGACGCTCGTCGTGCCGCCCGCGGCTGCAGCGGCCCAGAACGCGTTCCAGCACTGGGGCTGGCACAAGGTCGCGCGCACCCGCGGGGCCGGCCCCGGCTCGCCCGCCTCGGACGTGCTCGTCATCAGCCTGGCGGGCGCTGACCGGCCGTGACACCGCCGGACCGGGCACTGCTGCCCGGCGCCGTACCGCGTATCAATATCGCGCGCTGTGCTTCCGTTTCTTTCGAGGCCGGCTGGTAACTTATTCAGATGGGCGATTCTGCCCAGTGCCGTCGGCGGTGCACCCATAGACGTCAGGTCGTCTATACAATCGCGGAGGAGTTATGTCCTTCGAGAAAAGAATTCCGGATGATGCCCGGAATCTGCGCGACTCGGTAACCGATCAGTTCCGCCAGTGGTACGGCACGGTGCCGCTGGCGGTAATAGCGACCAGCCTGCGGCCCGGAAACGAGCATCGCTATCTGGCGTTTAACGACGCTTACCTGGATCTGACCGGCTACTCGGCCGACGACCTGCGAGGTCGGGACTTCCTCGGTGACGTCCACCCCGAGGATCAGCAGGAGGTCGAGGCCGGGGTCGTCCGGCTCGGCGCGGGCGAGGCGGAACGGCTCCGGCTCGTGACGCGACTGCTCGGCCGGGCCGGCGAGATTGTCCCGGCGCGGCTGGCGTGCGCGGCCGCGCGGCACGACTCGGGTGAGCACTATCTGCTGACATGCGTCGAAGACCTGACCGAGAGCGAGCAGCTGCGAGCGGAGCTGCGCGGCCTGGAGCTTCGCGTCTCCCGGTCCAGCCGCCTGGAGAGCGTGGGTCATCTGGCCGGGGGGTTCGCGCACGATTTCAAGGACATGCTGACGGTCATCGGCAACTACGCCAGCCTCGTCCGCGAGGAGCTGAGCGTCGCGGAGGCTACCGAGGGCAAGGCGAGGTGGGGGCCCGCCCGCCGGGACCTGGAAAAGGCAGAGGAAGCTGCCGGCCGGGCGCAGCGCCTGATAGCCCACCTGCTCGCGTTCGCCGAGCGGGAAGACTCCGCACCGACGGCCGTAAATCCGGGCGAGCTCCTCGGAGATTTGTCCGTGATACTCGTCGAGATACTGGGCGAGAATATTCCGGTCGACAGTCAGATCGCGACGGGCGCGTGGCCGGTGGAGGTCGCTCGTGCACAGCTTGAGCAGGCGATAGTGAATATTATCCGCAATGCTCGCGAGGCGATGCCCGGCGGCGGCCGGGTATCCGTTTCCGTGCGCAACGCGGAACTGCCTGAGTCGCCCGTCCGAGACGGTAATCGCACTGAGGCGGGCGGGCCCGAACTCGCCGGACTCCCGCCGGGACGGTATGTGAATCTCAGCATCACTGACAACGGCCCGGGAATGGACGAGGCAACGGCGGCAAGGGCATTCGAGCCGTTTTTCACTACCAGGGACAGGGATCGGTCATCCGGGCTCGGCCTCACCGGCGTGCGCAGGTTCGCGACCGCGCACGGCGGCAGCGCGTACCTGCGCGCGCGGCCCGGCGGCGGCACGACCGTCACTCTGCTGCTGCCCGCAGCCGCCGACAGCGGCAGTCCCGAGCTGCGGGTCAGGCCCGCGCCGGCCACCACGGTGCTGGTCGTCGACGATGAGCCAGCCATCCGGGACGTCGCCCACCGCGTCCTGAGCGCCGCCGGCTACCGGGTACAGACGGCGGTGAACGGCCCGGAGGCAATCCGTGTGCTGCGGCACGAGCAGATCGACCTGGTGCTTGCCGACGTCGTGATGCCGGGCATGACCGCGCGCGCGTTCGGCGCGCAGGTGGCCGAGATACGCCCCGGCACCAGGCTGCTGTTCATGTCGGGCTATCAGCCACCCGACGATGACACCGCGGACTGGCCCGCTGCCGCCCGCCAGGTTCTCGCCAAGCCGTTCTCTCGCGCTGCCCTGCTGGGCAGGGTGATTGACGTGCTAGCCGGAACCGAGCCCGCCCGGCAAGCGTGACGGGGCGGCTGCTGACGGGGCGGATGGGGAGCGACATGAGTCAGCGAGCCGATCGCGGGCGCGGTTCGGCTGTGCGCCTGCGGGAATTGGTGTCAGCGGGAATCTGTCGAGGCGAGATGTAACGGGGCATACACCAGCAATGGGGGCATCAGCCGATAGCGCTATCAGATCGGGTGTAGCAGGCAGTGCCGGCGAACCCTGGTCTTACCTGGCCGGGTACACCGCAGACCGGCTGCTGACGGCCGATGATCCGGCGCGCGCGCTGCCGGAGATCCTTGAGCACATCACGGCCGCAGCTGCGGGCACCTGCGCACTGGTCATCCGGCCGGAAAGCGGGGTGCCGGTCGCCTGGCATGCCGGGCACTCCGCCGAAGGTCACGGCGCTGACGCACCGCTCGGGCAGATCCGGTCGCTGGCCGGCGGGGATCGGGTCCGGCCCGGCATCGCGGAGGCCGAGGCCGGGGGCGCGGCAGGCCGTCGCGGGCTGCTCGTCGCGACGGCAGGCAGCCGGTCGCCGTGCGCGCTGGCCGTGCTGGGGCGCGCCGACGGCTGGCCGCCGGATGCGCGGATTGCCCTGAGCGCCTCCGTCGCGATCATCGCTGGCCGGCTCCGCCAGGATGAGGTCAGATCCGGCCGCGAGGAGCTGGCAGCCGCGGTGATCGCGACGGACCCGAGACCCGTGGTCGTCGTCGATGATACGGGTCGGCTATGTGAATTCAACCGTGCCGCCGAGGAGCTCTACCAGATGTCCCGGCTGGAGGTCCTCGGATGCGACGCGCTGACGCTGCTAGTGCCCGAGCAGCACCGGTCCGCGTTCCGCGAGGCGATGTCGGCATACCTCAGCGCGGGGGACACCAGCGTGTTCGGTACCAGGGCACGGCTGCAGGGAATCCGGCCGGACGGCACGAGGCCGGTAACCGAGTTCAGCGTACAGCCAGTGCATGTCGCGGATCGTACCTATTTCGCGGCGTATGTGCACGAGGTGAGTGCCGCCGGGCAGGAGGGGCGCGACACCACCGAGACCGACGTGCGGTTCGGCATGCTATCCGAGCTGGCGCCGGTTGGAATCGTGCAGGCCGACGCCGAAGGCACTTGCACGTTCGTCAACGGCCGATGGTGCCGGCTGACCGGCCAGACCGTGGATCAGGCACTCGGCCGCTCGTGGCTCGCCAGCGTTCATCCGGACGAGGCAAGGCAGGTCGAGGCCCATCTGGCGGACGCGCTGGCCGCGAACCAGGAGCTGCGCGCCGACCTCCGGCTGTGCTCGACCGGCGGCGGGCGCGACACCTGGGTACACGCCGCCGTGCGGCCGATGACCGGCGCTGACGGGGCGTGCACCGGCCAGCTGGCGGCGTTCACCAATGTCGATGCACGCAAGCGCGCCGAGTCCGAGCGCGAGACCGTCCGCCGTCAGCTGACCGAGCAGAACGAGAAGCTGCGCGACCTGGACCTGGCGAAGACGAGGTTCCTCGGCACCGTGTCGCATGAGCTGCGATCGCCCCTGACATCCATCGTGTCCTTCACCGAGCTACTCGGGGATGACGCTGCGGGTATGTCGGCGGCGGCTCGCGACTACCTGGAGATCATCCGGCGCAATGCCGAGCGGCTGCTGCGGCTGGTCGGCGATCTGCTCTACCTGAACCGCCTCGATGAGGGTGGCGTGTCACTGGAGCTCGCGCGCGTGTGCATCCCCGATGTCGTCGGCGATGCCGTCACGGCCGGCTCAGCCAGCGCCGCGGCGGCGGGGGTCCGGCTCCGCGTTTCTGCCGGTCAGGGTCCGGTCACCGAGGCCGACCACAGCCGGCTGCAGCAGGTACTCGACAACCTGATCTCCAACGCGATCAAGTTCTCCGATCGCGGCGGCCAGGTTCAGGTGCTGGCTAGATGCGATCGGGGGGAGTGGCGCATCAGCGTCAGCGACGAGGGCATAGGGATCCCGGCCGACGAGCTCAGCCACCTGTTCGATCGCTTCTTCCGTGCCTCGAACGCGGTTGCAGGTCAGGTGCCGGGAACCGGTCTCGGCCTCGCGACCGCCAAGGCGATCGCCGAACTGCACGGCGGCTCGATCGAGGCAGCCAGCCGCGCAGGATCGGGGACGACGATAACCGTTCACCTTCCGGTGCGCCCGTGACCGGGCTGATCCTCGTGGTCGAGGACGATCCCGACATCGCGCAGGCCATCGGAACCGTGCTCGGCCGGGGCGGATTCGACGTGATCCGGGTGACCGACGGCAAGACCGCGCTGCGCGAGTTCCACGAGCGCAGGCCATCGCTGGTGGTACTCGATGTCGGCCTGCCGCTGATGGACGGCTGGGAGGTCCTGCGGCGGATCCGGGAGCTCAGCGATACCCCGGTGCTGATGCTGACCGCGCGCGGCTATGAGGCGGACAAGGCCCGCGGCCTGCAGTCGGGTGCCGACGATTACCTGGCCAAGCCGTACGGCAACGCAGAGCTGCTGGCCAGGTCGCAGGCACTCCTGCGGCGGGTCGGCGGACCAGGCGTGGCCGGGTACGCGACTGGCAGCGCCGGGCAGGATTGTTATGACGACGGCTTCCTGCGGGTCGATCAGCGGGCCTGCGCGGTGCTGGTGCGCGGTCAGGATGTGGCGCTGACGCCCACCGAATTCCGGCTGCTCACCGCGCTAGTGCGGCATGCGGGTCAGGTGCTGTCACCGCCGCAGCTGCTCGAGCTCGCGTGGAACGATCCCGGCCGGGTCGGGCCGGACCGGGTGAAGTTCAGCGTCATGAGACTGCGTCGCAAGCTCGCTCCGTGCAGTCAGCACGTCTCCCCGATAGAGGCGGTCAGGGGCTTCGGGTACCGGTACGTGCGGCCGCGCAGCGGCGGGACATAGACCTCATCGGCATGCATGCCGGGCATGCGGCCGGCCTGCAACCAGGCTGCTACCGTCCGGGCCACCTGCCCGCTACCGGGCCGGGCAAGACTCGGCGGCATGAGCGAGTGTCATGACCGCGGTCCGGACCGGATCCTGCTGGTCGAGGACGATCCCGACACCAGCCGGTACGTCATCGACGTGCTGGCAGGCCGGGCCGGCTTTCAGGTCCAGCATGCGGCTAACCCGGCCGCCGCCCTCGACCTGCTCGCGGCCGGGCGGTTTGACCTGGTACTCACCGATATCGAGATGCCGGGAATGACCGGGATCGAGCTGCTGAGCCGGGTGCGGGATCTCACGCCCGGCACCACGCTGGCGGTGATAACTGCGCACGCGACCGTGGACAACGTGGTGGGAGCGATGCGCGGCAAGGCGGACGAGTTCCTGCAGAAGCCGCTGCGCCCCGACGACCTGATCGGGGCGGTCCGCGGGCTGATCGCCCGCCGTCAGGACACCGGCGAGCGAGTACTCGCGGTCGGCGCGCATCCGGATGACGTAGAGATCGGCGCGGCGGGCACGCTGCTCGCGCACCGGACGGCAGGTCACAAGGTAACGATCCTGACCATGAGCCGCGGCGCCCGCGGCGGCCCGGAGTCCGCCAGGGCCGACGAGGCACGCGAGGCCGCGCGCCTGCTGGGCGCGACGCTGTGCCTCGAGGACATGGACGACACCCGGATCAGCGAGTCGGATCCTACGATCAGCGCGATCAGTCGCGCAGTCGAGCAGGCCCGGCCGACGATGGTCTACACGCACTCCGAGCATGACGTGCACCAGGACCACCGCAACACGCACCGGGCAGCCATGGTCGCGGCCCGTGAGGTCGAGTCTGTCTACTGCTTTCAGTCGCCATCCGCCACCGTGGATTTCCGGCCTGCTCGATTCGTGGAGATCGACGCTCATCTGACTGACAAGCTCGCCGCCACCCAGGTGTTCGCCTCGCAGGCGGCGGTGCGCGACTACCTGGAGCCCGACCTGATCGAGGCCACCGCGCGGTACTGGTCGCGGCTTGGCGAGGGCCGCTACGCGGAAGCGTTCGAGGTCGTTCGCCATCGCTCTACCGCTTTCGTGCGGCAGACGGGAGGCCAGTATGCAATGGCATGACGAGCCAGAGCGCAGGCTGTGCGTGCTGGTGACAGGGGCGGGCGGTCCGGCGGGCATAGCGGTGATGAAGTCGCTGGCTAGCGATCATGGCGTCGACGTCCTCGCCGCGGACATGGACCACTGGGCCGCCGGGCTGTACCTGGTGCCGCCGGGCGCCAGAGCGATCGTGCCGGCCGGGGACGCAGCGGGGTTCGCGGGCGCCGCGCTTGACCTATGCCGGCGGCTGTCGGTGGACGTGCTGATCCCGACGGTGGACGCCGAGCTGCGGCCGCTGGCGGCGGCCCGGGCGCCGTTCGCGGCGGCCGGGGTGCAGCTCATGCTCGCCCCGGACCGGGCACTGGACCTGGCACTGGACAAGCTCGCACTGGCGAAGGCCTGTGCCGCCACGGTCAGGGTGCCGCGGACCGAGGGATTCCCGGTCGCCGACCCGTCCGACTGGGCTTACCCCGTCATCGTGAAGCCGCGCACCGGCAGCGGGTCGCGGGGCGTGACGGTGGCGAGCACGGAGTCCGAGCTGCGCACGGCGCCGGCCGGGGAGGACTACCTGGTCCAGGAGTATCTGCCGGGCGAGGAGTACTCGATTGACGTGCTGGCCGATGCCCGCGGCCGGGTGTCGGCCGCGGTGCCGAGGCTGCGTGCGCGGATCGACTCGGGCGTCTCGGTGGCGGGCCGCACCGTCCGAGACGATGACCTGGAGAGCTTCGGTGCGGCCGTCGCCGCGGCGATAGGCCTGACCTTCATCGGGAACGTCCAGTGCCGCCGCGACCGCGCTGGCCGGCTGGCTCTCCTGGAGGTGAACCCGCGGCCGCCTGGCTCGATGCCGCTCACCATCGCCAGCGGGGTCGACATGCCGCGGCTGGCACTTGACGCGCTGCGCGGCGCGGAGCTGCCTTCGCACCCGGACTTCGCCGAGACCGCGATGGTGCGGTTCCTGGACGAGCGCTTCGTGACCATGGCCGAGGTCGAGGGAGTGTCGGCATGAGCGGTGCGGTACCGGCGCTGGATGAGGACTTTCACGTCCACTCGACGTTCTCTGCCGACGGCGCGAGCACCATAGGCGAGAACGTCGCGGTGGCGGCGCGGCGCGGGCTGCGCACGCTCTGCCTGGCCGAGCACGTCAGGTCGGCCTGCACGCACGCGCGGGAGCTCTCGGCGGCGGCAGCCCAGCTGCCGCGGCCGCCGGGCCTGCGGATACTGACCGGCGTGGAGGCAAAGATCCTGGACATGACGGGCCGGCTCGACCTGCCCGCGGATCTGGGCGGCATCGACCTGGTCCTCATCGCTGACCATCAGTTTCCCGCGGATCTCGGGCCCGTCGAGCCCGCGCTGATGCGCGGCGAGATCGCGGCCGGCGAGGTCAGGGTGCGAGACGTCATCGACTGCCTGACCGAGGCCACGGCGAACGCGGCAGGACTCGGCTCCGGCGCCGTCATCGCGCACATGTTCAGCGTGCTGCCGAAGATGGGCCTGTCCGAGGACGACGTACCGGACAGCCAGCTGGACTGGCTGGCCGCCCGGATCGCCGCCGCCGGCCCGGCGGTGGAGATCAACGAGAAGTGGCGCTGCCCCGGACCGCGGGCGGCGCTCGCGCTGGCGCGAGCAGGCGCGCGGCTCGTGGCTGGCAGTGACAGCCATCATTGCCGCGACATAGGGCGCTACGTGTCGGTCCGACAGACGTCGGACGCCGTCCTGGCCGGAGCGAGGAGCCGGTAACCGGTGCTCATCGCGTTCAAGTGGCTGCTCGTCGCGCTCGTGCTTGCGGGCGCGATACCGCTGGTCGTCGCGAGCTACCAGTTCCTGCTCGTCGGCCTCCATTTCGGCCGGCTGCACTACCGCAGGTGCGCGCCATGGTATCCGCGCACGGCGATCCTGATCCCGGCCTGGAACGAGGCGGCCGTCATCGAGGCGTCGGTGGACCGGCTGATGCGCCTGGAGTATCCGGCCGGCCGGCTGCGCGTTTACGTCATCGATGACGCCAGCACCGACGAGACACCGGAACTGCTGCGGCGCAAGGAGCGCCAGTATCCCGGCCGGGTCTTCCACCTGCGCCGGGAGGTCGGCGGCATGGGTAAGGCGCACACGCTCAACCACGGCCTGGAGCGCGTGCTGGCCGACGACTGGATGCAGGCCGTCCTGATCATGGACTCGGACGTGATCTACGAACCGGTCTCGCTGCGGTACATGACCAGGCATCTAGCCGATCCGGAGGTCGGCTCGGTCACCGCATACATCAAGGAGGGCAGCAGGCCAGGCAACTACCTGACCAGGTTCATCGGGTACGAGTACATCACCGCGCAGGCCGCCGCCCGCCGCAGTCAGAACGTGCTGGGCGTGGTGGCCTGCATGGCGGGCGGCGCGCAGCTGCACTCGCGGGAGAACATCGAGGCGATCGGCGGCCGGGTAGACACCACGACGCTCGCCGAGGACACGGTCACGACGTTTCTCACCCAGCTTCGCGGCGCGCGGGTCGTGTTCGAGCCGCATGCCGTGGTCGTGGCCGAGGAGCCGGGCACGATCACCGGCCTGTGGAAGCAGCGGCTGCGCTGGGGCCGCGGGAACGTGCAGGTCACAAGGCGCTTCCGGCGGCTGTGGTTCCGGCCGCACTGCCGCAGGCGCGACCCCGCGTCGAGGCTGGGCAGCATCAGCTTCGGCCTGTTCTGGTTCGCGCTCCTGCTCCAGCCGCTGTTCATGATCGGGTCGTCGGCGGCTCTGGTCACGCTCTATTTCATCGACCATCAGCTCGCCTGGAACGCGTTCCACGCGCTCTGGATCACCAACCTGCTGACCTACGCATTTATCACGTCGTACTCCCTGCTGATCGACACCGGGACGGCCAGGCATGTCTGGCGGCAGGCGATCATGTTTCCCGGCGCCGTCAGCGTGATCATCATGCTCGCCGCTATCTGGCCGCCGGCGCTGCGATTCGTGATCTACCACCTGCTCGCACTGATCGGGCTCACGGCGCTGCGCGATCACGGCGCCGTGCTGGAGCTGTTCACCTACGCCTGGCTGGGTGGCTCGATGCTGGTGGCCTACCTCGGCAAGGTCGCCGAGCCGCGCAGGTTCGGCCGGATCCTCAGCCCGCTGCTGGTGTACGTCGGCGGCTACGGCCCGCTGCTGTGCGCCGTCACCTTCGCCTCGTACGTGCTGGAAGCGAGGGGAGCGGCGCGGACGTGGGACAAGACCGAGAAGACCGGCAAGGCGACGGTGCGCGCGTGACCGGGCCACCGCGCGGCTGCACCGCGTACCCTCCTGACCGGCAGGCAGGAGATCCTGACGTTCCCTTTGCGGACGAGATCGCGGCGGCTGTCCGCGAGGAGAAGCGGATCTCGGCCCGGCTCCTGCTCGCGCTCGCGGTGGTCGCCCTCGTGATCTGCGCGCGGCTGCTGTTCTTCTGAGTCCCGGTTACCCGGACTTCGCCGCCCAGCGGGCGAGCAGGCCGGCCTCGCGGTCTGGTGCGATGCCGACGCCCTGCCGTCTGCTGCCGCGAGCTCGCTCCTCGGCGCGGATGTCTGCGATCGTCTCGCGCAGCGGCCGCGGGCGCAGGCCCGCGGCGAACGCGGCGGCGGGGCTGGCGGCGGACAGGTTCGAGCCCGCCTCCTCGTCCCCGCCGGGCCAGAGCGGCAGCTCGCTCTCGGTGCGGCCCTCGGCGAGCAGAAAGTCACTGGGCACCCACGTGAGCTCGGTCCCCGGCGGCCCGACCGCCGCCGTGATCGCGGCCAGCATGTCGCCGAATGTGAACGGGGGTGCCGGGTTGACCGCGTGGAACGTGCCAGTGACGGAGCGCTCGAGCATGGCCACGACCCAGCCGGCCATGTCCCGCGCGTCGATGAGCTGGATCGGCTCGGCCGGGTCGCCGGGAGCCAGCACGGTCCCGCCCTGTGCGATCCGCTCTACCCACCAGGTGAAGCGGTAGCTCCGATCGTGCGGGCCGATCACGTACGTCGGCCGGATGATCGTCGTCTGCGGCCCGTGCAGCTCGGTGGCCAGCCGCTCGCACGCGACCTTCAGGCCGCCGTAGTTCTCGTTCGTGACGGTGGCCGCGTCCGGCTCGGACACGGCCGTCAGCGGGGCCGACTCGTCGTAGTTCCAGGGCACCGACAGCGAGTAGGCCGACACGCTGGAGATGAAGACGTGCCGGCCGCCCCTGCTGCCGAGCGCCGCGGCGAGGGAGCGCACCTGACGCGGGAAGTAGCCGCACACGTCGATCGTGGCGTCCCAGGTGCCCTGGGCGAGCCCGGACAGGTCGTCGTTGCGGTCCCCAATGACATGCCTGGCCTGCGGGAAGAGGTCGCCTCCTGTCTGCCCGCGGTGGAACAGGGTTACGTCGTGCCCGCCGCGGAGTGCCGCCTCGGTGATATGGCGGCCGACAAACGCGGTCCCGCCGATCATGAGAATTCGCATCAGCCGACTTTAAGGCGTTCGAGCTGTGCGGAGATCGTCTGGGTCGTGGGGAACGTCAGCCCGACGAGGGTGACATGCTTCCATCGCAGGATCCCGTCGGCGTCGATCACGAAAACCGACCTGCGCAGCCCGGCGCCGCCCAGGGTGATGCCGTACTCCCGGCTGACCCGCAGGCCCTCGTCGGCGAGCAGCGGGAAAGCCAGGCCGTACCTGCGCGCGAATTTCTCATGGCTGTCCAGGCCCTGCGGGCTGATTGCCCACACGGTGGCGCCGAACCCGGTGAAGGCCTCCAGCCCGGAGGTGTAGGAGCACAGCTGCCTGGTGCAGACTGCGGTGTTGTCACCCGGGTAGAAGGCAAGCACAAGCGGGCTCCCGCGCCCGGCCGACAGCGTGTACTGCGACCGCACGCCCTCGCCGTCCCTCAGTTCCACGCCCGGAAGGGTGAAGTCCGGGGCAGCCTGGCCGGTCTCTGGTGTCTTAGCCAACGCGTCCGCCTCCAGCGCTCGATCGGGCCCCCTGGCTAGGATATTCCGGGCATGACTGGTGCCATGCGGGCGCCTGGCGGCGGCGTGGACCGAGCTCGGCGATGATGGCGGTGTGTCGGATGCGCCGGGGGACTACCGCCTGTACCAGGATCTCGCCGGGTGGTGGCCGCTGATCTCGCCGCCCGAGGAGTACGCGGCGGACGCCGCCGTGCTCGCACGGGCCTTCGCCGCGGCGCCGCTCCCGGTCGCGACGATCCTGGACCTGGGCAGCGGCGGCGGGCACGTGGCCATGTACCTGAAGGGCACGGCAGCCAGGCTCACCCTGGTCGACCGCTCCGGCGAGATGCTCGCCGGATCCCGTGCGCTGAATCCCGAATGCGAGCACGTCCAGGGCGACATGCTGACCCTCCGCCTGGGCCGCTGGTTCGATGCCGTCCTCGTCCACGACGCCGTGGACTACGTGACCACCGAGGAGGAGCTGGCGCAGGTGGCGGCGACGGCGTTCGCGCACTGCCGTCCTGGCGGCATCGCCGTCTTCGCGCCCGACCACACCGCCGACACGTTCCGGCCGGGCCGGGGCGGCGGGGGCGGTAGCGACGCCGGCGGCCGGCAGGCCAGCTTCACGGAGCGGACGACCGATCCCGATCCGGCGGATGAGTGGATCGAGTCGGCCTACGAGTTCACCCTGCGCGCCGCGGACGGCAGCACGGAGATGATCCGGGAGACCCACCGGCTCGGAGCGTTCCGGCACGCGACGTGGCTGCGGGTGCTGGCCGCAGCCGGATTCGACGCCGAGCCGGGCGATGTGGCTCCGCTGTACGCGGGCCCGGCGGCTAGCGGGCTGCGGCACCTGTTCGTCGGGCACCGTCCGGCCGGGACTGTCGGTACCGGCGGCTAGCGTCGGGTCCTGGCGCACAGCGCGCCGCGAGGGGAGCTGGCCTGATGGTGACCGCGGACGACGTGCGGGCCTGTGCGATGGCGCTGCCGCGGACCTCCGAGCACCTGATCCGCGACCAGGTGAAGTTCCGTGTCGGGCAGATCGTCTACCTGGCGCTGAGCCCCGACGAGACGGTGCTGGGATTCGGCTTCCCGCGCGAGGAGCGGGCGGCGCTGATCGCCAGCGAGCCGGAAAAGTTCTTCATGCCGAGGCCCAGCGACGAGCGCTACCAGTGGGTGCGCGCGTGGATGTCGGCGCTCAGCCTGGAGGAGCTGCACGAGCTGATCCACGACGCGTGGCGGATGGTCGTGCCGAAGAGGGTCGCCGCGGAGCACTTCGGGGATCCCGCGCCCCGCCGTTCCGGCCGGTAGCCGCGCGGTCCGGCACGCGCCCGGTCCGGCACGCGCCCGGTCAGGCGCCATCGCCGGAGCTCGCGGGGGAGACGTGCAGGCCGTTGTGGCGGGCCCGGTAGAGACCGACCGCGTACTGCGGCCAGTACTGGCCTGCCGCCGGGCCGCCGTTGCACTGCCCGTCGCTGGCTCCGGGGTCCTTGATCCACAGATATGCCGCGATACCCGCGGGTCCCGGGTCAAGCCCTGGCTGCGGGCCGAGTGCCCGGCCAGGCGGATTGCACCATTGCGGCATCTGCGAGCCGGTGTAGGGGCCGTTGCCGTTCCGGCTTGTGTCGACTACAGCCTGGCTGTGGTGCCCCAGCGCACGCTCCAGCTTCCGGCTCCAGCTGACGGTCAGGCCGGTCCACTGGAAGTTGGAGACGTTCGCGGAGAACCCGCGTCCGAGCAGGGCGCCTGCCCGGGTCAGCGGCCCGGCGAGCAGGCCAGGCTTCGCGAACATGCCGGGATTGCCAGCGTCGAGGTACACCTGGGTGCCAGGCAGCGCGGTCAGCGTGCGCATCGCATACCGCAGCAGCCGGTACCGCTGTGCCGACACCGCCGGGCTCAGGCAGTGCTTGATTATGTCGGGCAGTCCGTCGGGCTCGACGATGACGATGGCCTTGCCGGTCCCGATCGCGGCCGCCAGCTGGCGCACCCAGGCGCTGTAGCCGGATTCTGAGATGCGGTTGCCGCCCGAGAGCCTGCCGCACGCGTCGCGGTCAGGCAGGTTGTAGGCCACGATCACGGGGATCTGGTGCAGGCGTCCCGCGGCTAGCGTCACGTGCCTGACCTCCTGCATCTCGCCCGCCTGGCCGGCGGCCCAGATGCCCGCCGGTGTGTTCGCGATCGCCAGCAGCTGCTGGGCCTCGGCCAGGTGGCCGCTGGCTTTCGCCTGTGCCGCGGCCGCGAAGAGCGGGTTACCCGGATAGACGTACAGCTGCGGTGTCGCCGCGGCGGACGACGGCGCGTCGCACGCCGCCAGCCCGGGCCCCGGCAGCAGCATCGCTGTCGCGCCCGCGCAGGCAACGACCCGGTGCCGCAGGCTGCTGCAGGATAGACGCGAGGTGAAACGCCGCGTCACGGGATGCGCACCCAGTAGCCCGTCGACGGCAGACCGCGTGAGTTCACCGCGAACAGCATGTAGTAGCTCGGCGGCACCAGATTCGGGTTCGCCGGGAGGGTGATCCTGAGCTCGCCGTTCGCGGTGCGCGTGAAGCTGACAGCTATCGAGCGCTGGTTGACGTCGGTGACGTGGGTCGGGTTGTCCGGCCGCATCAGCCGCAGATACTGAATGCCGGCCGGGGACGAGACCTTGATGACGTAGTGGTGGCTCAGCTTCATAACCCTCGGCGCCGCGATCACGCGCGGCCGTGTGCCGTGGAAGAAGTAAGGCGGGTAGTAGACGTCGACCTCCTGGTTGAAGGTCTGCGGTTCGGTGTCCTGCGCGTTGCCGAACAGCGGATTGCCGCCCAGCGTCAGGACGCTGCCGTTGGGCAGCAGGATGCCGCCGGAGTGATAGTCGCGGCCGGTGATGGAGTTCGCCGCCAGGGTGAAGGAGTTGGTCGCGACGTTGTAGATGCGGGTGTCCCGGTTGTCGCTGCCGTGCATCCCGCGGTAGTAGCGGGAGCCGCCCGTGACCAGCACCTGGTCGCTGGGCAGCAGCACGGAGATCGGGTAGCGCGTCGGCCGGGCCAGGTTCGGCCCCTGGACCCAGTGGGGATCGGGCGCGGCCATGTCCAGCATCGCGGTTCGCGCGGTGGCCGTGCCGGACTGTCCCACGCCGCCGCCGCCGAGCACCATGATCGTCTGCTTCTGCGCGGGCGGCAGCAGCACCGAGGCGCTCGTCTCAAGGTTCTGCGGGCTCGGAATGCCGGGCACCGGCCGGAACTTGCCGGTCTTGATGTTCCAGAACCCCGGCGTGCGCCAGGCCGCGGTCGACGGACCGTAGCCCGCGTTGGACCCGGTGAAGAACAGCTGGCCGTTCTCGGTGAGGAACGTCGCAGGATAGGTCGGGAAGCCGCGGTAGGGCCCGACCGTCCAGGTGCTGTTCTTCGGGTTGAACATCTCGCTGTTCATCGTGATCTGACCGACGTTGTCGAGGCCGGACATGGCCATGACCATGCCGTTGCCCATCTCGGCGAGGGTCGGGTACCAGCGCGCGTAGTGCATCGAGTCGACCTTGACGAAACGCTCGCTCTGCACGTTGAAGATGTAGGCGTCCCTGGTGCCCTCGAAGTTCTGCTTCTGCAGGGTCATCGGCGTTCCGACGCCGTAGAGCTGCTGGTTCGCCGCCTGGCCGACGAGGCCCTGCACGCGGTACTGCTCTGCCTTCGGCACGACCGAGCCCTTGCCCTTCTGCACCGCGTCCACCCAGACGTTCTGCTGGCTGTTGGTCACGGCGGGCAGGCCGTCCGCGCCGAGGCGCAGCGTGGCCTTCGGGACGGTCATCGCGAACGCGGTCGCGAACCTGGCGCCGCCGGGCGCGGTGAAGATCGTCCCCTTGGGCAGGCTCCATGCCTGTGACGGGTCGGAGTTGACTACCGTCATGCTGCCGCCCGCGTTCGTCGGGTTCAGGTTCTCGTACCGCGCGGTCCCGCCGGCGATGAGGATATTGCCGTCGGGCAGCTCGATGTGCCCGGCGCAGAACAGGTCCCACGGCGTGGGGATCAGCTTCTCCTGCATCGTGACGGGGTTGAGCAGCAGCGTCTTGAACGTGCCGGCGTCGAAGAACGCCTGGTTGTTCCCCGAGCCAGCCATGATCAGCACGTCGCCGTTGTGCAGCAGCGTGGAGTGGATGCCGTTGACCCGGAACTTCGCCGGGATGTTGAGCTTCACCCACAGGCCGTACTTGGCCTCGTAGGCCGGCCTGGTGATCTCGTAGTTGTGATACCAGCGTGCGAGGGCACCGCCGACCGTCGGGATGTTCGCGGCGAGCACGGCGATCACCACCAGTGCGGTCACGATGATGCGCCACGGCCGCCTGGTTGCCGGCTTCGCGGGCAGGTCCTTGACCTCGTCCGGGGTCGGGAGCAGGACGGTCTGATTCATGTCGGTCTCCTAGAAGCTTGCGGCAGATGTCAGGTTCGATTCCGGCGCCTCGTCCGGCGGTGGCGTGGCCGGCGTGGCCTGTTCCTGTTCGCGTGCCATGGAACGGCGGCGATCCCAGAGCCAGATGACGACCGGAGCCAGGCAGACCGTGAGAATGATGACTGTCCAGCCGATCATCATCGGGTACGGGCGATGCCGGGTCAGCGCGATCGTCAGCACCAGGACCGGCACCAGCGCCCAGATCAGCGAGTAGCGGAACGTGCCCAGCCGGTCCGTCGCGGCCGATGTCCCCTTGGCTGTCACGTTGAAGGTGAGCTTGCGGCCGAGGAGCACCTTCATCATCGCCCTGGCGTAGATCGGGGCAGTGAGCGCCGACACGACCATGCCAGAGATGCCCGAAGACCCGGCGGGCTCGTGCGGGCTGACGTTGTGCCGGCGCATGAACCGGTACAGCAGGAACTGCATGGCGGCGACGTCTACGTAATAGGTGAGCCACCAGCCCTCGTTGGTGCGCAGGCTGGTGACGCCGAACCCGAGGTAGCAGGCGCTGATCGAGATACCCACCAGCCAGCCGAAGGCCACCGACGGGTAGTAGGTGAGCATCAGGAAGTAGTGCAGCATCGCGCCGGGCCGGAGCCTGAAGATCATCCGCCAGACCTGCCGGGCGAGGGCGTCGTAGGTACCCGCTGACCAGCGCGTCTGCTGGCCGAAGAACTCCGTCCAGGTGGCCGGTCCCTCGCCGACCGCGACGAGATCGGGAGTGTAGACAGAGCGCCACGTGCGCCCGGTGACGTCGCTCTTCGTCGTGTGAATCTTCAGGCTGGTGGCCATGTCCTCGGTGATCGAGGCGACGTAGCCGTTCCTGATCGCGCTCGTCCGGACGGCCGCGTTGGTACCCACGAGCATCGCGCAGTTGCGGCGGTTACCAGCCCGCTGGATGACGCTGTGGAAGAGGTACTGCGCCGACTCGGCCCAGCGGGTGATCCGGTTCTGGGTGTTCCCGTAGAACTGGGGCGCCACCACGAACGCCACCTCCGGATCACGGAAGTACCCGAGCAGCCGCTCGGCCATGATCGGCAGCGGCACGTGGTCGGTGTCCACGAACATCACCACGTCGTAATCGCCGGCGTGCTCCCACAGCCACCTGTTGTGGTTGCCGTGCTTGGTCTTGCTGGCGAACGTGCCGGTCTCCAGCTCGAGGTAGCCGCGCCCCTTGCGGCTGAAGTGGTGGACTCCGAGCCGTTTGCACATCTGCCTGGCCTGCTCGGAGTCGCCCTCGTCTAGCAGCCACAGATCGAGCTTTCCCGCGTAGACGATCTCGCTCGCGGCCCGCAGCGTGCGCTCGGCGACCTCCAGCGGCTCCCGGTCTGGGACGATCGTGGTCAGGAACGCCACGCGCAGCGCGGGGTCTGGCTCGACCGGCACCGGGTCCCTGGCCGCCAGGCACGCGCGGGAGACCGTCAGCACGTTGATCAGCAGGAACGTCTGCATGACGATCGAGCCGATCGCCATCAGCGCGCGCAGCAGGATGTAGCCGTCGGTGGTCAGCGCGTGCATGCTCGACTGCCACAGCCAGGTCTGCAGATGCGGGTACTGCGACTGGAAGATCAGCCAGTACATGAACCGGATGTCCAGCGCGACGAGGCTCAGCGTGATGAGCCTCGTCGCGAGCCACTCGCGCCTGCTGCTGTGAATGCTCCGGTACTGGACGCGGTACGGCCTGTCGCGCGGCGGGCTGGTCAGCCTGCCCGCCAGGCTCGTGTAGCGCTCATAGCCGAAACCAGATGCGGCGAGGACCGGGTCCAGCCGCGCGGGTCCGCCGTCGGTCAGCATGTAGCCGGCCACGGCGCTGCCCGCTGAGGCGGGCTCCTGCGCCGCCGCGTCGCCTGCGGACGCCTGTTCGGCAGCCTCGGCCGGCAGAGCGGCCCCGGCCCTCGGAGCGGCCCCGGCAGCCGGGCCGGCATCGGCTGTGACGGGCTCGCCGGCGTCGGCTGTGACGGGAGCGGCTGCTTCCCCGGCCTCGGGCTCGGCCGGGATGGCCGTCGCGGCGTCGGCTGCTCCGTCGTCCGCGGCCTCGGACGCGGCTGCATCCGGGGCAATGTCGTGCGGCTCAGCCAGCGCCGCCCCGGCGCTGACGGCCTCCGGCGCAGCCGGAGCCGGCGCGGCCGCGTCGTCTGCAGGGGGCCTCGGCCCGGGCACGCCGACGCGCCCGGACTCGTCCTCGGCTGTCAGCTGATCGGGTTCTGCGGTGTCTTCCCGCGCGCCTGACCTGCTGCCGGCCGCATCCGCATCGGTGCAGAAGACGAGCTGCATCTGAGCGAGCTCAGCCTGGTTGAGCCGGACCTCCGTTTGGGCGAGGTCGGCCATGTCCGCGGTACTGAAGCTGCCGGTATCTTCCCCGGCGTCATGCGCTCTGGTCGCAGCGTGCTCGTGATTAGAGACATTTGCCGGGTCAGCCTGGATACCAGCTTCGAGGTCTGGTTCAGAATTACCTGGATCGTCTTCCGCAGGTGCCCCGCACACCTTAACGGCATTGTCGTCGTAAGTAATAGCCATGCTTATTACCTGCCACCGAGCAACGTCATCATTACCCTCTGCGTCTAGTGTCCGTGCATCTGGCATTTTGCAACATGCATCGCAACTATCAGCGCCAAAAGCTTCGCGGTGCCCCGCTGGGTGACCACCCCTCGCCCGCCCGGCCCCCGCCGGGCTCAGGGGTCAATGAGCGCCCCCGCCCTACGTTGTTAAGACGCCTTAACCACGCGAACGTTTACGCGATCATCTCATTATTAATATTGCCCATACATGGAGATCAGCAAGGTGCTGACGGATCAGCTAGACTTTTCACATGGTGTGGCAAGTAGAAAATTGCTTCGGGCGTTTTCTTTAACTCCGATAGCTATGCACTTGATAATCACGGCAGCTAATTGCCTGAGTGCGAAGTTATGGCCGCGGTGCGCGGCAGGTCCGGTCTGTTCGCGGCGGGCCCTGTTACTGGTAGGCCCGCGCCTGGATCAAGTAGAGATCGGCGTAGGCGCCGCGCCGTGTCATCAGCTCCGCGTGCGAGCCGACCTCGGCGATCCTGCCGCGGCTGACGACGATGATGAGATCTGCCATCCGGACCGTGGAGAACCGGTGCGAGACCAGCACCGTGATCCGGCCGTCCCGGCGGCTGGAGCGGGCTTCGTCTGCATATCGCTCGAACAGCGCGTGCTCGGTCTCGGCGTCCAGCGCCGCCGTCGGCTCGTCGAGGATCGTCAGCAGCGGGCCGGGTCGCATGAAGCCGCGCGCGAGCGCCAGCTTCTGCCACTGACCGAAGGAGAGGTCGACCCCGTCCGGCCAGGTCGCCCCCAGCTGCGTGCCGAGACCCGCGGGCAGTTGCTCGATGACGTCTGAGGCGCCGGCCCGGCTGATCGCGGTGCCGACGGCGTCCTCGTCGTCGAGGAACCCTAGGTCGCCGAGCCCGACGCTGCTCCGTGCCAGGAACTCGAGCCTGGCGAAGTCCTGGAACGCGCCGGACAGGCGGCCTCGCCACAGGCTGGGGGCGATACGCGCGAGGTCTGTGTCGTCCACCAGGATGCGGCCGCGAGACGGTGCGTAGAAGCCGCACAGGAGCTTGACCAGCGTGCTCTTGCCCGCGCCGTTGTCGCCCACGATCGCGACTACTGAGCCGGCGGGCAGCGTGACCGAGACGTCCCGCAGCACCGGCTCCCCGGTGCCCGGATAGCAGAATCCAACGTGCTCGAAGGAGATGCCGGTGACCAGCCGGTCCGGGACCGGCCGGTCCGCGTGCCCGCGGTGGATGGCGGCGTAGGTCTCCAGCCAGCCCAGGCGGCGGCAGGCATCGAGCCACAGCCGGACGAAGTCGACCTCGCCCACCGTCATCGCGACGTACTGGCCGAGCCGCCCGCCGGCGGTGACCACCAGCACGACGTCCCCGGCCGACACGCGCAGACCGTCGACCGTCCAGTAGATGGCGCCCGCGTATCCGAGTGCGAACGCGCCCCACGCGGCCGCCTGCCACAGGCCGCCGGCCCATTGCGTCCGCGCCATGATCCGGTACCACTCGTGCCAGGCACAGTGCCACCGGGTGACGATGTCCTGCTGATTGCCGGTGACCCGGAGCTCCTTGGCCGGTCCCGCCGTGGTGCCCAGGCTGAACAGGTGCCGGTACCGGCGCTGACTCGGCGCTGCGGCCTCCTCGGCGGCCCGGACCGAACCGGACCGCCAGGACGAGACGACTACGGTCGGCACCGCGAACAGGACTATCAGCACCAGCCACGGGCTCACCGTCATCAGCACCGCCACGGTGAGCGTCAGGCAGGCCAGCGCGCTGATCGTGTTGATGAGTGCCAGCAGCATATGGTCGAGCTGGTAGACGGACTCGCGGAGGACGGCGAGCCGGTCGAGGTACTCGGGCCGTTCCTGGTGCTCGATGGTGTCGACCGACGCCTGCAGGTCCGCGACGTGGGTCTCGAGCACGAGCGCCACCTTCAGCCGGAACCGCCGCGTGACCCGCGCCGAGGCGAGCCGCAGCAGCCAGACCGCGATGCTGGACGCGGCCACGCCGATCGCGCCCGCCACGACCAGGCCATGATCGTCTTGAGTTACCCCGTCGACGACGAACTTCAGCCATACGGCCAGGAGCGCTCCGGGCACTGTCGACAGGACCGATAGCACGAACGACGCGATGCCCATGGCGGGCTCTGCGCGCAGCGCCTGCCGCAGGGTCCTGATCATGGTGACCAGGGGCCCTGGCATCTTCGGGGTCGCGGCACTGGCGCCCGCGGGCCCGGCACGTGTCGTCATGTGCCCGGCCCCGGGCTCGGGCTCAGGGAGAGCGGCTCCTCGCCGGGCGCGGGCTCGTCGGCGAACCGTGCAGCCTGGAGCGTGAACATCGTGGCGTACCGGCCATCGCGCGCCATGAGCTCGTCATGCGTACCGAGCTCGATCACGCGACCGCCCTCCAGAACGCAGATCCTGTCGGCCTGCCGGACGGTGGAGAAGCGATGCGAGATAAGGATCGTCGTCACGCCCCTGGTGACGTCCAGCAGCCGGCGGAAGATCTCGGCCTCGCCGCGAACGTCGAGCTGTGCCGTCGGCTCGTCGAGGATCACCACGCCGGCGCCCTGCCGCACCGCGCACATCGCCCTGGCCAGCGCCACCCGCTGCCACTGGCCGCCCGACAGGTCGGTGCCGCCTGCGTAGGCCTTCGACAGCACCGTCGTGTCGGCGGCGAGGTCCGCCGCGCCGGCCTGCCGCAGGGCCCACTCGACGTCCGCGTCGCTCGCTCCGCACGGCGCGACGTTGTCCCGCAGCGACAGCTCGTACCGCACGTAGTCCTGGAACACCGTCGTGAGACGGGCCCGCCAGCTGGCGAGGTCAAGGTCTCTTATGTCAGTGCCATCCGCCTCGATCCTGCCTTCCGCGGGGTCGTACAGGCGGCACAGGAGCTTGGCCAGCGTGGTCTTGCCCGCGCCGTTCTGCCCGACGATCGCGAGCGAGGATCCGGCGGGTATCTCAAGGTCAACCCCGTCCAGCACGGCGGCACCCCGCTGGTAGCCGAAGGTGACGCCGCGCAGCCGGATCTCGCGCCGGGGGAGTCCTGCGGCCGGCCGGCTGCCCGGTGCCAGCCGTGCGTGCGCGGGCATCTTCTCCTCGATGCCCTGCACGATCACGGCCGGCCGGGCCGCGGTGTCGAACCACCAGTCGAAGTCGGCGATGCCGAGGACCGCGGTGCCGGTCACCGCGCCGGTGAACACGACGAGGTGACCAACGCTCACCTCGTGCCCGAGGGCAGCGGCGGCGAGTGCCCCGATACACACGCCGTTCCCGGCAAGAGCGGCGAGGGCGGCCCACAGCAGCGATCGCTCGCGCAGCTGGAGCGCCTGCAGGGAGAGCTCGAGCAGCTGGCGGCGGAACTCGCCGAACCTCCCGACGGTCCACCCGGCCAGTCCGAACAGCCGCAGCTCCTTGGCGGCCGGGACGTCGACGGCCATCCGGTAGGCATAGTCGGCGTGCCGCTGCGCCCGGACCACCTCCGCCGACCGCCAGCTGCGCCAGACGCTGCTCTCGCGCAGCAGCCGGTGCGTGCCCAGCCAGCTCGCGACCAGGATGAGCGGTGCCCACCACTGGTACCAGAACAGGATCGCCGCGCAGGCCAGGCCGCTGCCGATCTCTGCCAGGCCGGATGCGACGAAGGGCATGCAGATCCGGATCGGCGGCCCGGTGATGCCGAGGTCGAAGTCCCGCGCGAGGGCGAAGTCATCGGCAAGCGCCGGATCCTCCAGGTGCGCGATCCCGGCGGGCTCGCTGGCGGCTCGCAGCAGCCGCAGATGCAGGTCGGCGCCCGTGCGCGCGCCCAGGTTCGCGCTCACCGCGTCGTGCACCGGGCTGAGGACCAGGATCAGGATCGTCGTGACCGCGACGACCGCCAGCGGCCAGCCGGGTCGCTGCCCGCCGCTGACTGCGCCAACCAGCGCTCCGGTGCCGACAATGAGCGCGGCGGGCAGGAGCGACCGCAGCACCAGCAGACCCCACCATGCCCCGGCCAGCCCCCGGTGCGCCCGCGGCAGGACGCGGAAGACCAGGCCCCACTCGGCGGACCGCCACGGATAGCTCACAGCACGTTTCTACCTCGCGGCAGTGACACTCGCATTGGATGAATCGGCACAGCCCGGCCCGAGGAACTCGCGCGCGCCGCGCAGCCGGGTGCGCAGCAGCGTCTGCGTCATCCGGGAGTCGAGCCGGACGTCGAGCGGGCCGGGTTTGCGGCCGGCCCGCGTGCCGGTTCGCAGGGCAGACGCACCGAGCCCGTCGCGCCGCGCGATAAGGCAGCCGAGCTCGTGACGGCTCAGCGCGTCGCGGCCGGCCAGGTGATGGACGCCGGGCCGGGCGAGGGCGCCGAGTTCCAGCAGTGCCGACGCGAGGTCCTCGACGTGCACGGGACAGCGGATGTCATCGGTGAATAGCACGCCGGGCCGCCGGCCCGTGGCCAGGCCGCGGACCAGCGCCTCGTGCGGCGAGCGGCCGTCGCCGAGGATGAGCGACGTGCGGGCGACCGTCGCGGCCGGCAGCACCGCGCGCACCGCGGTCTCGGCCGCTGCCTTGGCTGCGCCGTAGGGCAGCACCGGATCCGGCTCCGCCGACTCGTCGTACCAGCGCGCAGCACCGGAGAACACCGCGTCGCTCGACACGTGCACCAGATGCGCGCCCGCCCGTGCGGCCGCCGCGGCGACGTTGCCGGCTCCGTCGGCGCTGGTAGCCCAGTCGTTGTAGCGGTAGGCGGCGTTGATCACGACGGCTGGCGCGGCGCCCGCGATCACCGCGCTGACGTCGTCGCGCCGGCGCAGGTCGAGGAGCTCCCACTGGACGCCGGGGCAGTTTCCTGGCCTGCGCAGGAAGGTGGCGATGACCTGGCTGCCCCGGCGGACGGACTGCCGTGCCAGCTCAGCGCCGAGATAGCCGCTTCCACCGGTGATCAGAATCTGCACAAGGCGCGACGGTAGGGTGCGGCGCAGGCCGGGTCAAGTCGCGAGCGGCGCCCGCGGTGCCCTGACGGGACACCGGGGCGCCGCTCGCGACTTATGGCTTCCGCGGCTAGAAGCCGGGGTTGGCCGTGGTGATGTCGTAGTGCGTGCCCCAGTACCACTGCGTGGCGTCGGAGCCGGGAACGACATGCGGGTAGCCAGTCGGGTCGGCGATCCACCACCGGACGTGGTTCTGCATCCAGTGCGGCAGGCCAGCGATCGATGCCTGGGCCGCGGCCCACTCCGAGCGCATCGTGTAGATGATCGCGTGCGCGTACGGGTGGGCGTGCAGCCGGTGCCAGGCCCAGCTGGCGGCCATCGACGGGGTCGCGTCGCCGGGCTCGACGTCCAGGGCCGCGGCCTGCGGGTCGAAGCCCCTGGTGTCGATCCACACGATGGCCTTGCGGTCGGCCACATCGGAAGCCGACGCTGCGTAAGGACCCGTCGCGTACGTGGCGACCACGTGATGGCTGGGGATCGCGGCTGGCGTGACCGAGTCGTAGATCAGGTACGGCCACTGCTTCCTGCCGGCCTGATGACCTCGCCAGCGCGGGTGCCTGCCCTGCACCGCGTGCCAGGCCCGGCCCTGGCCCTGGTGCGCGGCGAGGTGCTGGACCACGGCGGCTGGACCTTTGTGCTGGGCATGCGCCTGCTGGCCGCTCGCGGCCTGGCGGGGGCTTGCGGCCTGGCGGGCGCCTGCCGCCTGGCGGGCGGGCGGTGCCAGCGGGGAAGACGCCGCCTGCGTCGCCGCGGCCTTGGGCGCGGCAGCCGCCGCGTGCTGCTGCTGTGGCTGCACGACGGCCGACGAGTGCGCCACGGAGTGGCCGGCGGCCGTCGGGGCCGGCGCCGGCGGAGTGATGGCGGGAGCCGCCGGGCGGCTGCCGGTCACGATCGGCGTGGCGTGGGCAGCCGGGAACGGCGCGCCAGCCATGGGGTGCGCGGGCGTAGCCGCAGCGGAGATGCCCGCTGTGACGCCGATCACTGCCGCCGCGGTCCCCGCAGCCGCCCCGAGCGTTGCTCGCGGGTGCTTGCGGGCGTGACGGTAGGCGTCGCGGATGGGGGACTCGATGGAATGAAGGCGTTCGAGCAAGGCGGACCTTTGTTCAGGCGCGGGGGAGCGCACGTTGGACCCAGGGGATCTGCCTGCAATGACGATGCATGGGGGGCAGGGAAGCGCGGACGTGACGCGGATCAGGGCGAACTCGGCTGCCGGGGGACAACCCGTCACACGCCTGGGTGTTGATTGGGTTACTGAGAGTTAACGTTTAGCCAGCGCCCGGCTATGCCGCAAATGCGAGAATGATCCGTATGATGTGGGTCACAGCTTGCTGAGCTGGGTTTTTGCGCCTGATTCCTGAAGCGCGAGGTGCGCGAAGTGCGCGAGGTGCGCGAGGTGCGGGGCTACGGCTCCGGCTCGCCGGCGCCGAGCGCGTCGGCTGGCAGGAGGCGCCGGACTGATAAACGCCGCCGACGTTCTCGGCCCATCCCGAGCCTGGTCCCGGCGTGCCCTGGGCGACGAAGTCCCCGGCGCGTGGGTACCCAGAGGGCAGCTTGCTGCCCAAAGAGAGGCAGCAACCTGCCCTCTGCTGCCCCTGCGGCCCGGTGCGTGGGTACCCGGAGGGCAGGTTGGTGCCCGAGGACGGGCAGCGAAGTGCCCTCTGCTGCCCGTCGCGGCTTGGTCTGTGCGATGCGGCCCCGCTCCGCGGCCTCGCCGGGCCCGCCCAGCGGCCGGGTCGCGGCCAGGGGTGGTTGCCGGGCCTTGAGGTCCCCGGCGGGCGCACCGCTCCGGGCGCACCGCTCCGCAGCCTATATCGGCAGATAGCGGGTGGTGTCCCCGCGCGGGCGTGACCCGGGTTACCCGCCAGTAGTGACCTGCGTCTCACCA
>Ga0335078_10002966_pt1 | contig 25446 bp, 21 predicted proteins | sample Lox_Sample_32_FD_206711 | JGI IMG/M metagenome (GOLD analysis project Ga0335078, IMG submission 206711) | Soil microbial communities from Loxahatchee National Wildlife Refuge, Florida, United States - Lox_Sample_3.2 | ecosystem: Environmental > Terrestrial > Soil > Wetlands | place: USA... | reverse complement strand
GTGGGACTGGATGGTATTGTCCGGCTTGACAGAGCTCGCCATTGCGGACTCCTTATGAATTGGGGTTGGGCTGAGGACGGGCGCGCTGCCGGCATTCAGCTCGTCGCGCCACGTAAAGAGGGCTCCCGCAGCGCGAGGACATCATGGGCCAAGGCGGCGGGGCGCAATATGAGCCAAATCACGCTTCAACGTGCGGTATGAACACCGACACGGTGAGAAGCCTCACAAGCCGGGGTAGTGAGGAGGACAAGGGCGGGAGAAGGAGAGCGCCGGCGGCAATCGTCCGGGCTAGGGTTGCACGGCCTGAATGGCCTGGGGCCGAACTTGCTCACTTTGGATTTGAGCAGCGTCCCAGCCGCCGCCGAGAGCCTTGACCAGGTAGACGGAGGTGACCATCTGCTGGCCGAGCAACTGGGTCTGGAGGCGTTCATTGGTGAGCAGCGTCGACTGGGCGGTGATGACGTCGAGATACGTGGTCACGCCGCCGACGTAGCGGCTGTTGGCGATTTCGAGGGCGCGGTGCGAGTCTTCGACGGCAGTGGCCTGGGTCTTGGCCGCGCGGTCGAGCAGAGTGAGGCCGGAGAGGCCGTCTTCGACCTGCTGGAAGGCTTCGAGCACGGACTCGCGGTAATTGGCGACGGATTCGTCATAGGTCGCACGCGCCGCCGCCAGGTTCGCACGATTTTTTCCTCCGTTGAAAATGGGCTGGAGGATATCTCCGCCGAGCGCCCAGAAGAAGCTGGGAGCATTGGCGAGGGTGGCGATGTCACGGCTCTGCAACCCGCCGTTGCCGCTGAGGGTGATGTGCGGATAGAAGGCGGCTTTGGCGAGTCCGACCTGCGCATTCTGAACGGCCATCTGGCGCTCGCTGGTGGCAATGTCAGGCCGGCGCTCCAGAATTTCCGAGGGCACGCCCGTGGGAACCGGCGGGGGCGTCACGTTGAACGGCGCTTCCGCGAGGGCGAAGGTTGACGGGGGTTTCCCCGTCAGGACGGCAATGGCGTGTTCGTATTGCGCGCGCTGCTGTAAAACGAGCTGGAGCTGCGTAGCCGTCGAATCGAGCAAGGCGGCTTGCTGGGCAACTTCAAGACCGGAGGCGACTCCGCCTTCATGGCGATGATTGACCAGGTCCAAACCTTTTTGCTGAATCTCGACCGACTGACGGACGACGCCGGCTTCGCGATCAAGCTCGCGAAGATTGAAGTAATCGGCCGCGAGCTCCGCGGTTAGAACCAGGCGAACGTTTGCGAGGTCGGCGGCAGTGGCCTGCAAGGACGCGTTGGCCGCTTCAAGATTGCGGCGCACGCTGCCAAACAAATCGACCTCGTAACTCACGTCAAAGGGAACGACGAAGTTGTTTTGAGTCGTAGTCGTAACCTGGGAAGGGGAGGCACCGCTGAGAGGGCGATTGCCGGAAAGGCGCTGGCGCTGGCCGCCAGGGTCGGCGGTCAGTGTGGGAAAGAATCCCGCGGAAGCGACGCGCGCCAAAGCGCGCGCCTGAAGCAGGCGGTCCTGCGCGGCCTTCAAGGACTGGTTGGCCTGAACGAGGTCCTGCTCAAGGCCATTGAGCGATGGATCGTTGTAGATCTCCCACCAATTGCCCTTGGGAATCGCATCCTTCGGGGTAGCGGTCTGCCAGGGCCCTTCGCCCTTCCACGCATCGGGAACCTCAGCCGCGGGGCGCTTGTAGTTGGGGCCAACCGCGCAGCCGGCAAGGGCGAGCGTACTCAAGATGCAGGCAAGGGCGAGCTTCACGACTTACTGGCTCCCGAGGGTTGCGGCTGCTGACCGGGCTGGGCGACGTGCACCTGCTGGCCGTTTTCAAGAGAATCGGACGGGTTAATGATGATGCGGTCAGTCGCCTCGATGCCGCCCAGGATCTCCAGGGTGGCGCCGAAGTCCCTTCCGATCACGATGGAGCGGAGTTGAACTTTGTCGTCCGAGCCGACGACGGCGACCTGAGGGCCTTCGGCGCGAAAGAGCATGGCGTTGACCGGAATCGTAATTCGCTGAACGGAATTGCCGACTGCGAAATGGACCTGCCCAAACGAGCCGGGGAGCAGCTTGCCGTCTTTGTTTGGGACATCGACCTCAGAATTCAGGGTGCGAGTGGCCATATCGATCGCATCGGCGGTGCGCACGACCGTGCCGGTAAATTTCTGGCCGGGGAATTCCTGAAGCGTAACCGTGGCATTGACTCCGACTTTCATCGACGGCGCGTAGGCTTGCGGGACGCTGACATAGACGCGGAGCGGATCGACGCGGGCGACGTCGAACAACTCACGGCCGTTTGCCTGGGCTCCGGAATTGATCAGGGCTCCGGGATCGACGTTGCGGCGGGTGAGAACACCGGAAAAAGGCGCGTAGACATTCTTGAAGGATTCGAGCTCTTCGAGGCGGCGCACGTTGGCGTCGGCGGCAGCCAGGTTGGCCTGCGCCTGTTGATAACCGCTGGCCTGCTGGTCGGCCTCCTGCTGGGAGACGGAATCGCTTTTGCGGAGATTTGCCCAGCGGTCGGCGGAAATCTTTGCCAAGCCGAGGGCTGCCTTGATCTGTTCGCGGGCCGCGCGCGCCTGGGAGAGTTCCTGATCGACTTCGGGGGTATCGATCGAGGCGAGCAATTCGCCTTTCTCGACTCTGCTGCCCATGTCCTTGTACCAGCGCAACAAATAGCCGTTGGTACGAGCGAAGATGGGAGACTCGATGAAGGCCTGGAGGTTGCCGGGCAGGACCAGTTCGTTGTCGCCCGCCGCGGGCTTGGGCTGGACGACCGCCACGGTCGGAATGGCCGCGGCGTCGGTTTCTTTGGCGAGCGCGTCGGTCTCGCTCTTGCGCGTCAAAAAGGTGACCAGACCGGCGGCGAGCAGAACGAGCAAGACGACGCCGATCACGACTTTGGCGCGGCCGGCGGGCGCGGGCGGAAGGTCGGGAGGGCGCTCAATCTGCGGATGTGCAGGGTGCTTCTGATTCTGCATCCCGGTTGGATGTCCAATCTCCGGCGGTTGTTCTACAGACATAATCGCTTTCTCCAGAAACTATTGTTGCCTGGCCGCAAGTCGAGCCTGGCGGCGGCCGTGAATAATTGCAAAGACACTCGGAACAAAGAACAAAGTTGCGACGGTGGCGAACAGCAAGCCGCCGATGACCGCGCGGCCCAAGGGGGCATTCTGCTCACCGCCCTCGCCAAAGCCGAGCGCCATGGGGAACATGCCGATAATCATGGCGAGGGCGGTCATGAGCACGGGGCGAATGCGGGTATAGCCGGCTTCGATGGCCGCCTGCAAAGCGGGAACGCCCATATCCATGCGGTCGCGGGCAAAGGAGACCATCAGGATGGAATTGGCGGTGGCCACGCCCATGCACATCACAGCGCCGGTAAGAGAGGGAACGCTGAGGGTGGTGCGGGTTACCAGGAGGAACCAGCAGATGCCGGCGAGGGCGCCGGGCAGAGCGGTAATAATGATGAAGGGATCAAGCCAGGACTGGAAGTTCACCACAATAAGAAGATAGACGAGGACAATCGCGCCGAGTAAGCCGACGGCCAGTCCGATAAATGAGGAGTTCATGGTCTCGACCTGTCCGCGCAGGACGATGCTGGTTCCGCGCGGCAGATGATCCTGGAAAGGTTTGAGGGCCTTGGTAATGTCGGAGGCCACTCCGCCGAGATCCCGGCCTTGGGTGCTGGCGTAGACATCAATCACCGGCTGAACGTTGTAGTGGTTGACCACCGCCGGCCGCGCTTGAGGGCTTAACTGAACCAGATTGCCAAGCACCTGCTCGCCATGCGAATTGGGGCTGGTGACCGGCGTGTTCATGAGGTCCTGCAGGGAAGTCATGTGGTACTGCGGCGTCTGAATGGCAATTGGATAGCTTACGCCGTTTCTGCGATTCAACCAGAAATTGGGCGCAGTCTGGAAGCTGCCACTCAAGCTGATCAGCACACTCTGGGCGACATTTTGCGCGGTCAAGCCAACCTGGTTGATACGCGTGCGGTCCATATCGAGATAGAGGGTGGGCAGGCTCATCATCTGCTGGACATGAACGTCGGCGGTTCCGGGGATAAGGCGCAGGCGGTTGGCGATTTGCTGGCCGATGGTGTAATTCGAGCGCACATCGGCGCCGATGATCTGAATGTCAACCGGGGCGGGCAAGCCAAAGTTCAATATCTGCGAGACAATGTCGGCCGGTTGGAAGAAAAACTCGACTCCGGGAAATTTCTGGGGAAGTTCCCGCCGCAGCCTGCGAATGTATCCGGCTGTGGGATGGTGGCGCTCTGGATTCAGCGAAATGAGAACTTCGGAATCGGCGGTACCGATAACTCCCGAGTTGCTGTAAGAGAGGTTGATGCCAGAATACGGTACGCCGATATTGTCGAGCATGGTCTGCATCTCGTTTTTCGGGATGGTGTCGCGCAGCACCGCTTCGACCTGATCGCACAGGCGCGCAGTCTCTTCCACCCGCAAGCCGGGATGCGCACGGAAATGCAGGCGAATCAAACCGGCATCGACTTGCGGGAAAAAGTCCTGCCCCAAAAAGAAGACCAACCCAAGGGACAGAACGCAGAAGATGACGAAGCAGACGGAGAAGAGTCCGCGGTGTTCGAGGGTGGTTTCGAGCAATTGCTGATAGCCGGCGCGGAAGCGGTCGAAGCCGCGTTCGAAGCGGCGCTGGAATTTTCCCAGAAAACTCCTGGGCTCGGCGGCCCGGTGTTCATGCCCGCGCATGATGTACATGACCATGGTCGGGATCAGCGTGCGGGAAAGCAGATATGAGGCCAACATGGCGAAGGAGACGGCTTCCGCCATGGGCACGAATAAGAACCGCGCGACGCCGGTGAGGAAGAACATCGGTACAAACACGATGCAGATGCAGAGGGTCGAAACGAAGGCGGGTACGGCAATCTGCTGCGCGCCATCGAGGATCGCCTGCTTCATTTCCTTGCCCATGGCAAGGTTGCGTTCGATGTTTTCGATTTCCACGGTGGCATCGTCGACCAGAATTCCGACGGCCAACGCGAGACCTCCGAGGGTCATAATGTTGATGGTCTCGCCGAGAACGCTGAGCAGAATGACGGAAACAAAGATCGACAGCGGAATCGAGATAGCGATAATGACGGTGGGCCGCCAATCACCGAGGAAAAGAAGAATCATGGCCGCGGTGAGACAAGCGGCCGTCAGACCTTCACGAATAACGCCTTGAATCGACGCGCGCACGAATAGAGACTGGTCGAACAAAGCCTTGATGGTGAGCTCCGGGGGCAACTGCTGAGCCGCCTTGGGAACGAGGGCCTTGATCGCGTTGACGACTGTCAGCGTGGAGCCGCCCAACTTGTACATCGACATCAGGACGCCGCGCACGCCGTCCTGGCGGACGATGTTGGTCTGCGCCGCAAACCCGTCACGGATGTGCGCCACGTCGCGCATGTAGAGAGTGGATCCGTTGACTGTCTTGACGGGCAGGTCGTTGAGTTCGGCCACGGTGGCAGGCGTGCCATTCATCTCGACGTTATATTCGGTCGAACCGATCTTGGCGGTGCCCGCGGGCAGGATCAGGTTTTGGGCGGCGACCGCGTTGACGATATCGGCCGGCGTCAGGCTGTAGGCCTGGAGTTTGGCGGAATCAAGATCGACCTGCACCTGCCGCGGTTTGCCGCCGTAGGGATAGGGCGTACCCGCACCCTGGACGGTGGTCAGTTGAGTGCGCAAGAAATTCTGTCCGAGATCAAAAAGCTGCTGCTCGGGCAGAGTCTTGCTGCTTAAGCCGAGTTGCACGACCGGAGTGGTGGACGCGGAATACTGCATGACGAGCGGAGGGGTAGTGCCGGGGGGCAGACCGCGGAGCACGGTTTGGCACATTCCGGTGACCTGCGTCATGGCCATGGGAATATTGACGCCCGGCCGGAAGAAAATCTTGATGACGGCGATTCCGTTGAGTGACTGCGATTCCTGATGCTCGATATCGTTGACGGTGACGGTGAAACCGCGCTCGGAGTTGGTGACGATGCGATCGGCCATTTCGCTCGGCGACATGCCGGTGAAATTCCAGACGACACTGATGACCGGGATATTGATGTCCGGGAATATATCGACCGGGGTGCGAAGGATTGTGATCGGCGTAAGAATGACGATCAGCAACGCCATGACTACGAACGTATAAGGGCGCCGAAGCGCTAATGCGACTATCCACATAAGACTAACGATTGCCAGCGACGAAAAACTTCGATCGAGCCGTCAGGGGTTGGGGCACCCGTCCCCCCTGGTACGTTGCCGCTCACTTTCTAAAAGGGGCGGCAAATGCGATTCCCAACGAGGCCCCATCCGGCCGCCGCCCCGACCATCCGGAGCTTCTATGGATTCAAAACAATACGTTTCGGATTTAAATTATAATGAATTTTCGTCATGGCACAAAGTTACGTCCGAGGGGTTGCGGACCAGAGCGGAAACAACGGGAAACGTTCTCCAGGACGCCCGCGCAGCGAGCAGTCGCGGCAGGCGATCCTGAAGAGTACGCTGAAGTTTCTGCGCCAGCAGGGCGGATTCCCGGATTTGAGCATCGAGGCGGTGGCGGCCGACGCCAAGGTCAGCAAAGCGACTGTCTACCGGTGGTGGCCGACCAAGGCGGCGCTGGTGGCGGACGCGTTTTCGGTCAGCGTCGAACAGGAGTTGCAGTTTCCCGACACGGGTTCGCTGCGAGGCGACGTAGAGCAGCAGATGCGGAACGTGATCCGGCTCTTTCGATCGCCGCGCGGCAAGGTCGTGGCCGCGCTGGTTGCGGGCGGGCAATCCGACCCCGAGCTGATCGAAGCGTTCCGCGAAAGATTCCTATGGCCGAAACGCAAGCAAGCGTACAAGACGCTGCAGCGTGGCATCGATCGCGGAGAGATTCCACCGGGCACCGACCTCGACCTGCTGCTCGACACGCTCTACGGGGCGATCTACATGCGCTTTCTAATTCGCCACTTCGAACTCCAGGAAGACTTCGCCGACCAGATCTGCGGGCTGATCCTGAAAGATTCCGCACGCACCCGCCCGCGCTGAGTGCACAGGGGTGCGCAAGGCGGCACAAGCGTTGTTTCTACTTCTGTTTCTACTTCGACACGTGGCGCGGGGACGCTCTGTCCAGCACAGCCAGGAGGCGCGCCGAAGAGGCGGGAGCCTTTACCTTACCCTCGCGAACAATCTCCCGGGCGCTCAGGTCTCTTCCGTAGAGGGTCTTGTTGGCGCCATCGTCGGAGCGCATGGTCGAGCCCTCGAGCGAGACGCCCGCAAACAAGCCCTGGGCACGCGAGTAGGACAGAATTTCCGCCTTCATCACGACATCGGTTTCGGCCGAGGTATCACGGCCCTTCGGACCCGCTGCCGCGGAGGCGTCGGCGCCCAGCTTAACCTTGCTGGAGAGCACGGACTTTGCTCCTGACTCATTCATAACGAGCAAAACGAAGTCGGTGGCCTGGGCTCCGATTTGAAAACCGAAACTGCCGCCTTCGAGGGCAAACATGGCCGGAGCGCTCCAATGCCCGGAGAAGTCCGCTCCCTTGCGGCAGGTGATTACTCCCCGCCCGTAGCTGCCGCCGACAATAAAGGCCGCCTTCTTGACCGACGGGTAAATTACGATGCACTCCGCCTTGTTCAAGAGGTCCTTCGGAATCCCTTCCGGCATGCCGAGGATTTCTTTGATAACGGTTGCCGATTCGGCGATGCGGTCGTCGACCTTTTCCTGCTTGTCCTCAGCGATCGCCGGCGCCACGCAAGCGAGCACTAGAACGAGTGAAAATAATTTCGATTTCATTGACGCCTCCTGGTGTTTGAAGCCAGACACTACCATGCCGTTTGCAAGCTTGGCAAACGAGCGCGCAACCTGGTAGTGGTTCAGTTCGAAAAATGCTGTCCCTCGGCGGCTAAAGCCGCAAGAGGGAACGATGATTACGGCAGGTTATTTTCAACGCCTGGCGCCGGCTCGTGCTTTGAGAACCGCAGTCTGAGTCCGGCGATCGGCGGGTAGCAGCGCCTTGCCATCTCCGCAGCCGGGGATTAACATTTTGCTAATTCATTTTCGCCGCAGGGGACTTCTTTTTCCGTCAGTTTCGTCTGGCAAGATCTAACACTCCCAAGGAGGATCCATGGCAACCGCAATCTCTCCGATCGACTCTCGCGTCAGCGAATTTATCGACAAACCCCGCAAGATGCTCATCGATGGCAAGTGGGTGGATGCCATCTCGGGCAAGACATTTCCAACCTACAATCCGGCGACGGGCGAGGTCCTGGCTCAAGTGGCCGAGGGCGATAAGGCCGACATCGATGCCGCAGTCAAAGCCGCCCGCAAAGCGTTCGACGGCGGACCCTGGACGCGTCTGACTACCTCTGAGCGCGGCAAGATGATCTGGAAACTTGCCGACCTTCTGGAACAACACCTGGAGGAATTCGCGACGCTGGAAACTCTCGATAACGGGAAACCGCTTACCGTAGCGCGCGCCGCCGATGTTCCCCTGGCGGTGGACATGTTCCGCTACATGGCGGGCTGGGCGACGAAGCTCGAAGGGACGACGATCCCGATCTCGGTGCTGTACACGCCCGGCGTCAACTACCACGCTTACACTCTGCGCGAGCCGGTCGGAGTGATTGGCCAGATCATTCCCTGGAATTTCCCGCTCCTGATGGCGGCCTGGAAGCTGGCGCCGGCGCTGGCCGCGGGATGCTGCGTCGTCTTGAAGCCAGCTGAGCAAACTCCGCTCTCGGCGCTGCGGCTGGGCGAACTCATAAGCGAAGCCGGATTCCCTGACGGCGTGGTGAACATAGTGCCGGGTTATGGAGAAACAGCGGGAGCCGCTCTGGCGGCGCACGACCTGGTCGACAAAGTGGCGTTCACCGGATCGACCGAAGTGGGCAAGCTGATCGTGCACGCGGCGACCGGGAACCTCAAGAAAGTGTCTCTGGAACTGGGCGGCAAATCGCCCAATATTGTCTTCAAAGACGCGGATCTGGATACGGCGATCGGAGGCGCAGCGAGCGCAATCTTCTTCAATCACGGACAGTGCTGCTGCGCGGGGTCGCGTCTGTACGTGGAGCGGCCGGTGTTCGACGAGGTGGTCGAGGGCGTCGCCAGCAAAGCCAAGAAGATCAAGGTGGGTTCGGGGCTCGATCCCGCAACCCACATGGGACCGCTAGTTTCCGAGGAGCAACTGCAGCGTGTTTGCAACTACCTGGAGATCGGGATGGCGGAAGGGGCGAAGGCCGCTTCAGGGGGACGCAAGATTGGCGGCAAGGGATATTTCGTGGAGCCCACCGTTTTGGTGAACACGAACGAATACATGAAGGTGGTGCAGGAGGAGATTTTCGGGCCGGTGGTGGCGGCGATTCCCTTCGACAATCCGGAAGAGTTGGTTGGGCGGGCCAACGATTCGATCTACGGGCTGGCGGCAGGAATCTGGACGCACGACATTTCGAAGGCACACCGGACGGCGTCCTTGCTGCGCGCCGGCACAGTGTGGATCAACTGCTACAACATCTTCGACGCCGCGCTGCCCTTTGGGGGCTACAAGCAATCTGGCTGGGGCCGGGAAATGGGCAAGGACGTGTTAGAGCTTTACACGCAGACGAAAGCGGTCTGTACGCGGCTATAAGGTAAAACAGCGCGGCCAAGAGCTATTGCGGCGGACGTTCAGTCCGCCGCTTTTTTGTGCGCGCAAGACCGGCAGGCGCCTGGCGGGAATCCAGTTGGTCCGGCAACACTTCGGCAGTGGTTCAAAGCGCTTGTCCGGCGGCGTAGCCCGAGGCCCAGGCCCACTGAAAGTTGAAGCCACCCAGGTGGCCGGTGACGTCGACGACCTCGCCGACAAAAAACAAGCCGGGTATCTTGTGCGACTCCATGGTGCGCGCGGAGAGTTCGCTGGTATCAACCCCGCCGGCCGTGACTTCCGCCTTGCCATAGCCTTCGGTGGCAGCCGGTTTCACGATCCAGGCGTGCAGTTGCCGCTCCGCTTCGGCGAAGGCGCGATCGGAGTTTCCGGCAGGAGGATAAAGCTGGCGCCAACGGTCAGCCAATCGCCGGGGCAAAATTTCTCGCAGCAACGATTTCCAGCCTGATTGGCCGCGACGGCCGCGCTGGCGGAAAAGAGCGTTCAGGTCGAGGCCGGGAGCGAGGTCGATGGAGATCGAGCTTTCACCATCCCAATAAGAAGAGATCTGTAGAAGCGCGGGGCCGCTGATGCCGCGATGGGTGAAGAGCATTTTCTCGCGAAAGGCGTGCGCGTGTTTTTGTGAAGATGCCGCCACCGAAGTTGAGGCAATGACGTCGGCGGAGACTCCGGCGAGATCGCACCAGCGCTTGCGGTCGGCTTGGTTGAACTCGAGGGGGACAAGAGCGGGACGGGTTGGCTGGATATTCAATCCAAATTGCCGGGCCAGATCATAACCGAAGGCGGTGGCACCGATTTTGGCGATCGAGAGGCCACCAGTCGCCACAACCAGCCGCGGGGATGAGACGGTGGCGTTTTCTTCCCGCACTATGAAGCGAGCAGGGTCGCGAAGTTCCTTTTGCACTCCAAGGATTTTCGTGTTGACGCGAATCTCGACTCCAGCGGCGCTACATTCTTTTTCCAGCATGGCGACAATGTCATTGGCCGAACGATCGCAAAACAGCTGACCCAGTTTTTTTTCGTGATAGGGGATGCGATGCTTTTCGACGAGCTTGAGGAAGGCGTCCGGAGGATAGCGGGCAAGCGCCGACTTCGCGAAATGCGGATTCGCCGAGATGAAATTATCGGGCTGGGTGTGGAGATTGGTAAAATTGCAGCGCCCGCCACCGGAGATCAGAATTTTCTTGCCGATGCGCTCGGAACGCTCCAAGAGCAGGATGCGACGAAGGCGCTTGCCGGCTTCCATAGCGCACATCAGGCCGGCTGCGCCGGCTCCCAGAATGATTGCGTCGTATTCGTGCGGGAAGTCTTCCATCGCAAAACGATTGCCCCAGCGAAATTATGCAATAGTTCAGCATTGTTCAAGTATCGTTGACGTTGGCATTGGTTGAAGTCCCCGGAAACCTATGTCTGGTGCTCGCCTGATCAAAGTGCGCGGAATTGTGCAGGGCGTAGGTTTTCGTCCGTTCGTCTATCGTATTGCGAGCGAATCGCGGGTGATGGGATGGGTGCTGAACGGAGAAGAAGGGGTTGCGATTCATGTCGAGGGCGAGGATGCAAGGCTTGACGAATTCCTCCGGCGGTTGGAGACGGAGGCGCCTCCGGCCGCGCGTATTGTCGCAATCGACGTTAAGCCGGCTGCGGCGGCGGGGTTTCGGGAATTCTCGATTCAAGAGAGCGAGCGCAAGAGCCAGCCGACGGTACGCATCTCGCCCGATCTTCCTGTATGCGAGGAGTGTTTGCGTGAGCTGGCAGAGCCGGGCAATCGGCGATACCGATACCCATATATCAACTGTACGAATTGCGGGCCGCGTTACACAGTGATTCTGGGGCTTCCTTACGACCGGCCGAATACCACGATGAGGGATTGGCCGTTTGACGAGTATTGCGACCGCGAATACCACGATCCCTCCAACCGGCGATTTCACGCGCAGCCCGTAGCCTGTCCGGAGTGCGGTCCGCATTACTATCTTCGGGTTGGCGGTGAGGTGTTGCGCGGCGATGACAACGTCATTCGCAAGACGGTCGAGCTTCTCAATTCTGGAGAGATCATTGCGGTGAAGGGGCTAGGTGGTTATCACCTGGCGGGGGACGCGCGAAACGGGGATGCGGTTGCGGCAATACGAGCACGAAAATTCCGCAAAGAAAAACCATTTGCCGTGATGGTGGCGCGAGTTGAGGAGGCACAGGCGCTGGCCGAGCTGTCGTCCGAGGCGGTGGCACTGCTGACGTCCATGGCACGGCCTATCGTGCTTGCTCCGGCGAAGGTGGAGCTTGCGGGGGTTGCCCCTGACAATCGCGAGATTGGCATCATGCTGCCGTATACGCCGTTGCAGCATCTTCTGTTTGCGGCAGGCGCTCCCCCTGTTCTGGTCATGACGAGTGCGAACCGGTCGAGCGAGCCAATTGCATATGAAGACCAGGATGCGTTCGATCGCATTTCGGGCATCGCCGACGCGTTCCTGGTCGGCGAACGGCCGATCGCGCGCCGGGTCGACGACTCGGTCGTGCGGGCTGGCGTGTTTGGACCGGCAATTCTTCGGCGCTCACGGGGCTATGCGCCTGGGGCGGTCGTCAGCTTTCCCATGTCCCAGTTCGTCAAGCGTCCGATTCTGGCCGTTGGAGCCGATCTGAAAAACACGGTGACACTGGTTGTCGAAGGCCAGGCGTTCGTGAGCCAGCACATCGGAGATCTCGATCACTACGAGGCCTTCCGCGCCTTCGAAGAGACGATTCGCGATTTGATGACGATGTATGAGATCCGGTGGGAGGACGTGCTGGTTGTACACGACGCCCATCCTGAATACCGGTCGACGGTTTACGCGCTTCGGTTGCCGGCGGGCGAGAAGATGGCGGTTCAGCATCACCGCGCGCACGTTGCGTCGGTGCTCGCGGAGCGCGGGGAATGGGAAAGGCGAGCGCTTGGAGTGAGCTTCGACGGTACCGGGTTTGGCGACGACGGCAGCATCTGGGGCGGAGAAATATTTGACGGCGGCCTGGCGAACGGATTCAAGCGGATTGCCCATCTTCGACCCGCGACGCTGCCCGGAGGAGATGCGGCCGCGCAATTTCCCGTGCAAGCGGCAGCGGGTTTTTTGTCGCAGATCGAGGGGCTGCCCGACCTTAGCGCTCCACCGTTCCTGTTTCCGGGACGTTATTCGACCGCACTGCAGCTTACGCACAAGAATGTACGTACATTCCGCACGACCTCCGTCGGGCGGCTGTTCGATACGGCCGCCGCTTTGCTGGGTTTTACGCGCGACATCACCTTCGAAGGGCAGGCGGCAATGTGGGTCGAGCATTGCGCGCGCGACGCGCGGGAAACGGATTGCTACGCGTTTCCATTCGCCGATGGAGAACTGGATTTTCGTCCGCTGCTGCGGGCGGCCGCAATGGACCGACTGAAGGGACGCAAGGCCGAGGTTATCGCTCGAGCTTTTCAACGTGGAATCGCCCACGGGGTTGCGCAGGCAGTGAAAAGAGCGGCAAGCGACCGGAACATCGACACGATTGTTCTTTCCGGCGGCGTCTTCCAGAACGAACTGCTGCTCGAAGACCTGAAAGACGAGTTGCGGGATACGAGGCTGGAGTTGTGGACGAACCGGACTGTTCCCGCCAACGACGGCGGCGTCAGCCTGGGGCAAGCGGCGATCGCCGCGCTCGCCAGTTCGAACTAGAGAAACGCGAGGCCGGCAGGAAGGCAGCGGCTAGCGATTTGCCGCCTCGCCGACTGTCGACTGCTTTGTCTCATGCGGGCGAAGCGACTCGATGAAGGTGACGATTTGCCAGCGCTCCGGTTCGGGAAGCTTTGACCACACCGGCATGCCGCGCCAGACAACCCCGTTGGTGAGAGCCCAGAAAAGCTCGCCGGGCGTGGCTTTCTGGACTTCTTCGCGCAGCAGACTTGGTCCACGGCGGGTTCCGCCGGCTTTTGCGCCGTGACAGTCCGAGCAATGCTCGCCAAACAGCTTTCCGCCGGCAGCGGCCTCACGCTCACTGCCTTCAAAGGGATTTTTGCGCGCCCGGGCCACTTCCGGAACAGCGTCCAGTACCGCCCGCGCGGACCAGCCGTGCCTTTCGGGGACGGCCGGGCTCATTTGAGCAGCCGCTATCGAGGCGGAGGCGCAAGTAATGGCGGCGATGATGGCGATGCGCTCAAGCCTCGCCAAACTGTTTGCGCCAACGAGGACCGCTCCCGCCCTAGTCTTCCATCGCGACCGGTTCATTCTCTTCCCCCAAATAAATGTCTCAGCATTTCTCCGAAGCCCGGAAATTCGCGGGAAACTCCCCAGCGCAACAAGAGGCGATGGCTGTTGTCGTTCAATCCGAAACCGCTCGACAGACGCAACGTCCAGTTGGACGGGAGGTTCCAGGCGATGGCGGGCGCCAGGTAGTGCGATGTATTCGACAGGCCGGGGCTCTGTGCGTCTCCGAGGCCGCCATACATTTCGATACCAGCGATGAAATTCTCGCGGCACAAGTTGCAACGGCCGGGTGAGGCCTTCAAGGCGAGGGGACGGGCGGCTCCGATGGCATAGGCAAATTCCCACGGCTCGCTCGGCGAGAGATTCTTGGTGAAGATAGGATTCAGGGCGACGTTCCATCCCTTGAAGGTGCTCGAAAGCAGGAGCTTCATCTCCAGTTCGTGATCGTGGTCCTGCCGCAGTTCGCCATTGGGTTCGGCGAAATCGGATTCGACATCGTGGCCTTCCACCTCTTTCAGAATCTTATCGGCGCCACTTGTGTTTTCGTATTCGATGTAGAGAACAGGATTGATGAAGTGTTCGCGCCGCAGCAGACGAAGTCGATTCTCGATGCGGAATCCGGTGAACAGAGTGCTGTCGGAAAATGTGGTCTGGCCGTCGAGGTAGAGCTCGGTTGTCCACCAGGCAGTGACGCCGTATTCGAATTCCGTCCAGAAGGAATGGAAGTCATTGCCTCCGCGCTGCGTGCCGAAGGTGGAAAAATACTCCACCTCGAGATTTCCCGGCTCCTCAAGGTAATGGTCGTAGGTGACGATGTAGGGGCTTTCCTGCGCGAAAGCCGGCGCCCAATACCAAAGCAAAAGACTCAGAAGGAAGGCGGCGGGATAACCATGCCGGGATCGCGGAACAGGTTCCCGTGGCGGGGGAATTGTTCGTGGAACCAGGGGACGAATGAGAGGACAGGCCATCACAACTCCTACGAGCAGTAGTTCGATTGGAGCAATTTCTAATTGCGACTAAGTCGCAATCATGGTTACAATCTGGTATCTGAGGATCGGAGAATCTGGCCTGCGTTATGCGACTGAGTCGCAATAAGCCTGCCATCCCAGACTAGGGAGTGAAGTATGGAACTGTCAATGGCGGCCGTCACTTTCCGTCGCAGGGGTCCTGCGAACAGTTGCGACTCGACCGGGAGAACTTGCCATGCCGTTGCCGCAAACTGAAATTCCGGGCCGCCTGCAAACGCAACTGGCCGGCCGTGGGATTCGTATGACCGCTCAGCGCCGTGCGATCCTGAGCGTGATTGAAACGGCTACGAAGCACCTCGATGCCAGCCAGATCCTGCGCAAAGCGCGCCAGGTCGATGCCACGGTGGACCGGAGCACGGTCTACCGCACGCTCGATTTGCTGAAGCGGCAAGGGCTGGTCGACGAACTCGACCTGATGCACATCAAAGGCGAAGGGCATTACTACGAGCGCAAGCTCGGCCGAGACCACATTCATATGGCTTGTCTGCGTTGCGGAAAGATCAGCGAATTCGTGAGCGAGACCTTCGACTCGCTGAAGAAGCAACTGGAACGAGACTGCCGTTTTCACATCGTGGTTTCGCGGCTGGAGGTGGGGGGATACTGCTCGGGCTGCCGGCATTAGCGAAGAGGACATGACCCTTTCACCGGTTGAGCCCAGCCCGGTGTCTTACGTATAGTAGAAAGGTTTATGGGGAGTAGTATGCCCTCGCCATCCGTCGATCCCGACCAGGAGAAAAAGCTCCCGCAACTTGCCAAAGGCATGACCAGGACGCTGTTGTCGGCGAGCTTTTTCGAAGCTGTTCCGGATGCGATGGTAGCCGTCAATCCCGAGGGCCTGATTGTTCAGGTCAATTCTCAAACCGAGCATCTGTTCGGATACACGCAGAAGGAATTGATCGGGCAAAAAGTCGAGATGCTGGTCCCGATCGCGCAACGCGACGGGCATCACCATCATCGCGAGCGCTTTCACGAGCAGCCGCAGACTCGGCGCATGGGGGCGACATTGGACCTGCGCGGCCGGCGCAAGGACGGCTCCGAATTCCCGGTCGAAATCAGCCTGTCGCCGGTCAGCACGGACACGGGGATGTTTGTGTTGAGTGCGATTCGCGACATCAGCGACCGCAAGCGGATCGAGGAGGAACTGCGGCGAGCCCACGCCGAGCTGGCAGCCAGCAAAGACCGCGAACTTCGGGAGCATCAGATCAGGCTGTCACTGATCGTGGATTCCTCACAGGACGCGATTATCGGAAAGGACCTGCAGGGCATCATCAGCCACTGGAATAAGGGCGCCGAGCATATTTACGGATATAGCGCGGAAGAGGCGATCGGCAAATCGATCTCGATTCTCGCTCCACCCGATCGTCCCGATGAGATTCCGGAGATCCTCGGAAAGATTCAGCGCGGCGAGCGAGTTGAGTATTTTGAAACCGTTCGAGTCCGGAAAGACGGCCAGCGGCTGAATGTGTCGATTTCGGTATCTCCCATACGGGATTCGAAAGGTGAAATCGTGGGAGCCTCGGCGATCGCGCGCGACGTCACGGCGCAAAAGCGCTCGGAAGACTTGCTCAGGCAGGCGCAAAAAATGGAGGCGGTGGGCCGGCTTGCGGGGGGAGTCGCGCACGACTTCAACAATATTCTCGGGATTGTCACCGCCTGTTGCGAGTTGCTGCGCAGCCGGGCCGGGGACGATGGTGTTTCGCAATATCTCGACAACATTCAAGAAGCGTCGAAGCGTGGCAGCTCGCTGACTCGCCAGCTTCTCGCCTTCAGCCGCCGGCAACTGACGCTTCAGCCCCGACTGCTCGATCTAAACGATTCGCTCAAGGACGTTGTGAAGCTTCTCCGTCCTCTCATGGGGGACGATGTGCAGATCACGGTACGGCATGGGACGGATTCCGCCGTGATCGAGGCCGATCCTTCGCAGGTCGATCAGGTCGTGCTCAACATTGCGGTCAACGCGCGGGATGCGATGCCGAAGGGGGGCAAGCTGATCCTGGAAACGTCGATGCAGGAGCTCGATGTGGCTTTGGCGGAGCGGCACGCACCGATGAAACCCGGCCGATATGTAATGCTCGCCATCAGCGACAACGGCTGCGGCATGGATGCGATCACGCTGTCGAAAATCTTTGACCCGTTTTTTACGACCAAAGAACTCGGCAAGGGGACGGGCCTCGGCCTGGCGACGGTCTACGGCATTGTGAAGCAGAGCGGCGGGAATGTTCTTGTTTACAGCGAACCCAATCGGGGGACAACCTTCAAGGTTTATTTTCCAGCGGCCGATCACAAGATGGGACTGGCGCCCAAGGCCGAAGCGGAGGTGCTGCCTCCAAGAGCACAAGGCAAAACGGTATTGCTGGTGGAGGACGATGCGCTCATGCGCAATTTGACGCGACAGATGCTGGAGGCTCACGGCTATGTCGTGGTTGAAGCAGAGAACGGGAACGCGGCTTTGGAGCGCTTGCGCTCGAACTCGATCGGCTTCGATTTAGCGTTGACCGACGTGGTGATGCGAGGCATGAGTGGACCGGAGCTCGCGCTCCAAATTATCGGCTCCCATCCCAACACAAAAGTCCTCTACATGTCGGGATACACGGGAGAACTGATCGCGCAAAACGACGGCGGACAGCTCGAGATACCGCTCCTCGAAAAGCCGTTCACGCGCGCAGCTCTCTTGAAGGCGATTCATGCCGCGCTAAGATGAAGGAAGGGGCGATCCCCCAGAAAGAGGACGCTGGCAGCGCGGCGCGAATTCTCTTTCCCATTTTGGCGACTCAGGATGGACGCTCTGGTCTGTCGCCCATTTACAGATTCCGAAAACAGGTGTTCCGAGGTTGTCTCTATCCCCTGGAATGACGATGGTGAATGAGCGGCGGCGGGAATGAAAAACATTGTTTTAATGGGCTCGAACTCTGTTACGAAACCCGAACAAATTTAGTTGAAAAGCTCTGGAGAAACTTGATATAAGCATGCACAGAGGCGTTGAGCTCGTCCGTTGTTTCAACAGCAAAGCGGGCTGAGCCAAATTGAAATGCTGTCGTGACCGACGGCAGTTGATCCTCTGAGCCGCGAAATCAGCGTCTGCTGGGTGGGGGCACACATGCTGTCGGCAGGGATAGATCTACGCAAGATTCGCGATCGGCTGGGGCTCACCATGCGGGACGTCGAAAACGCCAGCCAATCGATAGCCGAGCGGCACGGCAGCGAAGAATATCTCATTCCCCCCAGCCGGCTTTCCGATATTGAGACGAAAGGCGTTGTTCCCAGCGTCTACCGCTTCTATTCGCTGGCGGCCATTTACCGCAAGCCGGTGCGGATGCTGCTACGGTTTTATGGCATCGATCTCGATGCGATCTCGACAGAATGGGCCGATTCACAGCCCGCCATGTCCCATGTTGTGTCCATCGAGAAGGAACATGATGCCTACACCATTCCCGTCGAACTGGACCCGGGGTTCGATCTGAGGGCGACCTCGGACCTGGGGCGCATGGTCCAGCAGTGGGGCACGGTACCACTATCCATGCTGAGCCACCTGGCCGCGCAGGACTACACCTACGCCTTCATTGGATTGGAGGACTTCACGATGTATCCGATTCTGCCGCCCGGCTCGTTCGTGCAGGTCGATGAATCAAGGACGCGGGTGGCGGAGCGGCAATGGCGGTCGGAGTACGAGCGGCCGATCTACTTCGTAGAGACCCGAGACGGATTCACTTGCTGCTGGTGCTCATTCCGGCCCAACTCGCTGGTCCTGCAGCCGCATCCCTTGTCCCCGACGCCGGTGCGAATTCTTAAGCATCCGCAGGAGGCGGAGGTGATTGGCCAGGTGGTTGGGATTGCGATGAGGCTTGGGGATCTGTCCGCTGCCGATTTTGAAGAACCGCGAGAGTTTCCACCACCGAAGCCAGGTGCAGTTCTGTCGCCTTCGAACAGCCTGAAGGCAGCAAACGGTACAGACCTGCCGCCAATTTCGACACGTAAGAAGCTGGGCTGACCCCTTCCATTTGGCTGGATCGCGCCAAATCTTCCTGTAGTAACTGCAAGCGCGTCCGAAGAATCGTTCCAATCAGCGATTGATGCGCTCGTGTGAAGGTGTGATGCGCAGTCGGCATCCCGTGGGTACGCTCAAATCCCCAGTGCTGGTAGCCCCCTTCGGGTAACCGGCGTTCGGCGATGTAGGTCAGCTTCCTCCAAGTCCCCTCGATCCTGGCTAAGGTTCTTTGACGGAGGTCGTCATAGGCCGATTTCAGCGCCATTTCCGCACCATATTGGGAATCACTACATTTTCCAGAAAGTCCACTAAAACGAGATTCCCCTCTCCGGTCGCTGCGCCTGGCGGAAACTCCCTGCACCGAACTTTAGTTCCACCACGAGAGAGGATACCCCATGAAATCACTGAAAACAAAGCTTGCCGTTCTGCTATTTGCACTGGCCACGCTGGCGGTACTGCCCGCCCAGCTCCGCGCAGATGGAAACCCGTACCCCAACTGCACCGGCGGTGTGTGCGTGCCTCCCGGAAATAACTAAATTCTAGGCTTGAGTGCTACCGCAGTGGGTGCTACATTCCTACTCACGGTAACACTCAAGCTATGAATCTCCAACACCCAATCTATCTGTATTTATGGGTGGCTCCGCACGTGTTACTAATTGCGGTCGCGATTGTGATGTACCGCAGAGGGCTGCATCGAGAATTCCCGATCTTCTTTTCCTCCCTGCTTTATGAATTCGCGCAGTTCTGCGTCTACTACCCGATCTACCGCCGCGTCCTAATCGTGCCGGCGTGGCTCTACTTAAAGTTGGACACCGTCGGGCGGGCGGGAAGTACGGCCTTCCATTTCGGGATTCTCCAGGAGCTGTTCGAGTGGCCAGTGAGGCACAACGGTTCACTGCGCCAGACCAGTGCGTACATTCTGAAATGGGTGACCGCCGGACTCATTGTGATGACGTTTGCGTTCATCGGATTTCAGTACTACCGGCAAAGCCACCGGCTGCCGCAGTCCTACGGCACGCTGGAGGCGCTCAACATTACCCAATGCTTTGTGCTCGCTCTGGTTTTCCTGTGGCATCGTTTCCTCGGTCTTAGAATGTCCGTGCATGTGTTTGGAGTCGCTCTCGGATTAGGCTTGATGGCCGGCCTGGAGCCGCTGATTCAAGCCTGGAAGGATTCGGAGTTGGCAACGAATCTCCGCATACCCGACTACCTCCAGATGGGCGTCTACCATTGCACGGTTCTGATATGGCTCGCTTTCGCGTTTGCTCGCGAGACGGTTCCGCGGGCCGGCGCTCCCGCCCAATCAGAAGGACTGCCGTTGCTGGAAGTTCGCGAGCGGGCCGCGGACCTGGGAAGGATCGCTCGCCTATGACTGCGATGATCATCGTCGCGGCGTTGATGGCGATCGTGCTCGTGCTGTTCCTAGGCTTCGAAGCATGGGCACGCTACTCGCGTCCCGGCAGGGATCTCCAGCTGGCGAGTGCCGAGCTGATTCCGGTTGATCTGGAGGCCTTCGAAAACCTAGTTGATCCCGAAGAAGAACGATACCTGCGAATGAACCTCTCTGCGCGTGAGTTTCGAGGAGTGCAACGGGGCCGCATCCGGGCCGCGAAAATGTATGTGGCGGCACTGTCACAAAATGCCGCGGTGCTGGTCTCAGTCGGACAGTCCGCACGCTCCAATGCAAATCCGGAAGTCGGAGCGGTAGGACAGGAGATCGTGCACCGTGCCATCCGGCTGAGGATCTGGTGCTTATTCTCCTTACTCCGCATGGATGCTGCATTTCTGTTTCCGGGCCAGCTTTCGCCTTCCAACGCAATCGCCAGCCAATACATGTTAGTAACCTACATGGCTGCGAAATTGCCCAGCCGGGCGGCGGCATAGCGGTGCTGCTCTTGCGTTTGGAAGGCACGCCCCTGGGATGAGCCCGAAGGCTCTGTGGGCGAGCTGGCTGGTGGCCTGGGAATTGGTGGTTCTGAAGGTCGCGGCGGAACCGTTTGAGGGGGTACTCAACAGCACGATCCCGCCCCGCCTCATACTGCGCCCTAGATTCTAAGGGATTCCGGGCACTTCTCTGGCAAGATCCTATTACTTGTTACGGAAACCGAACAAACAGCTGCCAGCTGGGTATCCCGCGAGAGACTCTGGGTCACATTGTTGACTCCTTCTCTCTCTCTACAGCCCGCTATGTGTTGAAGGCGACAGAGTTCGGAGGGAAGAAGCTCTGGATCCTTTGAATCCGCCCTTTTGCTGACCCTAACTTCAGTAACTATTACTCAGGTGGTCTCTTCTGGATTACCAAACAGCCATTTCACCCCTATTTTGGGCCATGTACTTTGGTGTACGGGGGGCCTAATCTGGATTTGCTCGGGAAGTCAGGCGGAATCGAGCTAACCGAAGCGGAGGCCAACAATGAAGCAGATTCTCTTAATCCTGATACTGTGCGTGGCGGCGCAAGCAGAGAACTTCGTCGCGACCACCGGTCCGCTGCCTGACGCGCCCAGCCATCGTCGCTTTTGGACGTTCGAGAACAAAGTGAGTGTCAGCGCGTTTGGCGCGCTGGTCGCGGTCGACGCCATCACCACGCAACGAGGACTGAACCAAGGGTACCGCGAAGCCAACCCGCTGATGCGCCCATTCGTCACTCGCGGCGCCGCAGGAGAAGCGATTGGTTCTGCCATCGGATTCGGTGCTGGTCTGGGTGCGGTTTGCCTGCTCCACCAGACGCACCATTACAAGGCCGAGAAAATCGCGATGCGCCTGATCGTTGGTGGCGAAGGCGCAGTGGTAGGGCACAATCTGGCTGTTCTCCACTAAACCGAATCGCATTTCATCCAAGACAGTTGGGAGCAAGACAGTTGGGAGCAGCGTGCGGTCTGACGTTGCTCCCTATGAAGGTTTCACAAGACCCCGCGCCGCGGTTGGCATTCTGCCAACTGCCTATGATTGGCAGGCTTTCCACTGCTGTGCGATACTGAGGAGCGCTCGCACGCCTGATCCGTCAGCCATTCAGCACTGACGATCCCAAGCCGGGATGGCGGAACTGGCAGACGCAGCGGACTCAAAATCCGCCGACCTTCGGGTCTTGGGGGTTCGACTCCCCCTCCCGGCACCAGCACTGAGTCAATCCGCGGCAAGTTCTTGCCCCTGTCGATGCACCATGGCAGCGACTCACTTCCCATGCTTCCATCTGGTATAGTCCGCGCAAATCTCGTGCGCGCTTGTGGAGGCCCAACATGAAACCGATGGTCAGGCTGGTTGTACGTATCGCTCCAAGCATGCTGCTGCTCGGAGCCTTGGCGGCTGTGCTGCCTGCCGCGCAAAACGGCGCGGAGGAGGAGGCGCAGGCGCGCTCGCAGGTGCTGTCGCTGGAGAGGCTGTGGAACCAGGCGTACAAGGCTGGGGACGCCAAGGCGCTGGCTTCGCTTCTCGACAACTCGCTGGTGCTGGTGGAGGATGACGGATCGCTTAAGTCAAAGGCGGATTTTCTGTCGAGCATCAAGGGTCCGACGGCGAATGAAGAGCAGGTTGCGCCGGAATCTTTGACGGTGCGGGTGTTTGGCAATACGGCGATTGCGATTGGTGTGATTGGAGTTAAGGCGAAACAGGGGGGCAAGACCGTGACCCGGCGCGAACGGTTTATCGATACCTGGATCAAGAAGAACGGAAGCTGGGTTTGCATCGCGACGGACGCGACTCCGATGACGAAGTAAAGGCGAAGAATCCGGGGCAGCGGAAGCGAATAGCGGGCGAACAAAATAAATGTTGGAATACAGATTTGTATGCACACTCGCGCAAAGGCAAGCGGGAGAAGCAGTTAGAGAGGTTTTGGAGCGTGTAAGGGTACTTGACAAGGTGTGATATAGCCGCGAGCCCGAAAGACGCCTGATTTCCCTGTTTTGGGGCTCGCCAGGGCGAGTTTTCCACAGGTGGGGGCGGATTGTGGTGCCGGCGTTCCATTTTGGGAATTTTTGGGGTGTTCACGGCGAGCGCGGGGGAATCCAATCCTTCGAAAAGCGCGAAAGGTGGGGCACCCGGGAGTTGCGCCGGCGAGGAGGACGACCACAGGGCCTAAAGGCCTCCGAATTTGGGGTGAGGTTAACGCGGCCCTGAAAGGGCCGCTCCTTCACGGTGGCACCGGCGGTCGTGATGAGGGTGAAAGGGTCGCTCCTTCCTGGTCTCTAGTGGGGTGAGTCAATTCCCAAGGGAGCTGAGCCGTGGAATCCCACGTTTCGAAAAGCGCGGAGGTAGGGCACCCGGGTATGGCCGATAGAGTTTCAGGCCTAGAACCGTCTGATAGTGCTTGAAGCCTGTGTCGGTGGTGAAGATTTGCCAGCGGCGTCGATCGGCGACTGCGCAGATCAGGAAGTCGATGGGTGAGCCTGCGATGCCACGGTTGCGGCAGCGATTGTTGAACTGAGCCGCCTCTTCGTAGTCAGCTCGGTCGAGGTGGATGTCGTCAAAGGCCCGGAGATAATCGCGGAGTCTGTCGAACTTCTCCGGTTCGCGAATCCCTGACAGCAGTTCCTGCCGAACCATGCCGATGAGTTGGGCGCGGCCTTCGCGGACGAGTTCGGCGAGCGCGCGGGTGAGAGATTCTTCGCTCGAACTGAGGTCAGCGGACTTGCGGCGGAGAGCGAGCGACCAGATGGGAGTATCGACGAGAACCATCATCGTTCAGCAGCACCATGTTTCGGAACATCATGACGATGGCGGCGGCGTTCGGCCTTGTAGTCGTAGGAGGGATCGAGGTCGAAGGTTCCGAAGGCATCGAGAATGCGAAGCTGCTTGCGGCGCTTGACGTATTCGGTGAGGGCAGCGGTGACGGCCTCTTTCTTGGTCTTGTGTTTCCCCGCACGTTGGGCTTCCGCGATCAGGTTATCGTCGAGGGCGAGGTTGGTGGGCATGTGTAGATTGTTACACATGCAAATGTGTGTGGCAAGGTGAAGTTCACAGCGCAATCGTGGTGCATCGGGGTCGGAGGCAAGACAAAACGACCACCGGGCCTAAAGGCCCGCGAATTTGGGGAGAGGTTGACGCGGCCCTGAAGGGGCCGCTCCTCCACGGTGGCGCTGGCGGTCGGGAAGTTCAAAAGCAGAGGCGTTTGACATGCGGGGAAGGCTGTCTTTTCCACGGTGGCGCGGGCGTTCTTGGCGAATTGGCAGGCAAGAATTTGCGGTTTGGGTGGAAGAGCCGGCCTTTAGGCTGGCGTTTTGGCGGCTAGATCGAAGATGGGCTTCAGCTCCTGCGGCGCCGGATCGAGTACGAATTTTCCGGTTGCTGAAGAGAATGGATAGCCTTCAGGATGCTGCACCAATCGTGCCCGCACGGGGTTCATGTAGATGTAGTCGCGGTGCTGATCGAAGTCTCGCGCATCGCGGATTCGATGATTGGTGAAGCTCGGCTGCCAGACTGGGAAACGGGATTTGAGGCGGAAGGAGAAGCCTCCCTTAATGAATTGCACGGCGCGCTCGAGAGAGATTTGTGGAGAGGACGTGATCAGAAGGTGGAAGTGGTCGGGCATGACGACAAATTCGTGGAGGAGATATTTTTGTTGGGCGCGATAGTCGAGGAGAGTCTCGATAAGTAGCTCGGCGGTTTTGTGGACCTGGAAGATGGTCTTGCGCTGGGCGGTTTGCGAAGTGATGAAGAAGGTGCGGTCCATGGGGCGAGCGTAGAGTTTTCGGGGTGATCCTGGTAGGAGGGTCGTCACTCCGGAAATGTTCGGTTTTCGTGTCGGGCTTAATTGGTCCAGTGGGAGTTCCGTGGAGGAGCCGGCCTTCAGGCCGGCGGTTGAGGAATGAAAGCAGACTGGGCTTTAGCCGCGGTGTGAGCCGTCAGGGCGAAGGACGACCACTGGGCCTAAAGGCCTCGAATTTTGGGGTGAGGTTAACGCGGCCCTGAAAGGGCCGCTCCTTCACGGTGGCGCGGGCGTTCGTCAAGATGCTCAAGATATTGAGATCTGAAAGCGATCTTGAATATCGAAAACGATCTTGGTGGAAGAGCCAGCCTTCAGGCTGGCGGTAGGGGCAGTAAGTAAGGAGGGCTTTAGCCCAAGTGTGAGGCTGGGCCTAAGGCAATCGCTAAGGACAGGGAGTTGAGCTGGCGAGGAAGACGACCACAGGGCCTAAAGGCCTCGAATTTTGGGGTGAGGTTAACGCGGCCCTGAAAGGGCCGCTCCTCCACGGTGGCGCGGGCGTTCGGTAGTGCCAGCGAGTTAGCTGCAGCCGCTAGTTGACCCGCAGCTCATGCATTTGTAGCAACTGCCGTTTCTTACCATGATGCTGCCGCAGACGTGGCAGCTTGGGGCGTCGCCCAGGTCGATCATTCCTGCCAGGGCGTCGGCAGCGTGGATTTTGCCTGCCGATCGCGGTTCGCCGGTCGCTGTTCGCGAGCCTGGGTCTGCTGTCAGATCTTCGGTGATGCCTTCGGATGGAGGACGGGTTGCGTCCCGGCCGAGGCCGTTGACGTCGCCGAAGGATTTTGGACGCAGGCTTTCGAAGAGGAATTGCTGCTGTCCGGTGAGGAAGCGGATCTGGAGCCAGCGGAAAATGTAGTCCATGATCGACTTGGCGAAGCCGATGTCTGGGTTGT
>Ga0335078_10002965_pt1 | contig 25449 bp, 20 predicted proteins | sample Lox_Sample_32_FD_206711 | JGI IMG/M metagenome (GOLD analysis project Ga0335078, IMG submission 206711) | Soil microbial communities from Loxahatchee National Wildlife Refuge, Florida, United States - Lox_Sample_3.2 | ecosystem: Environmental > Terrestrial > Soil > Wetlands | place: USA... | reverse complement strand
CGGCAGAAGGCGCAGTGAGCGCCATCGGGCACGGAAAGCGGAAAGTGCTTTTGATGATGATGCGGTCGTGCGGATTTATGCCGCTGCCCTTGCTTTATCGGGCCGCTGTCAGCGATTGCGGTCAAGATCATTCTGCGTATGGTACGGATCGTGGCTGCTCCGTCCTTAGGTCCCGAGCTGGCGGGTCGTGCGGCCCTGACCGCTCGGGCATCTTGCGGACAGGCTCAAATTAGGGAGGCGGCCTTGTCGGTCCGTAAGCGACCGCCCTGATGTGAAGTGGGCGCCTCCGGCAGATGCGGTTCCCGCGCGGGGACCTTGACGGCGTCGCCGCTATCAGGACCTGCTCGGCTGGAGCCTCATCGGAAGGCGAGGGCGTGATGAGGCTCGCTAGGCTGGGCCCTCCAGGCGACGGAGCTGAGGCCACTGCAATCTCCGGCCCGGCACCTGCGAAGGCCACGGGTCGGCTTCGGTCAAGAACGGCCGGGTGGCGCAGGTCTGCTCTCCTGGCTACGGCTGCCATGGTTGTGCTGGCCGGGTGCGGCGGCAGCGCTCAGCCATCGCCGGGTTCTGTACCGGCGTTCCCGGGCACTCCGGCAGGTGGCCAGGCGCGGTGGCTCTTCCACGCACTCGGACGGCTACCGATTCCCGATGCCGCGATCCGCGCCCATTTCGCTCCGGCGTTTCTCGCCAAGGCGCCGCCAGCTTTCATCAACGCCAGGCTCGCCGGGGCCGGGCAGCTCCGCCTGGTGTCTGTCACGAGCACGCGGCCCAACTTCGTGGTGTTCGTCGTGTCGATCCGCGGGGCACAGCGGTTCCGCATCGCACTGCCGGTGGACACCTACGGCCGGATCGACAACATCGAGGCGCAGGAACTGGCGCCGACGGCGTCGCCCGCGAGCATGATCCCCACGCTGGCGCCGGGGTGGGTGGCTCAGCCGGTCACGTTCGAGGCGGGCGGGGTCACGATCTACGGGACATACACCCATCCCAGCAATGGAGCCGCTGGCGCGATCCCGGCTGCCGTGCTACTGGGAGGCAGCGGGACGGCGACCGACCGCAACGACAACGCCCCGGGCCAGCTGGACCGCAACCTGCTCAGGGTGGCGGCCAGCTGGCTGTCGGCCGACGGTGTGGCAAGCCTGCGCTACGACAAGCTGGGCAGCGGGCAGACCGGATGGGGCCGGTATGCCGCGCATCCCGGGCGGGCCGGGATCAGGCCCTACGAGCAAGAGGCCGTCGGCGCGCTAAACTTCCTGGCCGAGCAGCGGCAGACCGATCGAGCCCGGCTGGCGGTGTTCGGGCACAGCCTGGGCGGGATCTACGCGCTGCTGCTCGCCTCCGGGCTGGCCGGTCATGCGCCCAAGGTCCGCGCAGTCGGGCTGCTCGAGCCGGTTCCCATCCGATTCCTCGACGTGGTCGGGCAGTCGTCGATCGCGTCGCTCACGCGTGACGTCCAGAACGGTCAGATCAGCGCCGCCCAGGCGCACAGCCTCGGGCAGGCGATCGCCCGGGCGATCGCGTCGCTACGCCGCACAGGCACCCTTCCGGCGCGCCTGCCCGATGGGGTGGCGGGCACGTTTGACCGCGACGGCATGGGCACGCCGCTGGAGCTCTCGCAGATCGACCGCTACGACCCCGCCGTGGTTGCCGCCAAGCTTCCCGCGCACACAGCGGTACTGCTCACCTGCAGCAACGCCGACAACTATTTCGGATGCGCCCAGGTAAACCACCTCGCCGCAGGCCTGACGAAGGCCGCAGCCAGGCTCGACTACGTGCACCTCAACGGGGTCGACCACTTCCTCAAAGAAGACATCAGCAAAAACCCGGCGGACTTCAACGAGTCGCTTCCGTTCTCTGCCCAGCTGCGCGCCGCGCTGAAGACATTCCTGGCCAGCAACCTCTGAGTGCGGAAATGAGCGTCGCCCGGCTGCCCGTGCGCTGGTCCTCCCCCCTCCCTCCTGATAGCTGCCCGCCCTTGGCCGTGGCCGCCGCGCCGAGGCTCGCGCAAGCGACCGCGCAGCGGCTTGGCCTTGACTCGGAGGACTCGGCCGAGACAATCGTGCAGCGAGGAGGGCGGATCCCCTGCCTGCAAAGTGCCGTCATCGGACGGGGCAGCAGGCTTATCTGGGCAGTCGTGTGTCCGTGGATAGCCGTTGGCGGCCACCCGTGTCCCTGTCTAATCGCACGCTAATGGCACGTCGATCTTGCTGTGCGCACGAGTACCCGGCGGTGGAGGTGACGAGCCGGGGCGTGGAGTGGATGATGAGCTTCACCGGTCCCTGGCGTGCTGCCGGTCCTTTGACGCTGGCCGGTGGGGAGGCGTGATGACCGACGTGACGATTCCGTCCGCTCGTGGGCCGCTGCCTGCCTACCTTGCCGCTCCTTCCGGCCTGGGACCGTGGCCCGCGGTGGTGGTCATCCATGACGCCCTGGGCATGAGCCAGGACCTGCGTAATCAGGCCGATTGGCTGGCCAGCGAGGGCCTTCTCGCGGTCGCGCCGGATCTGTTTGCCGGGGGCGGCGGGACAATGCGATGCCTGCGCGCCCTCAGCAATGACCTGCGTGCCCGAAGGGGCCGCGCGTTCGAAGACGTGGATGCGGTGCGGAACTGGCTGGCCGCCCGCGACGACTGCACCGGCAAGATCGGCGTCATCGGCTTTTGCATCGGCGGCGGGTTCGCCCTGCTGCTCGCCCCCGGCCACGGGTTCTCAGCTTCCAGCGTGAACTACGGTGTCGGCGTGCCCAAGGACACCTACTCCCCAGCCGTCTTGACGGGCGCCTGTCCCATCGTCGGCAGCTACGGCGCCAACGACCGGGCCAACCGCGGAACCGCCGCCAAGCTCAGCCGCGTCCTGGACGAACTGGCGGTAGACCACGACGTTAAGGAGTACCCCGGCGCCGGGCACGCCTTCCTCAACGACCACGAGACCGCCGGTGACCGCTCGCCATTTCTATTCGTGGTGATGGGCGCCTTCGCCGGGGCGGCCAAATATCACAAGCCGTCAGCCCAAGACGCGCGCCGCCGCATCACCGCGTTTTTCACCAAGCACCTGTCGCCCTAAGAGGGCATCTGATCCACAGTGATGCCCGTCTGTCCGTGTGCTGGGAAATCCGTTAACGAGGTCCCACACTTTCGGGGTATGGCGTGCTAAAGATCGCCGTCATGACTTCTCGCCGTGCGTACCGTAGCGATCTGTCCGATGCCCGCTGGGCGCTGATCGAGCCGATCTTGGCTGAGTGGCGGGCGGCGCGGGCTGATGCCGGGCTGGGATTGGCCGAGCCCGTTCATGACTTACGGGAGATCGTCAACGCGATCTTGTATGTGAACCGGACCGGGATCGCCTGGGAGTACCTACCGCACGACTTCCCGCCGTACAAGACGGTCTACGACTACTCCGCCAAGTGGGAAAGGGACGGTACCACCGAGGCGATCCATGACGAGCTGCGCCGCCGGGTGCGCCGGGCGGCGGGCCGCACAGAGCAGCCGTCGGCGGCGCTCATCGACGCGCAGTCGATCCGGACCTCGGCCAATGTGGCGGCCGATCGGGGCCTGGCCTCTGACCTGCCCCTCGCCGTCAGGCCCGCTGGGCTGGCAGAGGTCTCCAGGGTCAACGGTGCGCCGAAGACGCGTCCCGTGCAGCGGGATGCGGAGCACCGTTGAGGCTGGAGCGGCGAGCCCAGACAATGCGCGGCGAGGGCCTGCATTTTCATGATCTGCGGCATACGGGCAACACGTTCGCGGCGTCCAGCGGCGCGGGGCTGCGTGATCTCATGGCGCGGATGGGCCACGACAGCGAGCGGGCGGCCATGATCTACCAGCACGAGGCGCGCGGCCCGGACCAGTCGATCACCCGCGCGATCGACTCCCACGTCCAGGCCGAACAGGCCAACGACGATGATGACGACGGCGAGGCCGGGACGCTCGCCCCGGTGGGCTAATGGCCCGTTAATTGGCCCGCAAGATCAAAGATGGGATGATAGCGATCGAGGCCCAGAGTCGAGACACACACTCTGACCTGCAGGAACGTAGCTGGAGCGGGTGAGGAGAATCGAACTCCCACTGTCAGCTTGGGAAGCTGATGTTCTGCCATTGAACTACACCCGCGCGGGCCAGGCAGGTCACCGAGTCTTCGCGCCGACACGGCACTGCCGCACTGCCATCGCCCCGACATCGTACCGGAACCGGTAGGTTGCCAGCGTGCTGCTCTCCGACCGAGACATCAGAGCGGAGATCGAGTCAGGACGGATCAAGCTCGATCCCTTCGCACCGGAACTCGTCCAGCCGTCCAGCGTGGACGTCCGGCTGGATCGTTATTTCCGGGTGTTCGAGAACCACCGGTATCCGCACATCGACCCAGCGGTGGAGCAGCCTGACCTGACCCGCCTGGTGGAAACCGCCGACGACGAGCCCTTCGTGCTGCACCCGGGCGAGTTCGTGCTCGCCTCCACCTACGAGGTTGTCTCGCTGCCGGCGGACCTTGCGGGGCGCCTGGAGGGCAAGTCGAGCCTCGGCAGGCTGGGGCTGCTGACGCACTCGACCGCGGGGTGGATCGATCCCGGATTCTCCGGCCACGTAACGCTCGAGCTGTCGAATGTCGCGACGCTGCCGATCAAGCTATGGCCAGGCATGAAGATCGGGCAGCTGTGCCTTTTCCGGTGCAGTTCGCCCGCCGAGCATCCCTACGGCTCAGCCGTTTATGGCTCCCGCTACCAGGACCAGCGCGGCCCGACGCCATCTCGCTCCTACCTGAACTTCTACCGCTCGAAGGTCTGAGCGCCCGGTGGCGGGCAAATGCTAAGCCACCCGACGCACCGCAGGCCACGCACTCTGCCAGCGTGAACGTCGACGTCCCGGATGGGTCTGATCATGCCCTCGTGATCGGATCGCGAGGGTGCCGCACATGAGTATGAGAGCCCGCTACTATCCAGATGGACTACTCAGATCCGGACCGCTGCCCTTCGGACCGTCGCCGGTCGCGACATCGCCGACCGGGCTCTCGCCGCTCGCACGCTCACCGTCACCGACCGCACCGTCACCAACCGCACCGTTGCCCGACACGCCGTGACCATTCGGCCCGCCGACGTCCGGACCGCCGGGCACCTTCACCGAGCGCATCAGCAACTGCGAAACGTCCACCACCTCGAGCGAGTCCTTCGCCCCGCCCCCGCCCTTCTTCTCGTTGATCGCATCGCCTAGCATGACCAGGCAGAACGGGCACGCTGTGGACACCGTGTCCGGATTCGTGCTGAGTGCCTCGTCGATCCGCTCGTTGTTGATGCGCTTGCCGATGTTCTCTTCCATCCACATCCGGGCGCCACCCGCACCGCAGCAGAACCCGCGCTCGCGGCACCTGTGCATCTCCTGCGCCTCAACGCCGGGCACGTTAGCCATGATCTCCCGCGGCGGTGTGTATACCTTGTTGTGCCGGCCGAGGTAGCACGGGTCGTGGTACGTGATCTTCTCCTCGATCGGCGCGGCGGGGACGAGCCGCCCTTCTTTCACCAGGCGAGCCAGCAATTGGGTGTGATGGATCACCTCGTACGTCCCGCCAAGTTGCGGATATTCCCTGGCGAGCGAGTTGAAACAGTGCGGGCAGCTCGCGACTATCTTCCGCACCCCCGCCTCGTTGAGCGTCTCGATGTTCTGCTGAGCGAGCATGGAGAACAGGAATTCGTTGCCCATCCGGCGGGCCGGGTCGCCGGTGCACGCCTCCATCGGCCCCAGCACGGCGAATTTCACCCCGGCGATGTGGAACAACTCGGCGACCGCCTTGGTGGTCTTCTTGGCCCGGTCCTCCAGCGCTCCTGCGCAGCCGACCCAGAACAGGTACTCGACGTCGTCGCCGATCTTCCCGTCCACGACCGGCACCTCGAAGTCGAGGCCCTCCATCCATTCGACCCGCGCCATCTCACCGAGGCCCCACGGGTTGCCCTTGTTCTCCAGGTTCTTCAGCAGCGTCGACGCCTCGGGCGGGAAGCTTGACTCGATGAGTACCTGGTGGCGGCGCATATCCACGATGTGATCGATGTGCTCGATGTCGACCGGGCACTGCTCGACGCACGCACCACAGGTCGTGCACGACCAGAGCACGTCCGGGTCGATCACGCCGTGTTCCGCCTCGTTGCCCACCAATGGCCTGGCCGCCTCGGCCTTGACCGCATCTGGCAACTTCTCCCGCGCCTCGTCGGATCCGGCGAGCAGGTATGGCGCCTTCGCCAGGGCGTGATCCCGCAGGTCGAGCATCACCATCTTCGGCGAAAGGGGCTTGCCCGTGTTCCAGGCCGGACACTGCGACTGGCATCGCCCGCACTCGGTGCAGGTGCCCATGTCGAGCAGGCCCTTCCAGGTGAAGTCCTCGATCTTCCCGCGACCGAACACATCGGTGTCCGGATCCGCTTCCTCGAAGTCCAGCACCTTGCCGTTGCTGCGCATCGGCTCGAGCGGGCCCAGCCCGTCAGGCCGCCGGGCGAAAAGCACGTTCAACGGCGCCACGAAGATATGCAGGTGCTTGGAGCGAACAACGATGACAAGGAAGACGAGCATGACAGCGATATGCAGCAGCAACCCGATGGTCTCGAGGTCGCTATTCACTCCAACGCCCAGCGGGTGCAGCACATACGCGCTCGCGTGCGACATGAACGCCCAGTCGTCGAACGGGAAGTTGCCCGCGTTGACCGAGGCGCCGCGGAACCAGAACATCGTCAAGATCACGAGAAAGATCATGAACAGGATCAGCCAGGCCCCACTGAGGTGCGAGCCGGTAAACCGTGATTTACGGCCGAGCCGCTCGGGCGAATCAACGATCCGGATGACCGCGAAGACGATGATCCCCACAAGGACGGCGAGGGCGAAGAAGTCCTGCAGGAAGCCGAGCACCGGCGAGGTGCCGATGCCGGGAATCGCGAAATTCTTGCTGAACAGCGCGCCGTACGCCTCGATGTACACGGTGAGGAGTACCAGGAAGCCCCAGAACACGAAGAAATGCGCGAGTCCGGGGACCGTCCATTTCAGCAGCTTGCGCTGGCCGAGTACCTCGGTGACCTCGACTTCGGTGTCGCGCCCTGGGTGCCGCCGGGCAGCGGCAAGGCGCTCGGGCGCCGGCTGGCCGCTGTTGGCGAGGCGGTACAGCCACCACACCCGATAGCCCGCGAGTGCGAGCGCGATCGCGGTCATGGTCAGGCCGATGACGATTCGCAGAGTCACAAGGGCCTCCAGTACGGCGTAGGGCGCCAGCGTTATCCGCTGGCCTGCGCTCCCATGATCTTCTTGCGGGCGTGCGCCGACCCGCCAGGGCGGAAAAACTACCGGGCAGTAACTTTGGGTCGCCTCACGAGGCCCGTGTGACCCCGCAGATGCGACGCGACAAGCAAGACGTCACAGCCAGAACACCACAGGCGAGGCAGCCAAGGCCACGGACCAAAGACCCACAGATAACACGGACGAAAGGCCCGCAGCTAACACGTACGCGGATTAAGGAGCCACGGCGACGGAACGCCCATCCGGGCCCGGGCTAGCTAACTTATCCTGAACGGCTGCCGCTAGCTCGCACCCGAGCTGATGATGGCACCATCGGCAGCGGGCGGGCGGCCACGCTGGCTGCGGCGAGCCCTGGCAGGCACCGTGAGACGCGCGCAGAGCCGGACCGCGATATCGCTGATCTGCTAGGACTGGATGTGCCGGAAGCAGGTCCGGAGAATGGCAGCGGGGTCGAAACGAGGGTGCCCATTTCGACGAGCCAGGCCCTGATGACCTTCGCAGGACGAGCAGGGCGGCTGGGGGGCCACCGCGGCGATCAGCCACCGCCTGCCGATCGCGGCAAGGCCGGCACCAGCAAGCAAGGCGACCGCGGGGAGGCAGCACACGAGGTAACGGGCAAGTAGGCGGGCTCGACCCTGGACACGGTGAACAGGATCGCCGGTGGCAGGATCAGCCAGGGCGCGCTCAGCCAGGTCAGCAGCGGGCCGGGCTGCTGCGCGCGGCCGAGACTGCTACCGCACAGCCCCCGAGCACGCTCAGCGCGATAATGACGAGTGGCGCCGCCCCGCCCGCCAGCCCGATGGCAAGCAGGCAAGCCAGCGCCCGCCCGGCTCGGTGATCGCCCTAACCAGCAGGTAGCTCGCCAGCACCGCTGCGGCCGTGACGAGTGCGTACGACCGCGCCTCCCGGCCATGCCTGCTCACGACGTGGGCGAAGACCCGCCGGTAATACTCTGCGTAGACGCCAGCGAAGCGCTTCTCCCTAACTGCTGGCCGTTACCTGCTAGTCGGCGGAATTTTGGCCCACGGGCCAGGGTTGAGCCGGGTAGACTCAACTGATTTGACACCTTGATGGTGGCGCGGCAATCTTGAGGCCGAGCTACTCAACTTCAACAAACGATCAAGATAAGGACTGCTCATGGCACGTGCGGTAGGGATTGACCTGGGGACGACCAACTCCGTCGTCGCGGTCCTCGAAGGCGGCGAGCCCACGGTCATCGCCAACGCGGAGGGGTCACGGACCACGCCGTCCGTGGTGGCCTTCGCCAAGAACCAGGAAGTACTCGTCGGCGAGGTCGCCAAGCGTCAGGCCGTCACCAATGTGGACAGGACCATCCGCTCGGTCAAGCGCCACATGGGCACCAACTGGTCCGTAAAGATCGACGACAAGACCTTCAGCGCCCAGCAGATCAGCGCGTTCATCCTGCAGAAGCTAAAGAGGGACGCGGAGTCCTACCTCGGTGAGAAGATCACCGACGCGGTGATCACGGTGCCCGCGTACTTCAATGACGCCCAGCGCCAGGCCACCAAGGAGGCCGGGCAGATCGCGGGCTTCAACGTGCTGCGGATCATCAACGAGCCGACGTCGGCGGCGCTCGCGTACCACCTGGACAAGGAGAGCGAGGCCACCATCCTCGTCTTCGACCTTGGCGGGGGTACCTTCGACGTCTCCCTGCTCGAGGTGGGTGAGGGCGTCGTTGAGGTCAAGGCCACCAGTGGTGACAACCACCTGGGCGGCGACGACTGGGACCAGCGCGTCGTGGACTGGCTGGTCAGCGACTTCAAGAACGGCCACGGCATCGACCTGTCCAAGGACAAGATGGCGCTGCAGCGGCTGCGTGAGGTCGCGGAGAAGGCGAAGATCGAGCTGTCAAGCTCGACCGAGTCGCAGATCAACCTGCCCTACATCACCGCCTCGGCTGAAGGCCCGCTGCACCTCGACGCCAAGCTGACCCGCGCCGAGTTCCAGCGGATGACATCCGAGCTGCTCGACCGGTGCAAGGGCCCCTTCCAGCAGGTCATCAAGGACGCCGGGGTCAAGCTCAGCGACATCCACCACGTGGTACTTGTCGGCGGCTCCACCCGGATGCCCGCGGTCGTGAACCTGGTCAAGGAACTGACCGGGGGCAAGGAGCCGAACAAGGGCGTCAACCCGGACGAGGTTGTAGCGGTGGGCGCGTGCCTGCAGGCCGGCGTGCTCAAGGGCGAGGTCAAGGACGTTCTGCTGCTTGATGTGACACCGCTGTCGCTTGGTATCGAGACCAAGGGCGGCATCTTCACCAAGCTCATCGAGCGCAATACGACCATCCCGACCAAGCGGTCGGAGATCTTCACGACAGCCGATGACAACCAGCCCTCAGTGCAGATCCAGGTATTCCAGGGTGAGCGTGAGATTGCCCAGTACAACAAGAAGCTCGGCATGTTCGAGCTGACTGGCATCGCACCGGCGCCGCGTGGCGTGCCGCAGATCGAGGTCGCCTTCGACATCGACGCCAACGGCATCGTGAACGTGACTGCGAAGGACCTCGGCACGGGCAAGGAACAGTCGGTGACCATCTCCGGCGGCTCGGCACTGCCCAAGGACGACATCCAGCGGATGATGGCCGAGGCGGAGAAGTTCGCCGAGGAGGACCGCCAGCGGCGCGAGGAAGCGGAGACCCGCAACCAGGGAGATTCGCTCGCCTACACCACGGAGAAGTTCCTCGCCGAGAACGCGGAGAAGATCCCCGAGGACATCAAGTCGGAGGTCGAGGCCGCGGTCAAGGAGCTCAAGGAAGCCCTCGAGGGTAGCGACATCGAGGCGATCAAGACGGCGTCTGAGAAGACCGCCCAGGTGAGCCAGAAGATGGGCACAGCGATCTACGCACAGTCACAGAGCGCGCATGAGAGCGCCAGGCCGGCCGGTGACGGCAGCCAGGAAGCGCCGGGCGCTGGTAGTGACGACGAGGTCGTCGACGCCGAGATCGTGGACGAGGGCAAAGACAAGCGAGACTCAGGGGCTGCCTGATGACGTCACCTGACGAGACCGATGCGCGGCCGGTCATCCGTGACCGGCGGCGTATCGACCCAGTGACCGGGAAGGTGCGCGAGCCCGCGCAGCAGAATCGCCCGGACGAAGCGGCGCCAGGCCGCGACAAGGGCGAGCATGTACCGCGGCATGCCGCTACCGGAGATGAGGCCACCGGTGCGGCCGCCGCGGCGCAACTCGCCGCCCAGCTCGCCGAGCGCACTGTCGACCTGCAGCGCGTGCAGGCGGAGTACGCGAACTACCGCAAGCGGGTGGAGCGGGACAGGGTTGCCGTCCGTGAGCAGGCCCTGGCCAACGTGCTCACCGAATTGCTGCCAATCTTGGACAACATCGGCCGGGCCAGGGAGCACGGTGAGCTGGCAGGCGGTTTCAAGTCGGTGGCCGAGTCCATCGAGGCGGCTGCGGGAAAGCTCGGCCTCTCGCGGTACGGCGAGCGGGGCGAGCCGTTCGACCCGAACGTGCACGAGGCGTTGATGCACTCGTTCTCCGATGAGGTGAGCGAGCCGACGTGCGTGCAGATCCTTCAGCCTGGCTACAAGGTGGGTGAGCGGATCCTGCGCCCGTCGCGGGTGGCGGTCGCCGAACCTGGCGGGGACTACGACGGCGGCGAGCCGGGCGGCCTCGCGAGTGAGCGCCCCCGGCCCCCGCAGCTAGAGCCGGAGACGCCGCAGGATCGCGGTAGCTGATGCCGCGGGAAACGGATAGCAAGAGGTGAGCACGAAGGACTATCTCGAGAAGGACTATTACAAGGTCCTCGGCGTCGCGAAGACTGCCAGCGCTGACGAGATCAAGCAGGCCTACAGGAAGCTGGCGCGCAAGTACCACCCGGACGCGAACAAGGGCGAGGGCAAGTCAGAGGAACGGTTCAAGGAGATCTCCGAGGCGTACAACACACTGTCCGATGAGAAGCGCCGCAAGGAGTACGACGAGGCAAGGACACTGTTCGGGGCGGATCGCTTCCGCGTCGGCACGCCGGGCGGCGGGCCAGGTGGCGGTGGTTTCAACTTCGACCTCGGTGACCTGTTCGGGTCATCGGGGACCGGCGGGCGCCTTGGTGACCTGCTCGGCGGCATGTTCGGCGGCCGGGGTGGCACCCAGCAGCATAGGCCGCGCCGGGGCACCGACGTGGAGACGGAGGCCACGCTCTCGTTCAGCGACGCGGTCGACGGCGTCACGGTCCCGCTGCGGCTGACCGGAGAAGGCGCGTGCCCGACGTGCCACGGCACCGGGGCCAAGTCGGGCACCGTTCCCAGGGTCTGCCCGTCGTGCGAGGGATCCGGCCAAGCCAGCAAGAATCTCGGCGGCTTCGGCATCTCCGAGCCTTGCAAGGAGTGCCGCGGCCGCGGCCTCATCGTCGATGACCCGTGCCCGTCGTGTTCGGGCAGCGGCCGGGCCATGAGCACCCGCACTATCCAGGCGCGCATCCCCGCAGGCGTTAAGGATGGCCAGCGGATCCGGCTGAAGGCCAAGGGCGCGCCGGGCGAGCGCGGCGGCCCCGCCGGCGACCTGTACGTTCACGTCCACGTGAAGCCCCATCCGATCTTCGGCAGGTCCGGTGACAACCTGACCATCTCGGTACCCGTCACGTTCCCGGAGGCGGTCCTGGGTGCCGAGATCAAGGTGCCGACACACCGGGGCATTCCCGTGACCCTGCGCATCCCGCCGGGCACGCCGAACGGGCGCACTCTCCGGGTGCGCGGCCGTGGCACCCGCCGCAGCGACGGGACGACCGGTGACCTGCTTGTCACGGTGGAGGTGGCCGTACCGCAGAACGTCAACGGCAAGGCTGCCGAGGCACTCGAGCGGTTCGAGAAGGCCCTTGGCGGCCACAACCCCAGGGATGAGCTGCTGCAGCGGGCGCGCGGGAGCTGAGATGGCGTTCAGCGACCCGTTCGGCCTGTCCGATGACACGCCCGTCTATGTCATCTCGGTGGCCGCGCAGCTGTCCGGGCTGCATCCGCAGACCCTGCGCAGCTACGACCGTCTCGGGCTGGTGTCGCCGGGCCGGGCGGCCGGACGGGGCCGCCGCTATTCGATGCGGGACATCCTCTTGCTGCGCGAAGTTCAACGGCTTTCGCAGGAAGAGGGCGTGAACCTGTCCGGCATCAAGCGGATTCTCGAACTGGAGAACGAGCTCACGGAGGTCCGGCTGCTTGCTGCGGAAATGCGCGCGGAAATCGCCCAGCTACGCGCGGAGCTCGAATCCACCCGCGCCGTGGCCGCCCGGCTCGCCGGGCTGCGCCGGGCCACGAAGGAAGGGGCTGAGCTTGTGCCGGTCCGCCGGACGGGCGCCGCGGGCCGCCCACAGGCGTGGCCGCCACCGACAACTGAATCAGGAAAAACGTGATGGATGAGAAACTGACGCGCAAGAGCCAGGAGGCGCTCTCCGCCGCGGCGCGCCGCGCCACCGTGGACGGCAACCCGCATGTCGACCCGGCGCACTTGCTGGTAACCCTCGTGGAGCAGCCGGGTGGCACCGCCGCGCCGCTGCTGCGCGGCATCGGCGCTGATCCGGCCGAGGTGCGGCGCCAGGCCGAGGAGGTGCTCGCGAGACTGCCCCGTGCCGCCGGGCAGACGGTGAGCGTTCCCGGGCTGTCACGCCAGCTCGCCACCGTGCTCAACACCGCTGGACAGCGCGCTCGCGAATTGCAGGACGAGTACGTGTCGACTGAGCACCTGCTCGTCGGCTTGGCCGCAGACGGCGGGGACATCGCCGCGCTGCTGCGCCGGGTGGGGGCGGGCCCTGCCGAGCTGCTCGGCGCATTCCAGAAGGTGCGCGGGAGTGCCAAGGTCACGTCCGAGGATCCAGAGGGCACCTACAAGGCGCTCGAGAAGTACGGCGTCGACCTGACCGAGCGCGCACGCGACGGGAAGCTCGACCCGGTCATCGGCAGGGACTCAGAGATCCGCCGGGTCATCCAGGTCCTGTCCCGGCGGACCAAGAACAACCCGGTGCTCATCGGCGAGCCGGGCGTCGGCAAGACCGCCGTCGTCGAGGGCCTGGCACAGCGGATCGTCGCCGGAGACGTTCCCGAATCGCTGCGCGGAAAGCGGCTGGTGGCGCTTGACCTCGGTGCGATGGTGGCGGGCGCCAAGTACCGGGGCGAGTTTGAGGAACGGCTGAAGGCCGTGCTGAGCGAGATCAAGGACAGCGAAGGCCAGGTCATCACGTTCATCGACGAGCTGCATACGGTCGTCGGGGCGGGCGCGGCCGAAGGCGCGATGGACGCGGGCAACATGCTCAAGCCCATGCTCGCCCGCGGTGAATTGCGCATGGTGGGCGCCACCACGCTGGACGAGTACCGCGAGCGGATTGAGAAGGATGCGGCCCTCGAGCGCCGGTTCCAGCAGGTGTACGTGGGTGAACCGTCCGTCGAGGACACGATCGCGATCCTGCGCGGGCTGAAGGGCCGTTACGAGGCGCACCACCAGGTGCAGATCTCCGATGCCGCGCTGATCGCGGCGGCGTCCCTGTCCGACAGGTACATCACGGGCCGGTTCCTGCCCGACAAGGCGATCGACCTCGTTGACGAGGCCGCGTCACGGCTGCGCATGGAGATCGACTCGCGGCCAGTGGAGATCGACGAACTGCAGCGCATCGTGGACCGGATGAAGATGGAGGAAATGGCGCTCGCCAGGGAAGATGACCCGGCGAGCAAGGCGAGGCTCGAGCGGCTCCGCCGCGACCTGGCCGATCGGCAGGAGCAGCTCACCGCGCTCAGCGCCAGGTGGGAGCGGGAGAAGGCGAGCCTGAACAAGGTTGGTGAGCTGAAGAAGCGGCTCGATGAGTTGAAGGTGGAGGCCGAACGCGCGCAGCGGGAGGGATCCTTCGAAACGGCCTCCAGGCTCATGTACGCGGAGATCCCCGCCCTCGAACGCGAACTCGCCGAGGCGAGCGGAGCCGGGGGCGACGGTACCGTGAGCGGTGCCGCGGGCAACGGTGCCGCGGGCGGCGTTCTCGATGGCGGCCCCCCGATGGTGAAGGAAGAGGTGGGTCCCGACGACGTCGCGGAGGTCGTGTCGTCGTGGACAGGCATTCCGGCCGGGCGGCTCCTCGAAGGCGAGACGGGGAAACTCCTGCGGATGGAGGACGAGCTCGGCAAGCGACTGGTCGGCCAGTCCCGGGCGGTCCAGGCGGTGTCCGATGCGGTTCGCCGCGCCAGGGCCGGAGTGTCCGACCCTGATCGACCGACCGGTTCGTTCCTGTTCCTTGGGCCGACCGGTGTAGGTAAGACGGAGCTTGCGAGGGCACTCGCCGAGTTCCTGTTCGACGACGAGCGCGCCATGGTCCGCATCGACATGAGCGAGTACGGCGAGAAGCATTCCGTCGCCCGCCTCGTCGGCGCACCGCCGGGCTACATCGGCTATGAGGAAGGTGGCCAGCTCACCGAGACCGTCCGGCGCAGGCCGTACTGCGTCGTGCTGCTCGATGAGGTGGAAAAGGCGCATCCGGAGGTCTTCGACGTCCTACTGCAGGTCCTCGACGACGGACGGCTCACTGACGGGCAGGGACGCACGGTCGACTTCCGTAACACGATCCTGATCCTCACCTCCAATCTCGGATCCCAGTTCCTCGCCGACCCCGCCCTCGAGGGGAACGCACGGCGAGACGCCGTGATGAACGTCGTCCGCACCACCTTCAAGCCGGAGTTCCTCAACCGGCTCGACGACGTGATCCTGTTCAGCGCGCTATCCACGGAGGAGCTCAGCCAGATCGTGGACCTGCAGGTCGAGCGGCTCGCTAAGCGCCTCGCGGATCGGCGGCTGACGTTGCACGTCTCCGCCGCGGCACGTGAATGGCTCGCGCTGACCGGGTTCGACCCGGTCTACGGCGCCCGGCCGCTGCGGCGGCTTGTGCAGTCCGCGATCGGTGATCAGCTCGCCAGGTCCCTCCTCGCCGGACAGATCAAGGAAGGCGACGAGGTTCGGGTGGACCTAGACGAAGCGGCCGACGCGCTGACCGTCCGGCCGGCCGACGCCCGCGTCGTCAGCTGATCGTGCCGTCGGCGGGATCGAGTTCGTCGAGCAGCCTGTCGTAGCTGTCCTCGGGCAGGCCGAGGTCGTTGCGGATCCGGTATCGCAGATTGAGCAGTAGCCGCAGCTCGGTACTGACGTCGTCGCCAAGCGCAGGCGGCGGCGGGCTCGTCGCACCCCCGGGCAGGCAGAGTTCCACGCCTGCCGTCACCCAGCCAAGGGCGCCTGGCAGGTCGGACTGTTCAAGCAACAGTTCACCAACCAGGTCACAGACCCGGGGGTCGCGCGGGCCTTCAGCCTTGAGCTGACCGACGAGGGTTGCTGCCTGATCCGAATCGCCAAGCAGGTAGAGTGCGCGCGCGAGCGGCGCGCGGGGATCGACAAAGGTGTCCCCTCCATCGGCGATCGCCTGCCGGAAGGCGCCTGCCGCCTCGGCCGGATCGTCGGCGAGCAGCCACTGTTCCCCGGCCCGTAGGTACGCCTCGGCACGGGACATTCCGCCATCCTGGTCGGCAGTTCCTGCGAGCCTGGACATACGCAGTGCCGCGGTGAGATGGTCACCACGGCTTGCCGCGTCGAACTCGATCGCGTCGAAGAGATCGTCGGTAAGCTGCACAATCTTGACGCTACCCAGCTACGGCCCGTTTTCAACGCCGTATCGGCGCATCCGGTGCATCTGGTTCAAAACCGTTCTAGCGACGTGACCGTTCTAGCGCATCCCAGAATCCACGGCGCAGCGCCTGCCGAACCTCGTCATGCAGCAAGAAGTCGATCGGCAGCGCGGAACCCTGCAGCAGCCGTGCCTCCAAATCGGAAGGCATTCGCGGTTTCCTCGCAAGTACCGCCTCCAGCCAGAGCGCGGGCGCATCGCGGGCCACAGAATCGCCGAACTCGATCCCTTCTGCATGCGCGGCCGCGGTGGCGTCGGCGAGCGTCGCGGTGGGTGGCGCGGCCTGCTGCCGTCCGCCGACCGCAGCAGGCGGTGGGCGGTCGTGGGCGCCGCGCGGCGACACGTATGCGCCGGTCACGGGAGTCACGGGAGTCACGGGAGTCGTAGGGCTGGTGCGGGTCCTGGGGGTCGTGGAGGCTATGGGGGCTGCGCGGGCTGCGGCAGGCGCTGCCCTGCCACCCGAGGGCTGTGCTTGCGCTGGGCGCGTGAGCGCGCCTGCTGACGCCACCCCAGATCCTGACATCCCAGGCCTTGACGCCATCCCAGGCCCTGACGCCACCCCAGCGCCTGACGACACTCCAGGCCCTGACGACACTCCAGGCGCTGAGGACACTCCAGGCGCTGAGGACACTCCAGGCGCTGAGGGCCCTGAGGACACTGCAGGCTCTAAGGGCGCTGAGGACACTCCAGGCGCTGAGGACACTCCAGAATCAGGCGTTACCCCAGGCGCCACCGCGGGCCCAGGGGTCACCTCAGACCCGGACGGCGCTGTCGGACCAGAACGCATAGCGGGGGTCGCGGTGCTTGCGGACATCGCGCGCCGGTGGTCCGGCGCCGACGGCACCGAGGATACGGGCGGCGCAGGCACCGGCGCCGGCGCAGGCGCCGATGTCGGTGCGGCGTACAACTGTGGCGGCACCTCAAGCGACGCGGCGGCATGTGCGGGCTCAGGGGCGAGTTCGCGACGCAAGGGCTGGCCGGCCGATGCTTGCCGGGCGGCCGGTCCTGCGACAGGCTCCGGGCGCGGCTGAGCGCCGGGCGTCTCCTGCCGCACCGGCCGCTCGTGCCTGTGCGAGTGCCCGGACGCATTGGCGGGAGACGAGTAGATCGCAGGCGGCCGCTCGTTCAGATCTGCGCCTGATCCGGCGTGCGCGCCGCGCCCGCCAACTGCGGCGTGCCCGTTCACGAGCGGTGCGCCGACGTACTGCCCGCCCGCATAGTGATCGGGGTACTCGGCGCCGGCCTCGGCGAGCAAGCTCACATGAGGTCCGAGTTGCGCAGCGCTCACCTCGATGATCGCATCGCATTCCTGTCGGAGCAGACGGGCGATCGTCCAGTTACCGTCCACCGTGACATGCACCAGCGTGACCCGCAGGCCGAGATCCTGCACCTCCCCTATCACGTGCGCTAGGTCTTCCGCAGCGGTCACAATCACCGCCTCGCTGATGGCCTGGTTACGGGCCAGGGTCGACAGATCACGGTGGATCTCGGTGTCGACTCCCGCAGGCCGGCCTGGGCGCATCCGGGCAAGCCGCAGTTTAAGTCCGGGCAGGTCGGCAAGTGAGTCATGGTCTGGGGTCCTGCGGCCCTCGACGGCCGCCTCGTACCAATAGCACCGCAGCAACGGAAGCCCGCAACGCTCGGTCGCCAGGTCGCTCAGCAGGTTCAGCAGGCCGGCGTAGTCCCAGGACACAGACTTCCGGTGGGGGGTCCCATGAACAGCCATTGCGCCGTCCGCGAGCACGTAGCCCGCATCCACGAACAGCGCGCACCGATCCATGCGACACCGTCCTTCCCTCGACGCGAGACCATATCAGTGCCCAAACCGTCACCATGAGGGGGCCGCGAACGCATTCCGGGCGCTCCCGCAGGGTAATCAAGTCCGCTCTTGGCGTAAGCGTTTCCACCTGTCCGACTAGTCTCGGCAGAATGCCTCGCATGCGGCTTCTTGTGCTGGGGGGTACCCGGTTTCTTGGACGCGCCATCGTTGACGAGGCGGTGCGGCGCGGTTACGACGTCACGACGTTCACACGGGGCCTGAGCGGGGAGCCGCGGCCGGGTGCCGAGGCCCTGCACGGAGACCGTACCAGCCTCGGTGACCTTTCCGGACTGGCAAAACGAGATTGGGACGCGGTCATCGACACATCGGTGCTCGCGCCCGCCCACGTAGCAGCCTCGGCCGGCCTGCTCGCCCACCACGCCGGGCACTACACGTATGTGTCGAGCCTGCGGGCCTACCGCGATTGGCCCCGCTCGGGGGTGGATGAGGATTCACCGACCCACGAATGCCCACCCGACGCGGCAGGTGATCTGACCTACGGCGTTCTCAAGGCGGGGTCGGAGCGTGCGGCCGCCCGGGCGTTCCCCGGCCGGTGCCTGCTGGTGCGGGCGGGCGTCATCGTGGGACCGCACGAAACACCGCCGCGGCTGCCTTGGTGGCTTGAGCGAGTGGCGGCCGGAGGCCAGATACTCGCGCCAGGCCGCCCCGATGACGGGATCCGCCTCATTGACGTTCGCGATCTCGCTGCCTGGATCATTGACAACGCACGCAGGCAAATCCCTGGCGCGGTGGATATTCCCGGCTCGGACCGCAGCACGTTCGGCGATCTGCTCGCGGCCTGCGTGGACGTGACCAGCGCGCACCGCGGCGGCCCGGTTCCCGAGCTGGTCTGGACTGCCCACGAGATCCTCCTCGACGCGGGCGTCCAGCCCTGGTGGGAGTTGCCAATCTGGGCCCCGCCAGTAGCGGATTGGGCAGGCACCTGGCAGGTCTCAGGCGAGCGCGCGCGCATGACGGGCATGCATTACCGCCGGTTGACCGACACTGTGCGTGACACCTGGGCGTGGCTGCGTCAGGGGACGGCGGCCACCGGCGGCCCGGCTGCGGAGGTAGCCGCGGCACAGCTGGGCGCCAAGGTTGGTGTCGGGCTCGATCCCGCCAGGGAACGCAAGATCCTGGCTACCTCCCGCTGAACGCCCATTCGCCCGCCGACCAATACGCTCATCCCATGAGTGACCGCGATGATCTGCTGCAGGAGATCCGGACGACGGCGGTCGTGCACGGCGACTTCACACTTTCCTCCGGCCAAAGGGCCACCTGGTACATCGATCTGCGGCGGATTCTGCTCGACGGGCGGATCGCACCGCTGGCCGGCCGGGTGCTGCTCGACGCCACCAGCGACCTGGATTATCAGGCAGTCGGTGGCCTCACTCTCGGCGCGGATCCGGTCGCATCGGCGATGATGCACGTAGCGGCGTGCCGTGGCGTGCATCTCGACAGTTTCGTCGTGCGTAAGTCGGAGAAGGCGCACGGCCTGCAGCGCCGCATCGAAGGTCCTGACGTGGCGGGCCGCAGGGTGCTCGCCGTCGAGGACACGTCCACCACCGGCAACTCGGTCCTGACCGCAGTCGACGCGCTGCTGGAGGCAGGCGCCGAGGTCGTCGGCGTCGCGGTACTGGTCGAACGTGGCGCACGTCAGCGGGTCGCGGAGCGCGGCCTGCGGTACCGCGCCGTCTACGAACTCGCCGATCTCGCCCTCGAGTGAGTCACGTAGCGAGGAAGCGCGCCGCCCGCGCACTCCCGCTGATGCGCTCGAGACCCCTGGTGCCGATGGATCCCGCTGATGCGCTTGAGAACAATGGTATCGATAGGCGCCATCGATGCGTGGGACCCCTGGGTTTCCAGGGACCTCTGGGGTCGCTGGGATCGATGATGCGTAGGGACCCTGGCGCCGTCGCGGCCAAATGATGCCTGAGACCCTGGCGCCGGCCGGCCAGCAATGCCTCGGAACCCTGACGCGGCTACGGCCCGGTGATGCCTGAGACCTTTGGCGCCACTGCGACAATGATGCGCTTGGCACCCCGTGGCACGTGGTGGGTCGCCTCCGCACGCAGTGGTTGGGTCAACTCTGCACGGAGAAGATCCACGGCTGCGCGGCGGGCGGACGCTGCTTGTTCCCGTGCACGAAGACGGCCGCGCAGCCCGGATCGTTGATCTGTACCTGAAGTGGCGCCCGCCCGAACCGTAGCGTGGCTCCCCGGGGCAGGGCCGTGTTGTCGGATTGCAGGATGTTGCCGTTGCCTGAGTCTTTGACGAATACCGCGCAAGGTGCACGGATGATCTTGATGAGCAGTAGCGGCGCGGTGGTCGTGCTTCGCTGATCGGCTGCCCGCGTTGCCGAGGATGTCGGCGTCGTGGTTGATGTGTGTGGCGGCTTCCTACTGGAAAGGGCACCGCGCAGGGCGATCACGCCCACGACCACGAGCGCGAGCGCGGCTACCCCGACCACTCCCAGTAGCAGGTAGCGGCCTAGGCCCCGCGGATCTGATCGGTGACGGCCCACAGGGGGAGAGTAGCCCCTGCCGGTGCCTCTATCGACGCGAGCGCAGCTTTCCCCGCCGTACCTTGAGGACTTCGCTGACTGCACCACGAGCGAGATAACCGAGATTATCCCTACGGCGGCTAACGTGCGCATGCGGATGCGGAAGGCGACCCAGGCTGCGCGCGGACAAACCGCCTCGCCGAACGGATCGCCCGGTGTGCACAGCGAATTCTGAGGTCCTCAACAGCGGCTCGACCGCCCTGATGCCGAAAATTAGCCGGGTTAGGCACCCGCGATTTCTGAGTGTATCCGCGCCAGCACCCGCCGCAGTCAGCTCACATTTCGCCACGCGGGTATGACTCAGAGATACTTCGCCACGCGGGTATGACTCAGAGATACTGGGGGAACGCCAGTTGGCGCACGCAGCAGTTCGGAGGGAGATGACCCGAGATGCCGATCGCGACACCTGAGGTCTACACGCAGATGCTCGACAGGGCCAAGGAGCACGGTTTCGCATATCCCGCGATCAATGTTACTTCGAGCCAGACCCTCAACGCCGCACTGCGCGGTTTCGCGGACGCGGAAAGTGACGGGATAGTCCAGGTATCCACCGGCGGCGCCGAGTATCTGTCAGGTGCTGCGGTCAAAGACATGGTGACGGGCGCCGCGGCGCTCGCCGCTTTCGCCCGCACCGTGGCGGATAAATACCCCATGCACATCGCGTTGCATACCGATCACTGCCCGGCCGGAAAGCTCGACGGCTACATGCGCCCGCTGGTAAAGCTCTCGCAGGAACGGGTCGCCCGAGGCGAAGACCCGCTGTTCCAGTCCCACATGTGGGACGGCTCCGCGATACCTCTCGCCGAGAACCTCCGGACTGCCGCGGAACTGCTGGCCGAGTGCGCCAAGGCGAAGATCATCATGGAACTCGAGATCGGCGTCGTCGGCGGCGAGGAGGATGGCGTCGTCGGCGAGATCAACGAGAAGCTCTACACCACGCCGGAGGACGCACTTTCCACCGCGGACGCTCTCGGGCTCGGCGAGCGCGGCCGGTACATGCTCGCCGCCACCTTCGGCAACGTGCACGGTGTCTACAAGCCAGGAAATGTCAAGCTGCGGCCGTCGATCCTCAAGGAGATCCAGGAAGCGGTCGGCGCCAAATACGGCGCGAACAAGCCGTTCGAACTCGTGTTCCACGGCGGATCGGGTTCCGCGCTCGAGGAGATCAGGGAGGCGATCTCCTACGGGGTCGTCAAGATGAATGTGGACACTGACACCCAGTACGCGTATACCCGGCCGATTGCCGGCTTCATGTTCACCCACTACGACGGCGTGCTCAAGATCGATGGCGAGGTCGGCAACAAGAAGGATTACGACCCGCGCGCCCACGGGAAGGCCGGCGAGGCAGGAATGGCCGCTCGCGTCACGACGGCGTGCGAGGACCTGCTATCGGCGGGCCACCGGCTCTGAGATGGCGCAAGAGAACCTGCTTGCGGGCCCGCCTCCTGTCCTGCTCCCCGACAATCCAGAGGCAAGAGACGCGCTGGCGGCCGGCACTGATCCGGCCGCCGTCGCGGCCCGGTTCCCCGCCTACCCCGCCGCGTGGGCGGCCCTCGCCGAACGGGCCCTGCAGCGCGGCGAGGTCATCGCGGCCTACGCCTATGCCCGCACCGGCTATCACCGTGGCCTCGACCTGCTGCGCAGGTCCGGCTGGCGTGGTCACGGCCCGATCCCGTGGGAGCACGAGCCGAACCGCGGCTTCCTGCGCTCGCTGCACGCGCTCGGCCGCGCCGCCGCCGCGATCGGCGAGGATGACGAGGCGCTGCGCTGCGCGCAGTTCCTGAGTGACAGCAGCAAGGAAGCCGCCGCCGCACTCGCGGCCGGCTGACCAGGAAGGGGTTGGCTCGGTGCCAGCCATTGTGCTCGCGGGCGCCCAGTGGGGGGACGAGGGCAAGGGGAAAGCGACTGATCTGCTTGGTGACAGCGTCGACTACGTGGTGCGTTACCAGGGCGGCAACAACGCCGGTCACACGGTCGTGATCGGAGCCGAGACCTATGCGCTGCACCTGCTCCCGTCCGGTGTGCTGTCCCCGCGCGTGATCCCCGTCATCGGTAACGGCGTCGTGGTCGACCCCGCGGTCCTGCTGCGTGAGATCGAGGACCTGCGGGCGCGCGGCCTGTCCTGCGAGCGGCTGCTCATCTCGGCCAACGCACATTTGATCATGCCTCACCACAGGGCGCTCGACAAGGTAACCGAACGTTACCTGGGCGAAGCCAGGATCGGCACCACCGGCCGTGGTATCGGCCCCGCTTACGGCGACAAGATCGCCCGGATGGGGATACGCGTGCAGGACCTGTTCGACCCCGGCATCCTCCGGCAGAAGCTCGATCTCGCGCTGCGCGAGAAGAACCAACTGCTGACCAAGGTGTACAACCGGCGCGGCATCGACGTCGACGCGGTGGCAGCCGAGTATGTCGGTTACGGAGAGAAACTGCGTCCGCACGTCGCAGACACCAGCCTGCTGCTGAACCAGGCCCTTGACGACGGCCTGGTCGTGCTGCTCGAAGGCGCGCAGGCGACCATGCTCGACGTGGATCACGGGACCTACCCGTTCGTCACTTCGTCCTCCCCTACCGCCGGCGGAGCCTGCGCTGGTTCAGGCATCGGTCCGACCCGCATCACCAAGGTCATCGGCATCCTGAAGGCCTACACGACTCGGGTTGGGGCTGGCCCATTCCCCACCGAACTGCTCGACGCTCAGGGCGAGTATCTACGCAAAGCGGGCGGTGAATACGGGGTGACCACCGGCCGGAGCCGCAGGACCGGCTGGTTCGACGCGGTAGTCGGCAGGTACGCGACCCGCATCAACGGGATCACCGACTACTTCCTGACCAAGCTCGACGTGCTGTCCGGCCTTGAGAAAGTGCCGGTGTGCGTGGCGTACGAGGTTGACGGCGCCCGCCATGAAGAGCTGCCGATGAGCCAGACAGGCCTGCACCATGCCAAACCGGTCTATGAGTACTTCGATGGCTGGAAGGAGGACATCTCCTGCGCGCGCTCGTTCACCGAACTGCCCGCAAGGGCGCGGGATTACGTGCGGGCGCTCGAGGAAATGATCGCCGCGCCCGTCGCCGCGATCGGGGTCGGGCCTAGCCGTGACCAGACCATCGCTGTCCGCCCGCTGATCTAGGAGGTCGCGGGAAGGGCTGCCGGGCTCGCGTGCTCCCGCATCCCGGCTCGCGGCGTTCTCTCCCCGGCGTGCCTTCCAGGTGGGCCTTCGGGCTGCGGCCTTGCCAGCCGGGCGCGGATGACCCGCTCGCGTGCCGGAGGCGCGCGTGCCAGCCACTGCCGACGCCGTATCCGTGCGACCTCTGACGTCCAACGACCGGTACGCTCACTGGGTGCGGGTCCTCATCCTCGGCTCAGGCGGGCGCGAGCACGCGCTTGCCCGCGCGCTCGGGCGCGACCCCGGTGTGACATCGCTGCACGTGGCACCGGGTAACCCTGGCACGGCGCGGATCGCGGACAATCACGCCGTCGACCTGCGGGACCTGGCGGCGGTGACCGCACTCGCCAAGGGCATCGCACCCGGGCTCGTCATCGTCGGCCCAGAGGCACCGCTCGTCGCGGGCGTCGCGGACGTGCTGCGGGCAGAAGGGATCGCGACCTTTGGCCCGAGCGCTGCGGCGGCGAGGATCGAGGGCTCAAAGGCGTTCGCCAAGGACGTCATGGCTGCGGCCCGGGTACCGACCGCCGCCGCGCGGGTCTGCACCACAGCCGCGCAGGCCGCGGACGCGCTCGATGATTTCGGGCCGCCGTACGTGGTCAAGGACGATGCGCTCGCGGCGGGGAAGGGGGTCGTGGTAACCACTGATCGCGCCGTGGCGCGGGCGCACGCCGCGGCCTGCGGGCGGGTAGTGATCGAGGAGTTCCTTGACGGGCCCGAGGTCTCGCTTTTCGCGCTCTGCGACGGCGCCGCGGTGCTGCCACTGCTGCCCGCGCAGGATTTCAAGCGCGCGCGGGACGGCGATCAGGGTCCGAATACCGGGGGCATGGGAGCGTACGCGCCGCTGCCGTGGGCACCGCCAACGCTGGCAGACGAGGTGACCGCGGCGGTCATCCGGCCGGCCGTCGCCGAACTGCGCCGCCGCGGCACGCCTTATCAGGGCGTGCTCTACGCCGGGCTTTGCCTCACCCGCCAGGGGGTGCGGGTGATCGAGTTCAACGCGCGGTTCGGCGATCCGGAAACACAAGTGGTGCTTGACCTGCTGGCCACGCCGCTGGCCGGGTTGCTGCAAGCCGCCGCCACGGGCGGGCTGGCCGGTGCCCCGCCACCGCAGTGGGCGCCGGGCGCCACGGTGGCCGTGGTGATCGCCGCCGAAGGCTACCCGGGCAGTCCCGTGACGGGGGACGTGATCGAGGCGCTAGCGGATACCGAACGGCTGCCGCGGGCGTACGTGCTGCACGCGGGGACCTCGCGCGACACGGGCGGACAGCTTGTGTCGGCGGGGGGCCGCGTGCTCAATGTCGTCGGCACCGGAGATGATCTTTCCGGCGCGCGCTCGGCCGCCTATCTTGCTGCGGGCAGTATCCGGATGCGCGGCGGCTGGTACCGGTCTGACATCGCGGAACGTGCGGCGGTCGCGCAGTCGAAAGCCACCGGGCGGACCGGGCCGTGACGCCGGCGTGGCAGGCCAGGGCCTGACGTCGGCGTGGCATGCCCCCGAGCACCTCGCTGATGAAGACGACGGCCGCTTCGTGTCACCTCGCTCGAGATCTTCTTCGACCTCGTCGTCTTTACTCTCACGCAGCTCAGCACACTTCTCACCAGGCAGCTCGCTCCGGTGAGCATGGTGCGTGTGCTACTCATCTTCGGCCTGCTGTGGTGGATGTACGGCGGCTATGCTGCTCACCCTGGTGTTCTACGGGATGCGGGTTGGGCAAATCCGCTGCCTGTCCAGGCCACCCGCCGAACCGATCACGACCCAGACCGCGCGGGCGGCATGACCAGCTCTCCCTGGGCCAACGGCCAGGCGCGAGGCCGCAAGCTATTCTTCCCCCGCCCCGTGCCTCGTGTTTCCCGGTTTTGCGGCGGGGATGTCCCAGGTCCAGGTGTGGTCCTCGATTTGATCGTGTGGGCTGTGGCCTGGTCGGATGGCGGAAATCGGGCCTTGAGGAACTCGCGCCGGAGCTTTGC
>Ga0335078_10002964_pt1 | contig 25467 bp, 23 predicted proteins | sample Lox_Sample_32_FD_206711 | JGI IMG/M metagenome (GOLD analysis project Ga0335078, IMG submission 206711) | Soil microbial communities from Loxahatchee National Wildlife Refuge, Florida, United States - Lox_Sample_3.2 | ecosystem: Environmental > Terrestrial > Soil > Wetlands | place: USA... | reverse complement strand
AGGTCGCGGCGGAGGATGGCGGTGAGCTTGTCGAAAAGCCGACTCATGAAGCAGCTCCCACGCTGCGAACTTTGGGCGCGATTTCGGGGGGAAGGTCGGGGCCGCGGTCAGCTCCGAAGGGCGCGGGCACGACTGATTCGCCTGTCAGGCGGAAGTACAGCCCACGCAGTTCCTCCGCTACCCGAGCGGCGTCGGGCGAGGGTCCACCGGCGAGCCGGAACGAGCGAGGCGCCAGCGGATGATCGGCGAGCAATTTGCCGCGATGAAGCAGCAAAACGCGGTCCGCCACAGCGGCAGCTTCAGAAAAATTGTGGCTGGCGAGAAAAACCGTTGTATTCCGCCGGGCCAGACTGCGGATCGAGTTCCAGAAGCGGGCAGTGGCCGCGGCATCGAGGCTGCGAGTGGGCTCATCGAGTAGAAGCACGCGGGGATGCTTGACGAGCGCGCGGGCCAGTCCGAGCCTCTGATACATGCCGCTGGAAAATTTCATGACGAGCGTATCGGCTTGTTCTTCCAGCCCGGAATCGCGCAAGACTTCTTCAATTCGCCGACGGCGGCCGTCCGGCGGAACTTCATCCAAGGCAGTAAAGAAAGCAAGATTTTCGCGAGCGGAAAGGCGAGGGAAAAACGATCGTTCGGCAGAGACCGCAATCCCGACCTGGCGGCGAACGCTGTTGCCTGCGCGCCGGGCGTCACAGCCGCCGACGCGCACGGAGCCGGCATCGGCGAGCAGCATCGTCGAAATCAACTTGAGAGTGGTGGTCTTACCGCTTCCGTTCGGACCGAGCAACGCTACTACTTCGCCGCCGGCGACAGAAAAAGAAACATCGCTCAGCGCAACCGTCTCGCCCGATCGCTCGCGTCCGAGCCAGTTGAAAAGCGCCGGCCGATGCCGGAAGAGCTTGCGGACGGATTCGAACACAACCTGATCCATGAAATTGAAAACGGGCCGCGGAGTCTCTGTATTATAGTTCGCAGTCGTAAGCCGGTTCGCAGCCGGCAGTGTGTAGTCTGATGCCTCAAGCATTGCTCTCAACTCCCGCGCGGAGCGCTTCGCAGGCCCGGAGCAGCGCGTTTGAGCTGCTCTGCGCGTGCTCGGCAGCTAAACTGGGCGCGCGGCAAATCGCGCGTATTGCCGATTCCGATTTCGCCGATTTCGACTGGCAAGAATTTCTTCGCAGTGCCGAGCACCATGGAGTGGCGGCGCTGGTAGCGCGTAATCTGAGCGAACATTCGTCCAGGCTGCCGTCTGAGATACGAGGCTCGTTCGATTCGGTCTACGCAGCCCACTTCCGCCGGAGCCTATGGTTTGCCGCGGAGCTGATCCGCATCATGCGACGGCTCACGCAAAAAAAGATTCGCGCCATTCCCTACAAGGGGCCAGTCCTTGCGCAATCGGCATATGGCGACCTCGCGCTGCGCAGCTTCAACGATCTCGATTTGCTGATTTTGCCCGCCGATTTCTTCCGTGCGAAAGACGCGCTCGCCGAGATGGGCTACCAGCCGTCCAAGCCTCTTCCACCCGCCGTTGAGCGCCTGTGGCTGGGAACGGGTTACGAATGTTCCTTCGACGGCGCGGGCGGGAAAAATCTGGTCGAACTGCACTGGAGGTTGCTTCCATATTTCTATGCGGTCAATACGGAGGCTGCGGGTTTTCGCTTTGACGATTTATGGGCGCGCGCCGGACGCATCGGCCTGAGCGCGGAGGGAGTTTGGGGTGGTGCTTCCGGCGAACCATCCAACGATCCATCCGGAGTTCCCTGCCTGAATCCCGAGGATTCTCTTCTAGTGCTCTGCCTGCATGCCGCCAAGCATCTGTGGACACGCCTGATCTGGACCGCAGATATCGCGGAGAGCCTGCACACGACGAATCCCGATCTTGCGCAGGTAATCGAGCACGCGCGCGCTCTCGGGATCACGCGAATTCTCGGCATCAGCCTCTGGCTTGCGGAGAATTTGCTGGGAGCCAGGATTCCGGCCGCGGGACAACGACTGATTGACCAGGATTCCGTAGTGGGCCAGTTCGCTGGAGAGTGCGCCGCCCGCCTGGCCGGTGACGCCACCTACGACTTCGAATCCTTCGACTACTTCAGAGAGATGCTGCACCTGCGGGAGCGGCGAGCCGACCGACTGAGATATCTCTGGCGGCTGGCGTGGACGCCCGGGCCGGGAGACGTCGAGGCGGTCACCCTGCACAAGTCCGTTTTCCGGCTCTACCATGGCGTGCGGGTGGCCCGCCTCCTGCAAAAACTAATGCGGTCTAACCTCCCGAAGTAACTCCGTTGCCTTGCTCTCGGATGTGGAGCATAATCGATGAGTCTGCGATCGGCAGCCAGACCCCTGGTGTGAATCTCCCCAACTACATCACGCTCACCCGGATCGCCGCGATTCCGCTGCTGATCTGGATACTTTGCACGCCGCGGCTTTCCGACAATACGGGGGAGCGGGAAATTCTGGCGTCGACGGTCTTTATTCTGGCGTCGATTACCGATGGCATCGACGGGTATCTGGCCCGCAAGCGGGGGCAAATCACCACCATGGGGATGTTGCTCGATCCGCTGGCGGACAAACTGCTGATTGCAGCCGCTTTCGTCACGCTGGTGCAATTCAATCCCGCGCTGGTGCCAGCCTGGATGGCGGTAGTAATCATAGGACGCGAGTTTCTGGTAAGCGGCCTGCGCTCGATCGCGGCCTCGGAAGGCTTCACCATTCAGGCGAGCGAACTCGGGAAGTTCAAGATGCTGGTGCAGATCATCTCGGTCGTCGCGGTGATTTTGGCGCGGCGCTGGCACGATTGGCCTCTCGGCAGCGTCTACATATTCCCGGTGTACTGGATCGCACGGCTGGCGGTCTGGTTCATGGTTCTGCTGTCGTTGGTGTCCGCTATCGATTACTTTGTGGCCTTCTGGTCGCGTATCGACCGGACGTCGGAAAAGCGGCGCAAACGGCGAGCCTTCGTGCTTTCCCGGCGGAGGAAACGCGATGTCCAGACCGTCTGAGCTTATGGCTGCGACCGGCGCGGAGGCCGGGCGGACCGAGCCGGAATTCACGCGCGAACAGCGCCAGCTTCTGCTGGGAATCGCGCGCGGGGCAATCGCCTCGGGCCTGGCAGGCGAACCGTTGCCCGATTCGCCGCCCTCATCACCGCTATCTTCTAACTGGCACGGCCTGGTTGCGCCCCGCGGCGTCTTCACCACGCTCTATCTCACGGGCCAACTAAGAGGGTGTGTCGGGTACGCGTCGCCAATTCGGCCGTTGTTTCGCGCGGTTGCCGAAACCTCCCGGGCGGCGGCGTTCGAAGACTCGCGCTTCTGGCCGGTAACCCCCGAAGAGGCGCGGGAGCTGGAGTTTTCGTTAAGTGTGCTCTCCCCCGTGTTTGCCATAGCAGCCAGCGAAGTCCAGGTGGGCCGACACGGGCTGCTCATCTCATCCGGCTCGCGGCGCGGGCTGCTGCTCCCGCAGGTTGCCGTTGAGCACGAATGGGACCGGGAGACCTTTCTTGCCCAAACCTGCCAGAAGGCGGGGTTGCCACTCGATGCCTGGCGAAGATCGGCCACCATCGAGGCCTTTACAGCCGAGGTGTTCGGCGACGACGATATCCGGTCCTGATTGCGTTTTCAAACGCTCCGCTCCTGAGTCACTACCTGCGGCTTCTCCGCATCGAATAATTCAGGGCCAGTGGGTTTCCGAGGGATGGGAACTTTGGAGGGGGGCACATTAGTGACCTTGCATTTGCGCCCGGAAGACGTAATCTAAGGCATTGCCAGACGCCGCATCCCTGGCGGCATTTGGACCAGAAGCCCGTTGAAGGGAGCAGTATGGAAATTGCCGTTTTCGTCGTTGTCCTGATCGTTGCGGGAGCCGTAATCCCCGGCGACTCCAAGATCCGGTTCTATCGCTAGTCCGGTTCGTCCGCCAGGCGGTTCCCAGGCACAGAGATCGTTCGCTCCGCATAGAGCATGACGCCGCGGTTTGTCGCGAGCAAAAAGGGCAGAGTTTCCTCTGCCCTCGCGGTTCAGATTTTGAGGCTGATCTACTCCTGCGGATCGAGCTCGACGGTATCTCCGGCATAGACATCTTCCAGAGCGAAGACGACCATGGCAGCCGAAGAAGTTGGTGTGGTGCTCAACACCACGACCTCGCCTACCGCGCGCCGCGGCAGATCCTCGACGTGAATATTCACGCCCTTACCGCGGGTAAGAGCGGTCGCCTCATAGGTCGGCGAGTGCACCTGTGTGTCTTCAGAAATCTGCGCCTTGAAGGAGAGCGAGTCGACGGGATTGCGAAGGTCCGACGTGTAGGGGCGAACGACGCGGAAATAGTCGCCCACCTTCACGCCCTGGTTGGCGCCGACATTCAGATAGAGTTTGACGCCAGCGCCGAGAATCGTGTCGAAATCCTTGCCCAACAGGATGCGCCCGGTGAGCTTGCCATTCGGCGGCGAATAGCGATCGAAGTGGCCGGGGACGTGGAAGGCCACGGGGGGTTTCTCCACGAAGGGTACGGCGACATCGCCCGGATTGATGGGATCGCAGCTGAATTCGACCTGCGCAACCGCGCTATGGGCGCGCGTATCGAGGATGCGGACCCGTCCGACTTCGGCGTAAGGATGTCCGACCGTGCTCAGGAGCTTGCGCATGCCAGCATAGATTTCATACTGATTTACATCGCGCAGCTCGCGCACGATGGTGTAGAGCGAACCGACCTGATAGTCCTTCCCCGTCAAGTAAACCAGTTCGCCGATCTCAAACTTGGTGGAGGTAGGGGTCTGCAAACCTCCATTCACATACTTGGCATCCGGAATTCTTTCCTTGGAGATAAACCCGGCACAATAAATGTCGGCTTGCGTCGGGGTTTGATAGCGAACAAAGGGTACGCTCGAAGTGCTGTCAACGGTCCCTTTTTCATTCGGCGTGGCTGCCATGGTAGAGGTCGAAGTGGGCGCGGACTGGGCAAACGCCAGACCGGCGACAAGCAGCACTAACAATCCTGTTTTCTTCATGTTGACTCCGTTTCGCTCGAGCCCCGCCGCGAACCGATTTCGCGGCACCCAGCTATCTATCTGGGAAGACAAGGGTTACCGCTAAAGAGTAACCAGCGGTAGGGGAGGGGTCAAGGTTACGAGGGTATTAGAGGGCTGGCCTCCCAAAGTGTCTTATGAGGGTTTCTGCAAACGGCAGTTGCATCCGGGCGTAGGCCCCTGTAATATCGCGCCGTTCATTCAATCCATGGCATTGGCCTTATCGCCCACATTTTCGCCGCGACTCTTACCCCAGCGCCTTCCGAAAGTTTGCCTCGCGATCAGCGGGGACACGCCCGATGAAATGCTGGACACGGCGGAGGCCATGGCCCGCGATAACCCGTTCATGGAGTTCCGGCTGGATTACCTGAAACAGCCGCTGGCGGCGTTGTCGCGCATTCGCCGGTTTCTCGAAACCCATCAATACGTGACGGCCATCGGGACCTGCCGCCGGGCGGCAAACGGCGGGCGTTTCAAAGGCTCGCTGGCCAACCAGGTCGCGGTGCTAAGCAAGGCGAACGCCGCAGGATGCCAGTTCGTGGACGTCGAGATGGAAAGCGCGCTTAAGACCAAGCCCGAGGTATTGGCACGATTGCGTAAGAGCGCAGGGCTGATTGTTTCATTTCATGATTTCCGGGCCACGCGCAATCTCGACTCGACGCTCGACAAGATGTTGAAAGTCCCCGCGGATTTCTACAAGATTGTGACGACGGCAACGACACTGTCGGACAACGTAACAATGATGAAGTTTCTCCAGGCGCAGAGCGACAAGCACGCGCTCATCGGATTATGCATGGGGGAGCAAGGCATCATCAGCCGGGTCCTGAGCGTGCGCGCGGGGAGCGTGTTCACCTTCGGCGCGGTAAGCGCGGAGTCGAAGACCGCGCCGGGCCAGGTAACCGCGCGCGATCTGCGGGGCATTTACCGCATTGAGCAGGTCGACGCCGCCACGCGCATCTACGGAGTCGGCGGCGATCCGATCGAGCATTCGCTTTCTCCCATCATCATGAATACGGCGCTGCGCCGCGAAAATGTCAACGGCGTATATGTGGCTTTCCATGCGAAAACGCTGAAAGACCTACTTTACTGCGTGCGGGAGATTCCACTGCATGGGTTGAGCATCACCATGCCCTATAAGCAGGCCATCGTCGAGCACCTCGACAATACCGACGCGCACACCGCGAAAATCGGAGCCTGCAACACGGTGGTGCGCGGGCAGGACGGCAAACTTTACGGCTTTAACACGGACATCGTCGGAGTGGTGCGCCCGCTGGAGCAGCGGCTGACGATTGAAAATGCGAAAGTGCTGGTGATCGGCGCCGGGGGCGCAGCGCGGGCCGCGGTATTCGGGTTAAAAGAGCGGGGGGCGGAAATCTGGATTCTGAATCGCAGCACTGTCAAGGCGCAGAAACTTGCCCGTCAGGCTAAGGCGCGCGTAATCAAGCGCGCCGATGTCCGCAAGACCGCGTTCGATGTGATCATCAACGCGACACCGGTCGGCATGGGTAATACAAAAGAGTGCCCTCTAAAAGAAGATGAGGTCCAAGCCAAGGTCGTATTCGATATGGTCTATGACCCCGTGGAAACGCGCCTGCTTCAAATCGCGCGTTCGAAAGGAATTGCGGTGGTAGCGGGCATTGAAATGTTCGTCCACCAGGCCGCGCACCAATTTGAGATCTGGACCGGCAAGCCCGCGCCCGCGGGCGAAATGCTGCGCGTAGTCACACTCGCGCTGCAAGAGCGGGCGGCGGCGCAGAGGAAGCAGCAGTAGTCCTGAGGCTTGCGGGCGCAGTCGGTGAGGTGCAACACTTGGCGCAGTCCCGCAATATGACCAATAGATACGTTATGTGGCTATTTTTTGCACATACCAATCGCCACTGCCAGTCATAATAAAAAGAGGGCCGAATCCCCCGCCAAAATCGTTTTCGTTGCAGATTGAGACGAAATGCGATGCATTTTGCCGATCGATGGTTGCAAATTTCCGTGACCCGCAGTAGTATCCCCTTAGGCACAGCATTTCGCGCCTGTCAAAGCTCACAAAACACAACCAACCGTCTCCCAGGTAGGAGCAGAGCAGCCCCAAGTTCTTAATAAAATCTAAAGGGTGCCCCAGGCCCCGGTGCAATCGGAGAGAATGCATGTCGTGGTATGCGTACTGCCTCACTGAACACCAGACCCTTCCAAACGGTGTTCGCGCCCGCCGCCCTTTCGTCCTAGAAGGAATTCAAGGTGTGAACTCCGCGCCTGTGATGAGCTACCCGAGCGGAGATTTTGCGGTCATTGTCAGTGAATATGACCGGGCCACCTCGAAACTAGACGAAAAATCGGTTCTGGAACACGCCCGCGTGGTGAGCCGGAGCTTCCGCACCGCAACCGTTCTTCCCTTCCGTTTCGGGACGATCTTTGACAGCGAAGACGCGATCCGGCAGGCCGTCCGTTCCAACCGGCGAACTTTCTGCGAGAGCGTGCAGCGGCTGCGCGGCAAATCCGAAATGCGCATCAAGCTGGTGGTCCGCGATGGCTCGCTGCGCGGTAACATGGAAGAGATCGTCTTGCCGGACACGGTAGGCCGCGAGTATCTCGCCAAGCTGCGCGAAAAAGCCTCGCGCGAGCGCGAGCGCCAGACCAAGGCCCGCGCCCTGAGCGTGCAGGTGCATAAACTCTTCAACCCGTTGGAAGAAGAAGTAAGTTGCAAACGCGTGGCCGCCGACGGCATGTTGCTGGATATAGCCCACCTGATCGACACCAAATCCATCGAAAAATACCAGAATCGATACTCGACCGCCGCTAAGCAGCTCAAGAACTGCGAGATGGTCGTAACCGGCCCTTGGCCGCCCTATCATTTCCTGCCCGAGAAACTTCGGCAGGTGGCGGGCAACAGCTAGGTTTGTGACAAATATTCGTTAGTGAAAGAGCCCCCGGAATTGGGGGCTTTTCTTTTACGTCAACTTTCCCAGAGAGAAGGCGGACGGGTTCGGTGAATGGGCTTCGTGCGTGCTAGTACACGGCCAGCCAATAGTATTCGCCGGAAGCGATTTGCTGGTGGAGGATGTTGTACCAGACTATCTGGAAGGTGTGGGAGTCCTCTGTCACGATCCAGGGAAGAGCGAAGTCGCCATAGGCGTTGGCGTTCACAAAGCGGTCGTCCACCTCGAAGCCGAAGTCGATGTGAAAGACACCCGGGCCCTCTTCGACGAGATTGAAACCGCAGGGCGGAGTGGTGGCGGCAGTTCCGTTGAGCGTTGAGTTGAAACACCTTTGGATGGTGTAGGGTGCCTGCACCGTGTTGACATAGAGCAGTGCTTTCACCCAGCCGCCGCTGGTGCGGTCCTGTTGTACGTTGCCGGTAGCGGCAAAGGCCAAGCCCTGTCCGCTGAGGCTTTTGCCGACTACGCCGATACCTGTGGAGTTGTTTTCGCCGATGACGCCAACACCCGAAGATCCAGTGGAGAGCCCGAAGACGCCGCGGCCCAGGTCGGAAGCTGACTGGCCGATCACTCCGAAGGTAAATCCCGCGGAGCCCGTGGCAGTGGCCAAACCCTGAACAGCTGCGATGCTATTGCCTGTTCCCGCCATCGAACTGTAGACGCCGCCGACAGAGCTGTTGGTCCATACGGTGGGTGCAACCAGAGAGAGTGCCGAGTAGATCTCGCCAGCGGCAGTAACCCCGCCGCTCGTATTCAGACCATTGGTAGCGGTGATCGTTCCGCTCGCGTTGATGTTGCCGGTTGCGGTTTGACTGCCTGCAAGCTTCAGCGTGCTGCCGCTCTGGGACAAAATCGAACTGGTGATGGTGGCATTGCCGCCGTTGCTGGCAAAAACCGGAAGAAATGCCGTCTTACAGGCAGTGGCCGATGCGCAGAAGATTTCGTTCGCATCCACGAGGGGCTGGGCTTGCTGTCCTGGCGCCGAGGCGGCCAAGAAGGCGGAGGCGGGCTTGCCGCCGAGCGTTTCCGCATCGCCGGCCTTCAACGCATAAGGAACACTGACAAGAAGAGTACGGGCCTGCTCCGCCTGTCCGCTGGCCTGAACGGCGAGCCAGCGCGCTTCGCCAGTCACGAAGACTTCCGCCGGCAGCCCCTTGCCATTCGCCGAGCCCAGCATCACGGAGTAGTGTCCGTTCTTATCGGGCTGCACGTTCTGGGTTTCCATCCAGAGGGGAGCACCGCCGGTTTCTTCTTTATAGAGCAGGAAAGTTACGCCTTGAGTGCCGCCGAGGGGTTTGCCGTCACTGCCGGACAGGATGCCGGAGTATTTCACCACGGACGGAACGACTTGATCGCTGCCAGCTGAAGGTTGGGCCATTAGCGTCATGGCGCTGCAGACAACGAGAAAACAAAGAGTCAATGCCGGAATAATTCGGGTGGCGCAGTTGGGTTTGAACATAAACGTCCTCCTCGATCTCTTACAGCGCAAATGGGGAGGAGAAATCGATCATGTTCTTGAAAAAATATATCCGGCCGTTTCGCGCCTTCAACGGATCGAGAAACCAAGTTGATTCTTGACTTGGCAGATCAGGCCGCTAACACTGGTGATAGCCTTCGACAGCGTACACAAGCCAAGGGGGAGGGGGGGACCCCTCGACGACATAGTTGCGAAAACTGACACTCTCGCTGCTGCTGGTTCTGGCGACGATCACACTCTACAACGCGGTCGCACACGCTCCGTTTCTCAATCTTGACGACGACATTTACGTCACGCAGAATCCCGAGGTCCGTAGTGGGCTGAACTGGCAGTCATTCCGCTGGGCTTTCATCACGACGACCGCGACGAACTGGCATCCGCTGACGTGGATTTCGCACGAGCTGGATTGCCAACTTTTCGGAATGAACCCGGCCGGGCCGCATTCGGTCAACGTTCTTCTGCACGCGGCGAACGCGGTTTTGCTGTTTCTGATTCTCGCGAGCGCCACGGGGATGATGTGGCGGAGCCTGATGGTGGCCGCATTATTTGCGCTGCATCCGATCAATGTCGAGTCGGTGGCATGGATTGCGGAGCGCAAGAACGTACTCAGCATGTTGTTCTTCCTGTTGGCCTTCTCGGCCTACGGCTGGTACGTGCGGAGGCGAGAGACGCAAAATTCATCGGGCTTTGCCTACGCGCTCGTCACGATTTTGTATGCGCTGGCGCTAATGGCGAAGCCCCAAACGATCACGTTTCCCTTCGCGTTGTTGTTGCTCGATTACTGGCCGCTCGGCCGGATTGGAGAGGCAAGGCTCGGATCGCTGGTGTGGGAAAAAATTCCGTGGTTTGCGCTCTCGGCGGCGAGCGCGGTCATCACGATGAAGGCGCAGAGCACGGCACGACACGAAGGCATCCCAGAATGGATACATCTGGCAAATGCGGCGCTGGCCTATGCGAAATACATCGGTAAGACTTTCTGGCCAGCGAATCTCGCGCCCCTCTATCCACACCCCGGAGGAGCGATCAGCATTCCCGCCGCAGTTCTATCGGCAATCGGCATTTTGGTTTTCACGGTGGTGGTGGTGACCTTCCGCGAGCGCCGCACCCTGTTTGTAGGATGGTTCTGGTTTCTGGGAACTATGGTGCCGATGATTGGGCTGGTGCAAGTCGGCGTGCAATCGATGGCGGACCGTTACGCCTACATTCCAGTGCTCGGAATTCTTGTGATCGTTTGCTGGGAAATTCCGGATTTGTTCGAATCCAGGCAGGCGCCACGGCTGAATCGCACTGCAAAAAGTGGAGCGGAGACAGGGCTGGACTCTTCGTCCTCGCCAGCGAACCCGCGGAATCCGGCGGTGCTGCCGTTGTTCGCGGCAAGCGCGATCATTCTTTTCTCGCTCGCCTTCGCGCTCCATCGACAGGTGAGTTTCTGGACTGACAACCTGACGCTGTGGCGCCACACTCTCGATGTGACGCAAAAGAACTTTATCGCCGAGGACAACGTGGCTACTGCCCTCCTTGCCAAGGGCAGAACAGAAGAAGCAATGCAGTATTTCCGGCGCGCGCAGGCGATTCGGCCGGGCGATCCGGTCAGCAAACTGAACATCGCTTCTTACGCGCAGCAGCAGGGCGACAATCGCGGAGCGATTCAAGGGTACGACGAGGTCATGCAACTCACGGGGAATCCGGGGTTACTGGCGCTTGCTCACAACAACCGGGGATATGCGAACCTGGCGTTGAACGACTTTGGCGAAGCGAAGCGGGACTTCGATGCGGCGCTCGAGAAAGAGCCGCAGAATGCGACCGCCTACTTCGGATTGGGAGTGCTGGCGAAGAGGTCGGGCGATTGGAGCGAAGCCGTACGGGACTTCGAGCGCGCGGCGGAGATCCAACCAACTCCGATGGCGTACGAGCAGCTCGCCGAGGCGCTTGAGGGGTGCGGTCAAAAAGAAGCGGCGGCGGCGGCGCGCGCTCGCGCCGCGAAAATGGTCTCTGCGATGCGGCCTTCCTTGACACCCTGATTTCTGGCCTTTATCCTTAACTATTGCTCCCTGAGGGACTTTCGTCTCGGTACGTGCTTCCGCGGGCCTTCGCGGTATCGGTCGGGGGTAGCGGGGGTTCAGATGCTCATCGAAATCAAGGAGTTGGAGCTTCATCCTGTCGATTTTCGGGAGGAGTTCGGCCCGGGTATGATCGACCTGGGAGAAGATGTGCGGCAGCGAACGGTGCTGCGGAGCGAAGGTCGCGCCGATCTGGTGGAAGAACATCACGGCAAGCACGAACTTGTGCAGGACATCCGGCTCAAGGGCAGGCTGGAGACCAAACTTGAAGTAGACTGCGCGCGCTGCGTTGAGCCGGTCGAACTGCCGGTCGAGCGGAGTTTCGATTTGCTGTATCGCCCGCTGGGAGCCGATGCCGGGCGCAGAGAGCTATCGGTCACTGCGGCTGAGGCTGAGATCGGGTACTACCAGGGCGAAGGTTTGCTGCTTGAGGATGCACTGCGCGAACAGATGCTGTTAGCCGTTCCGTTGAAGGCCATTTGCCGTGAGGATTGCAAAGGGCTGTGCGCGCATTGCGGGAAGAACTTGAACGAAGGTGCGTGCGCCTGTGCGTATGAACTGGAAGATCCGCGGTGGGCGGCACTGAAAGAGATACGAACGAAATTGAATCAATAGGAGAAAGTTCGCGGTTCCCGGTTCCCAGTTCTCAGCAAAGGCAGTCTTGCTGAGAACCGAGGACTGGGAACCGGGGACTAACAGAGACATGCCGAATCCCAAACGTCGACACTCCCAACAGCGCACGGCCACGCGCCGGGCGCATGACGCGCTATCGAAGCACTCGCTCTCGGAGTGTCCGAACTGCCATGAACAGAAAATGCCACACCGGGCCTGCGCGAAATGTGGATACTACAAAGGCCGCGAAGTTCTCGAGGTTGAAGAGAAGTCCTAGTTTGCACCCTCCATGCCTAGCGTAATCGCTCTGGATGCGATGGGCTCCGACAAGGCGCCGAAGCCCGAAATTGAAGGGGCCCTGCAGGCGGCACGCCACCACGATGTGCGCGTGCTGCTGGTGGGCCCGGAAGGCCGGCTGCAAGAGGAACTGGCGCGCTACCCTGGCGCGCGACGCCTGCCCATCGAAGTTGTCCACGCCAGCGAAGTGATCACCATGGAAGACAAGGTGGACGCGATACGCGCAAAGCGCGATTCGTCGATTCGGGTAGGACTGCGACTGGTACGCGAGGGTAACGCCGCCGGCTTTGTGACTGCCGGCAACACCGGAGCGGCGATGGCTACCGCCAAAGTCGTGCTGGGCGCGTTGCCAGGGGTGGATCGGCCGGCGCTGGCGGCGGCGTTTCCAACCGCGCTCAATACCGCGGCGATTTTGCTGGATGTGGGCGCGAACGTCGATTGCACGGCGCAGAATCTCGAACAATTCGCGGTGATGGGCGAGATTTATTGCCGGTCGATTTTTGGCATGAAGCGTCCACGAGTGGGTTTGCTTTCGATTGGGGAAGAAGAAGGCAAGGGGAACGACCTGACGCGGGAGGCGTTCCAGTTGCTGAAGCGCCTGCCGATTCAGTTCGTCGGCAACGTGGAAGGGCGCGATTTGTACAATGGCCACGTGGATGTGATCGTGGCCGATGGATTTGTTGGCAACGTCGCTCTGAAAACGTCAGAAGGCGTGGCCCGGTTGGTGCGGACGGTATTGAAGGAGACGCTGCGGGCGACGATCACGCGGCAAGTGGGCGCCTACCTTTCGCGCGATGCATTTTCCGACTTCAAAAAGCGGCTCGATCATACTGAGTATGGCGGGGCGCCGCTGCTCGGAGTGAAGGGCGTATGCATCATCACGCACGGGTCGTCGAATACGAACGCGATTAAGAACGCGGTACGGGTGGCGGCGGAGTTTGCGGAAAACCAGGTAAACGAAACGATCGAACGCGAGCTGGCCGGGCTGCGAACAGCCGCGGAAGCGACGACGTGACTTCACAACCAGAACCTTCATTCGCTTAATCAATCATGACGAACATATCTTCTCCAATTGCATTTCTATTTCCCGGCCAGGGATCGCAGGCCGTGGGCATGGGCAAGGAACTGGCAGCAAATCACACGGTTGCGCGCCGCACGTTCGAAGAAGCGGACGAGGCGCTCGGCTACAAATTGTCCGAGGTTTGCTTTGAAGGCCCGGAAGAAAAGCTGAAGCTGACGGAGATTACACAGCCCGCAATTCTAACGGCGTCGGTGGCGGCGTGGCGCGTGCTGGAGGAGAAGGGCATGAAGCCGGAAGCTTCGCTGCGCTATGTTGCCGGACACAGCCTGGGAGAGTATTCGGCGCACGTGGCCGCCGGCACAGTGCAATTTGCGGACGCGGTGCGCACGGTGCGCAACCGCGGAAAGTATATGCAGGAGGCAGTGCCGGTGGGGGTCGGCGCGATGGCCGCGATCCTTGGAATGGCCTTCGATCGTGTGAGCGAAATTGCCCGCGACGCTGCGCAGGGAGAAGTCTGCCAGGCGGCCAATATCAATTCGCCGGAGCAGATCGTAATCTCGGGGCACACGGGAGCGGTCGGACGAGCCATTCAACTGGCGACCGAGCGCGGCGCAAAAAAAGCGATCGCTCTTCCGGTGAGCGCACCTTTTCACAGCGCTCTGATGCAGCCAGCGCAGGATCGGCTGACGGCGGATCTGGGAGCGCTCGCTTTGCACGATCCCTCATGCCCCGTGGTTTGCAACGTGGACGCGACGGCCGTCAATTCGGCGGATGCCGCGCGCGATGCGCTGATTCGCCAGGTAACCGGCGCAGTGCGCTGGGATCAGTCGGTGCGATGGCTGATCGAAAAGGGCGTGGGACTCTTTATTGAAGTTGGCCCCGGCAAAGTTCTTTGGGGATTGATGCGGCAAATCGACCGGTCGAAAACCTGTTTGACGGTGAGCGACGACGCCTCGCTTGCGAAGACGTTGGCACAGGTTGGGGAGATGGCCAGTTAAACCAACTTACTCTAGGCCGCGAGGGAACGGACAGGAGCGTCCGCTCTGCGCGAACTCAGTACGGATACACCGTAATTGTCTTATCCGACCTCTGCACAAACATGCGGGCGTGCTCGGCGCGCTCGTTGACGACGACTTCCACGATCACGCCTCCGCCGAAGCCCCTGGTATTTGCCGATCCATAGATGCGGAAGGACTTGATCAGGCCCCATTCTCCACCGGGTCCCCAGTCGCGATAGAAATCAGGGAAAGTATACTTCGCGTAGTTCTGCTGGTGCTGGCGCCAAGTCGGGTCGTTGAAGTAGATCGCGTAGGCTGACTCGTAATCCTGGCGCTGGAGCGCTGCGAAGAAATGGCTGATGACCCGCTCTTGCGGCCAGTTACGGTACAGCCATGCAAACGCGGCGAGCGCCAGAATGACCACGATGGCGACGCCGATTTTGATTTTGCGACGGCGCGCGCGCGCAGCGTCAAAAGGCTGGGCATCGAGCAGTGTCATATTCTCTCCTCAAGAATAACGGATTTCCGGGGAGCATAGGTAGACACTGCAGAGACGAAATCGCAGCAATACGCACTAACGAACGTCGATCTCGCCGGTTGTCACGTGGGCGTGGAAGCGGTATTTCCCGCTGCGCTCCTGCCGGAACGAACGGAACAGACCGTCCTTTGAAATATTGAAGGCGCTGGCCTCAAGACTGCCGACCAGCACCGAGGCATCGCGGTGTCCGTAGATGTCGGGATGGGGAACGTCAATGTTGATCTCACCTGCCCACAGTTCGACATCCTTGTCACCTTCGACCTCTTCGATGCTCAGTTCTCCGGCGCTCAAGCGAGCCCAAAGATTGGACTGGCGCGGCACCTCAATGGTGGCGTTGAAGTTGTGACGCGGGGTGTGGCGCACGTACACGTCGACACGGGAGGCCATCGATTTGATGTCGACCTTCACGCGCGACAGGTCGTCTGAACTGGCGGAATAGGCGACTACGACGTTGTCCGACGATCCCGCGCGAATCGTGTAGCCGCCGGCTTCGAGATGCAGGCGGACGGTGCCCCCGGAAGCGAAGGATTGCTGGACGACTCTTTCGAATGGGCTCGACGCATCTTGTTTCGACGCGGCGCCTGGGCTCGATTGGGCATTGAGGTTCATGAGCGGACCAAGCAGGAACAGCACGATCGTCCAACGCTTCATACACGGCTCCTTGAGGAATGGTACGCAGGCGGTGCGGATCTGGTTCCATGGTTTATCGCCGGTGCCAGCACGGAAAGGCGGGCGCGGGACCGGTGCGGATATCGTTCCCACTGAGGATCTTGGGGAGACCTTCGAGCGCGCTTCTTCCAGCCTTCGATAAACTAAGGACAATTCCATGCTAGCCTGCCAGCGCCAACTCTTCGATATACCCGGTGATGTTGCGTATCTGAACTGCGCCTACATGTCTCCCCTGATGAAGCCGGTGGTTGAGGCGGGAGCTACGGGAGTCGCACGCAAGGCGCATCCGTGGGAGCTTACGCCGGAGGAGTTCTTTAGCGGCTCGGAGGAATTCCGGGGAATTGCCGGACAGTTGATGGGCTGTTCCGCGGAATGCATCGCGATCGTTCCTTCGGCTGGCTATGGGATTGAGGTGGCACGACGCAATCTGACCGTGCGCAAAGGGCAAAGCATTCTTGTCCTGGCCGAGCAGTTCCCGGCGAACTATTATCCGTGGCAACGGCTCGCAGAGGGAAAGGGCGCGGCATTGAAGGTTGTGGCCTGGCCTGCCGACGATGACTGGACTTCAGCCGTGCTCGATGGACTTACGGAAGAGGTCGCGATCGCGGCGCTTCCGAATGTGCACTGGACGAGCGGCGGACGACTCGATCTTGTCCGCATCGGTGCGGCGTGCCGCAGACTTGGCGCTGCACTTGTTCTCGATCTGACGCAGTCTCTGGGCGCGCTCGACTTCAGCGTGGACGATGTTGAGCCGGATTTCGCTACGGCTGCGAGCTACAAATGGCAGCTCGGCCCTTATTCCACGGGGTTGCTTTATGTCGCACCGAAATGGCACGGAGGATTGCCGCTCGAGGAAGGATGGATTCAGCGGGCCAACTCCCAAGATTTCTCCAGCCTGATCCTGTATAGCGAGGAATATCAGTCGGGCGCTCGCCGGTTCGATATGAGCGAACGATCGAATTTCGGGTTGTTGCCGGCGGCGACGCGCGCGCTGCGGCAGATATTGGAATGGAAGGTTGGGGAGATTTCCAAGACGTGCGGCGCCATGAATCGCCAGCTTGCGGCGGCCGCCGTGGAACTTGGATTCAGCGCGCCAGGTGAACCGCTGCGCGCCGCGCATTACCTTTGTCTGCGACGGAAGGCGGCGATTCCCAAAGAACTCACCGAGATGCTGGCGCGGGAGAAGGTCTTTGTGAGCGTGCGGGGGAGCTCGATTCGGGTAACACCCCACGTTTACAACACCGAGGAAGACTGCCAGAGGCTGATCAGCTGTTTGCGCCGCATTGGCTGATACATGAGCCAGCAGTCCGGACGGCAAGAGCTAACCACAAAGGCCACGAAGGAAACCCTAAAAACAGGCTGCTCCGGATCGTCTACTTGAGATCGGCGAGCCTGCGTTGCGCGACTGAGTAGGCTTGCGACTTCGGGTTTTCCTTCTGGATGTCGAGGTAGATCTTTTTTGCTTCGTCGGGCTTCTGCTCGGACTCGTACAGGGAAGCGAGCTCGAGCTGGGCGGAGACCTTGCTGACCAGTTCGGTCGGTTTATCGACCAGCTGTTTATACAGGTCGACGGCCTGCGCATCTTTCTTTTCGCCGCGGTATATGGAGGCGAGCGCGAATTTACCTAGCGAGGCAAGGGGCGAATCCGAAGAGTTGGCGGTTTCCTGCAAATTGTGTTCGGCAGCCACGGTGTCGCCGAGCTGGGCCGAGGTTACGCCGACGAAGTAGACCGCCATTTTAGCGGTTTTGGTGTGGGGATACTTATCGGCGATAGCCTGGAACTGTTTGCGCGCAGCGGTGGCGCGATCCGCCGAAGACTCGTAGCTGGGAAAGCCGGGTTGGGCGGGAGTTCCAGGTGGGCGGAGCTGGGCTTCCATGGTGCGCAGGGCGTCGGACAGGTCGAAGCTCGCCTTTTCGTCCCGGGATTTCATGTAGTAGAATCCGCCGATCGCGATGGCGGCAATGGCGATCACAGCAACGGCTGCCGCAAAGAGTTTGGACTGGTGCTCCTGGCTCCAGTGAACAGTCGCTTCGGCGGCTTCGATGGTGGCCCTGCTAAAGCGGTCTTCCTTCAGTTGATGCCGAGTTTCTGCGCGCACACGCTTCCTTTTGGCTTAGAAGTAGGATGGCAAAACTTCAGTTTATCAGGGAGATTTCGGGAGCGTCAAAGCAGGTTCAGCCATCTGGCTCAATTTAGAAAGCTTTCAGGCCCCAAGGTACACGAAGGGTCTTTCGACTCCGCGAGTTTGCTGCGCTCGCTTCGCTCCGCCGAGGATCATATTCGCCACAAAAAATAACCGCCTCTGAGAGCGGAGACGCAATGGGGAATCATTTCGGATCGGTGCGGTAGGTCCACAGGCCGGTCATCTTTTCCTGCAAAACGTGAAAGGGAGCTTCGCGGACTTGCGGGGCTGGCACTCCAGATCCCTCGAGCGCATCCTCGTTGACGATGTCTTCGATCAGGCGATGGTCGGGAGCCAGCTCGCAGACTGGATCGGTTGCGGCGGCATCCCCGGTGAGCAGGAATGCCTGGCAGCGGCAGCCGCCGAAGTCTTCCTGGCGGCGGTCGCAGGAACGGCAAGGCTCGGGCATCCAGTCTTCGCCACGAAATTTCTGGAAGGCCGATGAGTTGGTCCAGATCCAACCGAGTTCGTGTTCGCGAACGTTATCAAACTGCATTCCTGGAATAACTCCGGCAGCGTGGCAGGGTAGAGCACGGCCGGCGGGGTCGATGAGCATCAGCTGACGTCCCCAGCCGCCCATGCATGGTTTGGGAAAACGCGCGTGATAGTCGGGGACTACCATGTCGATGCGGACGCGGCCCTTCATGCGTTCCTGGGCGGCGGCGGCGACGGTCAGGGCGCGATCGAGCTGGGACCTCGAAGGCAGGAGCGCGGAACGATTTTTGAGAGCCCAGCCGTAGTATTGGGCGTGCGCGATTTCCATGCGATCGGGATGAAGAGCTTCAAGGGCAGAGATCATTTCCTCCAGGTGATCGATGTTCTGGCGATGCACGACCAGATTCACGGTGAAGGCGATGCGCTGCTGACGAATCCACTCGGCGAGTTCGAGCTTGTGAGCGTGGGCGCGAGCGCCGGCGATCCAGTTCGCGGAACCTTCCTGCGACTCCTGAAAGCTGAGCTGGATGTGATCGAGGCCGGAATCGACCAACTCTTGAAGGCGGTCGCGAGAGAGTCCGATGCCGGAGGTGATCAGGTTGGTGTAGAGACGGGCGTCGCGGGCGGCGGCGATCATATCCGTCAAGTCGGGACGAGCAAGCGGCTCGCCTCCGGTGAGGTGCAGGTGCAGCACGCCGAGGGCTGCTGCTTCGCCGAAAACACGCAACCAGTCGGAGGTCGGCAATTCTTCGTTGCGCGCTGTCAGCTCCAGTGGATTCGAGCAGTACACGCAGTGCAGCGGGCAACGATGCGTAACTTCCGCGATCAGGGCTAGAGGGTTGGACATGAAAACACTCGTCAACTCTGTCATCCGCGAGCGAAAACAAGGACCGGCCCGGCGGCAGACCCGAAGAGAGCAGGTCCCTCGCTTCGCTCAGGATGACAATTTCATTTATTTGGTCAGTCCCATCTATTTTCAGCCGTATTTAATAATCGACAATTCGCCTGGCGTGCAGCTGCTCCACGAAGCTGATGACGTCGGCTCGGATTTTTCCGGGCGGCGACAGGATGAATTGCTGCTCCAGCTTCTGAACGATTTGGGCCAGCGTTAATTGGCCGGCGCATAGTTCCAGTATTGCGCGGCCAGTGCCTTCAACCTTGATGGCACCTTCCGGAAAAAGGACGACGGGGGCTTCGATCGATCCACCCCAACGGCAGCCTGCGGCCAGACGGGGGATGCTTGCGTCGGTCAGTTCAGCCACGGACAGCCCTTCCCTGCTCATCTTTCTTTTCGTTTTTATCGCTCTTGTGATCACTGCCGATCTGAAAGGCTCCCGGTGGCGGCCAGCCGGGTTCGACGTAGGCAAAGTAGAGCGCGTCCAGTTGCGCCCATAGAATGTCGCACTTGTCGCGGAGAGCCTGAATCGCGGCCTCCTGTTCGGCGCGTGTGGAGGCGTGGTCAAAGACGTACTGGATGGCGAAGGCGGCGTCTTCGGGGGCTTCGGTCAGGCGAGCTTCGAAATAATCGAGTCCGCTGGCCAACCAGGGATAATGCCGGCGCAGCTTTTCCATGCGGAGGGCGATCAGATCGCGGGAAAACAGTTCGGTCAGCGAACTGGCCACGCATTCAGTGAAGGGACGGGTACGGACCAGATTCAGATATTCATTGCCGATGAATCGGGTGGCGGGCAGGATTCCATCGGCGCGCTCGACTTTTTCGCGATCGAGACCGGTAGCTTCCGCGAGCTTGATCCAGCGCAGGATGCCGCCGTTGCGCTGCTGGTCGCCGTCGTGGTCAACAATGCGTTTGCGCCAGGCGCGACGAAACATGGCGTCGGTCGAGCGAGAGAGGATGATGGCATCCTTGATGGGAATAATCGACTGGTAGTAATAGCGATTGAGAGCCCAGGCCTGCAATTGTCCACGACTCAATTTACCTTCGTGCATCAGGAGGTGAAACGGATGACGGTGGTGATAGCGTTCTTCGCCAACGTGGCGCAGGGCGGCACGCAGCTCGTCGAAGGTAAGCCTGGGGGATTTTTCGACATCATTGCCAGTTAAAGTTCCAGATGCCAATTGTCCTCCGCCACTTCCCAGCCGGCTGCGCGCACGGCGCGATGCTCCGAGCTGCATTGGTTCAGGATCGGATTCGTATTGTTGATATGCAGATAGATCCGCCGGCCGACCTTTATATTCTTGAGCAGGTGGAGGCTTTCTTCAACTGGAATGTGGCCCATGTGGTGGGCGGTTTCGCCCTTGCCCTGAAGCCGGATTAGCTCGTCGTCGCTCCAGAAAGTGCCGTCGAGCAGCAGCACATCTGCACCTTCGACCTTTGCCAGCAGATCGTCGCCGATTTTCTCAATGGCGGGGATATAGACGACGCGCCGGGTAGCGCGCTTTTTCGACGCGGATTTTGACTTCGCTTCGAAGAACAGGGCGGCCGTCGCTTCGCGTGGCAATTCGTTGTTTCGCACATAGATTGGATACCTTGCGGAGAGAAAAGCGGCTTCGCAATAAAGGCCGGAGTCGCCACCGGCGGCGTCGAGCAGGGGGAATGGCACCGCCGCGGGCATAGGACTCCAGATGACCTGCGGGTCGGCGCGATTCAACATGCTGAACATGCTGTTTTCTTCACGCAGAACGCGGAGGATCGAGGAGGCGGCATAGACACGCAAGGGCTGGAGCTCGCGAAGGAGCAACAATCCGAGCACATGGTCGAGATCGACGCTCGCAAGTACAACGCCTGCGATGGGCGAGTCCCGCAAAGCGCGCGGATGAAGATCGGGAGTCGCTTCGATTTGGAAAGCCAGGTCGGGAGAGGCTCCGGCGAGGAACCAGCGGGAGCCGTCAGAGCTGACCGCGAGTTGCGCCTGGGTACGAGGCTTAGCGCGGAAGGTTTTTCGGGGAGCGTTCTTGCGGGCAGATTTGCGCGCACCCAGGCGGAGATTGTGGCGCACGGCCACACAGTTTCCACAACCGCAATTCCATTGCGGAAACCTACCCCCGGCAGCAGAACCGAGGATGCGAAGGTGCATCAGGGATTAGAGTTTAGCGCTAACGTAGGAGTTGATTTCGCAGCACAACACTACTTCCACAAATACGGGACTGGTCCACGTCATTGACTTCCACCTGGGTTAAATTTCTCCTTGTCGCGCCCACAAGCGCGCCTGGGTCAGGAGTTGAAAGATCATACCATGACATGGCGATAACGCCGGGAAAAATCCGGCGGTTTGATGGCCCGGACGGGCCATCTGGCGGGAATTGTGTCGCATGTAGGCAAACCTTTGCAGTCGCGAATACTGGGCTGAAATGAAGAGGGCCTCGGGTGACTCAATCGGAGGCTTTGGCGGCCTTGGCTTCGCCGTCGGACTTGGCGAGGAAATTGTAGAGGGTCGCCCGGCTGATATTAAGGATGTCGGCGGCGCGGGCCTTGTTGTTCCCGACCTGCTCGAGGACGTACTGGACGTGACGGCGCTGAACTTCTTCGAGCGTGAGCAGACCTTCGTCCTGGGGCGAGGCGATGCTGGCGCTTAGGTACTCGGGAAAATCGCTTACGTCAATGAGCCCGCCCGAGGCCATCATGCAGGTGTTGCCGAGGACATTTTCGAGTTCGCGCACGTTGCCCGGCCATGAGTAGCGGGCCAGTAGAGCTTGGCCGCGGCGGGTGATTCCACTGATGGGTTTGTTGTAGGCGGAAGCAAATTTTCTTGTGAAGTGGCGGAGCAAGAGAGGAAAGTCCTCTTTGCGGTCGCGAAGACGCGGCAAGTGGATCTCGACCATGGAGAGACGATAATAAAGGTCTTCGCGAAATTTTCCTTCCTTTACCATGGCGCGAAGATCGCGGTGAGTGGCGGCGATTACGCGCACATCGATTTTGCGCGCCACGGGGGAGCCTACGCGCTGAACTTCCTGGTTTTGCAGGACGCGGAGCAGTTTGGCCTGGGCGGGGAAAGGCAGGTCGCCGATTTCGTCGAGAAAGACGGCGCCGCCGTTGGCATACTCGAACAAGCCAATCTTGTCCTGAGCAGCGCCCGTAAAGGCGCCCTTCACATAGCCGAAGAGTTCGCTCTCGAGGAGGGATTCGACCAATGCGGAACAATTACAGACGGCCAATTCCTTGGGGGCCACCGGGCTCAGACGATGTAGTGCGCGCGCGACCAACTCTTTTCCGGTGCCAGTGGGCCCGAGGACGAGGACATTGCGGAAGTGAGGGGCCACCCGGCGGATTCCGGCGAAGACCTCGAGCATGAGCGGACTCCGGCCGATAATGCCCTGAAACTCGCAGGCCTTCAGCAGTTCCAGTTCGAGTTCCAAAGTGTGCCGGCGTTGCTTGGCCTCCGCCAAGAGAGTCGCGATCCGTTCCTGGAGATTGACAACGTCCAGAGGTTTGGTGAGGTAGTCGTAGGCACCCTTCTGGATGGCCTCGACGGCGGAGTCGGTGGAGTAGTGGCCGGTTATGAGAATTACGTTGACTCCGGGATCGGCCGCGACCATGCGCTCCAGGACTTCCATGCCGTTCATCCTGGGCATCATCAGATCCAGGAGAACGATATTGGGGTGTTCGCGGGCAAACATTTCCAGACCCACTTCCGGCCCATTGGCGGAGAGGATCTCGATACCATCCTGAGTCAGAGCCGCGCGCACCAATTCGAGTTGCTGCGGGTCGTCATCGACAACCAGGACCCTTTGGGACGGTCTGACGTTATTTGTCATAAATGCAGCTACTCGCCACGAGCTCCGAGCGTCCCGCTTCTGGCGAAACCCCTAATGACCCGATGTTGCGATCTTAGTTACAAATGGACATGGTCAAAAGGTTACTGAGGTCACCTAGGTAGCCGACTGTCGAGTATCAAGTCCGGGATCTACCCACAGGTCAGGCGACGGACTGTTCCGGGCGCAGCGTCGCGCTCCAGGCGGCAGGGCTGTTCAGATTTCAGACACATTTCCAGCTATTGTTCAGCCGACAGAGCGAGCCGTGTCTCGGCCATTGAGGCTAACCCTTGCTTTTTTATAGAGATCGGGAGATTGGCGGTAACGGTGTGGGAATTGCCATAGTAAAAGTGCGAGGCGACGTCAGAAAGCTACAACGTCAGCTTCGAAACTTAGGGGGCGGGGACAGAATATGTCAGTTCAGAAGAACAACACACTCAGCAACGATCAGAAGCAGACGACAACCGGTGCAGTTTCTGCCCCAGTAAAGGGAGACGTACTTATGAAAGGCATTTTGGTCGCGATTCTGGCAGTTGGTTTGTGCGGCTGCCAAGGACTTAAGCAGGGCGGCGCGACGCAGCAGCAGGGACCGGCGGCGGGGACAATGGCCACAGGAAACTGGGAGTTCGTACTGCAGAAGACGGACTCGGAGAACATTTACGTGGAATCGAACATCGCCAGCACGAACACGGCCGGCACCTACAATCAGAGCGGCGCTTCGACGGTGTTCAGCCTGGACTCGGATGTCTATTACGAGGATCCGGACGCGGGCGGGGGTTACACCCTCGGATCGGCCGTCACCGGGTTTACGTTGACGATCAACTCGCAGTTGGGAGTGAGCGGGACGCTGAACCAGACGGGCGGGCAGTCGATCCGGTTTACCGGGATGGTGGACAGCACGGGCACAACCATGACCGGCACGTTTGATGACGGGAGCGGCAGCAGCGCACCGTTCACCGCGTCGTCGACTACCTCGACGCTGGGGGGAAATTTCATCGATTCCACTGGGACCATTCGCGAATCGATATCCGGCAGCCTTATGACTGAGACAAGTCCGAACGGTGGCGGCAACTATCAGTTGAAGCCCACGGTTGGAAACTTTGCGTTTCTTACGAGCGACGTGCCGGTTGGCGGCGATGGCAGTGTCGTGTTCTGGAACAACTCTGGAGTGTGCTCCGGCAAGCAATGCGCGGTATGGATCGACACTTACTACGGCACGATGTGGATCTTGATGAACGACCCGAGTTCGGGCGCCACCCAGGTGATCTCTACTCTTCGTCCCCCGGCGTAATGGAGACGACACTGGGCGGGGTGGTTTATGGGAGGCTGTGGTCAGGAAAGGAGGCTGGTCATGGAACGAAGAATCTGCAAGCGTTACCCAGTAAGCGTTGGAATCGAAGTAACGGAGACCGAGCACCACGCGTTCTTCCGGGGCAGCACCACGGATGTGAGCCTGAGTGGATGTTACGTAGCGACGATCTTCCCGCTACCGATCGGGACCGCGGTGGATGTGAAGATGCGGATCAACGACGGGAACATCGTGGGACACGGTCTGGTTCAGACCTGCCACCCGGGAGTGGGGATGGGGATACACTTCACAGCCATGACGCGGGAAGCGATCGGACGGCTGGACAGCTACCTGCACGCGGCGGTCTTGGCTGCGCCCGAAGACGCGCGGCTAACGTACATTCGGTAACGCGGAGCGTGGGATTCGGCGAAGGCCGGGTCCCGGATGGAACAAGAGCAAGAGTGGACTAAAGAGGGGAAGCGAGGGATAGGCTTATGTCGATGGGTAATGCACTGCTGGTTTCCGACGATTCGCTGAATATTCATCAACTGAGCCGCGTTCTGGGCGAGATGTCGATTCGGCCCGACATCTGCCGCGAAGTCCCACAGGCTTTGCGCCTGCTGCATACCCAAAAGTTCGACGCGGTGATCGTCGATTCGCACCTGGGAAGGCAATCAGCGGCGGTGCTGGAGGAAGTTCGCACCACTCCCTCGAACCGGACTGCGGTCACCTTCGCGATCGAGAGCGCCGACATGGATACGAGCATTCGGAAGCTATCCAGTTTCGTATTTGACGGGCCGGTATCGTCCGACTCGGCACGCCGGACTCTCAGAGCCGCTTACGGACTGGTCCTGCGCGAGCGGCGGCGATACTTCCGCTGCCCAGTCTGCATTCCTGTTCTCATTCTGAAGCGGCCGACCTGCGAGGTACGGTGCCATAGCATCAATATCAGCGAAGGTGGACTCGCTCTCAATACGTCAGTTGCTTTGAAGCCTGGCGAGTTGGTTCAACTTCGCTTCACCCTCCCCGGCCGGCAGGATCCGTGGACGATGGAAGGAACCGTCTGCTGGGGGAAGGTGGAGAGGATCGGTGTTCGATTTGCGTCGCTTTCGACGTCGCGGAAGACGGAGCTACAGGAATGGCTGGCGCGAAAACTGGAAGAACAGATTCCGGGCGAGGTGGCCGAGAGTTTCAATAACAGTTCGGGCAGCAACAAGGCGAGCCGGCCGGTA
>Ga0335078_10002963_pt1 | contig 25468 bp, 26 predicted proteins | sample Lox_Sample_32_FD_206711 | JGI IMG/M metagenome (GOLD analysis project Ga0335078, IMG submission 206711) | Soil microbial communities from Loxahatchee National Wildlife Refuge, Florida, United States - Lox_Sample_3.2 | ecosystem: Environmental > Terrestrial > Soil > Wetlands | place: USA... | reverse complement strand
CATTTCGCCACGTCCGCGAAGCTGATCCAGGAAGCTCGCGAAGGGAGCCTTCATAGGCCCGCGCGTACCCGCTCCCGATCCCTGGGCGACGCCTGTAGCACCCCCGACAGCCGCGCAACGCAAGCGCAACGCTGAAGAGACCCTTAGTTGCGCTTGCTATTCGGGGGCGGAAGCGGCCTCACATTACCCCAGGGATCGTTAGCCACCTCCTTCTGAGGAATCTTCTTACTGGCCGCCTTATACGCGTCATCGATCGCCTTTTGCTTGGCCAATTCCTCAGGCGTGAGCTGCTTCGGCCCATTGTGGAGGGACATGCCCGGCATCGGCATCTGTGCAGCAGCAGGCCCGGTTACTAAGGCGATAACCGCCCCTGCCAGGATCAGCTTCCGCAGCATGCTCACTCCTTGAAAATATGCCCCCAAAGATCGTCCCAGTCAGAGCCGGAAATATCGGTGATGCGCCCATCCTTCTCGAAGAATTTGTTGGGCACCTGAAACATGGCGAGCATTAGCCCGCCTTCCGGCGTCCAGGCAACATGGCGGCTGCCAGCCTCGCGCCAGACAAATTCTCCCGCGTTGACCGTCAAATCCTGGGCCGGCCCCTCCTTATCGCAGAGTTTGCCTTCGAGCACGTAGGTCTGTTCGATCTTGACGTGTTCGTGGTCAGGCAGGATGGCACCCGGCGCAAACCGCATCAGTGCGGTGACAAGGCCGCTCTCCTTGTCGAGCAAGAGACCTTTTACCTCGCAACCCGGGAACCGCGTCTTCTTCCACTCCATGTCGGCGGGACGCACGACATGGGAATGGGTATCGAGCGTGTCGTGCCTCGACTTCGTGGCGACGGCATCCATGGACGACCTCCTTCGTATCCACGTTTGTACCGCATGATAGCCGATCCCGGCCTGATCGGGTCAAAGAAAAACGCGCCGGGAGACAGAATAAATCCGCACTAAAGCCCGGCCTCGCGGATCGGCGGCTGGAACGCGAGCCCGGTGTCCCAGGGGAAGTAAATCCAGGTGTCCTGCGATACTTCGGTAATGAAAGTATCGACCATCGGCCTGCCCATGGGCTTGGCATAGACCGTGGCAAGATGGGCGCGCGGCAACAACCCACGCACCACTTTGGCGGTCTGGCCGGTATCAACGAGATCGTCGACGATGAGCACGCCGGCGCCCTCCCCGCCGCCGCGCGCCACCACCGCCGGCGCAATGTCCTTGAGTACGGTCAACTCGCCTTGGCTGGTGTGGGTATAGCTGACTACGCACACGGTCTCGATGACCCGAATGCCCAGTTCGCGCGCCACGATCGCCGCCGGCACCAAGCCGCCGCGCGTAATGCAGACCACCGCCTCAAACGGTCCGACGCCATTGAGTCGCCAAGCCAGGGCCCGCGAGTCGCGATGGAATTGATCCCAGGAGACCGGAAAGATTTTTTCCGGATTTGCCGGCGCAGTGTCTTTGCGCTGCTCGGTCGTAACTGCGCTGGCGTCGGTCTGCCGCTTCGGTTGTGGCGTTACCATGGCAAGCCCTGCACTTTCATCCGTTAGGCCTTGCCGGCCGCAAGCCCCGCCTTGACCCGTTGCAGCATCGCCTCGACTGCCGCCTTTGCAGCTGACAGTTTTTGCGCGTCGCGCGAGCGGACGACGACATGGGTGTTGCCGCCGATCTTTTCATCCACAAAAGGATAGGAGCCGATGATGACGTCCGGATGCTGCTTCGCGATTTCGCCAAGCTCAGTGCCGATGTCCCCTTCGCGACAATCGGCACGCACGGATTCCGACAGCATGCGCTTGCCGGTCTTAAGTTTCGGCGTCACGAATTCAAGCATCGTCTGCATGATGTGCGGTACCCCAGCCATGACAATCACGTTGCCGATCCAAAAGCCGGGCGCGGCCGATACCTTGTTGAGCACGAGTTCAGCACCGGCGGGGATCCGCGTCATCCGCATGCGTGCTTCGTTCATGAAGCCGCCGGTCTGTTTGACTCGCTCGGTCATGATTTCGACCGCGCGCGCATCGTAATCGATCGGAACGCCGAATGCCTTGGCGACGCAATCCGCAGTGATGTCGTCGTGGGTCGGACCGATTCCGCCAGTTGTGAACACGTAGGTGTAACGCACGCGCAGCGCGTTGAGCGCGGTGACGATCTCCGGCTCCTCGTCGGGCACCACACGCACTTCCTTAAGATCGATCCCGATGCCGGTAAGATATTCCGCGATAAAGCCGATATTCTTGTCCTTGGTGCGCCCGGAAAGGATCTCGTCGCCGATGACGAGGAGAGCGGCGCTGACAATACCGCCGGCGCTCTCTTCTACTTTTTCGGCCATGGAAAAATCTCCGTGCTTAACCGCTTCCTGTAGCGCGGCAGCGATGGCGGCTCAAGCACACGTCCTGTATTGTCGCGCAGCTTTAGGGGGGAAGCTTTCAGACCCCATGACGGTGACACGGTGATGGAGCCGCTTGCAAAGCGCCGGATCGCCATCGCGGTCTCGGTGCTGATCGTCGCCGGTGCCGCCGCGGCGCTCGCCTACTGGTTGACCCGCCCCTCGACGGAGCCCCGACAACTCGTCCTCTACGGCAACATCGATCTGCGGCAAGTCGATCTGGCATTCAACGGCAGCGAGCGCGTCGCCGCCGTGCTCGTACAGGAGGGCGACGTCGTTCATAAGGGCCAGGTGCTGGCGAAAATGGATACCAGCCGCCTCGAACCGCAATTCGCAAACGCCAAGGCGCAAGTTGCCGCACAAAAAGCCGCAGTGCAGCGATTGCACAACGGCAGCCGGCCCGAGGAAATCGCCCAAGCGCGCGCAAACCTCGCTTCCGCCAAGGCGGACGCCGAAAATGCGCACCTGCTTTATGGGCGCGAAAAATCGCTGTTCGATAAGGGGAGCGCGACCCAACAGGAGCTCGATAATGCTAAGGCCGCGATGGATGTCGCCGACGCCAAAGTCGAAGTAAATCAGAAGGCTCTCGATCTTGAAATCGCCGGGCCGCGCGTCGAGGACATCGCTCAGGCGGAAGCGCAACTACGCGCCAACCAGGCGCAACTGGCGCTGGCGCGACAACAATTGGCGGATGCAAGCCTGATTGCGCCCCTGGACGGGGTCATCCGATCTCGCCTGATGGAACCGGGCGACATGGCTTCGCCGCAACGCCCGGTTTTTTCGCTTGCAATCACCGATCCCAAATGGGTGCGCGCCTACGCGTCGGAGCCCGATCTCGGCCGGATTAGGCCAGGCATGACGGCCTCCATCATGGTAGACGCCTTCCCGAAACGCCGCTTTGCCGGCTGGGTTGGATTTATATCCCCTGTCGCCGAGTTCACGCCCAAGACGGTACAGACTGAAGAGCTGCGGACGAGCCTTGTGTATGAGGTTCGCGTCTTCGTCAAAGATCCGAGTGACGAATTGCGGCTCGGCATGCCGGCGACGGTGTATTTGCCTATTGACCAGGCGTCCCTGCCACCGCCGAGCGAAGCCGCAGGCAGACGACCGTGAGCACGACCCCAGCAAGCGATTACACCGTGCTCGGCCGTAACCTGAGCAGGAAATTCCGCCGCGAGACCGGCGAAACGATCGCGGCGCTTGATGACGTGTCGATTGAAGTGCGGCAGGGCGGACTGGCGGCTCTGGTCGGACCAGACGGCGCCGGCAAGACGACGTTGATCAGGCTCATCGCCGGACTAATGCCACCAGACGCCGGAACGCTCATGGTCGATGGCATCGATGTGGCGCGCGATCCGCAGCGGGTTCAGGATCGCATTGCCTACATGCCGCAACGCTTCGGGCTGTATGAGGACCTGACCGTCAGAGAAAACCTCGACCTTTACGCCAGCCTGCACGGTATCGCCGACGACCAACGCGGCAGACGATATCCCGCGCTGTTCCAAATGACCGGCTTGGCGCCATTCACAAGTCGGCTGGCGGGCCACTTGTCGGGCGGCATGAAGCAGAAGCTTGGGCTTGCCTGCACCCTGATCGGCTCGCCGGAGCTGCTGCTGCTGGACGAGCCGACCGTCGGCGTCGACCCGCTGTCGCGTCGCGAACTTTGGGACATCATCGCGCGTCTTGTCCGCGAACAAAGTCTCACCGTGCTGTTAAGCACTTCCTATCTTGACGAAGCCGAGCGCTGCGATCGCGTCTTCGTGCTGCGCGAAGGCAAGCTGTTGGCGAGCGGTCCGCCGAGCGAAGTCACCGATCTTGCCTCCGGACGCAGCTTCGAAGCCGAACCTGGGGCGGGCGAACAGGCGCGTAACCTGCAGGCCCGGCTACTCGATGATCCGGCGATCGTCGACGCGGTTCCGGAAGCGGGACGCGTCCGCCTGGTAAGCGCTGCGGAGGATCGCCAACCGCGCGAGATTGCACCAGCCTTGAGCGGTTTGCACGTCGTCCCGGTGCCGGCACGTTTTGAGGATGGGTTTATGTACCTGTTCCGCCAACATGCCGGCACTGGCACACACGCAGTCGCCATACCGCCGCTCGACCATCGATCCGCGTTCGATGCGACCGAGCAGGTGATCGAAGTCCACGAGCTCGTCCGCAAATTCGGTAATTTCACTGCGGTCGATCGCATCAGTTTCGAGGTTCGTCGCGGTGAAATCTTCGGCCTGCTGGGTCCCAACGGCGCCGGCAAAACAACAACGTTTCGCATGCTGTGCGGGTTGCTCTCCGCAACGGCAGGAACCCTCCGCGTCGCCGGATTCGATTTGCGCCGTGCCCGCGCCTCGGCGCGCCAACATATCGGCTACGTAGCGCAAAAATTTTCGCTTTACGGCCAACTGACGGTCGCGGAGAATCTTGATTTCTTCGCCAGTGCCTATGGATTGCACGGTCGGCGCAAGCGTGAGCGAATTGAGTGGGCGCTTGCGCAATTCGAGCTTGAACCGCTGATGTGGCTTTCCAGCGGTGAATTGCCGGGCGGCTATAAGCAACGGTTGGCGATGGCGACGGCACTCCTTCATTCGCCGGACATCCTGTTTCTCGACGAACCGACCAGCGGCGCAGATCCGTTGGCGCGGCGCGAGTTCTGGCAGCGGATCACCCAGCTTGCGCAACAGCAGGTGACCGTCGTCGTCACCACTCATTTCATGGAAGAAGCCGAGTATTGCGATCGGATCGCGATCCTCGATGCAGGGCGCATGTTGGCGGAAGGAACGCCGGCCGAGATTCGCCGCCGCGCGGCCCGCGCCGACGAGCGCCGGCCGACAATGGAGGATGCGTTCATCGCCATCGTCGAGCAGGCCCGCGAGCATAATCCGGCCGTGCCGACGCAACGGGTTGGTGTTCAGTGAGCGCCGTAAGCGACCTTCCAGAATCGGCGTCTGCGGCAAGCGGACGGGCGAAGTTGCGCCGCCTCGCCGCCCTGGTGCGTAAGGAAACCTATCAATTGTTTCGCGATCCCAGCAGCATCGCAATCGGCGTCATCATGCCGGTTCTGCTCATTCTGTTGTTCGGCTTCGCACTGTCGCTCGATGTCGAAAACGTTCCCGTAGCGGTGGTTTTGGAGCAACCGTCGCCAACAGCGAGCGAACTTGCCGCCGGATTTGCGCTGTCCCCGTACTTCGATGCGCAGGAATTGACCTCTATGCCTCAGGCTCAGCAGCTCCTGTTGCAACAGAAGGTTGACGGAATTATCCGCATCCGCCCCGATTTTGCGCGACAGCTCAACAGCGGAACCGGGCAAGTCCAGGTCCTTGTCTACGGAACCGACGCCAATCGCGCCCGCATCATTGAAGCCTATGCTCAAGGAGCGATCGCGCAGTTTTCGGTACGGCGTGCGGCGGAAGGATATACGGCAGCGTCAGGCGGTGCGGCTACGGTGCAGAGCCGGCTGTGGTTCAACGAAGCCGACGACAGCCATTATTTTCTCGTGCCAGGCCTCATTGTTCTGATCATGACGCTCATTGGCGCCTTTCTGACCACGCTGGTGATGGCACGCGAATGGGAGCGGGGAACCTTAGAGGCGCTGTTCGTCACCCCGGTGCGCGCAGGCGAAATCGTATTGTCCAAAATGATCCCCTATTTCGCGCTCGGCATGGTCGGGCTTGCGCTCTGCATGTTTGCCGCGAAATTTCTGTTCGGCGTTCCGTTTCGCGGCTCGGTGCTGCTTTTGACCGGCGTGTCCACGCTCTATCTGCTCGTGGCGCTGGGCATCGGCCTGCTGATTTCGTCGATCACCCGCAATCAATTCGTCGCCAGCATGGCAACCTTGATCATCACTTTTCTACCGGCACTTTTTCTTTCCGGATTTCTGTTCGACTTGCGCAGTATGCCGACCATCATTCGCATCCTCAGTTACGCGCTGCCGGCGCGTTACTACGTGAATTTGCTGCAAACCCTGTTCCTCGTCGGCAACGTCTGGGGCATCGTGCTGCCCGACGCCGCAGCGCTCGCCGGCATGGCGTTTGCGCTTCTCGCGCTCGCGCGTGCGGTCACCACCAAGCGGCTCGCGTGAGGCGGACCATGCTCGAATCGGTCTTGCGCATCGTCGCTCTCATCCGCAAGGAGCTGCTGGCCGTCCTGAAGGATCCGCGCAGCCGGGTCAGCCTGTTTCTGCCACCGGTTTTGCAGTGCCTGATCTTCGGCTACGCGGCCACCTATGACTTGAGCAACGTGCCCTACGCCGTGCTCGATCAAGACCGCAGCGCCGCCTCCCATGAACTATTGGCCGCGCTCGACGGCTCCGGCGTATTCCATCGCGTTGGCGAGCTTTACACCCAGGCCGACATCAAGACGGCGATCGACGAAGAAACCGTGCTCTTGGTCATTCAGATCGGCCAGGATTTTCAGCGCCGGTTGCAGGCGGGCCGGCCAGCGGACGTCGAGGTGATCGCTGACGGCCGCAATTCCAACACCGCGGGCACGGCGCTCGGCTACGTCAGCGCAGTGATTGACCAGTTCAACGCCAACTGGGCGGCCGATCACGGCGAGGCGGCGCCGCCGCTGCGGGCAACCATGCGCGCTTGGTACAACGGTAACCTGGAGACGCGCTGGTTCATGATTCCGGCACTGATCGGGACGCTGACCTTTTTGCAGACGCTTCTGCTGACCGCCATGTCGGTGGCCCGCGAGCGCGAGCAAGGCACGTTCGATCAGCTTCTGGTCACGCCATTTCGTCCGTTCGAGATCATGGTGGGTAAAGCGGTACCATCGGTTCTGATCGGTCTCGTTCAGGCGACGCTCATTCTGCTGGTGGCGCAATTGTGGTTCCGCATCCCGTTCATCGGCTCGTATTTCACGCTGTATGCCGGGCTTCTGCTTTTTCTGCTCGCCGCCGTCGGCATGGGTCTCATGCTGTCGGCCGTCGTCGCCACCATGCAACAGGCGATGCTTTACGCCTTTGTGGTCATGATGCCGTTTGCGCTGTTGTCCGGCCTGACCACCCCCTTAAGCAACATGCCACAGGTTTTTCAGGATGTGACGGTAGTCAATCCTCTGCGATACGCGATCGACATCGCCCATCGCGTTTATCTGGAGGGCGCCGGTCTGGACCAGCTGATACCGGACCTGTGGCCGATGGCGATCATCGCGACAATAACACTTTCGGCAGCCGCCTGGCTGTTCCGGCACGGAATCGAATGAGAGACATCCGCCGCTCCGATAATCACATCGCCCAAAACATGAGCACAAAGCGGTCGGCGGCGTGCTATTGGCCGATTGCCGCAGTGCTTGGGTGTGGCGCAAAGATTGCTACGGAAGATCCCGCGCGGACGGCTTGGCCGGCTCCAAGTACCGGGGCTTGATATGTTCGACGAGATGCGGGGAAGCGGCGGCAGCGCGGGAGCCGTGCGACCGGCCTATACTGCGCTCGCCGATTGGCTCGCCGCGGTCAAGCCCGACGTTCTCGATTTCCGACGGCGCGAGGCTGAGCTGCTGTTTCGGCGGATGGGCATCACTTTTGCGGTCTACGGAGATCCCGAGGCTCAGGAGCGGCTGATCCCTTTCGATGTTATTCCACGCATCCTGTCGGCTGCGGAATGGGAAATCCTCAAACGCGGCCTCGAGCAGCGCGTTAAGGCCGTCAACGCCTACATCAAGGACGTCTACCATCGCCGCGAAATCCTCAAGGCGGGAATCGTACCCGAGGATCTGGTGTTCCAAAATCCGGTGTTTCGCCCGGAGATGAACGGCCAGAGGGTGCCATATGACATCTATGTGCATGTTGCCGGCATAGACGTCGTGCGCACCGATGCAGACACGTTCTATGTGCTCGAAGACAATGCGCGCACGCCTTCCGGCGTTTCCTACATGCTGGAAAACCGCGAGATCATGCTGCGGCTTTTTCCCGAGCTGTTCTCGCGCTACCGAATCGCTCCGGTCGAGAATTATCCCGACGAACTATTGCAGACGCTCAAATCGGTGGCGCCGCCAACCGCGTCCGCCGATCCGACCGTCGTCCTCCTCACGCCCGGCATCTACAACTCGGCTTACTACGAACACTCGTTCCTGGCTGACAAGCTCGGCGTCGAACTCGTCGAAGGCCGCGACCTCGTGGTCAAGGACGACGTTGTCTACATGCGCACCACGCAAGGCGTGCAGCGGATCGACGTGATTTATCGGCGCATCGACGATGATTTTCTCGACCCGCTCGTGTTCCGGCCCGACAGCGGCCTCGGCGTGCCGGGACTGATGGCGGCCTATCAGGCAGGCAGTGTCACGCTCGCCAACGCAGTTGGCACTGGAATCGCCGATGACAAAGCGGTGTACAGCTACATGCCGCAGATCGTTAAATTCTACCTCGGCGAAGAGCCGCTCCTGAAAAACGTGCCGACCTGGCGCTGCCGCGAGAGCGAGCATCTGTCCTACGTGCTCGACCACATTGACGAGCTGGTGATCAAGGAAGTGCACAGCTCCGGCGGCTACGGCATGCTGATTGGCCCGAAGTCTGACAAGGCGACGATCGCGGCATTCCGCGCCAAGCTCAAATCCAATCCGAAAAACTTCGTCGCTCAGCCGACGCTTTCGCTATCGACCTGCCCGACCTGCGTCGAGGAAGGAATTGCGCCACGCCATATCGATCTGCGGCCATTCGTGCTCACCGGCCGTGACCGCATCCGCATCGTACCTGGCGGATTGACCCGCGTGGCGCTGAAAAAAGGCTCACTCGTCGTCAATTCCAGCCAAGGCGGCGGCACCAAGGATACCTGGGTACTGGATCGCTGAATGCTGTCGCGCACCGCCGATAATCTTTATTGGCTCGCCCGCTACGTCGAGCGCGCCGAATATCTGGCGCGAATACTCGATACGACATTGCGGCTTACCGCATTGCCGCTGGCGTATGTCGGAGAGAGTAACGAGTGGGCATCCGCAGTCGCCACCGCGGGCTGCGCCAATGCTTTCTTTGCCGCCCACGGCGAAGCGAATGAGGAGACGGTTACCGAGTTTCTGGCGTTCTCCACCAGCAACCCGTCTTCGATTCGCAACTGTTTCGAAAGCGCCCGCCTCAATGCACGCGCGGTACGCACGGCACTGACCATCGAAATGTGGGACACCATCAACGGCGCATGGCTGGAGTTGAAAAAGTGGGGCAATGGTCCACCGTCAAGGGAAGAGTTCGCGCGCTTCCTGCGCTGGGTCCTCGAATCCTCGCTCCGATACGATGGTTCGGCCTATCGGACCATGCTGCGCAACGACGCCTATTGGTTCTCGCGGCTTGGCGTCTACATCGAACGCGCCGACAACACTGCGCGCATCCTCGACGTGAAATATCACCTGCTGTTACCGGCGCAAGAACAGGTCGGCGGGCCGCTCGATTATTTCCAGTGGTCGTCGATTTTGCGTTCTGTGTCGGCACTCACTGCCTATCACTGGGTCTATCGCGAGAACGTCAAGCCTTGGCTCGTGGCCGATCTTCTGATCCTGAAGGACGAAATGCCGCGCTCGCTCGCCAGCTGCTACGAAAATCTGGTGCAAAATCTCGATTGCATCGCCGACGCCTACGGCCGCCAAGGCCCGGCACAGCGTCAAGCCCGCTCCGTGCGGACACGGATCGAGAACATCCGCATCGAGGAGATTTTCAAAAATGGATTACATGAATTCATCGGCGAATTCATCGAGGACAATAACCGGCTAGGCACCGCGGTAGCGCAGCAATATCTGATGTAGCGGTATCGGAATTTAGGAATCAGTGGTCAAGAGATACAGGCGGCAGGGCTGCGCCGCGTTGAGTTTGCTATTCTGCGCGCTCATACTGGGTACTAATCCCTGCTTCCTGGTGCCTGATTCCCGAATGCGCCTGCATATCGCCCATTCCACAATCTATCAGTATGACCCACCGGCGGCGGGCGCGATTCAGTTGTTGCGACTGACGCCGCGCAATCACGATGGCCAGTACGTTGTGCGCTGGCGCATCGATGTATTTCCGGATGCCAGGCTGTCGGGACGCGAAGATGCGTTCGGCAACATCACCCATGTATTCAGCGCCGCCGGGCCGTTTCGGGAATTGAGGGTCGCCGTCGAGGGCGAAATCGAAACGCACGGCACTGACGGCGTGGTGCGCGGCACAGTGGAGCGATTCCCGCCAAGTCTGTTTCTGCGCCAGACGCCGCTGACGGAGCCCGACGCGGCGCTGGCAAATCTGGCGGAGGACATCCGGATCGCCAGCGACGGCGCGGCGCTGGCCGGCCTGCACCTGCTGCTGCAAAGACTGCAGGGCCAAATGGCCTATGACCTCACTTTGACGGACACGGTGATGAACGCGGCTGAATCGTTTGCAATCAAACGCGGCGTCTGTCGCGACCTGACGCACATCTTCATCGCCACGGCGCGCTCCCTTGGCATCCCGGCCCGTTATATCGCTGGGTACCTGCAGCTTGCGGATGGCACGGTCGAGCAACAGGCCGGGCACGCTTGGGCTGAAGCCTTCCTTCCTGACCTCGGCTGGGTTGGCTTCGATCCTGCCAATGGCCTCTGCCCGACCGATGGTTACGTGCGGGTCGCCGTCGGCCTCGATTCGCTCGGCGCCGCTCCAGTGCGCGGGACGCGCTATGGTGCCGGCGGCGAGAGCATGCGAGTCGCCATCGCGGTCGACCAATGATTTGCGGCGGGCGCGCGGGCGCCGTTATAAGATGCGCAGCGGCTGGAGTTCGTCATAGATGACCTATTGCGGTGGAATTCTCGTGCGTGAGGGCCTCGTTATGTTTGCCGACACGCGCACCAATGCCGGCGTCGACAACGTCTCGACTTTCCGCAAACTGCACGTCTTCAGCGACCCGAAGAAGCGCATCATGGCGATCGCGTCGGCCGGAAACTTGTCGATCAGCCAATCGGTGCTCAGCATCCTCACCGAAGGTTACGACAATCCCGATACCGGCGAGCGTGAAACGCTGATGAATTCGCCCACCATGTTCCAGGCCGCCCAGCGCGTCGGCCATGTGATCCGCACCGTTCACGCAACCGAGGGCAAGGCGCTCGAAGCTGCGGACGTGACGTTCGATGTGTCCCTTCTGTTCGGCGGTCAGATCGCGGGCGAGCGCATGCGGCTGTTCATGATCTATTCGGCCGGCAACTTCATCGAGTGCACCACCGACACACCCTATCTGCAGATCGGCGAGCACAAATACGGCAAGCCCGTGCTCGATCGCGCTATAAGTTATGAAATGGACCTTTACGACGCGCTGAAGGTGGGACTCGTTTCCATCGACTCGACCATGCGATCAAACCTGAGCGTGGGCTTGCCGATCGATCTTCTCGTGGTGCGGCGTGACACGTGCGAGGCCGAGTTGATCTATCGCATCGAGCCGGGAGAGCCGTATTTCACCGATCTGCGCGAACGTTGGTCGGCCGCGCTGCGCGCCGCCCATATCGGCATCCCCCGCCCGCCTTACGGCCGGCGCGCCTAAGCTCATGCCGCAATACATGGCTGAGCGACGCCGCAGGCGCGCACAACTGCCCGCGCAGCATTTACGTAAAATTAAGCCTGCAATCGAATTTCCGAAAGTTTCCGCGGGGTAACGATCTACCACTGAAACCGCAAACGATTTGCAATCATTCCTATCTACAATTGAGATGGCCCAAAATATCAAAAGGATAAGGAGCGTGCCGCCTTCTTCGGCGCAGGAGCGCATCGCCGGGGAGATCAAAGGTTCGCGGTGGAATCATGCCCGCGTCAGCCTGGTGCTGCCGATCGGCGTGATCGTCGCCGTCTCGATTATCTGCGTCATCGTCGCGGTGCTGAGTTCCGCTCAGCGCGCAGACGAGGTCTCCTTCAATCGCCAGCAGCAACTGATCCAGCGGGCGATCGTCAATCATGGCGTGCGGGTGTTGCAGCAGCTCGACAGCGTCGCCGGCACGCCGCCGGCGGCGACGGCGATCCGCGCCGACTACGATGCGCAATGGATAGCGCAGCATGTCGGCAATTGGCTGCAAACCTATTTCGGCCACGACGTCGTCGCGATCGTCGACGGTTCCGATGAACTCAAGTTCCTGCGCTTTCGCGCGGCACCGGACGCTCCCTCCGCCCCAGCGCGCGCCGATCTCGCGGCCAGCCTCGATCTGTTGCGCGGCCGACTCGCCGTGCCGCCGGACGGCACGCTTGACGTCTTCGGCGGGCAAAATCAGCCGCGTCCGGGCCGCCGTAGCGCGCTCATTCAACATTTCCTCGGGCGGCCGGCGATCGTCGCCGCCGTTGCGGTCGGCACCACTGCCGATCTGAGTGCCGGCAACGCCGGTGCGCCGGTCGTCTTCTCGGTTGAGTACATCGATGGTCCGATGCTGCGGCGAATTGGCAGCAATCTGCAGCTCTCCGACCTGCACAGCATCGGCACCGCAACTCCGCCAGCCGGTCAGTATGTGACCGCACTGACCGACGCCCGCGGCGAGCCGATCGCGCGTTTTGCCTGGACGCCGAGCCCACCCGGCCGCGAAGTCGTGATGAGCGTGCTTCCGTTCATTGCCGCAGCGCTTGCCGGCTTTGCGCTGCTGGTCGGACTGATGATGCGCCACATGCGCCGCACCGCTCAGGCAATCACCGCAGGCGAGTCGCAACTACGGCATCTGGCGATGCACGATCCGATCTGCGGGCTGCCGAACCGCATCTTTTTCGCCGAACGGCTGGAAACGGTGATCGGCGAAGTGCGCGCTGGCGGGCCGCCCGCGGCGGTATTCTACATCGATCTCGATCATTTCAAGGACGTCAACGACACGCTCGGCCACCACGTCGGCGACGAACTCATTCTCAACGTGACGCAGCGTTTGAGCCGCATCCTGCGCGGCAGCGATCTGGTCGCCCGCCTCGGCGGCGACGAGTTCGCCATCATCACCACATGCGGTTCCGACTCGTATTCGTTGCAGGCGATCGCCGGGCGCATCATTTCCGCAGTCTGCGCTCCCTACTTGATCAACGGCCACAACATCATCATCGGCGCGTCGATCGGCATTGCGGCGATCGATCGCCGCGCGCGGGATGCCGCCGACATTCTGCGCTACGCCGACATGGCGCTCTACCGCGCCAAAAACGAAGGGCGCAACCGCGCTTGTATCTACGACGCGGCGATGGATGCTGACCTATCCAACCGCAAGCTGCTGGAAGGCGACCTGCACCACGCGATCCAGACCGACGGACTGCATGCAGCCTACCAGCCGATCGTTAACGCCAGCGGCGACACTGTCATCGGCGTTGAGGCGTTGGCGCGCTGGAGGCATCCGTCGCTGGGCGACATTTCTCCAGCGCAGTTCATTCCCGTCGCCGAGCATTCGGGACTCATTGTGGAGCTCGGGGAATGGATGCTGCGGCGCGCTTGCCTCGACGGCGCCAAATGGCCGGGCGTGACGATAGCGGTCAACGTTTCGCCGCTGCAGTTTCGCCGCTCCGACTTCGTGGAAATGGTCGAGCGCATCCTCAAAGAGACCGAGTTTGACGCGAGCCGTCTCGAACTTGAACTCACCGAGAGCACGCTGCTCGGCAACATGGAGACGGCGGAGCTGTCGATGCTGCGGCTCAAAGCGACCGGCGTTCGCTTTGCGCTCGATGATTTCGGCACCGGCTATTCGAGCCTGCTTTACCTGCGGCGCTTTCCCTTCGACAAGCTCAAGATCGACTCGAGCTTCGTGCGCGCGATCGAAAAAGCGCCGGACGCGGCCGCCATCGTGCACGCCGTGGTCAGCCTCGGCCGCGGTCTGGGCATGAAGGTGACCGCGGAAGGCGTGGAAACCGCCGAGCAGCATCTTTTCCTGCGCGCCGCCGGCGTGCACTCGATGCAGGGCTATCGCTTCGGCAAGCCGGGCCCTGCGAACGACATCAGCGCCCGTCTCGCCTCCCCCCGCGACTATCACGTCAGCAGCCCCGATCAGGAAATTGCGCTGGCGAGCTAGTGGAGCTTTTGGATTTGACATTCGCTTCACGAGTTCGCGGCTAGCGGTAGCGAATGTCAAATCCGCTCCACTAGCTTCATCGCGTCATTCCGGAGCGCACGAAGCGCAAGCCCGGAATCCATAATCCGTCAAATAATCGTCTCGGCTCTTTCGCAACTTCGCAATCCATGATTATGGATTCCCGACAGCCGCTATCGCGGCTTCCGGAATGACGCTTAGGGAGGACGCAATGGCCGGACAAAGGATCGCATTGGTGACGGGAGCAGGAACCGGAGTGGGTCGCGCCGTGTCGCTGGCGCTTCTGCGCGAAGGTTACGCGGTGGTGCTCTCCGGCAGGCGCCGGGACAAACTCGAGGAGGTGGCGCGCGAGGCGAACGGACCGACGCTGGTGGCGCCCGCCGACGTCGCCGACCCGGCCTCGATCAAGGCCTTGTTCGCCAAGATCACGGAGACTTACGGCCGGCTCGATCTCTTGTTCAACAATGCCGGAATCGGCGCGCCGGCGATGCCGATCGATGAAATTCCGTTCGAGCGCTGGCAGGCGGTGGTCGCCACCAATCTCACTGGCCTATTCCTGTGCACCCAGGAAGCGATCAAGATCATGAAGGCGCAAGATCCGCGCGGCGGTCGCATCATCAACAACGGCTCGATTTCCGCCCACACTCCGCGCCCGGGCTCGGCGCCGTACACCGCCACCAAGCACGCGGTCACCGGACTGACCAAACAAACCGCGCTCGATTGCCGCAACTACAATATCTGCTGCGGGCAGATCGACATCGGCAACGCCGCTACCCCGCTTACCGAGCGGATGGTGCAGGGCGAAGGCGTGCCGCAACCCGACGGCCGCAAGATGATCGAGCCGCGCATGGCGGCCGAAGACGTCGGCAAGGCCGTCGTCTACATGGCAAGCCTGCCGCTCGACACCAACGTGCTGTTCATGACCGTGATGGCGAACCTGATGCCGTTCGTCGGGCGGGGATAGTCTCTCGATCTTCCTCCTTCGCGCCTGAGCCGCTCGCTTCGCTCGCGATCTCTCCCCGCAGCCGGGGAGAGGTGATTAAATGCTCCCCATGTTCGCCGCCTGGCACGAATTCTACGTACTGCTCGGCACCGCGGCGGCGGCGCTGGTGGCCCTGTTGTTCGTCGCGGTTTCCATCGCCACCAGCCTGCTCAGCGCAGAACCGGAGAGCCGCCGCAACACGCGCACCTTCATGAGCCCGGTGGTCTTTCACTACGCCAATATCCTGTTTCTCAGTCTGATCGCGCTGGTGCCGACGCAGACTTGGCAGTCCTTCGGGCTCGTGATCGGTCTCGCCTCGATCGGCAACGTCGTCTATGCGACCGTCATCGCGGTCAGGGTGCACCGCAGTTCCTACTCCGACATCGCCGACCGAATCGGCTACGGCGCGATCCCGGTGCTCTGCTACGCGTGCGGCTTCGTGGTCGCACCGCTGCTGTGGCAGGAAAAATCCATCGGCCTCGACATCTTGGCCGGAGCCGCACTGCTCTTGCTCGTCATCAACATCCGAAACGCCTGGGATCTGATGCTGTCTCTGGCGCGGCGGGTCAATCAACCGCCGTCAAACCCCTGAATCGCCATTACACCACGCTCACCTTGATCTTCGCGCCTCCCCTTACCTTCGACAGCGTTTTCACGTCGCCCAGCGCCTTTGCCCAGACGTTGCACGGGCTGGCGAGCCGAGTTTCTTCGCCGCGCGAAATCGGCGTGCGGCCGAAGCCGATGGCAATGGCATGCCCGTCGGGCCAATAGGCAATCTCGCCCGGCGTCACCACGGCGCGCGCGTCGCTCTCGCGCTTCGCCTGAACAGGGATCTCGAAATACACCTCCTCACCCCAGGTGAGCGCCGAAGCCTGGATCGGCAGCGCGGCAGCGATCGCCTTTGCGGTTGGCGTATCGAGCAGTTCGGCGTCGAGCGTGAGTGAGCCAAAATCAAAACGAATGCGCGGCATCGGCGAACTCCTCCAATCGTGCCCCTGCAGGTGACATGAAAGGTCAGGAATTATGCCCATTACGACCGCTGCGACAAAGAGGCGATGACATCGACGGGCCGCGACACTATTCTTTCGCACTTGAGACGTGATGGAGAAGGCACTTGTCCGGCCAGCATAGCGAAGACGACACGACGCGGGCGACCGCGCGGCTCCCCGGTCTCGACATCGAGATCGTGCACCGCCGCGTACCGGGGGCTGAGCAGATTTCCCTGCACCTGCAGGCGCTGCCCTCCTTTGAAGCGTTCGGCCGCTTCCTCGAGAACGCCAACCCGTTTGCGATGTGGGCCGAAGCGGCGCAGCTCATGTGGCTGCCGTGGCTGGCGTTGAGCCCGATGAATCACTGGCTCGGCGCCACGCGGACGCTGATGCCGCCGCGCAATGTCGACGAGGCACCGCCGACGATTCCGGAATAATGAGCGCAAACGACATGAGGCGAAGGGAGCCCGTGATGCTCAATCGGCGTCAAGCGCTTGGAGCGGCGATCGGCGCGATCACGGCCGGCAGCGTCGCGCGTGCGCGCGCGGCAACGATCGACAAGATGGTTCACATCATCGTCGGCTTTCCGGCGGGCGGCGGCACGGACATTGTCGCCCGCGTTCTCGCGCAGGCGCTTGGCGCTTACGCGGCGAACATCATTGTCGAAGACAAGGCCGGCGCTGGTGCGCGGCTTGCAGTCGAGTACGTCAAGAACTCAACCCCCGACGGCAGCGTGATGCTTTTCACGCCGGATTTCCCGCTGACGCTCTACCCGTCGAGCTTCAAGTCACTGAAATACGATCCGGTCAACGACTTCATTGACGTCGCGGCCGCCGCTCGGGGCTTGCTGACCTTTTCCGCCGGGCCGGCTGTTCCTGACAGTGTGAAAACGCTGGCAGAGTTCGTCACCTGGGCCAAGACGAACCCGGCCACGGCGAATGTCGCCGACACGTCGGCGGGCGGCACGCCGCATTTCACCACCGTGATGCTGGCGCGCGAGGCCGGCGTCACGCTGACACCGGTGCATTACCGCGGCGGCGCGCCGGCGATGGAGGATTTGATCGGCGGGCACGTGCCGGCGAGCGTCAATCCGGTCAGCGAGGTGATCGCGTTTGCCAAAGCGGGCAAGATCCGGCCACTGGCGGTAACCGGCGCAAAGCGGTCGCCCTTTCTGTCCAACGTGCCAACCATGAAAGAGCAGGGATTCGACGTCGTGGTGGAATCCTATTCGGGACTGTTCCTGCCGGCAAAAACGCCCGACCCGATTGTCGCCGCGCTCAGCGAGGCCGTGCGCAAGGCGACCGCCTCGAAACAAATGAGCGGAGAGCTGGCCAAATTCGGCACCGAGCCGGCCTATTTGTCCACCGCAGACTTTACCGCCTGGATCAAGTCGGAGATCGGCCGGTGGGGCCCGGTGGTAAAAGCGTCGGGCTTCGTCGCAACTGATTGATATTCCCGATCACCGCATTGATTGTTTCAATTGCCGTTCAGCTAAACACATCATCGTGAGAACGCTCAGCGCACGAAGGATGGGTCACAAGTCGGAGCTGCGCAGCGATCCGCCAGTTCCGCCAATCGCTGATCATAGATTGCGCGGCGGCAAATATTCGAACGCAATTAGATCGATCCGGTCGAAATTCGCTTTCAGATCTCCAAGCGCAGATCGCGTCGCAACCAAGAGGTATGTCGGCAGTGCGTTGGTGCCATGAATCGGGAAACTCAGCGACCGCGGGACAGTTTTCCTTCAGGCTGAACTTATGAAGGAGGCCCTCATGTCCGACTTTCAAAATGAGGAGTTCCGTCGCGATCGCATGTATGACCCGAATGTGCGTGGCAACACTTCGCCGGGCGGTTTGGCGGCCGCAGCAGTGATCGTCGTCGCCGCCGTCGGCTTGCTGGTTGCATTCGGTCACCCGGCGAACCAGGGATCCAACAACGGATTGGTTCACAACCCGCCGGCCATGAACCACACGATACCGCCTGCGAACCCGCCAGCGCATCAGTAGGAGTCAATATCGAGAAAGCCCCGCGAATTCGCGGGGCTTTCTTGTTTCCGGATACGGCCTGGTCGCGGCTGCCTGAAAGCGACCCCGGACCTCCCGCGCAAGCTTGAAGAGAGAGATCGGTTTCGTCAGTGATGCCAGCCGTGGCCCCAGTGACCCCAACGGCCATAGCCGTAAGCAAAGCGCGGACCGTAAGCAAAGTGCGGACCGTAAGCAAAGCGCGGACCGTAAGCAAAGCGCGGGCCGTAAGCGCGGCGCCAGTGGCCCCGGCGCGCGTAATAGGGTCTGGGCCACACTGCGTAGGCCGAGGCGTAATAGGCAACGGGGGGCGCCACGTAATATGCCACTGGGGGCGGAGGCGGCGGATACGCGTAGGCTCGCGCTGGCGGTGGATAATAGGCGGGTGCAGGCGCCTGCGCTTGCGGCATCGGCATGTCGGCGGCTTTGGCTGATTGCAGCGCGAGCCCCAGCGCCAACGCGCCCGCGGCGAGCGGCAGCATCCTCATCATTCGCATCTGTCTGCTCCTCAAAGACTGCTCAAACTGAGATGAGCAAGGCGGGGATCAGACAGCGGCGCAACGGCGAAATTAGAGCCGCGCCGGGGCGGATTTGGGCCATTCCGGCAACGGATGTTCAGGTTCAGCGGATGCTGCAGAGCACCGCCCGGGCAACACCCCTCGCCCGGCGAAGCGCAAGAAGGGGGAGGATAGCGAGGACCCTGCCCTCAACAGAATGAAGAATATACAGTGCGATCGGGCAATCGGGGTTTAATTCGTGCTGCAAAATCTGCAATCGCTGCTCGGCGTCTTCGCCATCATCGCCTTCGCCTTCCTCATCAGCGAAAACCGCCGCGCGGTGCCATGGCGGCCTGTGTTCGTTGGGCTCGCGCTGACCTTCGCGTTGGCGCTGTTGATGCTGAAGGTGCCGCAGACCGCAATCGTGTTCGGCTGGATCAACCGCGGCGTCGAGGCGATTGCGGCGGCGACCAAGACGGGGACCGCGTTCGTGTTCGGCTATATCGGCGGCGGCGCGCCGCCGTTCGAAGTGAAGACGCCCTCTTCGGAGTTCATCCTCGGCTTTCAGGCCTTGCCGGTGGTGCTGGTGATCAGCGTGCTGTCATCACTGCTGTTCTACTGGCGGGTCATGCCGCCGATCGTACGGGGTTTTTCTTGGACGCTGGAAAAAACCTTGGACATCGGCGGCGCCGCCGGCTTGTCCACCGCGGCGTCGACTTTCGTCGGCCACGTCGAGGCACCGTTGTTCATCCGGCCGTATTTGGCGCAGCTGTCGCGGAGTGAAATGTTCATCGTCATGACCGGCGGCATGGCGCGGATCGCCGGCACGGTGTTCGTGCTCTATGCCACGATCCTGATGCCGGTCATTCCCGACGCCGCCGGCCATATCGCCGCGTGTTCGCTGCTCGGTGCACCGGCCGCGATCTTCATCAGCCTGATCATGGTGCCCGATCCGGAGGAGCGGCACACCGGAGGCAAGCTCGAGACCAAGCAGGGCGCCAGCTCGACCATGGACGCCATCGTCAGCGGCACCACGTCGGGCTTGGAGCTTCTCCTCAGCATTGTCGCCATGCTGATCGTGTTCGTAGCGTTGGTTCACCTCGCCAACGCCATACTTAGCCTGCTGCCGGACTTTCTGGGTGCGCCGCTCACGCTGCAGCGGGCGCTGGGCTGGATCATGGCGCCGGTCTGCTGGCTCCTCGGCATTCCCTGGGCGCAGGCGGTGACCGCCGGCGGGCTGATGGGGATCAAGACCGTGCTCAACGAGCTCGTCGCCTATCTGCAGCTCGCGGCGCTGCCGGCCGACGCGCTCGATCCGCGCTCGCGGCTGATCATGCTGTACGCCATGTGCGGCTTCGCCAATTTCGGCTCGCTTGGCATCATGATCGCCGGGCTGTCGACCATGTGCCCGGAAAAGCGCGGCGAAGTGATCTCACTGGGTTGGAAGTCGATCGTCTCAGGCACGTTGACGACGTGCTTGCTCGGGGCGATCGTGGGGGTGTTGACGTAGACAACCGAGGACAGACGACGGAGGACGGATAAGAACAGCGGTGGGACGCTGCTATCCGTCCTCCGTCATCAGTCGTCCGTCGTCGGCTAATGCAGCCGGAACTCGCCGTCGATGGCGCGAATTTCCGCCGGCTTGATCAGCTTGGCGTGGGCCACGGTGACCGAATGCAGCGGGCCTTCGAGCGTCTCCAGCCAGAAATTGAGAAACTTGTTCAGCGCCGGAAAGCTCGGGCAGAGATCGTAATCCTGCCAGACGTAGGTCTGTAAAATGTCGTGGTAATCCGGCAGCCGGTACAGAATGTGTGCCGTGGTCAATCCATAGCCGGCAAGTTGCCGGCGAAAATCTTCGGAAACGCGACCCCATTTCGCAACCGCAGCCTCTTTCGACACCATAGTGCCCTCCGTCCCATCCTTGGGAATGTTCCGAGACTCGCCCCTTTATTACAAGCCTCAAAATTGAATAAGTTGTTTACTTTCAAGGCACTAGCAGCATCCTGGCGGCCGTGCTAACAGCCCGGCTGCGCTACACACCTGACGCACGATCAACCGGGCCTGTTGGGAACGGTTTCCTGCGGCTCGGGAACTATATTTTCGCTTGCCGGCGGAACCCCGAGCGCCCCGTGCTCCGCAGAAACCAGCGTCGAAACGCCATTCGGAATGGAACGAGTTTCGACGCGCCGATTTGTCGGTGCATCAGGGGTATGTCGCCAAACCGACATGTCAGGCCGCGGTCCGAACGACGAGCCGAATGAACCCGCAACGTTGTTTCGGGTCATGCGGACAGCGATCGCCGAAGGCCTCCAGGAGCACTACGCACCGCCGCAGAAAATGTCGCATCAGCTGTTCGTGCTGATGATGCAGATGAATGACCGCGCGCGGCGCGAGCGCGCACAGGCCGAGCAGGCGGCGAAGGCCAGGGCAAAAACTGGCAAATGCCAGAGTGCCGCTTCAATCGCTTGAAAAGGCTTACCTTTTTCCCAATTTACTCTACGCCCTCCTGGGCATAATCGCCCAGCCGATTTCGTTGGCAATCCGTCCAGGTGAGTGCTAAAAAATTTTCAGGCACCTCTTGCGGGCCAAAAAATACCTCCCTATCTCGCCGCCAAGCGCCCAGGCAGGGAACCGCACGGGGCCGCTTATCCTACAAACTTCCCAGTTTGTTCAATAGCTTAGGAGGATATCATGAAGTTTCGTCCGCTTCACGACCGCGTCGTCGTCAAGCGCATCGATGCCGAGGAGAAGTCGGCCGGCGGCATCATCATTCCCGATACCGCCAAGGAAAAGCCCTCGCAGGGCGAGGTCATCGCCGTGGGCCCCGGCGGCCGCGACGAGGCCGGCAAACTCATCCCCATCGACATCAAGGTCGGCGACCGCGTGCTGTTCGGCAAATGGTCGGGCACCGAGGTCAAGATCGACGGCCAGGAACTCCTGATCATGAAGGAGTCCGACATCATGGGCGTGATCGACGAGCCGGTGGCCAGGAAGAAGGCCGCGTAACCCCAAACCCGTCATCCTGAGGTGCGCGCCGCAGGCGCGCCTCGAAGGATGACAGCCCGTGCCAAAGTTACCCATGAAGGTTCGGCCCTTCGAGGCTCGCGGCATAGCCGCTCACACCTCAGGGTGACGACTGGAAAACAGGAGAAAGAACTAATGGCTGCCAAGGAAGTCAGATTTTCCGTCGATGCGCGCGACAAGATGTTGCGCGGCGTCGACATTCTCGCCAACGCGGTGAAAGTGACGCTCGGTCCGAAGGGCCGCAACGTCGTGCTCGACAAGTCGTTCGGCGCTCCCCGCATCACCAAGGACGGCGTCACCGTCGCCAAGGAAATCGAGCTTGAGGACAAGTTCGAGAACATGGGTGCGCAGATGGTGCGCGAGGTCGCCTCGAAGACCTCCGACATCGCCGGTGACGGCACCACGACCGCGACCGTACTCGCGGCCGCGATCGTGAAAGAGGGTTCGAAGGCGGTTGCAGCCGGCATGAACCCGATGGATCTCAAGCGCGGCATCGACCTCGCCGTCGAGGCGGTGGTCGAGGAGCTGAGAAAGAACTCGAAAAAGATCACCTCGAACGACGAAATCGCCCAGGTCGGCACCATCTCGGCCAACGGCGACAAAGAGATCGGCCAGTTCCTCGCCGACGCGATGAAGCGGGTCGGCAACGAGGGCGTGATCACGGTCGAAGAGGCCAAGAGCCTGGAGACCGAGCTCGATGTGGTCGAGGGCATGCAGTTCGACCGCGGCTATATCTCGCCCTACTTCATCACCAACGCCGACAAGATGCGGGTGGAGATGGAGGACCCCTACATCCTCATCAACGAGAAGAAGCTCTCCGCGCTCAACGAGTTGCTGCCGCTGCTTGAGGCGGTGGTGCAGACCGGCAAGCCGTTGCTCATCGTCGCCGAGGACGTCGAGGGCGAGGCGCTGGCCACGCTCGTGGTCAACAAGCTGCGCGGCGGTCTCAAGGTCGCCGCCGTGAAGGCGCCGGGCTTCGGCGATCGCCGCAAGGCCATGCTGCAGGACATCGCCGTTCTCACCGGCGGCCAGGCCATCAGCGAGGATCTCGGCATCAAGCTCGAGAACGTCACGCTGCAGATGCTCGGCAAGGCCAAGAAGGTGACGATCGACAAGGAGAATACCACGATCGTCAACGGCGCCGGCAAGAAGGCCGACATCGAGGGCCGCATCGCCCAGATCAAGGCACAGATCGAGGAGACCACCTCCGACTACGATCGCGAGAAGCTGCAGGAGCGGCTGGCCAAGCTCGCCGGCGGCGTCGCGGTGATCCGCGTCGGCGGCGCCACCGAGGTCGAGGTGAAGGAGCGCAAGGATCGCGTCGACGACGCGATGCACGCAACCCGCGCCGCGGTCGAGGAAGGCATCCTGCCCGGCGGTGGCGTTGCGCTTCTGCGCGCGGTCGATGCGCTCAAGAAGGTGCGTACCGCTAACGAAGACCAGAAGCACGGCGTCGACATCGTGCGCAAAGCCTTGTCGGCACCGGCGCGGCAGATCGCCGTCAACGCCGGCGAGGACGGCTCGGTCATCGTCGGTAAGATCCAGGAGAAGGATCAGTACGGCTACGGCTTCGACGCCCAGGGCGGCGAGTACGTCGACATGGTGAAGAAGGGCATCATCGATCCGACCAAGGTCGTGCGCCAGGCACTGCAGGGCGCTTCCTCGGTCGCGGGGTTGCTCATCACCACCGAGGCGATGGTCGCCGAGCTGCCGAAGAAGAAAGAGGCCATGCCGCCGATGCCTCCGGGCGGCGGAATGGACTTCTAAGCTCGCGTTTCAGGCGACGCGAACGCGAACGCGAAGGCCCGGGAGCAATCCCGGGCCTTTTTTGCAAGACGTCGATGCGAGTAGCGATCGTCGCGACGCTTTTATTTCTTGCCGCCGGCCGTCGCGAAGGCCGCTTTCCACTTCTTGATGTCGGCGTTGATGAACTCGCCGAATTCCTTCGGCGTACTGCCGATGACGTCAGTGCCCTGCTTATTCAGCGTGGTCTTGACCTGCTCGACTTTCAGCGCGTCGTCCGCCGCTGCCGCGACTTTGTCCACGATACCGGCGGGCGTTGCTGCCGGCGCCAACAGACCGATCCAGATACCCGCATCGTAGCCGGGCATGCCCGCCTCGCGGAGCGTCGGCACGTTCGGCAAGATGGCGGCGCGGCGCTGCTGTGCCACGGCGAAAGCCTTTAACTGACCGCTCGCGACATAGGGCACCACCGTCACGGCGACGCTGAACATCAGGTTGATGCGCCCGGCCAGTAGATCGGTGATCGCCTGGCCGCTGCCGCCTTGATAGGGCACGATGACCACGTTGGTGCCGATCGTCTGATTGAACAGCTCGGCCGCCATGTGACCGGCCGTCCCGACGCCGGAGGACCCGAAGGTCAGGCTTGCCGGGTTGCTCTTCGCCAGCGCGACCAGCTCTTTCAGATCGTTGGCCGGCACCGACGGATTGGCCACGAGCACGTTGGGGACGACGCCAAGCAGCGCGACCGGCGCAAGCTCCTGGTCGAGATTGAACGTCGTGTGCATCTCAATCGGATTGAGCGTATTGGCGACCGTGCCCATAAACAGCGTGTAGCCATCGGCAGGCGCGCGAGTGACGAACTCCGCCGCAGTCATGCTGCTATTGCCGGGGCGATTTTCGATGACGATAGGCTGACCGAGTTCGGCCTCCATCTGCTTGCCGACAAGGCGCGCCAATACATCGGCGGCCGATCCCGGGCCGAACCCGACGACGATCCTGATCGTCTGTGTCGGATAATGCTGTGCAGCGGCCGGTATTGCGCTTTCAGCGAAAACGGATGCGAAACCGGCGCAAAGCATCACGATTTTGAAATATCGTCCGATCGTATCAATCCTCACCCGGTCCTCCCGGCTTTCCCGCGCTTGCCGAAAACTCCGCACGAGATCGCGCCAGCCAGCATTTCCGCCTGCCGTCCCTCAGGCATTGCCGGCAGTCAATCCCAGAAGCCGCCGTGCCTCGCTCGGCGTCGCGACGTGGTCGCCCAAGACCTCGATGATTTTCGCCGCCTTCTCGACCAAGGCCGCGTTGCTCGGCGCGAGCTTGCCCTTTTCCAGATAGATGTTGTCCTCAAGCCCGACGCGCGGATGCCCGCCAAGGAGCACCGTCTGCGCCACCATCGGGAACTGATGCAGCGAGATGCCGAAGGCGAACCACGCCGAATCCGGCGGAAGCAGGTTGCGCATATAAGTCATCGCCTCGGGCGTCGCCGGCTGCCCCCACGAAATGCCGAGACATATCTGAAACATGCCGGGCGGTTTGACGTAGCCGTTTTCAATGAAGCGTTTCGCCAGCAGCAAATGGCCGGTCTCGAACACTTCGAGTTCCGGCATCACGCCGGCGCCTTTGATCGCTGTTGCCATCGCCTGCAGGTGCTTCGGCGTGTTGACGAACACGCGGTCGCCCATGTTGAGGCTGCCCATATCGAGGCTGCAAATGTCGGGCTTCAGCTCGATCACGTGACGCACGCGCTCTTCTGGCGATTTCAGTACGCTGTCGGGACCGGGCTTCGACGGATCGGCGTCGTCGTGGCTGAAGCGCGCGCCCGGCCCGGTCGTGAGATTGATGAGCACGTCGGTGCCGCTCGACCGGACCCGCTCGACCACCTCGC
>Ga0335078_10002962_pt1 | contig 25476 bp, 20 predicted proteins | sample Lox_Sample_32_FD_206711 | JGI IMG/M metagenome (GOLD analysis project Ga0335078, IMG submission 206711) | Soil microbial communities from Loxahatchee National Wildlife Refuge, Florida, United States - Lox_Sample_3.2 | ecosystem: Environmental > Terrestrial > Soil > Wetlands | place: USA... | reverse complement strand
CGGGGCCGGCTGGGACAGGGTGGTCCGGGCCAGGGACCGCACGGGGCACGGCCGGCGGTACTCGCTAGACGCCTCGCTGCTGCGCGGCATGGGCTATGCCCCGCAGATCCCGTTCAGTGAGGGGCTCAAGGAGACCGTGCGCTGGTACCAGGAGAACCGCCGCTGGTGGGAACCGCTGAAGCAATCCCAGTCGGCTCCGGTCCCGCGCACGGCCATGGAAGCGCACAGTGAGGACGCCGCGGCGACAGATCCTGCTGACACCGTCCGGCGCCGGTCCAGCTTCCTCCTGAAGAAGATCAGGTAGCGCCGGGCCGTCTGGCGTGCCGTCCGCTGCGGCCGGCGGCCGCCTGCCGACTCAGGTCAGGGACCTTGCCGCAACCGCCAGGGGCGGAGCCGTCCGGTCCCGCGGTGACACCGCGGCGACGGGAAGCGGCCACGGGATGGCCAGTTCGGGGTCATCGAACGCGACGGTCACGTCCTCGGCAGGGTCGTGCGCGCGGTCGATGCGATAGGACACGTCCGCGGGGTCGGTGAGGGCCTGGAACCCGTGCGCGCAGCCAGCCGGGACGTAGAGCGAGGCCTGCTCCTCGTCGCGCAGTTCAAAGCTCTCCCAGTTGCGGTACGTCGGCGAGGCCGGTCGCAGGTCCACGACAACGTCAAAGATCGCGCCGTACGAGCACCGCACGAGCTTGGCCTCTCCCCGCCCGCGGCGCACATGGAGGCCGCGGACCACACCGCGCGCCGACCGGGAGAGGCTGTCCTGGAGGAACGCGCCCGGGTCGATACCGGCCGCGCGCGTCACGTCCGCGTCGAAGGTGCGGCAGAAGAAGCCGCGCTCATCCGCGTGCGGAACCGGCCGGAACAACAGCGCGCCGGCAATGCGGGGGACGGGCAGGACGTTCACCAGGCTTCCTTCCGTTGCCGGCGCCGGAGCGAGGTGGCGCCGTCGGGACCCGGGAGGCTGGCCACGCTGCCAGGGCAGGCCGCATCCCGCACCTCACAGGAACCGCGAGAGCCCGGCCCTGATACAGGCCGGGACGACGGGCGGCCCGGTCCCGCGGCTACGACCGCGGGCATCACGTCACGTGCTGCCTGACCGGGCGGCGCAGCGCGGCGACGGCCTGCCGCAGCCGGGCCAGGGCGGTCCGCAGGTCGCCGTCATCCAGGAGGTAGGCGACGACGCCGAACGCGATGATGGCGCAGCCTGCCGCCAGCACGGCGATGCCAGCGGCGATCAGCTTGTGGCTGACGGGCAGCGCGATGCTCACGGCCGCGCCAGCCGCGGCGCCCACGGCCGCGGCGGCCAGCCCGGCCAGCGCGGTACGGCCAACCCCGCGCACGGCCTCCTTGCCGCAGGTCCGGCCGGTGACTATCACCAGCGGAATCGCCACCAGGGTCTGGCCGATCGTGGTGCCCAGGGCCAGCGCGGCTACCACCAGGCGGGCCGGGGCGAGTTCGGCCAGCACCACGTCGGCCACGATCACCAGCAGCCAGCTTCCGGCCAGCGCGGCCGCTGCGATCTTGAGCCGTCCGGTGGCGAACATCACCCGCGACAGGTTCGTGATCACGCCGATGCCCGCCAGGCCGGGAGCCATCAGCGCGAATCCCTGTATCAGTTGTGGTACCTGATCGGGCTGCCTGGCCAGAACGTGAGCAGCGGGTACGGTGATCGCCGCGATCACGGCCGTACCGAGCCAGGACGCAAGCAGGACCGCGCGCGTCGATCCGGCGCTGGCCTGGTCGAACACGGCCCCGTCGCGGGCGCACAGGACCGGGAACGCACTGATGACGATCGCCCCGGCCAGCACCGCGGCCATGGTGTTGAACACCTGCCCGGCGTAGTTGAAGATCACGATCGCGCCGGTCTCGCCGCGCCCGTTGGCCAAGGCGATCGCTACCAGGCTGGACAGGTCGATGGCGATGAGCTCGACAACACCGACGATGGCCAGGCCGCCGGCCCGGCGCGCCACCCCGGGCGGGAACCGCAGTACCGGCCGGAGCCGCAGATGCAGCCGCCACACCGGCACCACTGCGGTTAGCACCAGGGCCGCTATGCCCAGCGTGGTGCCCACCGACAGGACGAACTCAGCCGAGGCCGGCAGCCGGCCCAGCGGGAGCCCCTTGTCCAGCGGCACGAACGCCAGGTAGGCCGCGATGAGCACCAGGCTGGAGACCAGCGGGGCCAGGGCCGGGGCCGTGAACCGGCGGTAGGCCTGCAACAGCCCGAAGAGCACCACCGAGAGCCCGTACAGCACTGCCTGCGGGGCGAACACCTGAAGCATGCTGCGCGTGGTGGCGACCACCTCGGCATGGGCGCACTGCGTGTTCGCATTGGCGGGGGTAAGCAGCGAAGCGATCGGCCCAGCGACAGCCATGATCACCAGGGTCAGCGGCACCAAAATGAGGATCGACCAGGTCAGCAGGGCTGAGGTGATATGGCCGACCCGCGCCTTTTCCGCCGGGTCCGATGCCGCCTGCGCGGCCGAGCGGGCCAGCACCGGCACCATGGCGCTCGTCAGCGCGCCGCCCAGGACCAGCTCATAGATCAGGTTGGGCACCTGGTTTGCGGTGACGTACGCCGCGCCCAGGCAGCTCGCGCCGACGCTCTGCGAGAACACGAGCGTGCGGGCGAGCCCCATCAGCCGGGACAGCACGGTGAGCCCGGCGACAAGCGCGGCGCCGCGGGCGATGCCCGTAGCGGGCTGTTGCGCCAGGTCCGGGTTAGCCGGCCCGGTCAGGCCGGTACTTGTGGGCGTCCGCACGTGCGGCTCCTGGTCTCATCTGCATGCGAGGCCGCAGCAGCTACTGGTCGACAGAATCCAAGATCAGCAGGAACCGAGATGGCTCGTGAGTATGACGTGTGATCCCGCCAACAGGAGTACGCAACCCATCAAGTGACGGCGCATTCGGGCACGGCCCGGGCCACCGCAGCCGGCTGTCCACGGTCAGGGCTGCGGTGGGCTCGCCCGGGTGGCCGGTAGCAGGGTGTTCACCCGCAAGCGCCGCGGACGTGGGCGCGGCAGGCGGGAATCGACGGCGCAGCCCGGCCGAGGGCGACGTCTGAGGCACCCACACCGGACGCGGGCCTGGCCGACCAGCGCAAGGCTTCACCGAGACCTCTTACGCCCTTCCTGTAACCTCCACTGAGATCTTTTGGCTAACGCGCCTGGGCGTGCAGCCCGAACCTACTGATCTCGAAATTCGCAGGGTGTCCGCCGGTACTGGCGATCTCCCAACCGAATTCCGCCTGAGTCAGCGTAGCCCGGGCCGGAACACGGCCATGCTTGATCAGCCAGTCGATGGAGGCCAGGATGTGCGTTTGGCCGGAAGTCTCGTTGTGGTTCAGCTTGAATATGAACTCGCTGCCACCGAACTTCCATACGGTGAAATGCTGACCGAAGATCGTGGCACTGCCGATCTTGGTGCTCCCGGCCAGCGACCTGCCGATGCTGTCAAGCCAGATCATCATTTCGATGTTCCAGTTGTCCAGCCATACATCGTTGGCGGCCTCGGCGCTCAGGCCTTTGATGTTCTGCGGCATCGATTCGGTGAACCCATCGAGGACCATCTTGAAGCTTGATACCGGCTTATCAGTGAGCCTTTTTCATCCTGCGATCTCACGGGTTTGAAGGACGTGGATGGCTTTGGCGAGTTGCCCGGCGCGCCAGGGGCAGCAGCGGAGTTTGCGGAGGATGCGCCAGGTTTTCAGCTGGGCGTTGGCGCGTTCGCCGGGTGATCGCAACTGGGCGTGCGCGCGGTTGGCGTCCTTCTGCGAGGCGGGCTTGTTCCGTCCCCGGTACGGAGTCAGGACGGGGTCACCGGCACCGTGGTAGCCCTTGTCGGCCAGGGTGATCAGTTCGGCGGCGGCGAGGTGGCGGAGGATGCCCCAGATCCGGGCGGCGGTCAGGTCGTGCACGGCGCCGGGCAGCGGGCCGGAGACCCACAGGATCTCACCGTCGGGGGCGGAGATGACCTGCAGGTTCATGCCGTGGCGGCGGTGCTTGCCGGAGTAGAACGGCCGGTCGGCGGCGACCCGGTCGATGGGGATTAAGGTGCCGTCGATCACGACGTAGGCACGCCCGGCCTGCCTGGCGTCCGTCAGCGCCCGGCGCAGCTTCGGCGAGCGGGCGGCCAGCAGGGCCATGGTCTCGGTGACGTAGCGCCAGGCGGTGGCGGTGCCGATGCCGAACCCGGCGGCCAGGTCCGCGAAGGTCTCGCCCTTGCGCAGGTAGGCCAGCACCAGCAGGGCCTGCCGGCCCGGGTTGAGCTTGCGCCAGGACGACCCGATCTTCCTGCGGTGACGCCCGATGACGCCGGCGACGTAGGTGAGGGTCCGGGACGACAACGGCAGCGCGGCAGGGTAGAAAAGCATGGAAGCCCCTTGGCAGAAGATGCGGATCTTGGTCGATCGCTTCATCTACCAGGGGCTTCGCTATGCCCCGAGCCGACACGCCGGTCCTGATCAGGACATTCGCCAAGGCACCCGAAGATCAGGATGAAAAGGCTCATTGTACAGTTTTCCTAGGTTGGGGTAGGTCAGCACGGCTGTGTTCCCAGCCGCCATGGTGGAGACCACCCCCCAGTCGTTAGGCGAGTTAGCCCATATGGTCTGCTTCCCACAGGCGGTCTGCGGGCAATTCCACATGTCGTTCTGGAATAGATAGCCGTTATGGGACCACGTGCCCGTGGTGGCGCTGGATTCCCATTTCACGTTGGCTGGGACGGCCGCGAATGCGGCCGTGGCGGACATCAGCAGGGCTGCTGTGGCGGCGACCAACGTGAAGGCACGTTTCAGCATCAGATTACCCCTCCGGTCAGATGCCCAGCGGCGGACTCCACTCCGATCTGCGCTAACGGGAGGCACATTACAGAAGCGAAGGCCATAAATTGGTCCGTTCCGCCGAGAAATGCGGCAGGCGCTCACCTCCAAGGGGCCTAGTGGTGCCCCGTGCAAGCTCGCCGGGCTCGGCTGCGCGAGCTGCAGACCGCGCCGGGGCCGGCCTGGAGGTGGTGAGCCAGGACGGCCATCTCCTGGCCGTTAGGGCTGCTGAACAGAAGCCGACTCAAGCAACCTTGCCGCACTTGCGGCCCGGCACTGTAGGCGAACGACACCGTCGATGCCGGCACTGCGTCGCGGACCACCTCGGCCGTATCACGGACCTGAACGCTGTCCTCTGCGCGGCCGACGTTGAACGCTTTGGTCATGCACCAGCTCCCGCGGGGCCTCGAGCGCGGCCAGGAACGCCCGGCAGATGTCCTCCACGTGCACCAGCGCCGCCACGGCGACCCGTCGCTCTCAAGCCGGACCTGCCGGTCGTCAGGGCCACGGCGGCGAGGTTGCTCACCACGATGTCCAGCCGCAGCCGCAGCGAGGCGCCATAGGCGGTGGCGTTGCGCAGGTAGACCGGGCTGAACCCGTCGCCGGCCAGCAGCGACAGCTCACGCTCGGCCGCCACCTTGGCCTCCCCGTACGGCGTGACCGGGAACAGGTCGCCGTCCTCGGCCACCCCTGCCGAGCCGGCCGAGCCGGCCGAGCCATACAGGCTGCACGACGGCGCGAACAAGAAGCGCTGAACGCCGGCCTCCCTGGCGCCCCGGCCAGGGCCAGCGTCCCCCGTCCAGGTTCACCGAATACGTCGCCGCCGCCGGGTTCAGGTCACCCAGCAAGGTCATTGGACAGGGCCGCCAGGCACACCACCGCGTCATAGCCCACCATCTGGCCAGCCCCGGCGTCCCTGATATCCGCCACAGCCCTGCCCTGATACAAGCCGAGGCGACATACTTCGCGAGGCGACCATTTCGGGTGCACGGCCAAGCGGCTAATCACGGCAGTACGTCCCTCACTGCACGCCGAAGGTGGGCTGACCTTCCCGCGCAGACATGAGGGCGCCTGAGAGTTGCCGTATCAGGGCCGTCGGGTCGGGGCTCTTATAGATACGGGCTTCCCGGGCATAACCGGATCAGGTAGCAAATCAGGGTGAGGTGACGAATGAAGGTCGCTGTGGTCGGCCTTGGCTATGTCGGTACCGTATCGGCAGCCTGCCTGGCTACCAAGGGCCATGACGTCTGGGGAGTCGACGTCGACGCCGCCAAGGTCGATGAGATCCGCGGCGGCCAGAGCCCGGTCGCAGAACCTGGTCTCGACGCGCTCGTCGCGCAGGCGGTGGCCGGTGGCACGTTGCACGCTACGACGTCGTGCAACGAGGCTCTTGACGAGGCTGACATGTCGCTCGTGTGTGTCGGCACGCCGTCGACGGCACGAGGCGCGGCTGACTTGTCCCACATCCAGCGGGCCGTGAATCAAATCGTGGAGGCGTTGCGCATCGTGCAACCGCCCCAGTCTCGACACCACAGCGTCGTCATCCGAAGTACCGTGCCCCCGGGTACGGTCGATGATGTCATCCTGCCGGCGCTGATCCGCGGTCTCGCGGGTACGGGGATCTCGGTCGGCGCGGCGATGTGCCCGGAGTTCCTCCGGGAGGGCTCCGGGATCGCCGACTTTTTCGCCCCGTCTTTCGTTGTGATCGGGACTTCCGACCCTCGTGTCGCCGAGGGGGTCACCAACGTTTTCGGCTTCCTCGACCAGCCTGCGCGAGTCGTTGACGTCCGAATCGCCGAGGCACTCAAGTACGCCTGCAACGCGTTCCACGCGACCAAGGTGTCATTCGCCAACGAGCTGTCGCGCCTGTTCCGTCTCTTGGGCGTGGATTCCCGCGAGGTCATGTCGCTGTTCTGCGAGGATCAAGCCCTTAATATCTCACCGGCCTATCTGCGCCCCGGCTTCGCATTCGGCGGATCCTGCCTGCCGAAGGACCTCAGATCGCTGCTGCACCTTGCCCGCATGAACGGCGCAGACCTGCCCCTGCTCGTCGGCACACTGGCCACGAACGATCTGGTGATCAACGAGGTAGTGGATCGTGTTGTCGCGTGTGACGCGCGCGCCGTCGCGCTGCTCGGTTTGAGTTTCAAGATGAGCACCGATGATCTGCGTGAGAGTCCGAACGTCGAGTTGGCCGAGCGATTGATCGGAAAAGGGTTCGAGGTCAAGATCTATGACCCAGTCGTCAATCCAGCCCGTCTGGTTGGCGCCAATCGCCGCTATATCGAGTCGAAGCTGCCCCACCTGAAGCGGCTGCTAGTGCAAGATCCTGGCGAGGCGCTGCACGGGGCCGAAGCCGCAGTCGTCTCGATCGGCGGTCGCGCGGTCGTGGACGCGTTGCTCGTGACCCCGCCGCAGCGTCTGATCGACCTCAGCGGGCGGCTGGGCAGCGAGGTGGAGTCGCTGTCGGGCTACGAGGGAATCGGCTGGTGACCCGCGTCCTGATCATCGTCCAGAACCTTCCGGTGCCATTCGACCGGCGGGTGTGGCTGGAGTGCCGGGCGCTCGTCGCGGACGGCTATCAGGTTGCCGTCGTGTGCCCCAAGGGCGCCGGAGACCCGGGGTACGCGGTCCTGGATACGGTCGAGTTGTACAAGTACCGACCGTATGCCCCGGGCGGCAGCAAGATCGGCTTCATCACCGAGTACGCCTACTCGTTCGCCGCGACCGCGTGGGGGGTCCTGCGTGCGCGCCGCAAGGGCCGGTTCGCGGTGCTCCAGGCCTGCAACCCGCCCGACATCTTCTGGCCGATCGCGCTGGTCTTGCGGGCCCTGGACCGGACCCGGTTCGTGTTTGACCACCACGACCTGTGCCCGGAGCTGTTCGAGTCACGGTTCCCGGATGGCCCGCGGCTGCCCTACAGGGCGTTGCGGGCCCTGGAGCGTAGGACCCACCTGACGGCGGACCACGTGATCTCGACCAACGACTCCTACCGGGAGATCGCGATCCAGCGCAGCGGCAAGTCGCCCGCCGACGTCACGGTCGTGCGCACGGGTCCGGACCCCGACGTCCTGCGGCGCGGGCCAGAAGACCCGGCGCAGCGCCGCGCCCACCGGTTCCTGGCCGCCTACATCGGCGTCATGGGCCCGCAGGACGGCGTCGAAATCGTGCTGCGAGCCGCCGACATCATCGTGCACAAGCTCGGCCGCACCGACATCGCGTTCACGCTGATCGGCAAGGGCGACTGCTTCGACGAGTTGGTGGCGCTGCGCGATGAGCTGAACCTGGACGGCCACGTGGAGTTCACCGGCCGGGCGCCGGACGACCTGGTCCGGCAGGTCATGTCCACGGCGGACGTCGGCCTGTCACCCGATCCCAAGAACCCGCTCAACGACGCGTCGACCATGAACAAGACCATGGAGTATATGGCGTTTGAGCTCCCGGTGCTCGCCTTCGACCTGCGCGAGACACAGGTGTCGGCGGCCGAGGCCGGAGTCTACGTCACGCCCAACGACGTGTACGAATACGCCACCGCGCTGGTCGATCTCATGGACGACGAACCTCGGCGGGCGCTCCTGGGGAAGCTCGGCCGGGCCCGGGTGGAGCAGCATCTGGCCTGGAGCTATCAGGAGCGTGCCTACCTCGGTGTCTACCAGCGACTCGTCGGTGACAGCAGGATTCTCCATCGGTCCGGGGGTTGAGGTGTGCGGCATCGCTGGCTGCTACCAGCAGCCCGACGGCCACAAGCTGGTCGACGTCATGAGCGACCGGCTCGCGCACCGAGGCCCGGATGCGGCCGGAACCTGGAGCCACCAGGACGACCGCGTGGCCGTGCAGCTCGGCCACCGGCGGCTCTCTATCATCGACCTCAGCACCGCGGCAGACCAGCCGCTGTCCAAGAACGGGATGACGCTCGTCTACAACGGCGAGCTGTACAACTACAAGGCGCTGCGGGCGGAGCTGACCGCCCGTGGCGTCCGCTTCAGCACCCAGTCGGACACCGAGGTAGTGCTGGAGGCCTGGCAGGCCTGGGGGCCCGATGCGCTACGCCGGTTCCGCGGCATGTTCGCATTCGCCCTGTTCGACCAGCGCAGCGGCGAGCTGGCCCTGGCCCGTGACCCGCTCGGCATCAAGCCGCTGTACTACCTGCCGCGTAGCGGCGGAGTCGTCTTCGCCTCGGAGCTGAAGGCGCTGGTCTCGGCCGCAGGCTCGGAGCTGCGGATCGAGCCCGGTGCCCTGGTTGCGTCGATGCTTTACTACTGGCTGCCCGAGAAACGCTGCGCTATCGAAGGCGTGCAGAAGCTTCCAGGCGGTTCCTGGGCCCGGTGCCGCGCCGACGGCACGGTCTCGGTGCGGCACTACTGGCGTGCCGCGGACGTGGCGGCGCAGGCCGCGGCCGGGCCGCCGGCCGACCTCGGCCAGGTGATCGAGGACTCGGTCGCCGCTCACCTAGTGGCCGACGTACCGGTGTCCAGCTTCCTGTCCGGCGGCCTGGACTCGAGCATCGTCACGGTGCTGGCCCACCAGGCCGACGCGGATATTGACGCCTACACGATCACTTTCCGACCCGAGGACCAGCGGCTCGAAGCCATGCCGGACGACGCCATCTACGCGCGGAAGGTCGCAGCGCGCTATGGCATCACCCTGCACGAGATCGAGATCTCACCCGACATCGTGGACATGCTGCCCCGCATCGTCGACGTGCTCGACGAGCCGATTGGAGACCCGGCCGCCATCAACACGCTGCTCATGTGCGAGGCAGCGCGCGAGCGCGGGGTGAAGGTCATCCTGTCCGGCATGGGGGCAGATGAACTGTTCGGCGGCTACCGAAAGCATCTGGCCTGCGTGCTGGCCAGCAAATACAGCAAGCTTCCGGCTGCCGTCAGGCACGGTGTCGTACGGCCAGCCGTGGATAGGTTGCCGGTCAGCGTGCAGGGCCGTGGCTTGCGCTACACACGCTGGGCCAAGCGCTTCCTGACCTTTGCCGAGCTGGCTGAGGAGCCGCGGTTTCGACGCAGCTACACGCTCTATGACCCCGATGTTCTCGTCGGCCTCGTCAGCCCGGACCTGGCCGACCACGTCGGCCAGGTGGTCCAGGAGCATAGCGAGGTCTACCACGACAACTCGCTGCGGGACGAGGTCAATCGGATGTGCCTGGCGGACGCGCGCATGTTCCTGCCGGGCCTCAACCTTGCTTACACCGATCGGGCCAGCATGGCCGCCTCAGTCGAGGTACGCGTTCCTTTCGTCGACCCGGTCGTGGCGCAAGCAGCGTTCTCGATTGAGGGCAGTGCGAAGATCCGGCGCCGTCAGGGCAAGGCCGCGCTCAAGCAGGCTGCCGAGAGCTGGCTACCGCGAGAAATCGTGCACCGGCCCAAGGCTTCCTTCAGCGCCCCGCTACGCGCATGGGTGCGTGGTGACCTTCATGAGCTCATCCGTGACGTGCTCGTTGGAGGCGAGCTCGTGGAATCGGGAGTGATCCGCCGGGCCCCTCTGTTGCGCCTCATCCAGGACGACCAGGCCGGCCGCGAGGACCACTCCAAGCAGATATGGCAGTTGCTAACCCTGGAGCTGTGGTACCGCAACGCCCAGTCCATGGGCGTAGCGGCATGACAAGATGCGGCCGGCGCGCGCCGGCCGCACGGTCGACCTGAGGACCCGATGAAGCAGATAGCGCAGAACTACAAATCCGGGGAGCTCACCGTCCTTGACGTGCCGGCTCCGGTGTCGCGTCCGGGCGGCGTGCTGGTGCAGTCGATCTTCTCGCTCATCTCTACCGGCACGGAAATGATGAAGCTGACCGAGGCCAAGATGTCGATGGTCGGCAAGGCGCGGGCGCGGCCGGATCAGGTGCGTAAGGTACTCGACTCGGTAACGCAGCAGGGCGCGGTCGCCACATACAAGAAGGTCATGAACCGGCTCGACTCCTATACGCCGCTGGGATACTCGCTGTGCGGCGTGGTGGTGGAGGTAGGGCGCGGTGCCGAGGAGTTCCGGGTCGGCCAGCTCGTCGCCGCGGCCGGCAATGAGTACGCGCTGCACGCGGAGTACAACTGGATTCCTTCCAACTTGTGCGTCCCAGTTCCCCGCGGCGTCTCGCCCGAGCATGCCGCCTTCTCCACCGTCGGAGCGATCGCCATGCACGGCGTGCGGCGCGCCGAGGTGCAGCTAGGCGACACCGCGTGCGTCATCGGTCTTGGTCTGGTCGGCCAGCTTGCGGTCAGGCTCCTCGTCGCCTCCGGGGTTCGTGTCGTCGGGCTCGACGTGGTCCAGGACCGCTGCCGACAGGCCGAGCAGGCGGGCGCGCATTTCTGCGCCCCGCCTACAGACGAGGGAATGAGCACCCTGCAGCAGGCGCTCGCCGAGATATCCGGCGGACGCGGCGCCGACCACGTGCTGCTGACCGCAGGCGGCTCATCGAACGGGCCGGTCGAGGCCGCTGCGAAGCTCGCGCGAGACCGCGCCCGCGTCGTGGACATCGGCAAGACCCGGCTGGATCTCCCGTGGAACGCCTACTACGAGAAGGAACTCGACGTCCGCTTCTCAAGGTCCTACGGGCCCGGGCGCTATGACGACCGTTACGAACTCGAGGGCATCGACTACCCGGCGGGCTACGTCCGCTGGACCGAGCGGCGCAATCTTGAGTGCTTTCTGGACCTAATCGCCCGCAAGGAGATCGAGGTCGAATCGCTGGTATCAGGCGTGTTCCCGATCGAGCAGGCGACCGCCGCTTACGATGACCTGGCCTCGGGCTCGCTAGCGGCCGTGGGGGTCCTGCTGAAGTACCCTGAGCCCGCTGTGGACATCCAGCCCCCGGCGATCAGCAAGGTGGTATCGGGCAGTCGGCCAGCCGCGCGCGACACGAGTAAGGAACAGCTTACGGTTGGATTCCTCGGCGCTGGCAACTACGCGTCGTCTATGCTGTTGCCCCACCTCGCCCGGCTCAGCACCGTCCGTCTGGCGCACGTCGCGACCACCCGGTCCTTGTCGGCCGTGAACGCGCAGCGGCGTTTCGGCTTCACGACCGCCTCCACGACTGCAGACGCGGTCCTTGAGGATAAGTCATTGGACGCCATCTTTATCGTGACGCGCCACCACACGCATGCCAACCTGGTCTGCCGGGCACTGGAGACCGGGAAGGCCGTCTTCGTCGAGAAGCCGCTCGCGCTGACTAGCGACGAGCTTGAGCGGATCGTCAGCGTCGTCACGAGCACCGGCAATGACCGGCTCATGGTGGGTTTCAACCGGCGCTTCGCGCCGCTGCTGGTCGAAATGAAATCGCGGTTCGGCCAGCCAGCCGGCCGCTCGGTTACCCGCTACCTGGTCAACGCGGGGCGGCTGGAGGCCGACAGCTGGTACCGCAACGAGGAACTGGAAGGGTCGCGGTTCACCGGTGAAGGGGGCCACTTCATCGACACGCTCGGCTGGTGGGCGGGGAGCTTTCCAGAAGAGGTCTACGCGGTCGCTGGTCCGGAAGAAGGCGATCTGCAAGCTACTGTGCGGTTCCAGAACGGGTCAGTCGGCACCATCACCTATGCCACGGCCGGCAACTCTCGCTACCCGAAGGAAACGCTCGACGCCGTGGCCGGTGGCCGGAACGCGCGGCTGGACAACTTCCAGCAAGCCGCGGTCTGGGTCGGCCGTCGGCGCAGCAACACGCGGTCGCGCGGTGGCCAGGACAAGGGCCAGCGACAGCAGATCGCGCACTTTGTCGACGCGGTCCGGACCGGTGCCCCGATGCCTATCCCGCTCGAGTCCCTGGTGGCGACTACGAGCGCCACGCTCGGGGTGACCGCAAGCCTGTCGAGCGGCCGACCGGAGCGGGTGTGAGCCAGATCGGCGCATCGCGGCTGGGCTGGTATGCGCGCCGAGCAGCGAGCATGTCGCCTGCCGAGGTCGGCTGGCGCGCACGTGACCAGGCCATGCACGCTGCCTGGTCACGTCGGCAAATGACCCGCGACCAGCTTGCCGCGGCCGCGCCGCCGTCGGCGCGCGAGCGCCGGTTTACTGCTGTCCTTCCACCGCATACGGCCAAGCTGGTGCTCGCGGAGGCCCGCACGGCTGTCCTGGCGGCCGCAGATCAGCTGCTCCGGGGGGAATGGGAGGTGCTCGGCGTCGCCAGGACCGACATGGCGCTGCCTGACTGGTTCCGCGATCCCGTCACCGGACGCCAAGCGCCTGCTGAACGCTATGCCTTCCGGATCAATCACCGCTCTGAGGCGCAGACCGGAAACGTCAAGCAGGTGTGGGAGATCTCTCGCCTGCAGCACCTCACGCTGCTGGCCACGGCCTGGTTCCTCAGCCGTGAGGAGGTGTACGCGGACCGGGTGGCCGAGCAGTTGCGTTCCTGGTGGCGGGAGAACCCCTTCCTGTCCGGCATTCACTGGACAAGCGGCATCGAGATCGGCATCCGGCTGATCAGCCTGGCCTGGATCCGGCGGCTCCTGGACGAGTGGCCCCCCATCGCCGACCTGTTCGAGCGTGACGGGCTCGCCGTGCGGCAGATCCGCTGGCACCAGCAGTACCTCGCCGCGTTCCGGAGCCGCGGCTCCTCGGCCAACAACCATGTCATCGCCGAAGCGGCCGGACAGCTTGTGGCCAGCTGCGCCTTCCCGTGGTTCGCCGAGAGCGAGCGCTGGAGGCGGACCTCAGCACGCCTCCTGGAGCGCGAGCTGATCCGCAACACCTTCCCGTCCGGGATCGGCCGTGAACTGGCCTCGGATTACCAGGGCCTCGTGACCGAACTCGGCCTGCTCGCCGCGGTTGAGGCAGACGCGGCCGGCTGCCCGCTGGGCGCAGCCTTCTGGCCGCGGCTGTGCGCGATGGTCGACAGCGGCGCGGCACTGCTCGATGAGCGCCTGCGCCCGCCCCGGCAGGGTGACGGCGACGAAGGCCGTGCGCTGCTCCTCGACGCGCCCGCGCGTGGTCACTGGCCCTCGCTGCTGGCGTTGGGGGATGCGGTGTTCGGGCGACTCGACTGGTGGCCGCGCACGGAGCCGGGCGCGGCCAGCACGATCATCGGTGCCCTGATCACCGCGACCCGTGGACTCGCCGGCAGGCCTGCGCAGCGGCCGTCGCGCTTCGCGGACGCCGGCACGACGCTGCTGCGCGCGACTGGAGAGCGCGTCCCTGAGATCTGGTGCCGCCTCGACGGCGGACCGCATGGATACCTCAGCATCGCCGCGCATGCACATGCCGACGCCCTGTCCGTGGAGGTCCGCTACGGCGGTGTAGACGTGCTCGCCGACCCGGGCACCTACTGCTATCACGGAGAACCCGCGTGGCGTTCGTACTTCCGGTCGACCATCGCGCACAACACCGTTGAGGTTGACGGGCGGAGCCAGTCCGCCGACGGCGGCCCCTTCCTCTGGCTGCGCCATGCGAACGCGCGGGAGATCGACGTTCTCGACATTGGAGAAGCGGTCGAGTGGACTGCAGAGCACGACGGCTACCTGGCGCTTCGCCCGTCGGCCCGGCACCGCCGCACCGTTCGGCTGGACCGCAGCTCACGCAGAGTCGACATCGTCGACGAAATCCGCGGAGGAAGTTATAACGTCCGTCTTGCGTTCCACCTCGGCCCGGACGTTCAGGCGCAGCTCGACGGGTCCTCGGCGGCCTTGAGATGGCCGGAAGCGCCCGCACCCGGAGCCGCGCGGCTGGAACTACCGCAGCCGCTCCGGTGGAGCCTGCACCGGGGCGAGGTCGACCCTATCCTCGGCTGGTACTCCCCGGGCCTCGGGCGTCGGGTTCCGGCCGTCACGCTCGTCGGCACCGGCCGCTCTGCACCTGGTAAGAGTCTCAGGACGCGGCTAGAATTCATCGACGCCGATCCGAGGGCAGACCGTTCCTTTAACCGCCCGGCCGTATCATGGTGCGCGTCCGATTCCCGGGTGAAAGCGGCGCCGGGGAGCGAGGCGGAGGCCGGATGAGCGAGCAGGCGCTGGACCTGAAGAGAACCATGCAGATCGTGCGGCGGCACTGGATCGCCGTCACCGTTATCGCCGCGCTTGGCCTGCTGGCAGGTGCCGCATTCGGCCTGCTCAATCCGCCGAAGTCCACGAGTAGCGCGCTCGTTGTGCTAGCACCCGCCACCCGCAACGTGCAGACCGAGGTCGTGATCGCGGGCAGCCAGCCCGTACTGCTGGCCGCTCTGAACCGGATCAGCCCCACCATGTCGCTAACCGCCCTGCTACGCGACGTCTCGGTCAGTAACCCGGACCCGTATATCATCTCGATCACCGCCCAGAGCAAGACCGACGCCCAGGCGGAGGATATTGCAAACGCCGTCGCCCAGAGCTATGTCGCGTATGTCAGGACCGGAGGTGAGGTAGAGGCACAAGCGCGGATGTTGGAGTCGGCGACGATCGCCACCAGAACGTCGCTGGCCAGCTATCTTCTGCTTTATGGCGGACTCGGGGCACTGCTTGGTGCACTGGTCGGAGTTATCGGCGTGCTAGCGTTCAGCCACGGCGATCGTCGGCTCCGGAAACGGGACGAGATAGCGAATGCCATCGGCGTGCCCGTCCTGGCATCGATCACGGTCGACCATCCCACCAACCCTGGTCGCTGGGCCAGGCTGCTTGAGGATTACGAGCCCAGCGTCGCCCATGCATGGCAGCTGCGCAACGCCCTGCGCTACCTGGGGCCTGCCAACTCCGCAGCACCCGACGCGGGCGATGGTAACTATGTCTCCGTCACCGTCCTCTCGCTGTCCTCCGACGAGGGTGCCCTCGCCCTCGGCCCGCAGCTGGCGGTCTTCGCCACCTCTCTGGGGATCCCGACAGCGCTGATTCTCGGTCCCGAGCAGGACACGAACGCTACCGCGGCGTTGCGCGCCGCGTGTGCAGCCCCGCGATCGCCGAAACGAGCAGCACAGTTGACCGTCGCTGTCGTCGATGACCGCGACGACGTGTGCTGGCGGCAGCCAGGGGCCCAACTGACCGTCGTCGTCGCCGTCGTCGACGGCCGATCGCCGCGCGTTGCTGACACGTTGCGCACAAGCGCCACGGTGCTCGGGATCTCGGCAGGCGCAGCGACCGCCGCGCAGGTGGCAGGCGTCGCGGTCAGCGCCGCCGACGACCGTCGGCAGATCGACGGGATCCTCGTTGCGGACCCGGATGCGGCCGACCACACGACCGGCCGCGTTCCACAGCTCGCGCGGCCGCGGCGGAGAATGCCGACCCGCCTGACCGCCACGCCAACGGAGACCCGGTGAAGAACGCACCCCGAACGGGACCGCTGTCCGTGGTGTCCGTGGCCCGAAGCGATGACCCGCCCGGACGCATCTGGACCTTTGATGAACTCGCCACAGATCGTGACTCGGTTGCCGATCTCGCCACCGGTCTTACCAGCGTGGGATTCATCCGAGCAGCGCTGCGGCGCGGGCGGTGGCTCTGGTGTGCTACCGCCGTGCTCGGGACCCTCGTCGGCTTCGGCGTCCTCAAGGAGCTTCCCCCGGCCGACCAGGCCTCGACGACGATCCTGCTCGGGACTAACAACTTCGTGGAACCCGGCGAGGCAGCACAGGACGATGTGGCGATAGCGGAGAGCCGTGCCGTGGCCGCCAATGCGCTCCTCTCCTTGGGAATGCAGGAAAGCCCGGCCAGCTTCGCCGCCGATTACACGGTTACGATCATAACCGATCAGGTGATCGTGGTGACCGTCAAGGCAAAGTCAAGCCAGGTAGCGGTCCGCGAGGCGAATGCCGTGGCCAGGGCATTCATCAAGTTCCAGCAGCAAAACGTGCAAGCTACCGGAGTGGACGTCAACACGTTGCTCCAGCAACAGATTGCCCTGGCGCAGCAAGAGCTCAACTCGATCAACCGGGAGATCAGCCGCGTGCTGGGGCAGCCCCCCTCAGACGCGCGCGCGGCCAAGCTCGCCAGCCTGCGGTCCCAGGCAACCAAGGCGTCCACGGCGCTGACCGCTCTTCAGCAGGGCAGTCAGGGTAACAAGGTAACCACACAGGTGAACGCCGATACGCTGGTAGCAGGGACCCGGGTGCTCGACGCGGCTGTGCCGCTCTCACGTCACACCAAGAAGCTGCTCGTGATCTATGTGGGTACCGGACTCATCGCAGGCCTGGTGCTCGGCATGTTCATCGTCGTGGTCCGCGCGCTGGTGTCAGACCGGCTACGTCGGCGTGACGATGTCGCGCGCGCGCTCGATGCCCCCGTCAGGCTGAGCGTCGGCAAGGTACGCCTTAGCCGCCGACTGCACGGTGGGCGAGGGCTGGAGGCGGCGCAAAGCCCCGAGATCAAGCGGATCGTCGCCCATCTGGCCAGCTCCATGCCGCACGCGGCCCGGGGCACCGCTGCCCTGGCGGTCGTTCCCGTCGACGACCCGCAGGTTGCGGCGCTCTCGGTGGCCTCGCTGGCCTGGGGCTGCGCGCAAGGCATGCCGGACCTGCAGGTCCTCGTGGCGGACCTGTGCCCAGGTGCTCCCGCAGCGCGTCTGCTGGGGGTTCAGGAACCAGGTGTCCGCGAGGTGCGCGTGGAGGGCGTGCCGCTGGTCGTGGCGGTCCCCGACCGTGACGACGCGGTGCCCGTCGGCCCGCTGGGTCGCGCCAGCACCGCACCGGCGGCTAAGCGTTCCGCCTTTACCGAGGCGGTGGCAAGCGCCTTCGATTCGGCGGACCTGCTGTTCACGCTGGCGAGCCTCGACCCCTCGCTCGGTGGCGACTATCTCGCGGGATGGGCGCCCGGCGCCGTCGCCGTAGTGACGGCAGGACACTCATCCGCAGAGCGGATCCATGCCGTCGGCGAGATGATCCGGCTTAGCGGAACCGAGCTGATCTCCGCGGTGCTCGTCGGGGCGGACAAGACCGACCAAAGCCTCGGTGTGACGGACCGGTCGAGCCCGCCGGTTTCGATCGATCTGGCCTGAGTCAAGCAGTGCCCTTATGAACTCACTGGTCGCCAATTTCCGCCGGCAGGCTTTGCCACCCACGCTAGCCGTACAGGACCCGGAGCGCTGGGCCCGTCGAAGAGTGTATCTCGCCTGGAGCCTGTTGTTCCTGAACGCGCTGACATTCTATTCCGGGCTCACCTTCATACATATCCCGTCGGCCGTCGGAAAGCTCATCACGCAGGGGGCGCTGGTCGCAGCGATGCTAGTGACGCTGCTCGTCAATCGCCGCCACATCCTGCGCCCCAATGTGTTTCTCTGCCTGGTAAGCTTGCTCGCCATCGAGGCGCTTATCACCTGCCTGCAAGCGCAGCACTTCGGCACCGTCTACCGTAGCTTCCGGCTCACTGGTTACGTCGCCACACTCTGGCTTCTCACGCCATGGTGGGGCCGACGTGACCTGCTGCTCGTCCGCTGCCATCTGGTCACGCTCACGGCGTTGCTCGGCTCGGTGCTCCTCGGCCTCCTGGTGGCTCCCGGGCATGCCCTGGTGTACGGCAGGCTCAGCGGCGTGATCTGGCCCATCCCTGCCACCGAGGTCGCGCACTACGCGGCCGTGGCGATGGGGCTGGTGGTGGTGCTCTGGGCCTGCGGCCACATGCGCGGCCGGGTCGCCCTGCTCGTCGTCGTGGTGGCCGCAGCAATGCTGCTCCTCACGCACACCAGGACCGCCCTTACGGCCATGGTGGCGGGCCTGCTGGTCGCCGGCCTGAGTCTGATCGTGGTCAAGGCGCGGGTGCGCAAGCTGTTCGCCGTCGCGGGCGTCGTGACGGCTATCGGCGCCATAACCCTGTCTGGCTTGATCACCGCTTGGCTGGAACGCGGCGAGGGCACGCAGGATCTGACCAGCTTCACCGGCCGGACGACGGTCTGGTCTGCCCTGGTCAGCGTGCCACGCGACAAGTTTCAGATGTTCTTCGGCATGGGTCTTTCCAACAAGTCGTTCAATGGTCTTCCTATCGACAGCAACTGGCTCGCCTCCTACAACGACCAGGGGCTTTTCGGGGTAGCCGTTTGCGCGGCGATCCTCCTGTTCCTGCTCGTGAAGGCTTACTTCTATCCGCGCGGCGTGCAGCGCGCGCTGGCTCTTTTCCTCACGACATACTGTCTAGTTGCTTCGTTTACCGAGGTTGGGTTCACCGACGTCTCGCCGTACCTTCTCGAGGTGACCCTGGCCGCGTCTCTGCTTGTGCCTTCCGTCGCGGACGTGCTGCCCCCGTAAGGATCGCGCCCGAGGCGGCGCTGGTTTGCGAGGGGACGAGTTCTTGGTTGTATCAAAGCGGGGTGGTAACAGATCCTGTGTAGTGCGGGGAACACGACTGCCCCCGGTCCGGCTCATCTGGTGAGATCTGGAGGTAGCGATGAAGGTGCTGGTTGCGGGTGATCGCGGCTACATCGGAGCCGTTATGGTCCCGTTCCTGCGCGCGACCGGGCACCAGGTGGACGGGCTGGATCTCGGCCTGTACGAGGGGTGTAACCTCGGCACCGGCCCTGAAGACCTCGGCACGCGACCGCCCAGCGATATCCGGGACGCCGAGGCCTGGCAGCTGGCCGGTTACGATGCGGTGGTCTGCCTGGCCGCGCTGTCCAATGACCCGTTGGGCGACCTCAACCCGGCCGCGACCTACTCGGTGAATCTGGACGGGACGCTGTGCCTGGCCCGGGCAGCCAAGCAGGCCGGGGTGAAGCGGTTTGTCTTCGCCTCCTCGTGCAGCCTGTACGGCGCGGCCGGCTCGGCCGGGGTGGGCGAGGAGGCGGACCTGTACCCAGTGACCCCTTACGGCGAGGCCAAGGTAATGGCCGAGCGTGAGCTGTCGCTCCTGGCCGATGACTCCTTCAGCCCGACATACCTGCGCAACGCCACCGCGTACGGCGCCTCGCCCCGACTGCGTCTGGACATCGTGGTCAACAATCTCACTGCCGTGGCCTTGACGGCCGGGGAAGTGCGGCTGGAAAGCGACGGATCACCCTGGCGGCCCCTAGTGCACGTAGAAGACATCTGCCGGGCATTCGCCGCCACGCTGGAAGCCCCGCGGAACCTGGTGCATGACGAGGCATTCAACGTTGGCCGCGCAGAGGATAACGTGCAGGTCCGCGATATCGCCGAGCTGGTCCGCGACGCGGTGCCGGGATCGAGGGTGTTGTTCGCCGAGGGCGCCGGGCCGGACCTGCGCGACTACCGCGTCGACTTCTCCAAGCTGAACGAGACGTTCCCGGATCTCAACTTGTGCTGGACAGTGCCGGGCGGGGTCGATGAACTCGTGCGCGCCTACGCGGAGCACGGCATGACCTATGATGACTTCACCTCCTCGCGGTTCGTGCGACTGCGCCGCATCCGTGAGCTACTATCCGAGGGCCTGATCGACGATATGCTCCGCCGCCAGACCACCACCCAGAGCTACTAACATCTCAGCCGCCCCCATGGCTCGCGTGACCGCCACCCCTTTGGGCAATCTATATGGCAGCTGAGGCAGACGCCCAGGTCGGAATGGGGCGGAGCAGGTCAGGGATTGCGGTCTTCCGGCGACTGCAGACCCAGGTAATCCGCCGCCTTGGCTGGGGGGTCGCCGACCAGGCGATGTCCAGCATCTCCAACTTCGCCGTAAACATCTACATCGCCCGCACCCTGGGGGCCGTGCAGTACGGGGCCTTCGCCCTTGCCTATGTGACCTACTCGTTCGCACTCAATGCGTCACGCGGCCTTGCCACCGACCCGCTGCTGGTCAGGTTCAGTGGCACCGACGTCCGGACCTGGCGGCGTGCTGTGGCCGGATGCACCGGCACAGCCGCGACTGTGGGCCTGGTGACGGGAGCTTGCGTGCTCGTGGCAGCCGCCCTGTTGGGTGGCACGGCCAGGTCTGCCTTCCTCGCTCTCGGACTGACGCTGCCCGGATTGCTGTTGCAGGACAGCTGGCGATATGCGTTCTTCGCACTAGGGCGCGGTAGCCAGGCATTCCTCAACGACGCAGTCTGGGTGGTAGTGCTGCTTCCAGTCCTGGTGCTCTTGCGGGTGACCGGCCACGCCGATGTGTTCTGGTTCGTTCTCGCCTGGGGCGCCTCCGGGGCCGCTGCGGCCGCAGTCGGCCCGCTGCAGGCGAGAGTCATGCCCAGGCTGTTGGCCGCAAAGTCGTGGGTGTCGCGGCATCGTGACCTCGGGCCCCGCTATCTAGCGGAGGGCACCGCCAATAGTGCCTCGACGCAACTGCGCAACTACGGCATCGACATCATTCTCGGCCTAGCGGCTGTTGGCTACGTGCAGGCCGGCAATACGCTCATGGGCCCTTTCACGGTCGTCTTCTTCGGGATGGGCCTGGTCACTCTGCCAGAGGCAGCTCGGCTCTGGCGTGACTCGCCGCGCAAGATGCCACTCTTCTGCCTGCTTTATGGCGGGGGACTCGCCCTGCTCGCGATCGCGTGGGGGGTCGCGCTGCTCGTGATCCTGCCCAGAGGGTTCGGGCACTGGCTGCTGGGCAGCATATGGCGGCCCACCTACCCGTTGGTGCTGCCGCTTACGATCGGAATGATGGGCGGGTGTCTCGGCGCCGGCGCTGGCACGGGCCTGCACGCACTGGGGGCTGCACGCAGGAGCCTGCGTGCGATGATCATCTCGTCGGTCCTCATGGTCGCCGGCGCCCTGCTGGGAGCGGTTGCCGGAGGAGCCGTCGGGACGGTGCGCGGCCTGGCCGTTGCGACGTGGATGGGCACGCTGGCGTACTGGTGGGAACTGCGTTCAGGGCTACGGGAGTCTGGTAGCCCACTAGCCGATGGCTGGTTGTCGCTGAGCCGCTCGGCCGGGCGGCACCGCCGCTTCTCCGCATCGGCCCTCGCGCCGTCGCTCGATGCCACGGTGCCGCTTGATCTCACGATGCTTGAGGCTGCCCTCCATACAGACGCGCCGAGAGCGGCAGCCATGACAGAGTCATCGTCGCCGAGCCTCGCCGCGCTGAACACCGGTCAGCGCCCTGTGGATCCGGCCCGACGCGTAAAAAAGCCGACCGTCACGGCCAAGGTAGCGCTCGCCACCAGCGCCACGGTGGTGCTAGCAATAGCCGCGGCGGCCGCGGGCTGGATGCTGACCCACGAGCCTAGGGGAACCGGTGTGACTGTCGGCGTGCCTACCCACGCCGCCGCCCCCCAGGGGATGGCCAAGAGGGTTTCTGTGGCGCCCAGCGGACGCGCGCCTGCCGCCGTCCCCGTACGGGAACTCATGCCGGTTAGGGCCATAGCGTTCAATCCGTACGGCGATGGCCAGGACGACGACAATGCGCTCGCCTCTCTGGCGATTGACGCCAGCCCGACCACGGCCTGGCATACTCACTGGTACACCACGGCACAGTTCGGTGGCCTGCAGCCAGGCACTGGCCTGATCCTTGACATGGGCCGCAGGGTGACCATCACCAGCGTCCGGCTCTTGCTCGGCAGCGCTGACGGCGCGGACTTGCAACTCCGCGTAGGTAACGCGGCTTCTTCACTGGCGGATCTGCCACCCGTCGCGCACAGAACCGATGTAGGCGGGCAGGTGCTCCTGCGGCCCACCAGGCCGGTGCGCGGCCGGTACGTGCTGATCTGGTTCACCAAGCTGCCGCCGGACACGTCTGGCACCTTCCAGGCGAGCGTCTACAACGTCCAGCTGAGAGGCTGGACCTGACGTATCTCTTACTACGCCTACCAGTGACCTGGCCGGGCTAGCGGGGCCTACGGGGCCGGTTGCTGACCGCATGCACTACTTCGTCGGCGTGTGAACCGGGATGAACGCATGCGCGTCTGTATCATGCAGGGCCTAGATCGGACCCTGGGAGGGGAGGCGAGGCACCAGTGGGCGGCCAATTCGAGTCTCGTCGGCGGTCGTCGCTGGCAAGTGAGGCGCCAAGCCGGAGAAAGATCTTTAAGAGTGCTTTCGGGGTAGCCGCCGTCGGAGCAGCGGCGGGCTCTGTGCTGGCGGAGTCCGGCGCGACTCCAGCTTTTGCTGCCAGGGGCAACGTCCTTTCTACCACCACCGAATCGGGAGCGGTAGCGCCTGCGGTCGTCGTCCTCCCTGACGCCGCGACGATCGCCGTTGACGCTTCCATGGGTAACGATTTCCGTGTAACCATCGGCGGAAATCGCGCAATGGGCGACCCGTCCAACCCGGTGGATGGCCAGAAGATGGTCGTCCAGATCACGCAGGGTAATGGCGGGCCGTTCGCGATCACATGGGGCAGCAGCTACGAGTTCTCCGTTGGCCTGCCGCAGCCCGTCCTCAGCACCGAAGCAGGGCAGACTGATCTGCTTGCCTTCATCTACAACGCGGCCAAGAACAGGTGGCTCCTTGCCGCGTTCGTGAACGGGTTCAGCTCAACAGCCCTGACTCAGCCGAAAGGCACCTACCGGCTCTTCCCGTCTACCACCGGGCCGTCGAGCCCAGTTTCATACAGCGGCCCGTTCGTGGCCGGCATTCTGTTCGAGGTCACTTCGGGCGGCATCTGGTTCGACGGCTACTGGTGGTGGGTGTGCCCCTCTGGGCAGTCCACGGCGGCGCAGCAGTTCGCGCTCTGGGCCATATTTAACGACGGGGTCGGATCGCTGGTCCCGGCGGCCACGGTCACGTCCGGCCCCCTGACCGCCGGACAGTGGAACTACGTGCCGCTGCAGACGCCTGTGCCGCTGGCGATCGGCGCCTGCTACAACGCCTGCACAGGCTTCTCCGGCAACTTCCCCGACACGACCAATCAGTTCAACGGGGGTGCTCCTTACGGTGGCGGGATCACCAACGGCCCGCTGACGGCATTTTCTGACCAAGGAGGGTCGCTGCCGGCGCCCTTTTCCATGTCTCAGGGGGTTTTCAGCGTCGCCGGGACCGACCCCACGGTCTATATGCCGGCCAACGGCAATCAATCCGACAACCTCTGGATTGACCTTCAGGTCGACACCAATCCGCCTGCCGGAACTTCCTACCGGCTGTGGCCCAGCTACCCGACACTGCCGGGTGCCGCCACAGGGGGCGCCGTGCCTTACACCTTGGCGACCGAAATCCAGCTGTCGCAGCCCTGCACGTTGGACAACATCTGGTTCTACTCCGCGTCCGGCGCTACCGCCCTGCCGACTAGGTGCGCGATCTGGGACGTCAGCTCGCAGACCGTGGTCTCTGGCACCGATAACACTTCGCCTTCCTGGTCAGGGGCTCCCGGAAGCGGCTGGGTGGCATGCGCGTACAGCGGCGTGACGTTGCCCGCCGGGGACTACAAGGTGTCGGTGTTCTACGGTGGCGGCGACGACTGGTTCCTATTCACCACCAGCTACTGGGGCAACGGCGGCCCCGGTACCAACGGGATCACCACCGGCCCGGTCACCGCGCCCGGCCTGTCCGCCGCCACGAGCCCGGGCCAGAGCACCTACAACCCGGGCGGGTGGGCTTACCCGCAGACCTACGGAACTGCTGGGAACGGCGAGAACTACTGGGCTGATGTCGAGGTCACGCCGACCTGAGCCAGGCCGACTCCCGGTGTGCAGCGAAAGTCCCATCAGCGAACGGACAGCATTGATGCGGTTCCCAAAGGGTCTCCTGGTCGGCTTGGTAGCGGCAGGCCTCGTCGGCTGCAGTAACTCCGCCCCCGGGCATTACTCAGCCGGTCCGTCACCAACCGATCCTGCCACGAGTGGATCCCCCGTACAGGTCGGCCCGGCCGAGCCGAAGACGCAGGCCGGCGCTCGCGCCGCCGCGGCGCATTTCTACGGGATGTACTTTGCCAGCCAGTTCGCAGCCTCGTGGGATTTGCTGGCCCCTACGGCGCAGGGCCAAGTCCCACAGCGTGTCTGGATAGCGGTACATGACGGCTGCCTGCCCCCCCGGGCTGGAGAAAAGACCAGGGTCATCGAGTCTGTGACCATCTTCGGCGACGCGGCCATCATCACCGGGAAACCGGCTGGAGCCCCGTCAAGGCACCGTACAGCCAGAAGCGTCTTTAACTACGCTAACGACCACTGGGGCTATTCGCCCAATGACCTGAGCATTTACCACCACAGATCTGTTGCCGCGGACATTGCAGCCGCACGGGCTGCTGGTCTCTGCGTCAGCTGGAAAGACTTTTGATCGAACCGGAGCGGCCCGGGCGGGTGGGCGGGCTCGCCCGGACCTGCGAGGAAGGGACAGGCATCAGTGGGCAGGAAGTCGTGGGCTCGCGGGCGGGTGCCGGGCGCCCAGGTGCTGAGCCGGAGGAAGATAGTCAAGCGCATTATCGGGCTGGCCACGGTCGTAGCTGCGGGGGGACCCATGCTGACCAGGGCCATCTCCTCCCCAGCCGCGGCCACGAGGGCCGCAATTCTTGCCGACCAGGCAACCGTCGAACAGGGAGCTGTTGCGCCCGCGGTCGTTAACCTTGCCGATGCGGCCCCCATCGCTGTTGACGCCTCGCTCGGCAACGATTTCCGTGTGACCATCGGCGGGAACCGCACCATGGGCAGCCCGGCCAATCCGGCGCCCGGGCAGCAGATCATCTTCCAGATCACGCAGGGCACCGGCGGGCCATACTCGATCACCTGGGACACCGGCTACGAGTTCTCCGTCGGCCTGCCGCAGCCCGCTCTCAGCACTGAAGCGGGGCAGACTGATCTGCTCGGCTTCATCTACAACGCGGCCAAGAGCAGATGGCTGCTTGCGGCGTTCGTCAACGGGTTTAGCTGATGACTGACTACCGGCTGTTCCCGTCTTCCAGCGGGCCGTCCAGCCCGGTTTCCTATAGCGGGCCGTTCATGGCCGGCGTCTTGTTCGAGGT
>Ga0335078_10002961_pt1 | contig 25478 bp, 22 predicted proteins | sample Lox_Sample_32_FD_206711 | JGI IMG/M metagenome (GOLD analysis project Ga0335078, IMG submission 206711) | Soil microbial communities from Loxahatchee National Wildlife Refuge, Florida, United States - Lox_Sample_3.2 | ecosystem: Environmental > Terrestrial > Soil > Wetlands | place: USA... | reverse complement strand
TTCCTGCTCGGGACCGGCAATGCCACCGTCGCCCTGTTCGCGGTCGCGCTGGCCGGCACCGGCCTGCTGACCACGGTCGGCGTCATCGTGTCGATGGACTCGTTCGGGCCGGTCACCGACAACGCGCAAGGCATCGCCGAGATGTCCGGCGAGGTAGAGGGCACGGCCGCGGAGACCCTGACCCACCTGGACGCGGTCGGCAACACGACCAAGGCCATCACCAAGGGCATCGCGATCGCCACCGCTGTGCTGGCCGCTACCGCGCTGTTCGGCGCGTTCCGGACCCAGGTGCAGAGTGCTCTGGGCTCGGCGGCGGGCTCGTTCAGCCTGTCCATCGACAAGCCCAACGATCTGGTCGGCCTCATAGTCGGCGCGGCGGTCGTGTTCCTGTTCGCCAGCCTGCTCATCAGGGCGGTGGGCCGCGCGGCCGGGCAAGTCGTGCTGGAGGTGCGCAAGCAGTTCCGGCTCCACCCCGGGATCATGGACTTCACGGAGAAGCCCGAGTACGGGCCGGTGGTGGACATCTGCACCCGGGACTCGCTGCGCGAGCTTGCCACCCCCGGCCTGCTCGCGGTGCTCACCCCGATCGCGGTCGGTTTCGGCATCGGCTACGGTCCGCTCGGCTCCTACCTCGCGGGCGCGATCGCGGTCGGGGTGCTGATGGCGGTGTTCCTCGCCAATTCCGGCGGTGCCTGGGACAACGCCAAGAAGCTCGTCGAGGACGGCCACCACGGGGGCAAGGGCTCCGAGGCGCACGCGGCCACCGTCATCGGCGACACGGTGGGCGACCCGTTCAAGGACACCGCGGGCCCGGCGATCAACCCGCTGATCAAGGTCATGAACCTGGTCTCGCTGCTGATCGCGACCAGCGTGGTGAGATACTCCGACAACGACGGGCTGCGGGCGGGCGTGGCGATCGGCGCGGTGATCATCGTCGTGGCCGCCGTGTTCATCTCCAAGCACCGCTCCGCCAACATCGCGGCAGGCGAGCCGGCCATTGCGGATGCCTCCGTCGGCCCGGCCCCGGGTGTCGAGTCTGGCCCTGGCGCCGCCAGCGACAGCCGCGGGAACTCCGCGGCCAGCGGCAGCGGCGGGCCGGCCGTGGACGACACCGGGAAGACGGCCGCCGAGAGGACCAAAAGCTGACGCTGCTCGGGCCCGGCCAACCCGGTCGACCCGGGCCTGGCCGGGCCCACCCCGCTCGCTGAGGCGGTGCAGGCGCAGCGGGGTCAAAGCGCGGGCGCCTGGTCCTCGGCGTCGGCGGCTTCGACGTCGTCGCGGGAGATCCCGAGCAGGTGCAGGATAGCGTCGAGGTACGGGACGCTGACCGAGGCGTCGGCCGCGTCGCGTACCGCGGGCTTGGCGTTGAAGGCGATGCCCAGTCCGGCGGTTGCGATCATGTCGAGGTCGTTGGCGCCGTCGCCGACCGCGATCGTCTGGCTCAGTGCCACCCCGGACGCGGCGGCGAAGTTGCGCAGTGCCATCGCCTTGCCGGACCGGTCGATGACGGCGCCCGTCAGCCGGCCGGTGAGCTTCCCGTCCTGGATTTCCAGGGTGTTAGCCGCCGCGAAGTCAAGGCCGAGGTCGGCCGCCAGCGCATCGGTGAACTGCGTGAAGCCGCCGCTGACGATCCCGCACTTGTAACCGAGCCGCCGCAGCGTGCGGAGCAGGGTGCGGGCTCCTGGTGCCAGCCGCAACTCGGCCCGGACATCCTCGAGCGCCGCGGCGTCGAGACCGGCGAGCAGGGCGACGCGCTCCGCCAGGGCCGCGGTGAAGTCCAGCTCGCCCCGCATCGTCGCCGCGGTCAGTTCGGCGACCTTCGCCGCGCACCCGGCGCGCGTCGCGAGCAGGTCGATCGCCTCGCCGCTGACCAGCGTGGAATCCACGTCCATCATGACCAGGCGCATGGCACGCCGGTGCAGGCCGCCGCGCTGCACCGCGACGTCGACGCCTCGCTCAACCGACTCGCTGGCCAGTGCCGTGCGCAACGCGATCGGATCGGCACCGGAGATATCGAACTCGATGCAGGTCACCGGCCGGTGTGCCAGCCGGGTGATCCTGTCGATGTTCGCGCCGCTAGCGGCGATCCGCCCGGCGATGCCCGCGATCGCGGCCGGGTCCAGCATGCTGCCGAGAACGGTGACGTGCAGGCTGGCCCGCCGCAGCGCAGGCTCGGCGGACCCGGCCGTGATCTCAGCCTCCAGGCCCAGGTCGGCGGCCATCGCCGTGACCTGACGGTGAATCGCGGTCAGGTCCGGGGCGCTGCCGCAGGACAGCAGCACGCCGAGCACCAGCCGCCCGCGGATCACCACCTGCTCGACGTCGAGCACGCTGAGGTCGTGGCAGGCCAGGATGGAGAACAACCGGGAGGTGACACCCGGCCGGTCCCGGCCGGTCACGGTGACGAGCAACGTCGTGGCAGGAGTGGACATGGCGGTGCCCACGCTACCGCCGGGCGGGAGCTACGGAAGCAGCAGGTGCAGGTCGCCGAACTCGTGCCACAGGTAGCCGTGGTCGAGCGCCGCCCCGTAACAGCGGCTCAGCAGGTCAAGGCCGACGAACGCGGCCAGCATCCGAAGGTGGGACGAGCGGGGCTCGTGCAGCCCGGTGATCAGCCCGTCGACGGCCAGCAGCGGGCTCTCCCGCGTGACGACGTGCCCGGCCCACCCGGCTGACGCGGCGACGCGCGGCGACGCCGCTGCCCGGGCGGCCGTCTCCAGCGCCCGTACCACGGTAGTGCCGACGGCGATGACCCGGCCGCCGTGCCGCCTGGTCAGGTTGACCAGGCGGGCAGTGGCGGGAGGAACGTCGTAGGGCTCTGGGTAGGGGTCCTCATCGTCTTCCAGAGACGAGACGCCGGTGTGCAGGGTGAGCGGCGCGACGGTGATACCCCGCGCGACCAGCGCGGTGATGACCTGCGGCGTGAAGGGCCGGCTGGCGCTCGGCATCTCGGCGCTGCCTGGCCTGGTGCCGAAAGCGGTCTGGTACGACCCGATCGGCCATGGCCGGCGCACGTAGGAGTACCTGATCGGCTCGCCATGCCGCAGCAGGTAGGGCAGTACCGCGGTAGATAGCCTGGCCCGCCAGAGCCGCCCGCTGAACCTCCCGCGCAGGGTCAGCGCGGCGCCGGCGGGCAGTTGCAGCCTCTGGCCAGCCGACCCGCCGCGATGCGCAGCCGTCGCCGGGCCGGCTGTCGCGCGCAGCTCCACGAGCCAGTCCCCGTCCGGAAGCGGAGTGGAGAAGTGCACGGCCAGCCCCGTGGGAAGCGGCACCGCCGCCGGCAGCGTGGCCGAGTTGTTGACCACGAGCAGGTCGCCGGGCAGCAGCAGCGCCGGCAGGCCGGCGAAGGCATGATGGCTGATCTGGCCGGTCAGCCCGCGGCTGACCATGAGGGCGACGCCGTCCCTCGCGGTGCCCCTGGCCTCGGGCGGCTCGTGCGCTTCGAGTTCGGCGGGAAGGACGAAGTCGAGCGCGACGCGCGGATCGGTCCCCGGGCCTGGATCGAGGGCTGCAGCGAGCGTCATGACACGGCCACCGGCGGCATCAGCTCGGCGGCGCGGTACCGGCCGCTCGGCAGGCGCTCCCGGATGAGTTTCAGGAACGCGGGAACGACGGTTTCGGCCGATGGGCGGTCCGAGATGTCCTGCCCGGGGTACGCCTGCTGGTGCATGCGGGTACGCAGGTCGCCGGGATCCACCCACCAGACCCGGACCAGGTTCTCCTCCGCGGCCAGCACGTTGCTTGCCTGCTCGAGTGCCGCCTTCGCCGCTCCGTAGCCGCCCCAGCCGGTGTGAGCCTCGATGGCGGCATCGGAGGTGACGGACAGCACCGCGCCGCCGCGGCGGCGCAGCGCGGGCAGCACCAGCTGGGTAAGCTCGAGCGGCGCCAGCACGTTGACCTCGAACGCCGCCCGCAGCTGCCCGATCGGGTAGTCGGCGAGCGCAGGGAGAGGGCTGGCGCCCAGCGTGCCCGCGTTGTTGATCAGCAGATCGGGCCCGCCCAGGTCATCCGCGGCCCGCACGAGGCTGGCGCGGTGCGCGGGGTCGGTGATATCGCCGGGCAGCGCGACGGTCGTCGCCGGGGGCAGGCCGGCCGCCGCGGAGCGGAGCGCACCGCCGTCCCGGGCATCGACCACGACAGACCAGCCCTCGTACGCAAGGCCCCGGGCAAGCGCCAGGCCGAGGCCGCGGGACGCGCCGGTGATCACCGCGTTCTTCGTGTTAGTCATGGACCTCACGCTAGGCGGCCCGCGGCGGCGGCACATCGGGCGCGCGGCCGGACCGGCCTGGTCCGATCGTCCTAGGACCTGCGCCCGATCCCGCTGACGCCAGGCGCCGGTAGCGTGCGGTGTGTGGGGAGTGATGCGCGGTCGCGGGGCGGCTCGGCGGGCCTGCCCGCCGCGGGCAGGCCGGCCGCGGGCAGGCCGGCCGCGGGCAGGCCGGCCGCGGGCAGGCCGGCCGCGGGCAGGCCGGCCGCGGGCAGCGAGGACGACGTGCTGCGGCGGGTGAGCCAGGTGGTGCTCGCCGTGGCCAGCCAGCGGTCGACCAGGGACGTGCTGCAGATGATCGTCAGGTCGGCCCGCTCGCTGGTCAAGGCAAGGTACGCCGCTCTCGGCGTGCCCGACGACCGCGGGTCATTCGCCGAGTTCCTCGTGGACGGCATACCGGAGCGCCAGCGCGCGGACATCGGGCCGCTGCCCCGCCAGCATGGCATGCTCGGCGTGCTGCTGCACGAGAAGAAGCCGATGCGGATTGCGGACATCCGTGCCGATCCGCGGTTCGAGGGCTGGCCGCCGGGGCACCCCGATATGTCGGACTTCCTCGGCGCGCCGATCCGGGATGGCAGCGATGTCCTCGGCATCATCTTCGCCGCCTGCAAGCGCGGTCCCGGCGGTTTCAGCGAGCGCGATGAGCAACTGCTCGGGCTGTTCGCGTCCCACGCGGCCATTGCGCTGACCAGTGCCCGGCTCTACCAGCGCGGCCGGGAGCTCTCCGTGCTGGAGGAACGTGCCCGGCTGGCGAGGGAACTGCATGACGCGGTGTCGCAGAAGCTCTTCAGCATCAGGGCCAGGGTCCGCGCCGCCGAGGTGCTCGTCTGGCGAGATCCCGGCCGGGCCGTCGCCGAGATGGAAAGCGTGGCGGTCCTGTCCGGCCAGGCGCACGCCGAGCTCAGGGCCGTGATCGACGGGCTGGCGCCGCCGGACCTCACCGCGGGCGGGCTCGCCGCGTCGCTGCGCAGCTACGCCGTGCTGGCGGGCCGGACGTACGGCGCGGAGGTCACGTTCCACGCGGCGCCAAGGCTGCCCGCGCTGGGGGCGCAGCGAGAGACAGCGGTCTACCGGGTGGCCCAGGAGGCACTGCACAACGCGCTGCGGCACTCCGGCGCGACCACGATCCGGATGTCGCTCTCGGCCACGCGGCGCAAGGTCGTCCTGCAGGTCACCGACCGCGGGCGGGGTTTCGCGGCTGACGCGCCCGCTGGCGGGCTGGGGATGGCCTCGATGCGGGAGCGGGCGGCGTCGGCGGGAGGGACGCTGACGGTGCGTTCCGCGCCGGGAGAGGGCGCCTCGGTGCGGCTGGAGCTTCCGGCATGATCACCGTGCTGATCGCCGACGATCATCCGGTTGTCCGGCAGGGACTCCAGGTGCTGCTCAGCGTTCAGGATGACATCGAGGTGGTCGGCGAGGCGGCCGACGGCGCCCAGGCGCTGGCGATGGCAGCCGACCTGGACCCGGACCTGATCCTGCTGGACCTCAAGCTGCCGGCCCTGGATGGCATCGCCGTTCTGCGGGAGCTGCGGGACGCTGGGTCGAGGGCCCGCGTCCTCGTGCTGACCAGCGCCGCCGACCGGAGCCTGGTGACGCTGGCGGTGCAGGCGGGGGCGGCCGGCTTCCTGTACAAGGATGTCGACCCCGACGCCCTGGTCCGGGCCCTCCGGTCGGTGCACGACGGGAACACGCTGCTGGCTCCCGAGGCGACCGGCTCGCTGCTTGGCCCGGGCGCCGCCGCCACGGCCGCGCGGGGCATCGGCGCGCTCACCGGCCGAGAGCGCGAGGTGCTGGCGCATATCGCCGAGGGCCGCTCCAACCGGGAGATCGCCAGGCTGCTGCGGGTATCGGAGAAAACCGTCAAGACGCACGTCAGCTCCGTGCTCGCCAAGCTCGGCGTGGCTGACCGCACCCAGGCGGCACTCCTTGCCGTGCGGCAGCTGGAGAGATAGCCTGCGCCCCGGCGGATGGCACGCTGTGCCCGAAGGGAGCTGCATGTCGGATGAAGTGCTGCGGCTGCGCGGGGTCGGGGTCCGGCACGAGAGGTCGATGCTGCTGACAGACGTGGACTGGACGGTCCGCGGCGACGAAAGCTGGGTGGTCATCGGGCCGAACGGAGCCGGGAAGACAACGTTGCTGCAGGTAGCCGGGGCGCTGCTGGCGCCGACGGAGGGGACAGCCGAGATTCTCGGCGAGCCTGTCGAAGAGGCGGACCTGCTGGACTTGCGGACCAGGATCGGATTCTCCAGCGCCGTGCTGGCGGATAAGGTGCCGCCGGCCGAGAAGGTCATCGACCTGGTGCTGACCGCCGCCTACGGCATCCTCGGCCGGAACGTGGAGGACTACGACTCGTTCGACGTCACCCGGGCGGTCGAGCTGCTCGACGCCCTTGGCTGCGCGCACCTGATCAGGCGCAGGTTCGCCACCCTGTCCGAGGGGGAACGCAAGCGGGTCCAGATCGCTCGCTCGCTGATGCCCGACCCCGAGCTGCTGCTGCTTGACGAGCCGGCGGCTGGACTGGACCTCGGCGGCCGCGAGGATCTGCTCCGGCGGGTCTCGGCGCTGGCAGCCGACCCGCAGGCGCCCATGATCATTCTGGTCACGCACCACGTCGAGGAGGTGCCCGAAGGCTTCACGCACGCGATGCTGCTGCGCAAGGGCTCGGTCCTCGCGGCCGGTCCCGTGCCTGACGTGTTCACCGAGCGGAACCTGTCCAAGTGCTTCGGGCTGCCACTGCAGATCGAGCGCCGGGCGGCCCGGTGGACTGCCCGGGCCGCCCGGCTGCGCTGACAGGTTGCCTGCGGTCATCTTCCGGGTACGCACTGACCGATGAAGGGTGACACGGTCGAGGTGGTCGTGGATGCGGGCGGCGCGACCAAGACCTACGAAGTAGCCGCCACCCGGGCCGGGCGCAGGGTCGAGGTGGTCACCAGGCGCGGGCAGGTGGAGGTGAGCGAGCTGACCCGGGGCGGCACGGCAGTCAGGACCGCGCGCTTCATGGCGAGCCGGGTGATAGCCGTGGTCGAGCATCCGGCTCCGCGGCGTGCCTCCGGGGGAATGCGGCGCCAGGCAGGCGAATCGGGCGAACCGTGAACGTCGGGCGCTGCCGCAGGCGCCGTCCGGTGCCGCTCCGGGCCCTGCCCGGCCCCGTCAGGCCCTATCCCGGGCCTGCGTCGCCGGGGGCGGCGAGTAGCCCCTCCCGCACGGCGCGGTCCACGAGGTCCCTGGCATAGCGGCCCAGTGCCGCAGAGCCGTCCTCGATCAGGTTCACCTTGGCGAGCACCTGATCGGCCGTGAGGCCGTGCTCTTTCCAGGTCCCGCCGCCGGCCTCCAGATTCGCCAGCATGGGCTGCAGCCGGTCCAGGCAGCGCGCGAACCTGGCCTCCGGCGTGCGGCGCTCCTCGAACTCGTCCCACAGCCCACGCAGGCCGGCGGCCTGATCCGGCGGCAGCAGGGCGAAGATCCGCTCTGCCGCGGCGCGCTCTTTGGCCTGCTGCCGGACTTGCCGCGCCTCGTCGGCATAGGCGAACAGGTCACCGGCGTCGATCTCGACAATGTCGTGCACGAGCAGCATCGCGGTCACCCGGCTGATGTCCGTGCCGGGCGGGGCGTGCTCGGCCAGCGTCAGGGCCATCGTCGCCAGGTGCCAGGAGTGCTCGGCGGAGTTCTCCCGCCGGCCCGGCCCGGCCAGCATGGTCTGCCGCAGCACGCCCTTGAGCTTGTCGATCTCGGTGACGAACCGCATCTGGTCGTCCAGGCGTCCCATGCTCTCTATTGGACCAGGCCCGCCCCCCCGGGGGGCCCTCCGGCTGGCGCGCCGGCGCGGGCCAGCCTGGTCACGTACCTGGCACACCGCGCCACCTGTGATCGTTCCAACTTCTCTCGGGGGCGCGGGGCGGCGCGGGGGCGGTTTGCGGCAGGGCGGTCACAGTCATGGAATCCTGTCGTTTACGGGGTGGTCGTAACCTCTGGCCGCCAGCTATCCTGGCCCGGTCATCGCCCGGCAGATTGATGGCGGATGCGGCCTCATGGCGTATTGCCGTGCGAGCCGGGCCGCCACGGCCGTGCGGTCGCGCGCTGCGGCAATGACGGAGAAGGCTGGTGGCTAGGCCAGGCCCGCCGACGGCATCCAGCTTGTGTTCCCAGCACGCGCCAGGAATGTCGTCCGGGAACCGGAGGGACGCCGGGTTGCCTGACAAGACCGTCATCCTGATCGTGGACGATGACCAGAACACCGTCGACCTTGTCCGGTCAAACCTCTCGGCCCGCGGGCACGAAGTGATCGTCTCAAAGGGCGGCGAGGCCATCGCGCGCACCCTTGAACTGCGCGTTCCCGACCTCGTGCTCCTGGACCTGATGCTGCCCGACGCGGATGGCTTCGAGGTCTGCCGCGAGATCCGCGAGCTGTCCGAGGTCGCCATCATCGTGTTGTCGGCCCGCCGGACGGAGGCCGACAAGGTCCGTGCGCTCAACCTCGGCGCCGACGACTACATGACCAAGCCCTTCGGCATCGAGGAGCTCCTCGCGAGGATCAACGCGACGCTGCGCCGGAGCAGGGCCGCCCCGGCGGGCCCGCCCGAGCCGGACATCGTCACGGTGGGAGACGTCGAGATCGACCTTGCCCGGCGGCGGGTCACCAAGAGCGGGCGCCTCGTGCATCTGACCCAGACCGAGTTCGCGCTGCTGCGGCAGTTTGCGATCAGTCCCGGTGTGCTGCTCACGCACGCGACGCTGCTGCGCCGGGTCTGGGGCCCCGGATACGAGACGCAGACCGAGTACACGCGGGTATATGTGGCCAGGCTGCGCGCGAAGCTCGAATCCGGCCGCGGCGAGCAGCTTTTCATCACCGAGCCGCGCTCGGGCTATCGCTTCGCGCTGCCGTCACCGGGCCGCATGCCGCTCGGCGCCCTCTAGCGGCACCGCTCGGATCCCTGGCTGCAAGCCCCTGAGCTGCACGATCGTTATCCGACACGCCGCAGGCCCAGGGCCCCGGTGCGCCGTCCCCGATGTCGGCCATGCGATCATGCATGTGGGGGACCCAAACGATGAAACGGGGGACCGGCTCATCGGGCTCGTCCTGGCGGGGCATCTGCCCGGCCAGGACGAGCTTCCTGCGCGTCGATCCGCAGCGGTGGCTCTGCTGGTGAGACCGAGCACCACTTGATGGCGAGTTTGGGCAGTGCAGGCGCGGGGCGGATGGGCACAATCGGCCCATGCATGACCGGCAGCCTGTTGCGTTCGTCACCGGGTCGACGTCGGGGATCGGCGCTGGCATCGCCAGGCGCCTGGCTGCTGACGACATGGCCGTGGTGGTGCATTCGCGCACGAGCCGGGACGCGGGCCTCGGGCTCGCGGCAGAAATCGGCGGCTCCTACGAGCAGGCCGACCTGGCTGATGAGCTTCAGTGCCAGGAAGTGGTCACCAGGGTGCTCAGCCGGCACGAGCGCCTGGACGTGCTGGTCAACAACGCTGGGGTCAGCTGGCCGATCGCGCATGATGACCTAAGTGCTGTTACCGCGTCGGTCTGGCGGCAGCTTCTTGATGTGAACCTGATCGCTCCGTGGCTGCTGACCTCCGCTGCGCTGACGGCGCTGCGCTCGTCGGGGCAGCCGGGAGGGGGATGCGTCGTCAATATCACCAGCCATGCCGGGGTCCGACCGAAGGGGTCGTCGATCCCTTATGCCGCCAGCAAGGCGGCGCTGAACCACACCACCCGGCTGCTGGCGGCCGCGCTAGGCCCGGACGTGCGGGTCAACGCCGTCGCGCCCGGCCTGGTGGACACCCCGATGACGGAGCAGTGGACCGAGGTGCAGCAGCTCTGGCGGGAGAAGGCGCCCATGCGCCGCGCCGCGCAGCCCGAGGACGTCGCCGACCTCGTCTCCGCCCTGACCCGCAACGCCTATGTCACCGGCGAGGTGATCCTGCTGGACGGCGGCCTTAACCTGCGCTGACTGATGAGGTGGGGCGGGTGAGCGAGTCGTGCGGCGGGGGTCGCGGGACAGTCAGCGGCCGGTCTCGATGGCGTTCCCCCCGGGGGGCGAAGCGAGAGCCGAGGCGGAGCCTGGCTGACGGCGACCGCCTAGACTGCGGCAGTAATGTATCGGAAAACTCAGCAACCCAGACCTGAGCCGCTGACCCGCCGGGACAAACGGGCGATGGCCATCGTCGGCGCTGTGATTGTGTCCGGGCTCGGCGGGCTGGGCATCTGGGCGGCCGTCTCTCCCGGCGGTTACGGACAGTCGCGCGATGGCTGCGTCACCGTCGCTGCCGCGAGTTCCACCGGCGGGGCCCTGCTGCATGAGTGCGGTTCCGGGGCCGTGGCGATGTGCCGGGCGGCGTTCGAGCATGGCGACAGGCTTTCATTGCTCACCAGGCCGCAGTGCCGCCTGGCCGGGCTGGGGCCGTCGCCCTCGCCGAGCGCGGGCCGCCGGCCGCCGCGGGCGGGGTAGTTGACTTCTGGCGGGCGGGCGAAGCCGGCCGATGCGGTCGTCGTCGGCTCCGGGCCGAACGGGCTGGCAGCGGCCGTCACTCTCGCCCGCGCCGGCCTTGCCGTGCACGTCATCGAGGGGGCGGACGCGCTCGGCGGCGGCTGCCGGACCGAAGAGCTGACCCTGCCGGGGTTCCGTCACGACGTCTGCTCGGCAGTTCATCCCCTGGCGGCCGCATCGCCTTTCTTCGCTGGCACCGGCCTGGCCGCGTCCGGGGCCAGGCTGCTGACTCCTCAGGTGGCCTTCGCCCATCCGCTGGACGGCGGGCGGGCCGCGGCCGTCGCCGGATCGGTGGACGACACGGCCCGCGGGCTCGGACCCGACGGGCCTGCCTACCGGCGGCTGCTCGGTCCCTTGGTGCGTGACGTTCCGCTCGCCCTGCCCGCCATCCTCGGGCCCTTGCTGCGATCGGTTCCCAGGCATCCCGCGGCCATGGCGAGGTTCGGGCTGGAAGGCCTGCTGCCCGCCAGTCTCCTGTCGCGACGGCTGCGTGGCCAGGAGGCCAGGGCGATGCTCGCAGGCGCGGCCGCGCACGCCCTGCTCCCGCTCACGGCACCGCTGACCAGCGGGTTCGGCTTGCTGCTCCTGATGATTGCGCATTGGGCCGGCTGGCCGGTGGTGGAGGGCGGGAGTTCCCGGATCACCGACGCCCTGGCCGCGGAACTCGTCCGGCGGGGCGGGCATATCGAGACGGGACGCTGGGTAGCGACCCTCGACGGCCTGCCGCCGGCCCGGGCGGTCCTGCTCGACGTGACGCCGCGCCAGTTCGTCGCCCTGGCCGGCGGCCGGCTCTCGGGACGCCAGCGCACGGCGATGCAGCGGTTCCGGTACGGTCCCGGAGTCTGCAAGGTCGACTGGGCTCTGGGCGGGCCGGTGCCCTGGGAGGCCGCAGCCTGCCGGGAAGCGGGCACGGTGCATCTGGGCGGCGAGTTCGCGGAGGTCGCGCGCAGCGAGTCGGAGGTGGCTGCTGGCCGGCACCCGGAGCGTCCGTTCTGCCTCATCGCGCAGCCGGGGGTGGTCGATCCGAGCCGGGCGCCCGAAGGGAAGCAGACGCTGTGGGGGTACTGCCACGTCCCGTCCGGCTCTACGATGGACATGGCCGACCGCATTGAGGCTCAGGTGGAGCGGTTCGCCCCCGGCTTCCGCGACCTGATCCTGGCCAGGCGGGTTCGCACCGCCGCCGAGATCGAGCGGCACAACCCGAACTGTGTCGGCGGTGACATCAGCGCCGGGGCCGGGACCGTGCGGCAGACCTTCTTCCGGCCCACCATGCGGTGGAATCCGTACCGGACGAGCCTGCGCGGCATCTATCTCTGCTCGGCATCCACCCCCCCGGGCGCCGGGGTGCACGGGATGTGCGGCGACTGGGCTGCCCGAACCGTCCTCGCCGACCTGGGCCTGAGCCGGCCGGGCCCGCTGACCGCCGCCTGGGCCTGAGCCGGCCGGGCCCGCTGACCGCCGCCTGGGCCTGAGCCGGCCGGGCCCGCTGACCGCCGCCTGGGCCTGAGCCGGCCGGGCCCGCTGACCGCCGCCCCCTGCCGCCGGCCGGCTCCGCGTGCTCTAGGTTGTTACGGAAGGTGTCGCGGGAATGGGTTCTGGACCTCGAAATTCGGTGATCGCTCCGGCTCTTCCCGGGCTTGGGTTTGGTGCGGACATACCAGGTCATACCACCCCGGGACATGACTCAAAACCGTGCAGACTGGCGGTAATCCGGCGGATCGTGACCGAGTTCCGGAAGGTGCGCATGCGCGACGAGACGATCGGCGAGTTCCTGGACCAGGTCGCCGACCGGGTCCCGGTCCCGGGCGGCAGCACCGCGGCAGCCCTGCAGTCCGCGCTGGGCGCCGCCCTGCTCAGCATGGTCGCCCGTTACAGCGCCGGCGAGAAGCATGCCGAGCATCACGAAACGATCGGGCGGGTCGTCCAGGAGGCTGACGAGCTGCGCAGCGTCGCCCTTCGGCTTGCCGAGGCGGACGCGGAGGCGTTCACCGCGCTGGGCGACGCATACCGGCTGCCCAAGGCCACCGAAGCGGACGAAGCCGCCCGCGCGGCGGCCATCGCCCGCGCGCTGGTCGACGCCGCCTGGCCACCGACCCAGGTCATCGGCGTCGCGGGGATGGTGGTGGATCTCGCTGAGGCGCTGGCCGCGATCGGTAACCGGAACGTCAGCAGCGACCTGTCCGCCGCCGCGGAGGCTGCCCGAGCGGCGGCGGCCACCGCTCGGGTGAATGTCGAGATCAGCCTGGCCGACATCACCGATGCCCAGGCCAGCCTGGAGATGATTGCCCAGGCCGACAGGGCCGACCGCATCATCGTCCGGGCCGAGCGGCTCAGCGCCGCCGTGCGGGAGCAGATCCGGCAATGAGGCACTGCCCCGCGGTCAGCAGCCAATGATCGTGGCGGACCGGTTGTGAGGCTGTCACCGGCCCACCACGTTCACGGTCGGCTCTGCCAGCGGTCAGGCACGCCGGTAGCGGAGCACTGCGGCGGGCGTGAAGACGGCGAGCAGCAGCGCCGACCAGGCCAGGGCGAGCCCGACGTCGCCGCTGGACCCGACGATCAGCGAGCGGACGGCATCGACCATTGGCGTGATCGGCTGATACCTCGCGAAGGGCTGCAGCCAGCCGGGCATGGTGCTCGCAGGCACGTAAGTGCTGGAAATGAACGCGAACACGAACGCGATCATCGACATGCCCTGAGCGGCCTGCCCGTTCGGCGAGACCAGGCCGATGACCATGAACACCACCGTGAACACGAGGCCGTAGACCAGGCACAGGCCGAAGGCGGCCAGGGCGTCGGTTATGGTCCCGCCGAGGCGGAATCCGAAGAGGAAGCCAAAGGCCGCGGTGGCGAGGATCGACCACGCGTTCGTGGTGAAATCGGCCAGCGCCCGCCCGAAGACGATCGCGGACCGCGGCAGCGGCAGCGACAGCAGCCGGCCGGTAAAGCCCTGGACGCGGTCCTCGGCCACCGCGACCGCTATGCCGGCCCCGGTGAAAAGCACGATCGTCGCGACGTAGCCCGGCACGAAGTAGTCCGCGTACCTCGAAGCGCCGCCCTGGACGGCGCCGCCGAGGACGAACCGGAAGGTGAAGAGGAATAGCACCGACTGGACCACTCCCATGGCCCACAGGCCTGGGGTCCGGAAGTACTTGCGCAATGCCCTGCGCGCGACCTCGACACAGGACCGGGTCATCCCCGGCGAGGTGGCCGGGCGGGTGAGCGCGGCGGTCTGGACAGGGCTGGGCGGCTGGGAGGGGTCGGCCGGCCGGGAAGGGGCGGAAGGGCAGGAAGGGCTGGGCTGGTGGGAAGAAAACTCGGCGGTCATCGTGGGTTCCGTTCTTGGCGTGGGTGCTGCCTAGCGGCTGGCGACTGGTGCCGAAGTGGCTGGTGATGCGGTGACAGGCGGCTTGTCGGGCTGGTCACTGGTGAGTGCCAGGAACACCTCGTCCAGCGTCGGCCGGCGCAAGCCGATCTCGTCGACGCCTATTACGGCGTCGGCGAGGCAGCGGATCGCCGCGGCGAGCTGGCGGAGGCCGCCCGCCGGGACGCTGGCCCGCCGGCCGCCCCGGTCCAGCCTCGGCGGGTTGCCGGTGACGCGTTCGAGAAGCTGGCCGGCCTCGTCGAGCCGGGAGGGGTCGGCAAGGACGACCTCGATCACATCGCGCCCGACGCTCGCCTTGAGCTCGCCGACCGTGCCAGACGCGACGACACGGCCGTGATCGATCACGACGACGCGATCGGCGAGTTCGTCGGCTTCGTCCAGGTAGTGCGTGGTCAGGAGAATGTCGGTACCTCCGGCGGCGAGGCTGTGGACCGCTTCCCAGACTTCGGACCTGCCCGTCGGGTCCAGGCCTGTCGTCGGCTCGTCGAGCAGTAGCAGCCGCGGCGCGCCGACCAGGCTGGCGCCCAGGTCGAGCCTGCGGCGCTGGCCGCCCGAGTAGGTGCCGCAGCGCCGGTCCGCGACCTCCCCGAGGCCGAGCTGGTCGATCACGACGGCCGCTGCGCGGCGTGCCGCGCGCGCCCGGTGCCCGAACAGCCGGGCCGTCATCTCCAGGTTCTCCCGCCCGGTCATTGCGGGCTCGACTGCGGCGAACTGGCCTGCCAGGCCGATGTCCCGGCGGACCGCGACCGCGTCGCGCACCACGTCATTGCCGAGCACTCGCAGCTGGCCGCAGGCGGGCCGCAGCAGCGTGGCGACCGTTCGCACGAACGTGGTCTTGCCCGCGCCGTTCGGGCCGAGGATCGCCAGCACCTCCCCCTGCGGGGCAGTCAGCTCCAGTCCGTCGAGGGCGGTTACCTTGCCGAACCTCACGGTGATGCCCCCCGCTTCAAGAAGCGGGGTGCCCTGACGTGTCATCTCGCTGTTTCCTTCCTGCTGGGATTGCCGGACCTCACCCGGTAGTCTCAGGAAGGATAGTATTCTAATAACTAGTCTTATGTCTACCTAACTCTCAAGGACTAGTCGATTCGGCACTAACGATCACTAGTGCCGAATCGACTAGTATGCTGAGTGGATGGATGCGAAGTATCGTCCGTCGCCGCTGGCCGTTGCGGTGCTCAGCATGCTCGTCCCCGGGCCGCTGCACCCTTACGGCATCCAGCGCCTCATCAAGCACTGGGGCAAGGATGAGGTCATCAACGTGGGACAGCGCGCGAACCTGTACAAGACGATCAACCGGCTGCACGAGGCCGGGCTGATCGCGGTCCGGCAGACCGAGCGCGACCAGCAGTACCCTGAGCGGACCGTCTACGAGCTGACCGAAGACGGCCGGCGAGAGCTGCCGGCCTGGCTGGCCGAGATGCTGGCGACCGTTCGCAACGAGTACCCGCAGTTCCCCGCCGCGCTCTCGGTCGCGATGCTGTTGCCTCCAGCCGACGCCCAGGCCGCCCTGGAGCAGCGCGCCTCGGTGCTGCGCCGGGAGCTGGCCCGGGTCGAACAGGTGCTGGAGTCCCATTCCGGTGCCCTGCCCCGGGTGACGCTGCTGGACGACGAGTACCGGCGCGCTGTCATTTCGGCCGAGCTGAACTGGCTCAGCGGAGTGCTCGACGACCTCCGCAGCGGCGTGCTGACCTGGAACCGTGATGAAATGACCAGCGTGGCGTCCGAGGATCTCAGCGACCTGGCGCCGTCTCTGCCGCCGGAGTACCTGCCAGGCTGAGGGCCGGACACGGGGAGTGCCCGGCGTAACCCCCTCGGCTCAGTCGTGCATCGGGCGCTCATGAGCGGCGTGCCCGGCCGGCTCGATCTGGAAGGTGGAATGCTCGACGTCGAAATGCCCCCGCAGGCAGTCCTGCAGCCGGTCGAGGATGGCCGCGCACCGGCCATCCTCGATCACGCCCGGGTCCACCACCACGTGTGCCGAGAGCACCGCGAGCCCGGATGTGATCGTCCAGGCGTGCAGCTCGTGGACATCGCGGACGCCGGTAAGGGCGGTCATGTGCCGCCGGACCTCGCTCAGGTCGATCCCCCGGGGGCTGGCCTCGAGCAGCACGTCGACGGCCTCCCGCAGGAGCCGCCACGTTCTCGGCAAGATCAGCAGGGCAACCGTGACCGCGGCGATGGAGTCCGCGCGGGTGAATCCGGTCGCGGCGACCACCACCCCGGTCACGATCACCGCCGCGGCTCCGAGCGCGTCCGAGGCGACCTCGAGGAAGGCGCCGCGAAGGTTCAGGCTCTCCGCCTGCCCGCGGCGCAGCAACAGCAGCGACACCGCATTGGCGCACAACGCGATCACGCCGAAGACGATGAGCAGCCCGGAGTCCACCGCGGGCGGTGACATCAGCCGCCGGATCGCGTCGATGACGATGAACGTCGCCATGCCGAGCAGCAGCACGGCGTTGGCCATTGCCGCCAGGATCTCTGCCCGCGCGTAGCCGAAGGTGCGCCGCGCGGTGGCCGGCCGGGTGGCTACATAAGCGGCCAGCAGGGACAGGCCGAGGCCGGCCGCGTCCGCGGCCATGTGCGCCGCGTCGGCCACGAGCACCAGGGAGCCGGTGACCAGTGCCCCGGTGACCTCGGCGATGGCGACCGCGGTGGTCAACGCGAGAACGGTGAGCAGCGCATGCCGGTGGCGGCCGGTAACCGTCACGTCGTGCGAGTGCCCGATCATGGGCCCTTGCGCCGCCGGCTGCCGCGACGCCGCAGCCCGCCGCCCGCCGCCTGCTCGTCCTCGCCGGCGGCGTCCTCGTGCGGCTGCGCCGTCGTGTCGCCCGGCGCGACAAGCTCGTACGCGGGATTGATCATGACAGGTCCGCCCGCGCGCATGCCGACCTGGCCGCGGAACCGGACCCGGGAGCCGCAGTCCAGGCCCGGGATATGCGACCGCCCGTAGAACAACGCGGTCAGCTGGCCGGTCGAATCGGCGACCTCGGCGGCGAGCACGGTGTTGAACTCGACCGGCCGGATCTCTACCGCGTACACCCGTCCCTCCACCGTCGCCCGGCCCGGACCGGTGAGCGTTCCGATCGGCCGGACTTCTGGCGGCGGGACAGGCCTGTCGTACTTCGCGTCGCCGGGTTCGCCGGCACCTTGCGCCGCCGCGTCGGCCACGGCAGCCTCGGGCGCGGCCAGGTGCGCCACGTCGCCGGCGCCTTCCTCGAGTACCTCGTGCGCCGACCCGCTGCCCCGGGCATCCTTGCCCGTGACCGGCCGCGCCTGCGCCGAAGCGGCGGGCTGCGCAGCGCCGCCGCCGTCGGCCTGGCCCGCGGCGGACCGCCGTTCGTGGATGGCCTCCAGCCGGCTGCGCACGTCGAAGGGCACGATCGTGGCCGCGGCGTGGGGTATCCGGCTGACGACGGCCGCGATCTTGTCTGCCGTGCGGTCATGCAGCAGCCTGCCGAGCAGCGGAGAGTAGCCGCGCCGCGGCAGGATCGCGGTGACTCCCACCCCGGGCAGCATGGCCTCGGCCTTGACCAGTTCCGCCGCGCACCTGGCCAGCCTCCGGTCCGCGCAGTCCACGAAGTCGAGCACGATGCCGGTGTTCGCTCGAACCCAGTCCTGGCGCAGCGCCTCGGCCTGGACGTTGTCGATCACGAAATGAACCGCGTGCAGCGTGGTGGGCCGCAGGCTGCGCGCGTACCGCAGGGCTGCGACGGTAGCGAGGTCGAAGCTGTCGACGAACACGAAGACTGTCCGCCGCGAGTACGTGGGTGGGTCGTGCGGCCTGGGCCGGGTGCCGATCCGTTCCAGGACCCCGGCCTCCATCTGGTACTCCCGGTTGAGCCGGATCAGGGTCGGCACGCCGATCGCAAAGAGGATCACCACCAGCCATGCGCCCTCGGTGAACTTGACCAGGACGAAGATCAGCACGACGATCGCGGACGTCACGCCGGCCGACAAGTTGATCACCAGCCGGCGCCGCCAGCCCGATTCCTGCACCCTGTGGTGGTACTTGGCCATGCCGAACCCGGCCATGGTGAAGGCGGTGAAGACGCCGATCGCGTAGAACGGCACCAGGTTGTTGACGTTCGCCCCGACAACGGCCAGCAGCGCGGATGACAGAACGGCCAGCACCACGATCCCGTTGGAGAAGACCAGCCGGTGGCCGCGCTTGGTGAGCCATCGCGGCAGGAACGCGTCCTCGGCGACGAAGCTGGCCAGGAACGGGAAGCCGTTGAAGCTGGTATTCCCCCCGGTGTAGAGGATAAGCGCGGTGGCGGCCTGGACCAGGATCCACATGGCATGCCCGGCCAGCGATGGCCCGAAAACGAGCTTTGCCTCCTGGGACAGCACGGTCGGCACCCCGAGTTTGTAGGGGGCGGCATGGGTCAGGTGCGCCAGCCACGAGATTCCGGCGACCAGCGAGCCGAGGATCACGCCCTCGGTTACCAGGACGCGGCGCGCGTTGATGCCCTCGGGCGGGCGGAACGCGCTTACCGCGTTGGACACTGCCTCTATTCCGGTGAGCGATGAGCCGCCGTTCGCGAACGCGCGGAGCAACACGAAGATCATGACGAAGGTGAACAGGCCGCTGGTGGCCGAGTGCCCGGTGTACTGCCCGGCTACCGGGTAGGGGTACCTCGGCAGCGTGCCGAGCGCCTCGCGGATCAGTCCCGTTATGATCATGGCGATCACGGTGCCGGAGAACAGGTAGGTGGGCACGGCGAACGACCGGCCGGCCTCCCGGATACCGCGGAGGTTCCCGTAGCACATCATGATCACGATGGCGACCGAGATGGCGGTAATCTTCACCGGGCTTTCGATGGCCGGCCAGGCCGATGCCACTGCGGTCGTGCCCGCAGCCACCTGGACCGCGACGGTGACCACGTAGTCGATGAGCAGCGCCACCGCGGCGATCTGGGCTATGCGGGGCCCGAGGTTCTCCCGTGCCACCACATACGAGCCGCCGGCCCTGGTGTAGACCGTGACGACCTCACGGTAGGACAGGACCACCAGCGCCATCACGAACAAGACCACCCCGGTCATGGGCAGGATCAGCGTGAAGGCGGTGATGGCGAGGCCGCCCCTGAGCAGCTCGATCAGGATCTCCTCGGTCCCGTAGGCCGAGGAGGAGATGCCGTCGGGGGCGAGGACCCCCAGCGCGAGCCGCTTGGACAGCCGCTGCTCGCCGAGCTGCTCGTTGATCAATGGCCGCCCGAGCAGCCGCCTCTTGAACGAGTAGCCCAGACCCTCGGCCAGGTCGCCCTGCCGATCGAGAAGACCTGCCGCTCTGCGCATGGCCACGCTGGTGCGTCCTCTGCTCGAAACTACGCTGACGTGGCCTTCATACCATCGCGGTGGCCCCGCGCGGGAACCAGGCGTTCTGCCCTGCCGGGGACTGCGCGGCCAAGGCCCAGGTTAACCGGCGTTTATGCTCGGGCTGCGCGGACCCCACCCGGCCGACCCGATCAGGGGAGCAATCCATGACCACGACACCGCCACCCCCGGCCCCGCAAGCCGGCGAGTCGCGGACGCTGCACCTGTCGGAGCTGCTCAGGCGCCCGCTGACCGACCGGGGCGGTGAGGTGATAGGGCGGCTGTCCGACGTCATCGTCCGGCTGCGCGGCTCGGACGACCCGCTGGTAACCGGACTGGTCGCAACAGTCGGCGGCCGTGACGTCTACGTGCCCACTGAGCAGGTGGTGTCCTTCGACGGCGAGGCGGTCAAGCTCTCCAGTGCGAAGCTCGACCTGCGCTCCTTCGACCGGCGCGAGGGCGAGGTACTGCTGCGCAGGGACGTGCTCGGCCACCGGCTGATCGACGTGCAGAGCGCGCACCTGATCAAGGCGGGCGACCTGGAGCTCGTGCAGCGAGGCGGGGACTGGGTGCTGGCCGGGGTGGACATCCGCCGCCAGTCGCGCCGGCCGTTCGGATTCCTCCGCCGCGCCCCGGCACACGCACCGCACACATTCCGGGAGTGGGCCAAGTTCGAGCCCCTGATCGGCCACTCCGGCAGCGCCCTGCTGCGCGGCCCGTTCGCCCGGATCCGCAGGCTGAAGCCCGCCCAGATCGCCGACCTGATCGAGGACGCGTCCAAGGAGGAGGAGAACGAGATCCTGGGCCATGTGCACGCGGACCCGGAGCTAGAGGCTGACGTCTTCGAGGAGCTCGATGAGGACCTGGCGACCCGCCTGCTCGGAGCGCGAACGGACACCGAGATCGCCGGGGTGCTCGCCCGGATGCGCGCCGACGACGCGGCAGACGCGATCGCGGAGCTGCCGCAGCGGCGTCGGCAGCCCGTGCTTGACCTGCTTCCCAGTGGCCAGCGCACCAAGGTGCTGACGCTGATGGGCTTCAACCCGACGAGCGCGGGCGGCGTGATGGGAGTGGATTTTCTCGTGGTCGCCGCCGACGCCCGGGTACGGAATGCGCTGGACCTGGTTGCCCGCTCGGCGAGCCTGCAGCCCGAGGCGCTCACCAGCGTGCACTGCGTCGATGAGCGTGGCCGGCTGTGCGGAGTGGTCAAGCTGGTCACCCTGGTGCAGGCGGATCCAAAGACCGGGCTGGAGGAGGTCTTCGATGACGACCCCGTACGAGTCGGTGCAGATACCGACGTAGTGGACGTAGCGGTGCTGATGAGCGACTACAACCTGATCACGATCCCGGTGGTGGACGAGCGCCGGAAGATGATCGGCGTGATCACGGTCGACGACGTGCTCGAGGTCACCTTGCCGGATGACTGGCGGCGGCGGGAGGCCGCGCAGCCGCCCGATGCCCACCACGGGAATTCGACGTGAGCAACGCGCCCGGGCGCGGCCTGCCGGATCGCAGCGCGCCCCGGGAGCGGCCCGGCGTGCCGGAGCGGCCTGGGATTCCCCCGCCCGCACTGACCGCGCCGAGCGCCGTCCTCGACACCGCGCACCTGGGTGACATAGAGGGCGCGCTCGGCCGGATCAGGGTGGACGACGAGCAGCGGCGCAGCGGCTGGCGTCGGCGGCTGGTCACGTTCCTCGCCATCATGGGCCCGGGATTGATCGTCATGGTCGGGGACAACGACGCGGGCGGCGTGTCCACTTACGCGCAGGCCGGGCAGGATTACGGCTACAGCCTGCTGTGGGTGCTGCTCCTGCTGATCCCGGTCCTGATCGTCAACCAGGAGATGGTGGTCAGGCTCGGAGCGGTCACCGGCGTCGGCCACGCCCGGCTGATCAACGAGCGGTTCGGCAGGTTCTGGGGCTGGTTCAGCGTGGGCGACCTGTTCCTGCTCAACTTCCTGACCATAGTCACCGAGTTCATCGGCGTGTCGCTGGCTCTGCGCTTTTTCGGGATCAGCCCCTACGTCTCGGTGCCGCTGACAGCGGTCCTGCTGATAGCCATCACCGCGAGCGGCAGCTTCCGACGCTGGGAACGTGCGATCTTCTTGTTCATCGCGACCAGCCTCGTGCTGTACCCGCTGGCGCTCGCGTCGCAGCCGCATTACGGCTCCATCGCCTACCACCTCGTGGTGCCGGGAATCCAGGGCAGCGCCAGCTCCACCGCGATCCTGCTGATCATCGCGACTGTCGGCACCACCGTGGCCCCCTGGCAGCTGTTCTTCCAGCAGTCCAACGTGGTGGACAAGCGGATCACGCCACGGTTCATCGGATACGAGCGAGCCGACACCGCGCTCGGCGCCGTCATCGTCGTGGTCGGGGCGATCGCGATCGAGGTGGTAGCGGTATTCGCGGTGCGCGGGACACACCTGGCCGGCAAGTTCGACGACGCGCTCAAAGTGGCGCACGCACTGGAAGCTCACGGCTACTGGTTCGGCGCGCTGTTCGCGATCGTGCTGCTCGATGCGAGCATTATCGGAGCCTCGGCCGTGACCCTGTCCACCAGTTACGCGTTCGGCGACATGTTCGGCCTGAAGCACTCGCTGCACCGCAGCTTCCGTGACGCCAGGGCGTTCTACCTCAGTTACGGCGCTCTCGTGGTGGTGGCGGCGGGCGTTGTGCTGATCCCCGGGGCGCCGCTCGGGCTGATCACCACGAGCGTGCAGGCCCTGGCCGGGGTGCTGCTCCCTAGTGCCTCGGTGTTCCTGCTCCTGCTCTGCAACGACCGCGAGGTCCTCGGACCCTGGGTCAACCAGCGCTGGCTCAACGTCCTGTCCAGCGTGATCATCGGCGTCCTGCTCACCCTGTCCGGCACGCTCGTGGTCAGCACGGTATTCCCGGTCCTCAACGTCGGCAAGATCACGATAGTGCTGGCCGTCGCCCTCCTGGCGTGCGGCGGAGGGGCCGGCCTCTGGCTCGAGATCACCCAGCGCCGTGGCGGCAGGCCCCGCCGCGCCCCGGTGCGGATGACGCGGCAGGAGCGGGCAAACTGGCGGATGCCGCCGCTCGCTCTGCTCAAGCCGGTGGCCTGGTCGCCAGGCACGAAGCTGGGAGTGCTGCTGCTGCGGGGCTACCTCGTCGTCTCGGTCATCCTGCTGGTCGTCAAGGCGGCGCAACTTGGCGGTGCCTGAGCGCGGCCTGCGCCAGCGGCTGCCTTCGGCCCTGTTGTCGTCAGGAATGGTCGTAAGCGGCTGCGTTCTGCTTGAATCACGGCATGGATGCGGAAAGCGCCGCCCGCCGCTGGGCAGACACCTGGTCGCGCGCCTGGCCGGAGCATGACGCCGAAGCCATCGCCGCGCTCTACGCCGACACGGCCCTTTACCGCTCGCCCGCGTTCCGGCAGCCGTGGTCGGGCCTGGCCGGCGTGCGGCGCTATCTCGGCGAAAACCTCCCGGGCGAGGAGAACATCGAGTGCTGGTTCGGCGACCCGATCGTCTCGGGCGACCGCGCCGCGGTCGAGTGGTGGGCCAGTTGGCGGGAGCAGGGCCAGGAACTCACCTTCGCCGGCGTGACCGTGCTGCGCTTTAACGACTACGGCAAGGTGGTCGACCATCGCGACTATGACAGCCACGTCGAGCGGCGCGAGGCACCCTACGCGGGCTGGTGAGCGTCCGCCAGCAGCCCGCGCTTCACCCGGCCCGCTGTCGGCTGTACCGCCGCCAGGCCGCTGCCGCCGGTCCCGCCGGTCCCGCCGGCCGGCGTCCGGCCGGGTCAGTGCCCGAGGGCTATCTCCGCGATCTTTACGATGACCAGGATCATCGCCACAGCCAGGTACAGCCGCAGCGCCGACATGCCGGCCTTGCGTCCGGCGGACATGGCGGGCCGGTGCAGCAGCGCCAGCGGCGGCATCCGCCAGCCGTCCCGCTCGGCGGGGTCGACCGCGACGGCCGGGGCAGCGGCCGACGCCCCCGCTCGCAGCCGCCGGACCAGCGCGAAGCCGGCGGCCAGGATCGCAACAGCGCCGCATCCGGACAGGATCCCGGCGATCTGGCGAGCGCTGATGCCGGGGAACAGCACCGACGCGGTCAGGATGACTGACAGCGATACCAGGACAGCCACGACCGCCGCGGTGAAGATGTTGGTCTTGCGGCCGTTCACCCAGGGACCGAGCACCTCGCGGTCGTTGCAGAGCAGGAGCAGGAACACCGAGGCACTGGGAAGCAGCACCCCGGCCAGGGTCTGCACTCCCTCGGTCAGCAGCCCCAGCGGGGAGCCGGGGATGAGCACCACCGCGGCGGCCACGGCGACGATCCCGGCATAGATCGCGTAGAAGCCCTTGGCGCCCTTCACCCCGCGGTGCAGCGAGTGCTTCAGGCCCAGCACGTCACCGATCGCGTACGCGGTGGACAGCGAGACCGCGAAGGCGCCGATGATCGAGGCGTCAAGCAGCGCGATCGCGAACAGCACCCCGGCCGTCCGGCCCGCCTGCGCCTGCAGCCCGCTGGCCAAGCCGGCAGCGTCCTTGAACTGGCCAGCACCGTGGGTGCCGGCGAACGCGGCAGTCGTGGCACCCATCACCGCGGCGGCGCCGAGGACCACGATCACGATGCCGATCCACAGGTCGGCCTTCTCAAACCGGATGAACCGCGGGGTAATCCTCTTGTCGATGACGTAGCTCTGCTGGAAGAACAGCTGCCAGGGGGCGACCGTGGTGCCCACGATGCCGATCACCAGCAGCATGACGGTGGCAAGCTGCCCGGAGCCGCCCGGGAGTTGCGGGACGACGAAGTCGCGCGCCATCTGCGACGCGTGCGGGTGGGCGAGGAAGTAGACCGGGATCAGCAGCAGGCTGCCCAGGCAGAACGTGACCGCGACCCGCTCGAAGCGGCGGAAGCTGCCGGTAAAGGCCGCGCCCACCACGACCGCGGCGGCCAGCGCGACGGCTGCGATCTTTGGCAGGCCCAGGTACCCGGCGGCCAGCGTGATCCCGATGAACTCGGTGATGATGGTCAGCGCGTTCAGGATGAAAAGGTCGATGACGCTGAACGCGCCCCAGAACTTGCCGAACCGCTCCAGGATCAGCCGGGCATGTCCGACCCCGGTCACCGCGCCGAGCCGCAGCACCATCTCCTGGTTCACGTAGAGCACCGGCACGAGCAGCAGCAGCGTCCACAGCAGGCGCGTGCCGTAGTCCTGGCCTGCCTGCCCGTAGGTGGCGAAGGCGCCGGCGTCGTTGTCGCCGACCATCACGATCAGCCCGGGCCCGATGATCGCCAGCAGTGTCTTGAGAACGGCGCGGCGGCCACGGCGGGGCGAGGTGTCGTCGAGCCGGATCGTGCCGAGCGCGCCGCGGATGTCGCCGACGTGCTCGGAGTCGAGCACCGCGCCGCGGCGCTCCAGCGTCGTGGTCATTGGTGATCCTCCAGGGGCCTAGAGGCACGCGGCAGCCAGCCCGGAGGAGCCGGGGAAACCTGACGGGGCGTATTACCGCGTGCTGGAAGAAAGCGAGTGTGCGCGGGTGACGGGCCGATGATGGCCCGGTCTACTATCCATGTCTCGCCTCCTCCAGCCATGACACGCGAGGGTGTCCGTTCACCAGGCGGGGAAGGCCGGCAGGTACCGGCTCGCACCCCTTCTCGTCAGAGCTTTGGCACGACACGACGTAGCACCCGGGCGGGTGCAGCCACTTCGGGTCACCCCTTAAGCCGGGGAGACCTGTCCTGACCCTGGGCGTCTCTCGACGTCGTCGGATCAGTGGCCTGTGTTCGTGTCGACGCCTCACCGAACGAGGTGCCACCAACGTCTAACCAGGGTAGACGGGCCGAGGGGGCCGGGCAAACCCCGGCCGCTATGCGTTACGTCACGTTAACCAATCGTTCTGCCGGTCCGCGGGGACGCGGTGTCGCCCGGTTCCGCGGGGACGCGGTGTCGCCCGGGTCCGCGGGGACGCGGTGTCGCCCGGGTCCGCGGGGACGCGGTGTCGCCCGGGTCCGCGGGGACGCGGTGTCGCCCGGGTCCGCGGGGACGCG
>Ga0335078_10002960_pt1 | contig 25479 bp, 20 predicted proteins | sample Lox_Sample_32_FD_206711 | JGI IMG/M metagenome (GOLD analysis project Ga0335078, IMG submission 206711) | Soil microbial communities from Loxahatchee National Wildlife Refuge, Florida, United States - Lox_Sample_3.2 | ecosystem: Environmental > Terrestrial > Soil > Wetlands | place: USA... | reverse complement strand
AATCTGCGCGAACTGCGCAATACCCGCCAACTGAAGGCGTGGCTCAAGGCCGGCCAAACGGTCGAACTGCGCGAGCGCAATCGCGTGTTGGGGAGAATTGTGCCGGATCAAGCGCAGCCCCACCGGCCAACAGCGTCGAAGTGGCCGGATTTCGAGGCTCGCGCGCGCGCGATCTTTGGGGATCGGGTTATTCCGATCGTGGAAGACCTGATCGAAGAGAGGAACAGCCGCTATTGATCTACTCGGATACCAGCCTCGTCGTGTCGCTATACACAATCGATGCGCATTCAGCTGAGGCTCGGCGGCGTATGAGCTCAAAGCCCGCTGTTTGGCTCACGCCCTTCAATCGCATCGAGTTCGCACATGCGCTCGAGAGGCAGGTCTTTCGAACCCGAATTGCATCGGGAGAAGCCGCACGAGCCTGGCGCGATTTTGAAGACGATTGCGTCGCCGCAGTCTGGATTCTGCAGAACCTGCCGGCAAGAATATGGGAAACAACAATCGATCTTGCGCGGCGTTTTGGCCCCACGCTCGGCGTACGCACGTTGGACTCGCTGCACGTGGCGTGCGCTCTGGAACTCGGGGCCGAGCGGTTCTGGACGTTCGATGAACGCCAGGAGAGACTGGCGCAGTCGGCGGGGCTCGACACGAGAGGATGAACTTAGTCTCCCAGCCGGCGCATCGCGTCCCGATCAACCTAATTCGGCGTGATGATGCCGCCGAGAGCGTGGCGCCGCGGCAGCACAATGCCGCGATGATCGACTTCCGGCGCGTGCGTTTTGCCGGAATCCGGCAGGACGGGCCGTTCCGTCAGCGCTCCTCCACAGGCCGGGCACCAGTCGGCTTGGGTGTCCGGCGCAAGCACGGCGTGGCAGTGGGTGCAGATGCGCTCCATAGTGAGAGACTAAATCGAATTCAGAAAATGTGTGCACGCGAGCTTCTTGCGATCCCACCTTTTTCGCGAGCCCGGCGAAAAAGATGGGGCACGGAAGAGATGGTTCAAGTCACCTAAGCGGCCGAGCGCAGCTGCCGCGCGATGCCCGCAGCCCATCCGCGAATCGCTTCCCAGTCACGGACATCCATGGCGCATTTGGCCTGCTCGCGGAAGGCGGGCATGTGGCGCAGCAGGCTGAAGGGAAACCGCAAGGTTCGCATGTCGAGGCGGCCGCCGAAGATCTGCAGCTCCGCCGGCTTGAGCCAGGAGTGCTTGGCCAGCTGCTTCTCGGCCTGCTTGCGCGCCGCGTCAAAATCCTTCGCCTCAGTACCCAACGGCCCAAGGACAAAGAACCACGGCCGCAAGGTCGACAGAACATGGCGGTTCTGGGCCAGGAAATGATGAAACTCCCCGGGAAGACGGCCCATGTAAAGCGCGCCGCCGAGGATGACCGCGCTATAGTCGCCCACCAGCAGCGGGTCTTGCACTCGGGCAATTTTGACCTGCAGCCCGGCTTCGCGCAGGGCGTTTCCGACGGCTTCGGCGACCTCGCCGGTCGATCCGTAGCGTCTGACATAGGCGACGAGAATGGATGGCGGCATACGGCCTCCTTGCTTTCGGCATTGTGACCTCCGGGCCGGAACTCCCGAAGTGAGCGCTGTCACAGCCGCGCGATCAAGGCCGAGGGTGCCCCATCCTTTTCCGATCACGGCAGTGATCGGAAAAGGGTGGGATCGGATTCTCACCCATTCCGCGGAAACCACGTATTTACACTTCCCCAGTACACTGATTCCATGCATCCTCCTGTCCGGCTGATCGCTGTTGACATGGACGGCACGCTCCTGCCCACCTTCGGGCAGGTCGTGAGCCGGCGGAATGCGGCTGCGCTGCGCGCCGTTCAGGAGGCCGGAATCGCGCTGACGATCGCCACCGGGCGGCGCGCGGCGTACACGGCGCCGCTGCTCGAGGGCGTAGGCCTTCGAGCGGAAACGCCCCTGATCACGTCGAATGGTGCAGTGACTCGAACGCTGGCGGGCGAGCCGATCGACCGCTGCCACCTGGACGCCCGAGTGGCGCGCGGCCTTTGCGGCATCCTGCGGCCTTTCGGAGCCGTCGTCTTCACCTTCGACCGGCCGGGAAAAGGCGAGCTTGTCCTGGAAAACCTGGAGCAGGCGCACGACCGGATTGCCATGTGGGTGGAAGCGAACCGTAACGCCATCGAAGTGGTTAAGCCGCTGGAAAGGGCGCTGGGAGAGGGAGACGATCCCATCCAGGGCATGGTAGCCGGCGGCATGGACAAGATGAAGCAGGCGGAGCGGGCACTCAGGGCAAGCCAGTGGAAGGACGCTTGCGAATGCGTGCGCACGGAGTACCCGGCTCGGGACCTCTCGATTGTGGACCTGTTGCCGCCGGGGGTCTCGAAAGGATGGGCGCTGGAGCGGCTGGCCGCGCGGCTGGGCGTCGATCGCAGGGAGACGATGGCCATCGGCGATAATTGGAACGATCTAGGCATGCTGGAATGGGCCGGTCAGGCCGTGGTGATGGCCAATGCCGCGGACGAGTTGCGCGCCATGGCCAAGCTGCGCGGGTGGAAGCAGGCTCCGCTGAACGACCACGACGGAGTTGCCGTAGTGCTGGAAGCGATCCTGGGGAAGCAGGCGGTAAAGGCGTGATGCGATCCGGAAGCGACCTGATCACGGCTTGGGCGTTGCTGGCGATGGCAACCGTGCCGCAAGCGGCATACGCCGCCGAGCGCGCGACGCTGCGCAACGGCTTTGAGATCCAGTGCAGCCATCATGTCGAGGTAGACGGACGCGTTCGCCTCTTCGATGGCGCCGGAGAGGAGAATTACATCGAATTCGAGCCGGCAGAGATTGTCTCCTTCGAGAAGGTTCCCGATCCTGCGCCGATTGCGCGAGAGGCCACGCCCGCACCCGCCAGGTCAGCCGCAACCGGCGCCGACGCACGCCTGACACCTGAAGACCTGCGCCAAATCCTGAGCAAGGCGGGACGTGCGCACAACCTGGATGCTGATCTGCTGGCCAGCGTGGTGAAGGCGGAGAGCGGCGGCCAGGCGCACGCGGTGAGCCGCGCCGGCGCGCGCGGACTGATGCAGCTCATGCCGGCAACGGCCACGCAACTCGGCGTGAATGACAGCTTTGCGCCGGAGCAGAACGTGAGCGGAGGAACGGCCTATCTCGACGCACTGCTGACGTACTACCACAATAATCTCGCCCTGGCCCTGGCCGCCTTCAATGCCGGGCCTGCAGCCGTGGCGAAGTATCACGGCATTCCGCCGTATCGGGAGACTCGCGCTTATGTGGCGCGCGTGATCCACGAGTTCAACCGCCGCGTGCAGGCTCGCCGCGCGATTGCCCGCGCGACTAAGAGGCTTCCGCAGGAAACGCAGGCGATCGCCTCAGCGCCCATCCAGCCGGTTTCGTCTCGGTGAGGGTCTGATTTCCCCAGGGGCTAAAGCCCCAAGTCTCTCTTCAGCATTGATGTACGGGCTAACTAAAGCCCGTGCCCTCCCGTCTGATGCCCGCACCTTTCGGGCTGAAGCCCGCACCCTTCCGGCTGACCGGCCTCCCCGATCCAGTTCCGCCTGCCCGGATAGAATCAATCTGTATCGATCGCAGGGAACGGAGACCGTTTGAAGAGGAATCACTGGATTCTGGGACTGATCGTCCTGGCCGCGCTGGTGGTGCTGTTTATCTGGGCACGCCATCGCGTTCACTTCGATTTCGGCGTCTTTCGGGCGCAGGTGGCGCAGGCAGACTGGAAAACCATAGGCATCGCCATCGGCTGCATCTATCTCGCTTACCTTTTCCGTTCGGCGCGCTGGGCCATGCTGCTCCGGCACATCAAGAGAGTTCCGTTGTTTTCGCTGGTCGGTACCCAGGTCATGGGATTCACGGCCGTGGCGTTGATCGGGCGCGTGGCCGACCCGGTGCGGCCGTACCTGGTGGCCAGAAAGACCGGCCTGCCATTGAGCAACCAGATTGCCGTGTACATCGTCGAGCGGCTCTTCGATGCCGGTTCCATGGGGCTGATCTTCTCCATTGCCATGATCTGGATCCCGGCCGATGAGGTGCTGCGCGCTCTGGCTCACTCCGGCATGATCGCCAGGCTGGCGGTTCATCACCAGGGCTGGGCGTTGTTCGCGGTACGTTTCGGGGGACTGGTGCTCACTTCGCTGGGCGCGCTGTTTCTCTTCGCCGTGCGCCTGGCCGGCGGCGCGGTGGCCGCGTTCTTCGAGCGCAGCGTCGGCCTGGTGTCAAAGAAGCTGGGACACGCGATCGGAAGCAAGGTGCGGGCCTTTCATTCCGGGCTCGACATCATGCGCTCGTTCTCTGACTTCGCGGTCGCGGCGTCACTCTCGCTCGGCATGTGGGTGCTGATTGCGTTCACGTATTTCGAAGTCTGCAAGGCCTTCGCCGCCAGCCCGCAACTGGTCGCCATCACCCCACCCAAATGCGTGCTGCTGATGGTCGCCAGCGGCGGAGCCAGCGTTCTTCAGCTTCCCGTGATCGGCTGGTTTTCACAGATCGGGCTGGTCGCCGTGGTCGTTGCCGCAGTTTTAGGAGCGGCGCCCGAAGCAGCCACGGCCTGCGCTGCGCTGCTCCTGGTGGTCACCTTTCTGGCCATCGTGCCGGTAGGCCTCGTCTGGGCGCAGTTCGAGCATGTGAGCCTGCGCAAGGTGACGGCGGAAAGCGAAGAAGCCGAAGAAGAGTTCGAGGCCGCGGATCGATCGAACGCTGAGGTCGGTAGTGAACCTAGGGAGCCGACCCGTCACCGCCGGGAGAGCGCGGCGGCGGCTCCGGCGCCGACTACGGTTCGGAGCTCGTCACCCGCAGCCGATCGGTCGTCAAGAGATCGTCGTTGACCGGGCGAATCCCGGCCTCGCTGAAGCGGATCGTCTCCGGGCCCACCGCCCCGCCGGTGAGCAACATGCTCATAGCCTGCTCCATGGTCATATCCGTCTCGGTGACAGAGCGCATCGGAACGAGCTGGAGAAAGGCCGAGGTCGGGTTGATGGCGTTGGGCAGCAGGACAGCGGCCACCGGCTCGCCGGTTGTGGAGTCGGTGAGGGTACGGCTGAGGAATCCGATGCTCTTCTGGCCGGGGAGGGGAAAGTCGACGAGCACCACGCGCTGGCTGGTTTCCTTTTTGCCGGTCATGTTATCGAGAAGCTGGCGGACGGCGCCGTAGACTTTGGCGACCAGCGGCAGCCGGTCGAGGGCCGATTCGAAGAGTTCGAATGCTTTGCGGCCCACGACCTGAGATGTGACGCGGCCGACGACGTAAAGCAGAGCCAGCGTCAGCAATATGGCCAGAGCGAACTGAACCCATGGCCGGTCGAGCGCAGTTTCAGGAAAAAGCGCACCCATCAGCCAGATCACGGGCTGTCCGGCCTTGGCGAGAATGCCAAGAAGGAAGCTGAAGATCAGGTAAGTTACGAACAGCGGCGCGATGGTGACGATGCCGGCCAGAATGTTGCGTTGCAGGCTGCGCAGCGTGCGGGCGAGTGAGGGGTTCAAGCAAGACTCCTGCGGATGAGATTGCGTGAAGGCGCGCCCGGAGCGGTTCCACGTCGGCACGGCATCGCCCGCGAAGGCTGGCGGTTCGCCGCGACGAGCCATCCAGCTTGATCGAAACGAAAAAGCCGGTACAGTAACTATGGGACCGCTTTCGGAGGCTCACGGCAGCTCGCGGGTTGCCGGATCGGAGCCGCTTTACCCGAATCGATGCGCGGGGCCGCCAGTTGCGAGGTAGCATGGACTCAAAAGGGCAATACGTACCCAGGAACCGCCGTAGACCCCTCTATAGTGTAGGTGGAAGATCGCGTATGGGCGAGCCGGAAGCCATCGAAGAGAATGTCGAGTTGGGCGAAGGCGAGCCGCATCCCGTCGACCTGCTGGTGAGCCTCGTCAACGCCGAGAGCGGCGCCGCCGCAAGGCGGACGGTTGGCTCCGCGCCGGCGTTTGCGGAAGAAGGCGCCAGGCCGGCTGCTCCCGCTCTGCCTCCGGTGGAAGCCCCGCGAATCGAGGAAGTGCCGGCTGCGGCACGCGCGCTGGCCGCCCAGCCCAGCGACGACGACGCGCAGGAGCTGTCGGGCCTGCTGCGCGCCGTAAAGGCGGTTCGCTCCGCCCTGCCGCTTCTTCAGAAGCTCCTGCCACTGCTCGACGGCAACGTGGTGACAGCCATTACGAACGTATTGGCTCCCCGGGCGCAGGCCCCCCAGCCAAAGCCTGTGGATACCACGCATCTCGAAAACGGGCTTGCCGAGGTGAAATCGCAGCAGAAGGAGATGCTGAGCAGAATCCAGGAGCAAAGCGTATCGCTGCAGCGCCTGGCCGAACAGGTCGACAAAGTCCGCGACGCCACCGACCGCAATACCGACGAGCAGACGGAGCTGATCGATGAGCTGAAAGCGGCGGGCAACAAGATGAACGTCATCGCCTTTCTCGGCTTCGCGCTGCTTGCCGCATCGATCGCATTGAACGTGATCCTCTATCTCCAGATCCACCATCAATTGCCGTAGCAGCGGCGATACCGGAGGTCCGGCCAACCCGTTTTCATACGGTCAAATGTCTTGTTTCTTCCATAAATACAACCTTGCTTGGAGCGGATGACTTTTCCGCTCTTCGTGATGTGAGTCATTGCCAGTCGTATTTTCACGGGGCTAGTATTTCGCATAGTTCGACCGGGTAAAGCCACTGACCCGGCTCTTCAATCCGCTATGCAGTTGTTCCCAAGTTCACAGAGCTTTACCAACGAAGCGGCGCTTACCGGCGCACGCAGATGGAGCGTCTCGCCATGGCATGGTATGCCTACTGCATCGGTGAAAAACAGGCTTTTCCGGAACTAGCCCGGCATCGCAAACCCGTTCCGATGGAATCGGTCGTCGGAGTCAGCGGCAATCAGGTATTTCTTTACCCGGCAAGCGATTTAGCCATTATTGTCAGTGAGCACAATCCCCAAGAGGCCTTCAATCAAAAAGCCGGCGTGGACCACGCACGGGTGATCGCCGACTGCTTTCAACACTCCACCGTGCTGCCTTTCCGCTTTGGAACCGTCTTCAACGACGACGAAAGCCTTCGCAAGTCGATCCGTTCCAATCAGCGGCAGTTCCTGGTCAACATCGACAAGCTGCGCGGCAAGACCGAGATGCATTTGAAGATCCTGGTGGACGACTGCTGCGGCAAGGAACTGGGAATTCACCTGCCGGCCGAAGGCGTGGGCCGCGAATACCTTTCCAATCTGCGCGAGAACGCCGCCCGGCACCGCGAGCGCCAGACCCGGGCGCGGGCCGTTGCCTTCCAGATGCACCGGTTGTTCCTGCCACTCGACGAAGAGGTGAGTTGCCGGCTGACCGAGAACGGCAAGATGATGCTCGATATCGCTCACCTTATCGACCGCAAGTACGTGGAGCGCTATCAGAACAAGTTTGCAACCACCAGCGCCATGATGAAAGACTGCGCACTGCAGCTCTCGGGGCCGTGGCCGCCTTATCACTTTGTCCATCGGCTCACGCGGGGAACGCATCCCCACCCGCATCCGGCTCCGGTTTCGGCCTCGGTTGGGCGAGCCCAGGAACAGGTTGCGGCGATGGCGTAGAGTTCTTAGATCTTATCGGAAGTGAAGCCCGGCCGGAGCGCCGGGCTTTCTTTTGGCTTTCGCGAGGTCTCCGGCCGACAGGGGGTTGCCCACCCTTTTCTGCTCGCCCCGGCGAGCGGAAAGGGTGGGATCGCATTTTTTCGAGGTCTTTCCGCTGCCCATCAACGCGCGCGCCGCGTGAGGACATACGACTGGCGGCGAGTGCTCGAGGCGCGGTCGATCTGCTTCCAGAACCCGACGAAATAGTCGACGGCAGAGATCGTCGAAACCAGGACGGTGAAGTAGACGCCGGCAATGGCAATCCAGCGCACCGGAATCACCAGCGGGCCGAAGACCCAATGATCCCAGCCATGGGCCAGAATCGCCGAAACCACGGCGACGATCTGGAGGACGGTCTTCAGCTTGCCCAGGTCGCTGGCCTGGATGGTGAACCCTTCGGAGACCGCGATGGAGCGCAGGCCGGAGATGAGGAATTCGCGGCCGATGATGACGACGGCGATCCAGACCTTGACGATATCGGGGTTGTAGGCGACCAGGGCCACAATGGCCGCCGTGACCATGACTTTGTCGGCCAGCGGGTCGAGGAGCATGCCCATGGTGGTGATCTGGCCGCGCTTGCGGGCCAGGTACCCGTCCACGCCGTCGGTGATGGAGGCGAGGATGAAGAGGACGGAAGCAGAGATCTCCTGCGCGCCGTCGCTCCTCCAGGTAAAGTGCGGCGACAGGATCCACAACAGCAGCGGGATCATGACGATCCGGCTCATCGTGATGGAATTGGGAAGATTCAACGGCTTCCTTCGCAGGCCGGCAGTTCCCGTTGGTTCCTATTATAGGAGCTATCCATTTTTCGCGAAGGCGGGAGCGGCCTGCGCGACCGCGGCCCGTCATTTTGCTTCTTCCCATCCGCAGGCTGAGTGTGGCATCCTGCGCAAGCGCTCCGGTATGTCCGCGTTCTACGGCGTTTCAGCAAAGCTGCGCCACAGGTGGCTTCAATCCTTGCCCGCCGCGGATGAATCCCCGTCCGGCTGCGACAGAGAAGAGGTTCCATTATGCCGATTTGCCCAAGAGCCGTAAGAATTGCCGCATTCGGGTCGGCGGCGCTGCTCGCGACTGTGTTGAACTCCGGCGCCGTCCTGGCGCAGCATGCCGAAGAGACCGTGGTGCGCAATCGCATTACCGTAACCCAGGCCGATATCGATGCCGCGGCCGCAGTGAAATACTCGAGAATTCATGTCATGCCGACGAATCTGCCGGGTGGGCGAGAGAAGGCCCGGAGACTGAACGAAGAGAACATTCGCCGCGTCGCGGAGTTCGAGGGCGCGCCCATCGAGCCGGGCGCCAGGACGCCGAAAACGGCTCTGGTTCAGCCCTACTTTTACCAGGGCGATTTGGTCAAGGAGGGCAGCAAGGCTCCGACGCTGGCTTCGGTCGTCAACCATGCGGTCTACATCGACTTGCCCAGTTCGAAAACGGTAGCCGAGGAATGGGGCAATCCCGAGGGCTTCCTGACGGATTTGTTCAAGAGCAACTTCATTCACCTATCGGACCAATACACCGGATCGACCACGGACGACTACACCGTGGGCGCCAACGCGAAGGTTCCTTACCCGTTGTACGGAAATGTCCTGTATGAGCATGAATTGTGGGCCATCGTCCATTCCGTAGCTTCGGCCAAGGGTTTCGGCGGAGGCATGGGACATCTCTATCATCTGTTCCTGCCCAAAGGCGTGGACACGTGCTTCGACGAATCCTACGAATGTTACTCACCCGATAACTTCGACGCCTGGTATTTCTGCGCCTATCATGACTACGTCCAATTCAAGGACATTACCGGTCCCGTATTGTTCACGGTCGAGCCTTATCAGAACGTGGATGGATGCGCCGTTCATCAGCCCAGCCCCAACGGCAAGCTGGCGGACTCGACGAACTCTGTCCTCGCGCATGAGACATTTGAGGTAATTACGGACCCGAAACCTCCGGAAGGCTACACGAATCAAGTTTCGCTCCTCCTCGAATATGCGGAGATCGCCGACGAGTGCCAGCCGGCGACCGACGATAATGGAGATTTTCTGGTCCCGACCTTCAAGCTCAACGGCAAGAAATACGCGGTGCAGTTGATGTACTCGAACACCTACCACGCCTGTGCCGCGCAGCCGTAAGCGGCGCCGGCGATGATAGACTTCACCTCGACATGGACCACGGAAGATCGACGCGCCGAGCCTTTCTTCGTCGCAGTGCCATGGTTGCGGCGGCAGGCGCATCCTCCTCCGTATGGCAAGATGCCGGTCGCCTCGCCATGGCGATGCCGGTTTCGAGCGGGCCGGCGCAGGCGAGTCTCGACACCTACATAGCCGATTACATGAAAGCCATGAATGCGCCGGGACTGACGCTGGGCCTGGCCGACGCGGCGAATACGCTTCGCAGCGCGGCATACGGCTTTGCCGATCTGGACCTGCGCCTGCCGGTCAACGAGAGCCACCTTTTTCAGATCGGCTCCATTACAAAATCATTCGTCGCACTCGTGCTCTTGCAGTTACGCGACGAGGGCAGGCTGGATCTGGAACGACCGATCCTGGACTATCTGCCCGGCCTGCCGATCGTGACCGGATTCGGGCCCATCACAACGCACCATCTGCTCACGCACACCTCGGGATTGCCCGACTACGGCACAGTGTTCTTGAGCGATCCCTCAGCGCGGCTGGTGCAGGGATTCAAGCCTGGCGAGCATTTCCACTATTGCAATGCCGGGTTCTCGATGCTCGGGCTGCTCGCCGCCAAGCTCGATGGGCGTCCCTGGACGGAAAGCCTGGAAGCACGGATTCTCAGGCCCCTGGAGATGACAGAGACGACGGCCGTCCTGTCGACCGAGGTGCGCGGCCGCACCGCCGTGGGATACGAGCCGTTCTGGGACGACCAGGTGTATCCGCGGCAGGGCCGGCTCGCGCCCGCGCCCAACCTGGTAACCGACGATACCGACGGCTGCATCGCCTCGACTCCAGGAGATATGGCGAAATACCTGCGCATGCTGGTCAATCGCGGCCAGGGACCGCAGGCGCGCATCGTGAGCGAAGAAGGCTTTTCCCGGATGGCCACGCCCTACATCAAGGCGCCGGATTTCAGCGAGACGGCAAGCTATGGATACGGCATCGCCGTGGACACGCTGGACGGGCACAAGATCCTGCGCCACACCGGCGGCATGGTGGCCTTCGCCTCGTCGATCCACGTCGACCTTGACGGCGGCGTGGCGGCCTTTGCGTCGATCAATGCGATGCAAGGCTACCGGCCTACGGCGGTGACGGAGCATGCCGTGCGGCTGCTGCGCGCAGAGCGCGAGTCGAAGCCATTGCCGGCGAAGCCGCCGATCGCCGATCCGATAGAGGTGGAGAACGCTGCGGACTACGCGGGCGTCTTCACATTCGACACCGAGTCGGGACTCACGTTCGCCTCGGAAGGTATGCGTCTTTTCGTTCTGAACAATGGCAAGCGAATCCCACTGCAGCACGCAGGCGGCGATCAATTCATCTCGACCGCGCCAGGCGACTTCGCCGAGCACACGCTTGTCTTTGGTCGGGAGAAAGAGGGAGCGCAACAAGGAGAATCGAAGCCGCCGAAAGCGCCGGCTTCCAATAGCAGCGGCTCCAAAGCCGAGTTGAAACCGGTCGTCGAGGTTAGTTACGGCTCGTCGTGGTACGTCAATTCGAAGTACTCCGGACCGCGCAGCATTGCCGCGCCGCAGGATCACGAACTCTACGTGGGCCGCTATCACAGCGACAGCGCCTGGGGCGGCGACGCGCGGGTCTACGTTCTCAAGGACCATCTCATGCTGGAAGGCGAGCCCCTCGCACCCATGGGAGCAAGGCTGTTTCGAATCGGCGATGAATCGTGGTCACCGGAGACGGCGGAGTTCTGTCACGTATTCGAGGGCAAAGCGCGCCTGTTGAAGGTCGGAGGGCTCGATTTCTGGCGAATCGAAGTGAAGTGAGCCCTCCTTCGCGGCGCGAGCTTATGGAAACGGGAATGGAGGGGGCGGTGGGGGAGTTGGGAGTTGCGCCTTGTTGGCCTCGAACTCATGGTGCGCAACGATGGTGGCTACAACGATTGCGAGCGTCGACCCTACGATAATCGCGCACATGCCGGTGTTGGATAGCCCGAAGTGAAGTTTTCTCACATCGCCGTACATCACGGGAGTTATGTCAGGATAGTTCTCAAGTTGCATTCCGAAGGAGTCTTGATGAATCGCTGCAATTCGACCAACGAGTAAGAGCCCATCGCGTTGCTCCACCCCAACCCACGTACCCACGCCACGTTTGACGATCTTTGCACGTGCCTGATCCGCGCTCATCGGCTTGGCAAGTGCTTCGGAAGGCGCCAGCAGCACGCAGATCGAAGCTATACTTACACACTTCCAGAGTAACTGCCTCAGGGTCTCCATCTTCCTCTCCAACCGGCCTTTTCTGTCCACATAGACGGGCGGCGGGAGAGGGCAGTTAGGGAAATAACTTAGGAAGAAAAAAGGACGGGCGCGATTCCCGTCCTTTTGAACACTTAAGAGCAGCTGAAAGTCAGTTACGCGTAGATGCCCCGCTGTTTGATGGTGAACCCCACGCGATCGATGGCCAGCATATAGGCCGCGATGCGGTTGTTCACGTTGTGCGCCTCGGCGTAGCGGACCACATCGTCGAAGCTGTCGCGCAGGATGGCTTCAAGCTGCTCGTTGACGATGGCTTCCTTCCAGAAATACCCCTGGCGGTCCTGCACCCATTCGAAATAGCTCGCCGTGACGCCGCCGGCGTTGGCCAGAATGTCGGGAACGATGAAGATGCGCTTATCGGCGAGAATTTCGTCGGCCACGGCCGTGGTGGGGCCATTGGCGCCCTCGACCACGATGCGCGCCTTGATTCGTTCGGCGTTGCGGCTGGTGATGACGTTTTCGGTGGCCGCGGGAATGAGGATGTCGCAATCGGAGACCATCAGCTCGTCGCTCGGCATGGCCTCGGCGCCGCGGAATCCGAGAATGGTGTTGTTGCGGTACTTGTATTCGATCAGCTGGTGAATGTCGATGCCGTTGGGATTCGACAGGCCTCCGTCGTATTCGGCAATGCCGACGATCTTGTAGCCGTGTTCCATCATCAGCCGCGCGGCATTGGAGCCCACGTTGCCGAAGCCCTGGATGACCACGCGGCAGCCTTCGATGGGCACCTTGAGATAGCGCAGGCTTTCGTCGCAAACCACCATCACGCCGCGGCCCGTGGCCTCAATGCGGCCGCGCGAGCCGCCGATGTTGAGCGGCTTTCCGGTAACCACGCTGGTGACGGTCTGCCGCATGTGCATGGAGTAGGTATCCATCATCCATGCCATGGTCTGCTCGTTGGTGTTCACATCGGGAGCAGGAACGTCTTTTTCCGGGCCGAGAAATTCGATCATCTCCGAGGTGTAGCGGCGGGTCATGCGCTCGAGTTCGCCCGTGCTCATCTTCTTCGGATCGCAGATCACGCCGCCCTTGGCGCCGCCGAAGGGAATGTTGACCACCGCGCACTTCCAGGTCATCCAGCTGGCCAGGGCGCGCACTTCGTCCAGCGTGACATCGGGCGAGTATCGTATCCCGCCCTTGGCCGGCCCGCGCGCGATCGAGTGCTGCACCCGGAAGCCCGTAAACATCTCGATCCGGCCGTCGTCCATGGTGACGGGAAAATGCACGATGATCTCGCGCGAGGGGGAACGAAGAACCTTCCATAGACCTTCATCCAGGTTCAGCTTGCGTGCGGCAAAATCGAATCGAGCCGCCTGGGCTTCCCAAGGGTTGATTTCCTGCTCAAGGCTTACAGTGGCCATACACTCTCCAAGTCTTCAACGCCTCCATCGCGGCCGGCGCGCAACGGACCTGCCGCAAGTGATAGATGCGAAGGCGCTTTCTGCGGTTACCCGGAACGGAATCGGCACCGCTGCGTCGTCTCCGGCTCCCCCGCAGGTTGAGTCCACGGGTTTCGACGGGCCAAACCCCAGTGAGTCTAGGCTTCCTCTATCGGCATAGTCAAGCCGGCGAACAGGTCCGATGGCGCCACGGGTAACGGCTTGGTGAACGTCTGTCCGGGGTCGGGAATGCGTCCTTGGGGCAGCGAGCTCCCGTGGAGGCGGCTCCGGATATTGTCAAAAACCGTCGCATTCGTAGAGACTGATTCCATTTTGTGGTCTGAATTCCAGGAGTGATGAATGCAAGTTCTCCGGATAGCGGTCCTGAACGCAGGACTCCTGCTTCTTCCCGCCGCCGGCGCGCAGGCGCCGCAACCGACGCCTCAGCAGCCAACGGCAACTCCCGCGGCGCAGCCCGCCGAGGCGAAAACCGCGCCCGGTGTTCCGCCGGAGGCGCATCCTCTGGACCAGGCCGACCTGGGAGCCTTCTTCGACGGCGTCTTTCAGTTGCAACTGGAGCGCGGCGATATCGCCGGCGCTTCGGTGCTGGCGATGCAGAACGGCAACGTTCTTTTCAAGAAAGGCTTTGGATTTGCCGAGTGGAAATCGAAGAAGGCGGTCGATCCCGACACGACCATCTTCCGGCTGGCTTCGATCTCGAAGCTCTTCACATGGATTTCGGTGATGCAACTCGCGGAGCAGGGAAAGCTCGATCTCGACAGCGACGTGAATCGCTATCTCGATTTCCCCATTCGGCCGGCGTTCGATAAGCCCGTCACGCTGCGCAACCTGATGACGCATACGGGAGGCTTCGAAGAGGTCCTCGACGACATCATTGTGCTCGACCCCAAAAAGCAGCCGACGCTGCGCGACGACCTGATGAAGAACCAGCCACGAAGAATCTTTCCGCCGGGCTTGATTCCGGCCTATTCGAATTACGGCGTGGGCGTGGCCAGCTATATTGTGCAACGATTGAGCGGCGAGCCGTTCGAGCAGTACGTGCAGGACCACATCTTTACGCCGCTGGGCATGACGCACTCGTCGTTCTACCAGCCGATCCAAAAGCCGCTGGCCGATCTCGTCTCGGAGGGCTATCGCTCCAGTACACTCAAGCCGCCGGTGGGCTTCGAGATGCTGAATCCAGTAGGCGCGGGCGGATTGTCCTCGACGGCAACGGACATGGGCCGCTTCGGGCAAGCGCTGCTGAACGGCGGCGAACTCGAGGGCAGGCGCATCCTCAAACCCGAAACGCTGGCCCTGATGTGGACGCCGCAGTTCCGCGCCAGCGACCAGTTGCCTCCCATCTGCATGGGCTTCTACCAGGACTGGCGGAACGGGCTGCGCTGGATCGGTCACGAAGGCGACCTGATCGCCTTCCACAGCCTGTTCTTCGTCGAGCCGACGCAGAAGATCGTGCTCTTCGCCTCCTACAACTCGGCGGGCGGCGGAAGCCAGCCGCGGCCGGAGATTCTGAACTTCTTCTCCGATCGCTATTTTCCCGGCGCTCCCAAGACGGAGTTTCTCAAGACGCCTGCCAAGGATTTGAAAGCCATCGAAGGCAGCTACGAGACCACGCGCCGGGCCGACTCGACCAAGCTGCGGCTGATGACGGCCTTCGGCCAGGCGCGTGTCCGCGTGGACAAAGACGGAGTGCTGCACCTGGGCGAGTTCAAGGACCTGCGCGGTCACCCGATCAAGTGGAAGCCGATCGGAAAAGATCTCTGGCTGAACGAGGACGGGCAGGAAAGAGTGTTCGGCATCCGCGACGGGAGCGGCCGCGTCGTGCGCATCGCCTTCGATTTTCCCGGCGTGCAGTTGCAGCGCGTGCCGTGGTATGAAGACAGCTGGTTTGTTGGCTGCGCAGCCGGATCGAGCCTGGGAATTCTCGTGCTCGTGGTGCTGGCGACGTTGATTCGCCTGGGCCGGCGCATCTTTCTGCGTCAGCGCCCCAGGCTCATGCCGCGGCCGGGGACGATGTGGCTTACGCTGGGCCCGCGCATCGCCGCATTCTGCTGGGTCGCTCTGCTGGGAACGCTTCTGGTGTTTTTTACGGTTCAGGGCGACGACCTGTTGCCGCCTACGCCCGACTGGTTCAAATGGTTCGTCCTGATGAACTGGGCGACCGCGATCGCCCTCTTCTTCAGTGTTTTTGCCGTGATCGCCGGCATACGCATCTGGTGGCGCGGCCAGGTCCGTCGGATTACGAGGATCAAGTTTTCGCTGGTGGGTTTGTCGTGCCTGATTCTGAGCTGGTTTTCGATCGTGTGGCACGTGATCGGTCCGGCGCACCGGATTTGATTTGTCTCTCGAATACGCCTCGATTGCGTCGAGCCGTCTGCCATGGCGCCGATGAGGCGCGCAGCGGCAGGCCGCGCGCCTCGTACTTCGCGCTATTGCGAGTTGCCGACGGTGTTCTGGATGGGCGTGATGGTTCCGAACAGCCCGTGCTGTTCGCCATCGCTGCCGGCCGAGAAGTAGACCACCGTGGCCGATCCCGATCCACCTCCGCTCCCGACTGAAAGCGACCAGAGACCATCGATCGAGATGGGTTTGTTCTTCGAGTCGCGAAGTACATCCTCGAACCGTCCGGTAACGGGATCGAAGACTGCAATTTTGCCGGAGCCGAACTGGCCTACCAGCAGTTTGTGGCTGTGAATGCCGAAGTCGCCCGGTGCGAGCACGAGTCCCCACGGGCCGTTCATCCATGGGCCGTGTTCGAGGCGGCGCAGCAGACGGCCGGAGGGCGAGAACACATCCACGAAGCCGAGCCCTGGGCCATCGACCTCATCGTGTTTGTCTGCGTCCTGCTTGGCAAAGGCGACATACAATTCTCCGCCGATATTCTGAATGTTGAACGGCGCATATCCGCGGGGGATCCCCTCGTCGCGAAAGGCATCTTGGGACAGCCGGACGTGATGGAAGGATTCGTCATAGACCTGAACGCGAGCCAGCCGAAAGTCCGCGACGTACAGGAACGTAGCCGAGTGCCTGTCGAGACTTTCGGCGGTGGCAAAAGCTGCTCCCTTGAACACCGATGCGCTCTTGGTGTTCACAACGATCACCGCGTTGCTGGCGTTGACCGCGGGGTTCCATCCGGAGATCGTTCCATCTTCTGTGACAAAGAGGAATACGGCGGGCATTTTGGGCGCAATGGCGAATCCGGTTCCGCCGTTGTAGAGAGTGCCGGTAGGCGTGCCTGTAGGGCTGACATTCGAGTCACCGGTGGGAATCGTCACCACCAGGCTCTTTGCGGCGCCGGTTCCGTCATAGAGGGTTGAAAGCCCGGTGCCGTTGTCAGACACCCACCATGGGGTCGCCGCGCTGCGGGACAATCCCCAGGGATTTACCAGGTTGTCGTCGGTATTGTTCGCCACGCCGCTCTGGTCCGCTGTTAGGTTGGTCTGCTGATAGCTCTGAGCAGCAGCGGGAATCGCCAGCGCGGCCAGGGCCAGTCCGGCCAAAGCCGTGCGCGATGGAGTCGGGAGAGAGTACATTGTTTAATCCTCCTGTCGAATCGATTGCTGTCTCGACAAGGGGGATCATAGGAGAATCCAACAAAAGGATTGTGAGTACGGAGTCAGCGAAATGTCACTTGATTGTCACCCCTTTCGACGGAGGGCTGACCAAGTTAAAGCGGCGGTTCTTTTCCGCTCGTCAACGCGCGAATGATCTCCGCCTCGCGCTCGCGGTACGGCTTGCCATCGGGGTGAAAGACATCGTGGAACCAGATGGGAGGCTGTTCCGTCACGTAGGGCCGCTGCCATGAGTCCCAGGGAAGATAGGTCTGGCTCTTGCCCGCGACCAGTCCCCAGTTGATGGCGCCCACGCGATACCTGTGCGCGATGGGGAGTACCGTGTCGAAGGTGCTTCCCTCGCCGCGTGCCATGTATTCGGTGGCAATGAGCGGACGGTGGAACTGCTCGAGCATCTTCACATGCGCTTCGAACTCCTCGGGCCAGCCGTAGTCGTGAAAAGTGATGACATCCGACTGCTCGACTTGCACGCGCGCCAGCGGCGGCATCTTGCTGATCGAACTCCAGTCGCCGTGCCACAGGCCGCTGGTGAGCGGCTGCGTGGGATGCTGGGATCGGGCCCAGGCATACACCTGCGGCAGCAGCGCGAGCACGATCTCGTTCTTGTTCTTCGGATCGCCCTTGGCATAGGAGCTGTCGTTGCCGTTGTCGGGCTCATTCCAAAGATCCCAGGCGAGGATGCGCGAGTCGCCGGCGAAGGCTCCCACCACGCCTTTCACGTACTTCTCAAGCTGCGGATACTGGGACGGATCAGAGAGAATGGCGGCTCCGGGGGCCTGCACCCAGCCGGAGTTGTGCACTCCGGGAATGGGCGGATGCTGAGGACCCAGCTTGGGATGCGGGTCCCAGCAGGAGTCGAAGAGAACCAGCATGGGCCGGATGTGGTGCTTCGCGGCAATTGCAAGAAACTGGTCAATGCGCTGATCGAAGCCCTTCGGATCCTGCTCCCAGACTAGGTTGTGCAGAAAGACGCGCATGGTGTTCATGCCGATGCCTTCGGCCCAGCCGAGTTCGCGGTCGATGGTGGTCGGATCGAAGGATTCGGCCTGCCACATCTCGAGCTCGTTGATCGCCGTCGAAGGCAGGAAGTCGGCGCCGACCGGCCAGGGCTGCTGCGCGTACCAGGCATTGGCCTGGGCTTCGCTCCAGCGCTCCTGAGCGCGAAACGTGGAGGCGAACACCAGGGCAATTGCGACAGCAACCAGCGCGAAGCCAATCCTCGCATAGAAACGCATCATCGAGTCTCCTCTCTTGAAAGAAAGAGAATTTTACTTGGCTGAAGCGAGGCTCGTCGCCTTGGCGCGTTCGGCCGAGGCGTCGGCGGTGCGGCCCAGCCGGTCGTAGGCGATGGCAAGTTGGCTATGCGCCACGGCAAAGGTCGGGTCGGCCGCGATCGACTCCTGGTAACGCGCCACCGCATCGGCCGCCTGGCCCTTGAGCAAAAGCTGGTTGCCGGCGTTCAGCGCGAATTCGGCTCGCTGCCGATTGACTGCGGCGCGGCTGAGCTCGGCAGCCTGACGCCGGTATTCGGCTGCCTGGCTGCGCAGTTCCTTGGCCTGTGCGCGAAGCTGCTCCGCCTTTGGCGCGTCGCCGGCGGCGTCGCTCGCATCGGCCGCCTGCGATGCAGCGCCGGCCTGGTCGGCGAGCACTCCAGCCAGGGTGATCCGCGGGCCGGGCTGGCCGGGTAGCAAAGGAATCGCCTTTTGCAGTGCGTCGCTCGCTTCGTCAAGGCGCGAATCCTGCTTGAGCGTGCTGCCCAGGATGGCCCACGCATCGCCGTTGTCGGGCCGGAGCGCAACTGCCTTCTTTAGTTCGTTGACGGCTTCGTCGAGCTTGCCGAGCTGCATATAGAGAATACCCAGCGTGTACGGCGGATCCTGCAGCGTGGGATCCAGTTGAGCCGCGTGGCTCAGCTCCGCAATGGCGTCATCCATGCGGTCTTTCAGCTTGTAGGCAAGGCCAAGGTCGTAATGAAGTTGCGCGTCGCCGGGGTTGAGCGCCAGCGCCGCCTTGAAATCGGCGATGGCTTCATCGAAGGCGGAAAGCTGGATGTGCGCGAAGCCGAGGTCCTTCTGCGTTGTTGGATTCTTCGGGTCCTCGGCCAGCGCCCGCTGAAGGTAGGGCAGTGCCTCGCTGGCCTTGCCGGTGAGCGTGAGCGCCAGGGCCAGATTGGTCAGCGCGCTCACATCGCGCGGATCGCGTTCGATCGCTTTTTGAAACCACGAGATCGCCTCATCCTGGCGGCCGAGCCGCTGCAGCACGGTTCCCAGCTCGGCTTCGGAGCCCGTCAAGCCGGCATCGAGCCGGACAGTCTGCTGCAGATGGGGCAGCGCCTCCTCATCCTTGCCTGCCGCCTCGAGGGTACGGCCAGATTCGAAGTGAGCCATGGCATTGCTCGGCTGCAGGTGAACAGCGTCATCCAGCGCCGCGATTGATCCGGCTAGATCGCCCTGCCGGCGAAGAAGGATTCCCAGATGGACCCGCGCCGGCGCATATTTCGAGTTTGCCGCCATCGACTGCTCGAAGGCATTGCGAGCCTCGGCCAACTCGTCGAGCCGGCCGTAGACCATTCCAATGTCGTCTTCGAGCTCGCCTCGATCGCCACCCCGCTGCTCCGCGGCGCGAAATAGCCCGATCGACTCTTCGCCATTGCCCGTGGCAGCCAGCGCGCGCGCATAGGCCTCGCAGAAGGCCTCATTCACGGCCGATTGGCCTGGCTGCTGCGAATCGGCATAGACCGTCTGGAAATATGGAACGGCTTTGTCCGGTTGTCCGGCTGCGGCGAATGCCAGAGCAAGGTTGGTTTCGATGCCGGTGTCGGCTGGCTTGAGCTTCAGCGCGGTTTCCAGTTCCCGCGTCGCCTCGGCAGGCCGGTTCAGCTCGAGCAGCACGGCGCCGAGCGCCTCGTGCGCTTCAGGAATCGAAGGCGCGAGCCGGACGGCTTCGGCAAATCGATCGCGAGCCTCGGCGAAGTTGCCCGCCTGCTGCGCGGCGGTGCCTTGGCGAAATGCCGATGTGGCGCGCCGGATCGAGTCGGAGTTGGCAGGCTTTGAGGCCTGGGCCTCCAATCCAAGCGCCGCCAAGGCGAGAGCAAGGAGGACCAAGACGCCGAATTGAACCCGAATTCCCTGCATCCGTTATTTTCCTGCCGGTTTTGGCTCCTGCTGATGCTGCAGGTCCACCACCATTTGGAATTCGCGGTTGGCCTCGGTCACCTGCCCGGTCGCCTTGTAGGCCTGTCCCATCAGGTTGTGCGTAATGTAGTTGGAAGGATCCATTTTGGCGGCGCGGGCCAGGTAGTGCAATGCGGGAATGGGCTGCTTGAGCTTGAGGAATGTCTCGCCGAGCAGAATGTACGGTGCGGTCGAGCTGGGCTCGAGCAGCACCGCCCGATCGAGAGCCGTCTGCGCATCGGTGTATTGGCCGCTGCGCAGGTAGGCATCGCCCAGGCGCTCGTAGAGCAGGCCGTCGAGCGGGTCGATCTTGCGCTCGGCTTCCAGCTCCGCGATGGCCGCGTGCGAGTCCCCTTTCGCCAGCGCAATTTCTCCCAGCAACTGGTGCGCCAGCGGAATCGCCGGATTGATCTGCAGCGCCCGGTTCACCTGATCGGCCGCCTGGGCGAGATATTCACGACGCAGGAAGAGACGCGCGGCCAGCAGAAAAGCCTCTGCGGAATCGGGCGGGAATCCATAGAGCGTCGCGAAGGCGTGGCGCGCGTCGTCGTAGCGCTGCACATCGACGTAGCAGAGGCCGAGCACGTATTGCGGATCGATATTGGCGCTCTCGATAGCCGCGTGCGCTTTCTCGAGGAACGGAAGCGCTTCGGCGGGCCGTCCCAGGCGGAAAAGACTGACGCCGCGCATCTCGATGGATTCGCGATCGTCCGGGTCCTGCTCCATGGCCTTGGCAAAGGCAGACGCCGCTTCGGGGAGTTTTTCCTGCTGGTAGAAGATGATCCCGCGCAGCCGCTCCACGCCCTTCGGCTCCGGGGTCTGCGCAGCCAGTTGGTCGAGCTGAGCCATGGCCTGCTCGATCCGGCCGCGGGCGGCCAGATCCTCGGCGACCTGGAAGGGCGACTTCGTCTGCGTGGCTTCGCCGACCGCGGATTGACTGGGGTTCTGACTTGCATTCTCCTGCGGCAGCGCGGAAGAGGACAGGAGGCCAGCAATTACTGCGAGGATCACGGTGCGGCGCATGGGCGAAACCTATAGGAAGTCTAATCCTCTCGCCTCTCTTCCGTGCCCCATCCTTTCGCCCTCTTTTGGCGAAAGGGTGGGATGACAAAAAGGCTCGGCGCACCGGATTTGAACTTGTTTGCAAAAGAAGGAGGGGAGCCGAAGCTCCCCTCGAGGTGTGTTGCTGCTCCTGGCGCGATCAGAACTGCACGCGCATGGAGAATTCCAGCTGGCGCGGACCGCAATCGTTGCCGGGGCCGCAGCCGCCGCCTTCACCACCAATCGAGCCAGTCGACTCGATGTTTCCGCCGGGATTGCCGGCGGTGATGTGGTTGAAGACGTTGAACGCATCCATCCGGAACTGCGCGGTCACGCTCTCCCAGATGGGGAACGACTTGGTGATCGCAGCGTCCTCGCCGAAGAACGACGGACCGTTGTAGCTGTTCAGCCCGATGTTGCCGTAGTGGTCCAGCCCGGGATTGGAGAACAGTCCGTCGCCAAGACTATGAGCGGGGTAGAACGTGCGGTTGCCCGTGCCGGAGCCGTTGGGAACGTAGGCTGTCAGGTGAGTTGGCATGCGTCCGGATGCGTTCGGACTGCATCCTCCGCTGGTCCCCGGATTGGGGCTGTTGGGCACATTCGAACCGCACTCGTTGTAACTCAGAGAGAAGGGCAAGCCGCCCCCCCAGTTGATGACCGTGCTGAGCTGATAGCCGCCGATGAGCAGATCGGTTGCCCGGTTGACGTTGGAAGCGAACTGCTTTCCTTTGCCAAAAGGCAGGTCGTAGCTTCCATAAGCCGTGAACTGCTGGTCGCGTACAAAGCTGTCGCGCGTATGCCCTAACGAGTGGCTCCAGGTCCACAGGTTTGAGGTATCGCCGAAGGCAGCAGCCCACTGGTAATTCGCCGTCAATGACAAGCCCTTGCTCAGCGTTTGTGCGAGCGTAACTTGCAGCGCGTCGAACTCGGTGTTCTCGTCGTCGCCGTAGTAGCTGATACCTTGCGTCCAGCCGCACATGCCCGGCTGGAGATTGGTATCTCCGCTGTTCACCGCTCGGAGTCCAGCGATCGAAATGTAGTTTGGATCCTTGCATGCCGGCAGGGATCCGCCGTAGTACCTCTGCAGGTATTTGCCGTTGGAGATACCGCCGCTGTAGTTCGCCGACGTGGGTGCGCCCGGAGCCTTCGGGTCGTACGTCAGCGTCTGACCGGTAACGCTGTACTGACCGGGCAGAGCGATGAAGGTCTCGTTGGGATTGGTGTTATTGCCGTCGCCATCGGCCAGCGTATGCGTTCCCTTGTTGCCCACGTACGCCACGGTCAACGACATCGTGGGAGTCAAAGCGCGTTGCGCGCTCAGGTTCCAGGCATCGATCGTCGGGAAGTGGAGAGGATCGTGGCGAGCCTTGGGGCTGGTCGAATATCCCTGGGCCGGAAGCAGGCCGTTCGAAGGAACCTTGGGGAAGGTGAACGGAATGGGACCGCCGTTCGGGCCGGCATCCGGCAGGCTGGTCTTTCCAGCCAGCGGGAATGCAAACGCCGTCGGTCCGTTGCCACTAAGGCTTTGGTTGGCCAGAACCGGCAGGTTCTGGGTGACGACGTGGCCAAAGACCGAGCCGAAGACGCCGGTATCGAAGCTCCGGCCATAGCCGGCGCGGATCACGGTCTTGGGATCAAGCTGGTAGGCAAGTCCGATGCGAGGCGCGAACTGCTTCGCCTTGTCGATCGACCAGCCCATGTTGGACCCGATACCGCCGATGCCGGCCACGTGCATGTAGCCGTCGCTCAGGTTCATCAGAGATCCGTTCCCCGGTCCGTTGACCGACTCGGGGAAGTAGAGTTCGTAGCGAAGCCCGAGATTGACGGTAAGGTTGTGGGTGATGCGCCAGGTGTCCTGCCCGTAGAAGAAGGTGCGCTTCTGGAACTCCTTGGCATTGGTGGAAACCGAAACGTAGCGGTTCATGCTGGTGACTTCACCCAGCATGAAGGTCGCGAAGCCAAGTCCGCCCTGGGTCGCCGCTGCCGGGTCGGAGGTGGGGCCGGGAGCGAAGTTCAACTGGCCATCGCGATCCGAGTCCGAGGGCACGCGCAGGTTGCGGCCGTAGCGCAGGTCCGCGCCTACCTTGAACGAGTGGTTGCCCATGATCTTGGTCCAGTTGTTGACGATCTGGTACTGGTCCTCGCGCTCGGTCAGGGGGCAATTGCAGCGGTTGATGCCCAGGCCATCGCCATAGGCCGTGCCGTTGGTTCCGCCGCTGCCACCCGGCAGATTGGTGATGTTAAAGCCCGGAGCACCCCCTGTGAAGAAAGTGCCCAGGTTAATCCCCGGAATGCCGAGCGTGTTGGCAAATGTGGCCGACTGGTCATGCTTCGTATCGATGACGTTGTAGCGGTAGTATCCGAGCCGGAAGTCGGTGAGCAGCTTCGGGCTGATAGCGATGTCCATGCCCGACGCCAGGCTGTCATTGGCGCCGTTGGAGTTGCCGCCGTAGTTGCCGATACCAAAGCCCGGGCCGCCGGCCGTACCGAACATCACCGCGCCCGACAGTGTGTCCCAGAAGCGCGAGAACCGCTCGAAGGCGTGCATCTTTTCGTTGATGGTGTAGTCGGCGCGCTCGGTCCACATATTGCTGTTGAACAGGCCCGTACCGGTGGCGTGGTAGTTCTGATCCAGGCCGTTCGCCGCCGTGCCGCTGCCGGTTGTCAGGCCCTTGGTGAACGGCTCAAGGTACTTCATAAGCGCCAGAGCAGGAGCCGATGCCGCGCCAAGTTCAGAGCGCGGAATAATATTGTGCGGGTAGGGTGTCGGAGCTGTAATGGCCGAATTCAGATACGGCTGGTCATAGATGACGCCGGCTGCGCCCAGGCTCAGATACTGGCTGAAGTCGCATCCGTTTCCACCTGTGGAATCTTTCGAATTGCCCAGGCAGCTCTCCGCGGCGAGACTGGTCGGCAGCGTGTCGGTGGCCGCGGTGCCCACCTTCTGGCGCTGCGCTTCGTAATTGCCGAAGAAGAAGAACTTGTCCTTGAGCACCGGACCGCCGATCGATCCGCCAAAGCGGTTCTTCAGGCCGGCGGGAATGGACCCCGGAGCTTCGGAGAAGGGATCGCGTGCATAATTGGCATTGCCGGTGCGCCAGTCGTAGATGTCCCCGTGGAAGCTGTTGGTGCCCGACCGGGTCTGGGCGGTGACGACCGCCGAAACCGCCTTGCCCAGCTCGGCGTCGTAGTTCTGCGTGCTGATCTGGGTTTCCGTGACAGAGTCGGTGGGAGGATTGATGACGATGATTCCGAGAATCGGGTCCTGGTTGTCGGTGCCATCCAGCTCGAAGGCAGTGCCGCCAAAGGCCTGGCCATCGACCTGAATCTGCTTCGACGCCTGGGGATTCTCGTCGGCCGCGTGCGACCAGCCCAGAAGCTGAGCGCCAGGCAGAAGCAGTTGCAGGTTGGTGAAATTCTGGTCCCCGATCGGCAGGCTCGACACCTGCTGCTGGTCGAAGATCGTCGAAACATCGGCGCGATCGGTCTTCAGCTCCGGCTGGGTGTCGGCATTCACTTCGACCGTGGTCTCCGCACCGCCGATGTCCAGCGTGGGATCGATCCTGGGCGCGGCATTGGCTTCGACCGAAATGCCTTTCGCCTCAAAGGTCTTGAAGCCTTTGGCTGTGACCTTGAGATCGTATACGTCGGGAATGAGGTGGGGAACGGTGTAGTCGCCCGAGCCGTTGGATGTGACGGTGACGATGGTTCCCTTGGATTCGTCCGTGATGGTAACCGTGGCGTCTGGAACGGCTGCCCCGGTCTTATCGGTGACCGTGCCGAAGATCGATCCGTAGACCGATTGGGCCCGGGCCGGCGTAAGAAGCAGCAGATTCGCGCAGGCAGCGGCTGCCAGCACGAGTGCTGTGCGAAGCATCTTGTTCATGCGGTCTCCTGAAAAACTGTCTTGTTCTTTTGTCTGGACTTGTTGACTATGTCTGTCAGTCCGGCCAGTTCGCGCCGTCCGGCTGGCATGCAAGGCTCCCCCGCCGCAATGGCAGGATTGCTGAATCACCCAAGAGCGGAGCTTCCACATTGACAGACAATGCGTGGGGAAGCGGGAAAGGCTAGACTCCGGGTACCCCGCAACGATAATGAAAAAGAAAAACACTGTCAACGGGTAAGAGTAAAAAACAACGGGGCTTAGGGATCAAATTCCTCATAGATCAGAGTTAGAGAACTTTTACATTTTGGAATCGACGGGGAGGCTGTTGCACGTACCGGTTGCATCGCGGCACGACCGGACGAGTTAAAGCGATTTATTCGA
>Ga0335078_10002959_pt1 | contig 25480 bp, 24 predicted proteins | sample Lox_Sample_32_FD_206711 | JGI IMG/M metagenome (GOLD analysis project Ga0335078, IMG submission 206711) | Soil microbial communities from Loxahatchee National Wildlife Refuge, Florida, United States - Lox_Sample_3.2 | ecosystem: Environmental > Terrestrial > Soil > Wetlands | place: USA... | reverse complement strand
ATCAGGATCAGAAGCAACCGCATCCATCGCAGTTGCGCGCGATCCGCGGCCTCGGCGTGATGCTTCCCGGTAGCGACAAACAGAAGACCCAGTGCGGAACTGGTGGCCAGGCAAAATGCCGGGGCGCGGTCGAGCAATCCCGTCCAGCCGAAGCCGAGCCCGGCGCCGTCAAGCAAACGAGCCGCCACCACCGCCAGGCTCCCGGCATAGAATCCGATGAGCGTCCCGCGCCAGAATCCCGAATTGGAAAACTTGGCTCGGTACGTTTCCAGAACCAGGTGGAACAGGAGCGGAGGCATCAAACCAACCGCGAGCGCGTCCAACACCGGAAGAGCAAAGCTCCGGAACGATCCGGCCACTGCGGGCGTGGCTGCCTCCGACAGCAGGTTGTTGAGGAACGCGAAAGCGCAGACCAGCGTGAAGGCCGGCAAGGCGGTATGCCTCCCGCGTCTGTCCCGCCATCGCTCGCGCCAGTAAAACAGGGTGAGCGTCGAGAAGGTCAGAGCGCCAAACGCGAACAACGCCAGAGAGACAATGTCGAGTAACCGATACGTCATCAGCCACGCTCCGGGTCTATTCATTTTGCATAAACCAGCGGCTTGCCGGCCAGTTTGGCAAGGGCTTGGCCGAGTGAGGTGCCCGTATGGGTGCCACCGTCACACTCCAACAGCATCGCGGCGGCCTTGCCGTCTTCGCTTTGGAAGAGAATCGCGAGAAACGTGTCGGCGTCGCCGATTAGCAAAGGCCGCCGATTGAGCAATCCAAAAAGACCATGCGGTTTGGGAGGCAACACGGCCCCGGAGACATCGGCAACATGCTGCCGGGCGCCGGGCCCATGGATCACGGAGCTAATTTGAGAAGGCTGGAGCGTCAGGGTCTCCTGGCGTCCGAAGGGAGAGGAAGCAGCCACCACCACCTTCACCCGATCGGGGCTGGAACTGATCGTGACCGTGGTGTCCCAATCGTAGGAACTGCTCTTGATCGGTAGAGTGCCGCCGGCATAACGGAGCTTGTTCCACGATTTCGGCTCCGCCGCGCTGAGGCCGGCCAACGCCGCCGCCACCACGATGTATGCCAGCGCGCGCCTCATGTTGGAGCCGAGTTCAGTATAAGAGCCCCGATCCGAGCGCGACAATCGATTCCCGCCGGCCGGCCGAAGACTCTTTTGAGCGGCCCGGGAAGCGTTTGAGCGGCGGGCTGCCGTTCAGCGTCAATTCCAGCCGGTCAGCGGAATTTCGTGGTCCCCACGGGCTCATCCACTTTAGGATGAGCTGACATGTTCCCGCGCTTTCTGATCTTGCTGGCGGCCGCCCTGAGCGGCAGCGCTGCCTGGGCCCAACAGAACATGGATACCTATGTAGGCTTCGGAGACCTGGCGAACCGAGCCTATGCGATCAACGGCACCAGTCTCACGGCAGAGGGCTCGCATGTCTTCAGCAGCGTGACCGACTTCGGATATCAGCTCGTGCGGGTGGGGCCGGCCAGCGTCTGGCTCGATGTTTCCCAGATCTTCGGTTCGCCGGCCGATCTTCAGACGAGCCTGCCCGGCAGCGGAAGGACTACCTGGCAAGCCTATGCCGCCGGTGCGCGGCTCCGGTTGCCGTTCGGCCGGCGCTTTTCTGAATACGCGTTAGCCGGCGTCGGCGGTGGCCTGTTTCACGCGATTGTCATGAACGGGGCCAGCCCCACGGTTTCCACGGAACGCACATTTCACGGCCTGTTCGAGTTCGGCGGCGGCATCGATTTCCGCCTTCTGCGGTGGTTCAGTCTGCGGCTGGATGTTCGCGATCTCGTCACCGGCGATCAACTCGGCGCGCCCGGGCGCCAGCACGTGCTGCCCACATTCGGCATGGCGTTTCATTACTGAGACGGGTCGCCGCGGGCTCCGCCGATCCCCACTATCGTAAGATAGTCACATGAACCGGCTGGCTGCCGCTTGGGGTCTCGCGCTCGCGCTTGTCAGCTTCCCGGTGGCCGCTCAAGTGATTGAGTTTGAATCAAATGGTCTCAAATACCAGACCCTGACCAGGAACGGGCTCACGGTCATGTTCGCCCACCTGGCTTCGCATGTCCAGGGATACACAATCCTCCAGACCGCGATTTCGAACGGCTCGCCCGGCCCCTATGTGATCAAACCGGAGAACTTCTTTTACGTGCGGGCCAACGGCGAAACCGTCGAAGCCTCCGAAGCCCATTCCGTGGTCAACATGCTCATCGAAAAGGGCAATCGGAATGACGTGATCAAGCTCGTCGGCACCTATGAAACGGCCTTCTACGGCATTTCGCGCATGCGGTCGAGCAACGGGTATGAACAGCGGCGCCAGGCCGCGCTGGCCGAGACGTCGACCAAGTTGAAGGCGGCGGCCACCGCGTCAGCCTTGGCCTTGGTGCAAACCCGGCTGGCGGTCGGCGAATCGACCGACGGCGCCGTCTTCTTCCAGACCGATGGCAAACCGCTCGGTCCCGGGCACCTGGAGGTCCGCACCAACACCGACGTGTTTCAGTTCAACCTCGAGTGAGCCTTACCGCAGAGGATATCCGTGAAGCAGCTTGAACTCCCGCGACCAGCGTGTCTTGGTAAAGAAGTGTGTGATCACGTCAAGCAGATGGCTGATCCCGATATTGGGGTTGGTGAGGTCTTCCGTGGGAGCCTCGAATGACCAGTAAATCATTAGCGGCGTCCCCACCAGGTTTTGCTTCGGCACGAACCCCCAGTAGCGGCTGTCCGAGGAGTTATCGCGGTTATCGCCCATCGCGAAGATCGAGTTCGGCGGCACCACCACCTCGCCGTTGACCACGTGGTTCTCCAGCATGTCGACCGCGCTCGGATACAGCGGGGAATTCGGCTGGCTGGGAAAGTTGTCGCGGTAGGAGTCGATGTACGACGTCTTGTGAACGACGTACGGCTCCTTTACGGCCTTGCCATTAAGGATCAGCTGCTTGTCGATCAGTTTGATGTGATCGCCGGGCAGCCCGACGGCCCGCTTGACGTAGTCTTCCTTGATATCGAGCGGATAGCGGAAGACGATGATGTCGCCCCGCTTCACGTCGCGGTACGGCAGCAGATGCTTGGAAGCCCCGCCATCAGGCGAGTAGGTGAGCTTATCGACCAGCACATGGTCGCCGATGAGCAGACTGTCTTCCATGGAGGCGCTGGGGATGACGAAGGCCTGAACCAGGGTGGTGGTGCCGAAAAGCAGTAGGATGATGGTGACGGTCCACTCGGCGATGAAACCCCGGCGTACATCGCGCGTCAATTCCAAGTAGCGATGATACAGGCCGCTGGTTCGGCTTGCCTCTTGAGTCTCCACAGCAGTCATTGTAACGGATGCCGTGAGTTCACCTGCCCCTGGTCTGGTACAATCGCGAAGGGGGGTCAGTTTGTCTAAAGCCATCCAGGAATTACCCCGCACTCTTGGCGCCCTACGCCATAGTTCTTTTTCTGAAACTACCTTAGCGAACCGGTCTGTCAAGGACGAACTCCGCAATAACCTGATCTGCAAAATCCAGCGAGGCGACACCCTGTTTCCCGGCATCCTGGGGTATGAGGACACGGTCGTCCCGCAGGTAGTCAACGCCATTTTGTCGCGGCATAATTTCATTCTTCTCGGGCTGCGCGGGCAGGCCAAGACCCGGCTCATTCGCATGCTGACGACGCTGCTGGACGAAAATGCCCCCTACATCGACGGCTGCGAAATCCACGACCATCCCTATAAGCCGATCTGCCGGCGTTGCCGGACGCTGGTCGCCGAACAAGGTGAGGAAACGCCGATCGGCTGGCTGAGCCGCGACCACCGGTACGTCGAAAAGCTCGCGACACCGGACGTGACGATCGCCGACATGATCGGCGATATCGACCCGATCAAGGCGGCGCGCCGCGGTCACGACATTTCCGACGAACTGACGGTGCATTACGGATTGCTGCCACGCGCCAATCGCGGCATCTTCGCCATCAACGAACTGCCCGACCTGGCGGGCAAAATCCAGGTCGGCCTGTTCAACATCATGCAGGAAGGCGACGTGCAGATTAAGGGCTATCCCGTGCGCCTTCCGCTCGACCTGGCGTTGGTCTTCACCGCGAATCCCGAAGATTACACGGCGCGCGGAAAAATCATCACGCCGCTCAAGGACCGCATCGGCAGCGAAATCCGCACGCACTACCCGGCCACGCTCGAACAAGGCATCGCCATCACCGAGCAGGAAGCCTGGCTGAACCGCCCGTCGCCGATCGCGGTGCGCGTGCCGGAATATATTAAGCAGGTGGCCGAGCAGTTGGCGTTTTTGGCGCGCGAAGACAAGCGCGTCGACAAGCGCTCGGGTGTCTCGCAGCGGCTGCCGATTTCCGCCCTCGAAAACGTCGTGTCGAACGCCGAGCGGCGCGCCTTGCGCGCGAAGGAAGAGGTTGCGGTGCCGCGGATTCTCGATCTCTATTCCGCCATGCCCGCCATCACCGGCAAGCTCGAGCTCGAATACGAAGGCGAATTGAAGGGCGGCGACACCGTCGCGCGCGAGCTGATCCGTACGGCCGTCGGCAGGGTGTACACCCAGTATTTCGAAGGCGCCAACATGGCCCAGGTGATTCAGTGGTTCGACCTGGGAGGCAGCCTCAAGCTGGATGAACAGATCGATTCGGCGACCATGGTGAAGCAGCTTGCGGGCATTCAAGGGTTGATGGAGAAAGTCAAAACCCTCGGCCTTTCCGCCAATGAGCCGGACGCCGTTCGCGCCTCCGCCGCCGAGTTCATCCTCGAAGGTCTGCACGCGCACCGGCGCATCAGCCGCAATGAAGAGCGCGGCTTCGCGGCCGAAGAAAAGCGCCGCGGCGAGTCGCAGAGGGAAGAAGGGGGCGGCGGCCGCGGGGAACGGCCGAACTTCCGCCGCCAATACAATTAGTCGCCGCGCTGCGGCCAGGGTGCTGTCATGAAGTGGGTCCGCTATTCCAAATACACCGGCGAAGACATGGGCATCGGCGGCGAAGATCTGCTGAAGGCCCTCGCCGATTTTCTGCTGGAAAGTGGCTTCAGCATGCAGTACATGCCCTTCAGCGAGTGGAACCAGCATAGTCTCGAAGATCTCAAGAAGGCCATCCAGGAGGCGCTCGAGCAAGGCAAGCTGTTCGATGACGAGAGCCTTCAGGAGATGATGGAGAAGCTTCAGAACATGTCTCCCGAGCAGATGGACAAGCTGCTCGAAAACCTGGTGCAGAAGATGGTCGATGAAGGCCACATCACCATCGAAGAGCCGAGCGAGCAGTCGGCGCAGGCTCCCGGCGTCGGCAAGGGCAAGGATGCCAAGGTGAAATTCGAAGTGACCGACAAGTCGCTCGACTTCCTCGGCTTCAAGACGCTGAAAGATCTGCTCGGCTCCCTCGGCAAGTCCAGCTTTGGCCGCCACGATACGCGCGATCTTTCGACCGGCATCGAAACTTCAGGCTCTTCCAAACCCTACGAATTCGGCGATACCCTGAACCTGGACGTGAGCGAGACGCTGTTTTCCGCCATCCGCCGCGAAGGCGCCAAAGTCCCTCTCGACATGGATTACGCGGACCTGCACGTGCACCAGTGCGAATATCAGAGCTCCTGCGCCACCGTCCTGATGCTCGATTGCAGCCACTCCATGATCCTCTACGGCGAGGACCGCTTTACCCCCGCCAAGAAAGTCGCGCTCGCCCTGGCGCATTTGATCCGGACGCAATATCCCGGCGACAGCCTCCGCTGCGTTCTGTTCCACGACAGCGCCGAAGAGCTGGCGCTCAGCCAGTTGGCGCGCGTGCAAGTCGGCCCGTATTACACCAACACGCGCGACGGCCTGATCCTGGCGCAGAAGCTGCTCAACCAGGAGCGCAAGGACATGCGCCAGATCATCATGATCACCGACGGCAAACCGAGCTGCCTGACGCTTGAAGACGGCCGCATGTACAAGAACGCCTTCGGGCTCGATCCGCTGGTGATCAGCAAAACGCTGGAAGAAGTAAACCGCTGCAAAAAGCAGGGCATCCTGATCAACACGTTCATGCTGGCCAGCGACTACGGTCTGGTGAACTTCGTCCAGAAGGTGACCGAGATCTGCCGCGGCAAAGCCTACTTCACCACGCCCTTCACGCTCGGCCAATACCTCTTAATGGATTACATGAACCGCAAGACGCGGACGATTCACTGAGGCGCGCCGGCTTCACCCGATCGAGAGCAGTGGAATCGTAGCTTCTGGGGTCAGGGGCCGAACGGGAGATCCACGAAATCCTTTTGGATCGCGGGTCACTTTGACCGCGCCCAGCTCTTTTCGGACCAGATAGTGGATGGTCGTAACCGCATGGCCGGATATCAGCCCGGCAGCAAGCCCGGTTTCGACTGCGGCCCACATTGCGGCGCTCGCCTCCGCGTGGGGCTTGCGGTCCAGCAGCACATCAAGAATGACGTCCACATCGACGAGGACCGTCTTCATCGATGTTTTTCTGTGAGATGCCGGCGGTATTCCGGCAAATCGGCCTTATGGAGAACGCCCCGCACCGATCGCAGTATCGGAGGCGCTGCGTTCGCACCTTTGGGTGACGTCGCCGAGAACGCCGCGAGATAGCTTTCCACCATCTCCGAGATGGAAATCCCTTGCTGCTTCGCGAACCGCTTGGCTCGCGAAATCACAGCCTCATCCACGCTCAGAGTAAGCTTCGACATCCGTACGTACGTATCTCATCAAAATCTCAATACGTATCAAGGGACGCTGCGAGCGATTTTAATCCGCCCTCTTCCAATCCCCCGCAATCCGGCTCACGTACTTGATGGTCTCGCTGAACGGCGGAATGCCCTTGTACTTGTCCACCGCGCCGCTCCCCGCATTATAAGCGGCCAAAGCGTGGTAGAGCGCGCCATGGTACCGCTCCAGCAGCTCGCGGAGATAGCGCGTCCCGGCGTCCACATTCTCTGCCGCGTCGTTCGGATTGGCCCCCAAGATCTTCGCGGTCTGCGGCATCAACTGCATCAACCCGATCGCGCCCTTCGGCGAAATCGCCTGCGGATTGAAACCCGATTCAGCCCCCATCACGCGCCGCACCAGCGTCCGCGGCAGCCCGTATTTATCGGCAGCCGCGTCGGCCAGCTGCGCCGGAGAGCGAAGTGCCACCGCTGGCCGGGCAAGGTCCGCGGCCGGCGCTGGCGGCTCGTCCGCCTCAAAGCCGATCACCTGTGACGAGTCCAGTTCGATCGTTCCCTCGCCTACGTACAGCCGCACCGCGGTCCCGGCACTCTCGTGCCGGTCCACGTGCATCCGGCCGCCGCTCGCCAGCACCGCGAATTCTCCGGCGAATATCGGGTTGCCTACCAAAAGGAATATAGGTACCAGAAAACGCATTGCGCCTATACTGTAATTGTGACGTATTGGACGACGGAAACGTGCAGCCCTGGCTGTAATGGGTCGCCCCGGTTTCCCGGATCCTCATCTGCCAGCCCTCTGCCCGCCGGAGTCGACTTGTTATTTTGGAGGTAGTTTTTTCGGATGCCTTTCTACATCCAGCCCATTCGGGAGTTCTTGGTCCGTCCCGCTCTGCCGCAATCGCTTTCGCGTTTGACGGAACTGGCCCATAACATCCTTTGGAGTTGGGAGCCGATGGCGCGGGCCGTCTTTCGGCGCCTCGATCAAAACCTCTGGCGCGATTGCGGCTACAACCCCGTGCTGATGCTCGGCCGGGTTTCCCAGGCCGCGTTGAAGAAGGCCGCCGCCGATCCCCGCTACCTGGCTTTGTATCGCATGGCCTGCGATACCTATGATGCGCGCGTGCGCAAAGGCCCGCCGCCCGCTGACGGCAAACTGATCGCCTACTTCTGCGCCGAATACGGCCTCACCGAGTGCCTGCCGGTCTACTCGGGCGGCCTCGGCCTTCTCTCCGGCGACCACTTGAAATCGTGCAGCGACCAGGATTACCCGCTCGTCGGTCTTGGCCTGCTCTATCAGCAAGGCTATTTCCGCCAGTTCCTCAATCCAGACGGATGGCAGCAGGAACGCTACCCACTCAACGACTTCTACACGCTGCCCATTTCCCCCGTGAAGGATGCCGCCGGGCAGGATCTGAAAGTCACCGTCAAGCTGCCCACGGGCAACGTCTATATCCAGGTCTGGAAGCTGGATGTCGGCCGCATCACGCTCTATCTGCTCGATACCAACATTCCCGAAAACGTTCTGCCGCAGGATCGCGACATCACCGATTCCCTCTACGGCGGCGATACCGATACCCGCATCCGCCAGGAGATCGTGCTCGGTATCGGCGGCATGCGCGCGCTCAAGGCCATGGGCCTGAAGCCGACCGTGTTCCACATGAATGAAGGCCACTCGGCCTTTCTCGCGCTCGAGCAGGTCCGCGTCTACATGCGCGACGAGCGGCTGCGATTCGATGAAGCCCTGGAAGCCGCCCGCGCCAGTAACGTCTTCACGACCCACACGCCGGTGCCCGCCGGAATCGATCTGTTCGATCCCGGCCTCATGTATCACTATTTCTCCGAGTACTGCGCCGAAGTCGGCATCGATTTTCAGCAATTGATGGCCTTGGGCCGCCGCAACGTCTTTGATCGCGACGAGCGGTTCTCAATGGCCGTGCTGGCGCTCAACACCTCCGCCTATCGCAACGCCGTCAGCCGCCTGCACCGCGAAGTCTCCCAGGAGATGTTCCACGACATGTGGCCGCAACTGCCGGTCTGGGAAGTCCCCATCACTTCGGTCACCAACGGCGTGCATCTGCCGAGCTGGCTCAACGGCGACCTGGCCTCTCTCTACGACCAGTATCTGCAGCCCGACTGGCGCGAGCGCTTCAATGACCCCGGAATCTGGGAGCAGGTGGGCGACATCCCCGACGAAGAACTGCTGGAAGGCCATCGCCGCCGCAAGCGCCGCCTGGTGAATTTCGTGCGCGCCCGGCAGCATGCCTCGGCCATCCGCCGCCAGGCCTCCGCTTCCGAAGTGCGGCGGGCCGCCGAAGTGCTCGACCCCAACGCCTTCACCATCGGGTTCGCGCGGCGCTTCGCCACGTACAAACGCGCCACGCTGCTGTTCCGCGATGTCGAACGCCTGAAGCGCATCCTGCTCCACAAAGAAATGCCGGTGCAGGTCATCATCGCCGGCAAAGCCCATCCCAAGGATCAGCCGGGCAAGAGCTTCATCCGTGAAATCGTGCAGCTTTCGCGCGACCCCGATCTGTGGAAGCACGTCGTCTTTCTCGAGGACTATGACATCAAGGTCGGCCGCGAACTCGTCCAGGGCGTCGATCTCTGGTTGAACAACCCGCGCCGCGGCGAAGAAGCCTGCGGCACCAGCGGCATGAAGGCCGCCATCAACGGCGTGCTCAACCTCAGCATCCTCGATGGCTGGTTCGACGAAGCCTATGAGCAATCCGGCGGCTGGGCCATCGGCGAGCGCGAGCCCTATGCCGAAGACCAGGATGCCTTGCACGCCAGCGCCATCTATTACCTGCTCGAAAACGAAATCGTCCCCATGTTCTACGAGCGCCGCGAGCAGACGCCGCGCGAATGGATTCGCCGCGTCAAGCAGTCGCTCATGTACATCAGCCCGCAATTCGATTGCCGCCGCATGGTGCACGAATACATGACCGAATTGTACGAGCCCGCCCATGGTCAGCACGTTCGCATCGTGAAGAGCGGCTACCAGGCGGTGCGTGAGCGCGCGCAGTGGAATTCGCGAATCCGCGAGGTGTGGGACCGCGTGCGCTTCGTCGACCCGGGCGCCGGCCCGGCCAGCGCCGTCACCAGCGGAAAGCCGCTCAGCGTGAAGACCTCGATCGATCTGGCAGGACTCACCCCTGCCGACGTGCGGGTCGAAGTGGTCATGGGCCGAGTCGACATCGACGGCAACCTGGAAGACACCGAGGTGATGGTGCTTCCCGCCATGGAGCAGCAGGGCTCGGTCGCGATTTTCGGCAAAGAAATCCTGCCCGAGCGCACCGGCAGGCTGGGCTACGCGCTTCGCGTCAGCCCCAACCACTTCGACGACCCGCTCACCCGTCCCTGCACCAGCCTGCTCAAGTGGAGCCCCGCCGGGTAACGTACCGCTCCGCCTTGCAGCCGCGAAGCGGCGGGCCATCGGTCAAGCCCTCGCTTGAGATTCACCCGTTACCCGCCAGATCCAGCGCGTGCGCCGCCGCCGCCCCCATCGCGAGGCACGGCCTTATCGCCCATTGTGATATGGTGCTCCCATGAACCACCGGCGCTTCGCGCTGATCGCCGCTTCCCTCCTGTGCGCCGCCCGCACGCCGGCACAGATGGCTGACTCCCAGCAACTGGCGCCCAACGGAATGCTCCGCGTCGCCTTTCTCAAGGACAATGCGGCGCAGGGACGAGTCGACCCGGCCACCGGCGCCGTCAGCGGTCCCGTCGCCGACATCACGCGCGAATTGGCCCGCCGTCTCGGCGTCCCGTTTGAAATCACTCCCGCCGCCGGCGTCCGCGCGGTTCTCGACAGCGTGAAGACCCGCGCCGCCGACATTGGTTTCCTCGCCTTCGACGCCACCCGCGCCGCCGAAGTGGATTTCACCGAGAACTACGAGCTGGCGTACAACAGCTATCTCGTCCGCGCCGATTCGCCGCTCCAGAAGGTCGCCGATGCCGATCGGCCCGGTATTCGCATCGCGGCGCGCAAGGGAGATTCCGGCGAGCTGTACTTGAGCCGGTCTCTCCAACGCGCCGAGCTGAAGAGCATCCCCGGTCTCGATGTGGCGGCGGCCGCCAAAATGCTCGCCGCTTCCGAAATCGATGCCTTCGGCACCAACCGCGAGCGCCTCGTCGCCGAGAGTTCCGGCGTTCCGAATGTCCGCGTCCTGTCCGACAATTTCTTCGCCGTCGAACAGGCGCTGATCGTGTCCAAAGGAGATCCCGCGCGGTTGGCGTATCTGAACCGGTTTCTCGACGCTCTGCGCTCCAGTGGTTTCCTGCAAGCGGCGATCGATCGGGCCCATCTGCACGGCGTGGAAGTCGCCCCGCCGTCGAGCCGCGAGAACCGTCCCGCCGGCAAGCCTTAGTACGAGCAGCACGATTCCCGCGCTAAAAGTACTGCCGTGACTACCGCGGCGGTTACAAGGGTACCGCCGTGCCAAACCATGCCGGTACGAGCCCGTTTCCCTGGCCTCGCAATGGCTTACGTCGAAACAGCTGCCATTTTGCCTTTGCCCTCAACCGTACCAAACTTGTTCGTTTCGGCCCAAACTGCGATTCTTCTCACAGGAAAGGTTCCAGCCCGTTGGGAAGGACTTTCAAAGACATCATGATCAATTCCACTGCCGTACTGGTCGCGGCGCCCGACCAGGTCTCTTGCGATATCGGAAACCAGATGGCGATCCTGAACCTGAAAAGCGGCATCTACTATGGCCTCAATTCGGTCGGAAGCCGCATCTGGGAGCTGATTCAATCGCCGCGCCCGGTCAATGAGATCGAGGCTGCGCTGGTCGCCGAATATGACGTTGAACCCGATCGGCTGAAGCCGGATCTCCAGGATCTGTGCCAGGAATTGGTCGCCGCCGGCTTGATCGAGATTCGTGATGAGAATCGTGTCTAGGTTTCTGTCACTTTCGGCTGCCGATCGATGGCTGTGCGTGCACGCTCTGATCGTCGTCGCGCTCGTCCGGCTGCAGCTGGCCTTGCTGCCGTTTCGGCCCGGTGTCGGCCATAAGCAGGCGCGCTCGGCATCTTCCGGGAGCCGCCCTTCGCCCGAGCGGATCGCATGGGCGGTGAACCGGGCTGGCCGCTACGTCGGCAATGCCACGTGTCTGGTTCAGGCGTTGGCCGCCCAAGGCATTCTCGGAAAGCATGGCTTTGGTTCTCGCATCCGCATTGGCGTGGTCGCCGGAGAGCGGCAGGGCAACAGAAGCGAATTGATTGCGCACGCCTGGGTCGAATTCGGCGGGCGGATTTTGGTCGGCGGCCCGGATATCAGCCGCTATACGCCGCTGCTCAGTTGGTCTACGTAGTTGGTTTAAAAACGATGGTTTGCACTATGGGAGAAATGGAATGAAGAAGCAGAATGAAAACAGCGTTCGGCCGGCAAAACAGCCCGCCGGGCCGCGCGCCAAAAAAACATATCAGGCTCCGGAGCTCACCGTGCACGGAAGCCTGGAGGCGATCACGAAGGCCGAGCCGACAGGTTCGCTCATGTCCCTCCACCACCTGCATCGCAACTAGGCACAGCATGCCGCGCGAATTCGAGCTCTATGGCCATCGGTTTCGATGGACCGATGAGGAAAGCCCGTCTGAGCCTTCCGGTCACAAGCCGATCTCTCTCGTTCGCGTCCGCGATCCGTTCCCGTCTGAAGCCGTCGAGTGGCGCAGCCGCGGCAATGGGCACATTCCGGGATACGGAAAGCTCGGAGAGTTTTCCGCGTATCAATTCGAAGGCGTGGCTTCCTTTCTGTTTCCCTCCGACGGCCGGTTCTTGAAGATCTTCCCCGATCCCGAGGCCGACCATGCGGCGCTGGAATTCGTGCTGTTCCGCGGGGTGCTTCCGCGGATTCTTCATTTGCGAGGCGTCACGAGCCTGCATGCCAGCGCCGTCGCGGGCCCGCGCGGGGTGGTGGCATTTTGCGGCCCGAGTGGCGCGGGTAAGTCCACCTTGGCGGCTGCCTTGGTATCACGAGGTCTTTCGCTGGTGAGCGATGACGTCGTGCCGATCCGGCCGCGCTGGGACGGCAGCGTTGAGGCAGGCCCCGGGTTGCCCGAACTCCGCCTCTATCCCGCCACCGCCGAACAACTCGGAATCGGCGATCGGGTCGTCTCCCCGGTTTCCGGCCAAGTCAAATCTCATTGGCAGCCCCGACGTGCGCCCGAGGCGCCGCTGCCGCTGTTGGGAATCTACCTCCTGGATGCCGCTTTGCGGGGAACGATTCCGCAAGCCGCCCAGCGGTTGCCGCTGCCCCGCGCGGAAGCGCTGATGGGCCTCATCTCGAATTCCTACTGGGTTCACCCGCGCGAGACGGCCGCGTTGGGCAAGGACATGCTCTGCCTCGGCAACGTGCTGCGTTCCGTCCCCGTGGAGCGTCTCGCGTTCGAATTCTCCGACGCCGGATTTGCCGCCGTCGAGGACCTCATCGGCTCCGGCGCGAGGGTAGGCGCCCGGTGACTCCTGAAACCGAGCTGCTGCTCCAATGCGCCCGAGGGCGCCTCGATGCGGCGGCTCTCCGCGACTGGGCCGCTTTCCTCGCCCTCGCGGAAAATCATAACGTCATTTCCCTATGTGCACGGCGCCTGGAACAGCTTTGCCCCGAAGCCGTCCCATCCGATGTCCTGGCAGTGCTCCAGATGCGCCTGCGCAAGGATTCGGAACGCAATCTGTTCCTGAGTGGAGAGCTGATTCGCGTCCTCGATTGCCTGGCGCGCGGCGGCGTCCGGGCGCTGGCCTTCAAAGGTCCCGTCCTCGCCTGGTGGTTGTATGGCCACCCCGGACTGCGCCGGTTCCTGGACCTGGATATTCTCATCGACTGGCACGATCTCGATCGGGCCACGGAACTCTTCCGCGGCCTCGGTTATGCGCGCGAGGTGGGCCGCAACGGGCAAACCAAAATTGTGCGCGCCACCGGTCAGGTTTCGCTCTTTCGAACCAGTCCGCCGGCCGCCGTCGACCTGCATTGGAATCTCGCCCCCTACGCGATGGGTCTCTCGCTGGATACGCGTCACCTGCTGCCGCGCGCGGCCGTCGTCCAGGTGGCCGGCCGTCCCGTGCTCACGTTCGGCGCCGAAGACCAGGTCTTGCTCTGCGCCTTCCACGGGGGCAAGCATGGCTGGACCAACCTGGCCTGGCTCGCCGATCTTTCCGCCCTCATGGAAACCCATGTTGCGGATTGGCCGCGCCTGCTGGCGGAAGCGCGCCGGAAGCGGCTCCTGCGGTCGCTTTTGACCGGCGTCTGTCTGGTCCACGATTTGTTCGGCGCCCCGGTTCCCGCCGAAGTCGCGAGGTCTCTCGATCGCGATCGCACCGCGCGGAAGCTCGCCGCCGAGGCGCGTTTGTCGCTTCTCCGGCTTCCTCAGTCGCGCAAGATCCTCCCCAAAGAGGTGCGTTACGAACTGGGCCTCACCGAGGGATGGGCCGGCAAGACCGCCTACTGCTGGCGCAGAATCACCGAGCCCAACACAGAAGATTGGGAACTGGCTCGCGGCGCCCGTCCGTTCCGCCTCATGCGCAAATACGCCGTCCGCCTCGCCGGACTGCAGTAATTCCAGCGGCTCCTTCTCTTGCCAAAGCCCGCCGGGGCTCGATATCCTAGGCATCGCAAGGAGACAGAATGAGAACGCACTTCCGAGGAGCCGTGTGGATCGCCGGTTTGATCGGCCTGGCGGGCGCGCAGCCGCCCGCGCGGCCCGCGCCGCAGTCGGCCGGAACTGAATCGGGTTTCGCGGTCTTCCAGCAGCGTTGCATGGGCTGCCACGGCAACCCGAATGTCGAGCGCGCGCCGTCGCCGGCCGCCATCCGCGAAATGCCTCCCGAGAAAATTTACGACGCGCTCACTACCGGCGCGATGAAAGGCCAGGGCGCGAGCCTCTCGGAAGATCAGCGCCGCATGGTCGCCACCTTCATGAGCGGCCGTCCGCTCGGCAGCTTGCAGGAAGGCGACGCCAAGCAGATGCCGAACCAGTGCGCGAGCAATCCGCCGCTCGCCGATCCCGCCGCCGGTCCCGCCTGGAACGGTTGGGGCGTCGACGTCACCAACGGCCGGTTCCAATCCGCCAAAGCCGCGGGCCTCACTCCCGCGCAGGTCCCCAGCCTGAAACTGAAATGGGCCTTCGGTTATCCCACGGGTTTGTCTTCGTTCGGCCAGCCTGCGGTGGTCTCCGGCCGCGTCTTCGTCGGCACCGATATCGGCTTCCTCTATTCGCTCGACGCCAAGAGCGGCTGCGTCTACTGGTCCTATCAGATGAAAGGCTCGGTCCGCAACGCCGTGAGCGTCGGGCCGGTGAAGGGGCACGGCAATACTAAATACGCCGTCTACTTCGGCGACGCTCATGCCAACGTGTATGCCGTCGATGCGCAGACCGGGCAAGAGCTCTGGACCACCAAAGTGGATGACCACTTCGTCGCCCGCGTCACCGGTTCGCCGAAGGTCTACAATGGCCGCGTCTACGTGCCCGTTTCGTCCTCGGAAGAATTCACCGCGGCCACCCTCGATTATCCGTGCTGCACCTCGCGCGGCAGCGTCGTCGCGCTTGACGCCAACACCGGCGCCCGCGTCTGGAAGACCTACGTGGTCGATGAGCCCAAGCCCACGCGCAAGAATTCGAAAGGCGTGCAGTTGTACGCGCCCGCCGGCGGTTCGGTCTGGAATTCGCCCACCATCGATGTGAAGCGAAACGCGATCTACTTCGGAACCGGCGATGCCGAAACCGAGCCCGCGCCCAGCACCACCGACGCCATCATGGCGCTCGATCTGAACACCGGCAAGCGGCTCTGGGTCTACCAGGCGCAGGCCAACGACGCGTTCCTCGGCGGCTGCAACGGCGCCAACAAGACCGACAACTGCCCTTCGGAAAACGGCCCCGATCTCGACATCGGCAACTCGCCGATTCTGCGCACGCTCGATAACGGCAAACGCCTGCTGGTGGCGGCGACCAAGGACGGCAACATCATCGCGCTCGATCCCGATAAGAACGGCGCGGTGGTCTGGAAGAAGAACGTGGCGCCGGCCGATCCCAACGCCAAAGGCCCGAACGCGTTTTTCGCGCGCTTGGGCGGCATCGTCTGGGGCGGCGCGGCCGACGAACACAACCTCTATTACGGCCTCAGCCGCGGCGGCATGGTGGCGTTGCAGCTCGCCACCGGCGAACAGCTCTGGTATACGCCGCTGGCCCAACCCGGCACGCGCGTCAACAACTCCGCGGCCACCAGCGCGATTGCCGGCGTGGCGTTCGTCGGCGGCTCCGATGGCAAGCTGCACGCGCTCAACACCGCCGACGGCAAAGTCATCTGGGAGTACGACACCGCGCACCCCTTCGACACGGTGAATAAGGTCTCCGCCAAAGGCGGCGCCATCAGCTCGATCGGCCCCACGGTCGCCGGCGGCATGCTCTTCATCGGCTCCGGCTACGCCGTGACCGGCAGCAACTCCGGCAACGTGCTGCTCGCCTTCGCGGCGGAGTAGCCGGCGCTATTCCGATCGCAACGCCCGCGCCGGGTCGATCCGCGTCGAACGGATCGCCGGCAGCCACACGGCCAGCAGCGCCACGCCGCACAGAAGAACCGGCACCGCCGTGAACACCAGCGGATCGTGCGCGCGAACGCCGAACAGCAGGCTCAGCAGCACGCGCGATACCGCGAAGGCAACGGCCAGGCCTGCGCCGATTCCCGCCAGCGCCAGCCGCATGCCCTGCCAGACCACCATGTTTCGCACCGCGCTCGTGCCCGCACCCAACGCCACGCGGATGCCGATCTCCTGCGTGCGCTGCGCCACCGAGTAGGCCATCAATCCGTAAATCCCGATCGCCGCCAGCAGCAAGGCACAGCCGCCGAAGAGCGCCATCAGCACCATGCTGAAATCCTGGCGCGCGGTGGATCGCTGCGAGATTTCGTCCATCGTGTGCACGTCCGCGACGGGCAGATCGCCGCTCACCTGGCGGAGCTCGGCTTGGATGGAGGAAACCAGAGGCCGGGGTTCCCCGCGCGTGCGAACCAGCCAGGCGAGCGGAATCACGCGGGAAAACAGCGCGGTGATGCCTTCGGCGGCCTGCGGCAGCGGCACGTACACCATTGGCCCGGGGTCGCTGTTGAGCCCTTTGTCGTGGATATCGCCGGCGATGCCGACGATCTGGCGCGCCGGTTCGGTGAAGCCGGGCGCGTAGCCTTTCGCGATCACGATGAGCTGGCCGAGCGGGTCCGCGTTCGGCCAGAATTGGCGCGCCATCGCGCGGTTGATGATCACCACGCCGGGCGCGCCGTGATGGTCGCGTTCGCTGAATGCGCGCCCGCGCAGGATCGGTATCCGCAGAACCGAAAAGTAGCCCGCCGATACGCCGGTCCATCCGACAAGGGCCGGGCCGCCGGGCAGCGGCTGGTTCACCACGTCGAACGGAAGCCCCGCGCTTCCCTGCAAAGGCAAGGCCGTCGCCGCGGCCGCCGCCAGCGCGCCCGGCACGGCCGCGATGCGCTCGGCGCCGTCGCGCACCAGTTGCGCTACCGCCGCGGTGTGGTTGAATCGCGTGCCGGCCAGCGAGGTTCGCAGCGTCACCACGTGGCGGCCATCGAATCCCGGATAGACCATTCGCAGCGCGATGAAGCTGCGGATCAGCAGCGCCGAACCGACGAGCAGGATCACCGCCAGCGCGGTTTCGCTGATCACCAGCAGCGAACGCGTCCGGTTCTGCCGCGGGCCTGTGCCCGCGCGTCCGCCGCTTTCTTTCAACGCCAATCCCAGATCGGCGCGCGAACTCTGCAACGCCGGGATGAGGCCAAACGCGATTCCCGTCACAAGCGAAAGCAAAAACGTGAAAGCCAGAACCCGGCCATCGACCGAAACGGCAGCGCCGCCCGCTCCGACGCGCGGCAGATTGCCGGGATTGATCGCCAGCAGAAGACGCACGCCGGCGCTGCTGGCCGCGAGCCCGATGGCGCCGCCCGCCAGCGCCAGCAACGTGCTTTCGATCAGAGACTGACCAAGAAGCTGGCCGCGGGCCGCGCCCACGGCCGCGCGGATGGCGAACTCGCGCTTGCGGCCGACCGCTCGAATGAGCAGAAGATTGGCCACGTTGGCGCAGGCGATTAACAGCACGAGCCCGACCGCGCCCGATAGAATCAGCAGCGCGGGACGCACATCGCCGACAAACCGGTCCTCGATACGCAGGACGCGGAAGCCGCGGCCTGGGCCCGCGTAGTTGGGATACTTGCGGCGGAACTCGGCGTACGCCGATTGCATCTGCGCGTTCGCCTGCGCGAGGCTGATGCCGGGCCGCAGGCGGCCGGCGGCCACGAAGTAATGCGCCTGGTCGGTGCTCTCGGGGTCAAGCTGGAAGGGAATCCAGACATCGGGGCGCGGATCGCTATCGAAATCGAAACCGGGCCTGAGAATCCCCACCACCGTGTGAGGCTGGCCTCCGAGCGAGATCGCCTTGCCGATCAACCGCGGATCTCCGCTGAAAGCGCGGCGCCAGAGCTCATCGGTGATGACGGCCACACGCGGGCCGCCCAGGTGGTCTTCTTCCGCGGTGAAGCCGCGCCCCTGTTCGAAGGGCGCGCCGAACAACCGGAAGCAATCCGCGCTGGCCTGCACCATCGGCACCTGCTCGGGATAGGCGTTGCCGGTCAGCGTGATGGTGCCGTTGCGATAGGCGGAGACCTCTTGAAACGTGCCGGTGAGGCGCCGCCAGATGTTGAACTCGGCGGCCGAACCGCCCGCGCCGGCGCCGCCCGGTACCGTCAGCATGAACTGCACGATGCGATCGGGATCCGGATACGCCAGCGGTTTCAGAAGAACTGCGTTGACCACCGAGAACATCCCGGTATTCGCGCCCATGCCGAGCGCGAGCGCGGCCACGGCGACGAGCGTGAACCCGGGGCTCTTGCGGAAGAGCCGGAGCGCGTACGTCACTTCTCTGGCGAGCGGGCGCGGAGTGCGGTTCCCGTTGAGGGGCGGCGCGCCCAATCATCAGCCGGCGTAAAACTCCAGGAATCCGCAGCCCGCGCAGCGATACGTCCGCACCTGATAGTGCTCTTTTCCCTTGGTCTTGACCCCCGTCCAGAAGCTCCACTGGGGAGGGCCATCGTACCATTCGGTAACTTTGGCGCCACCCGTATCCGCCACCCGATCGGGAACAAATCCTTCTTCCATCGAACCTTTGCACTTCGGGCAAACCAGCTCTTTTCCCAACATCCGGCCCTCCTCGATTTCCCGCCCCGCTGGTTTCCGTGCGCGGGCGGGTTTATCATTTTAGCCGATGCGCCCCCTCGTCCTCGCTGTCGCCTTGACCGTGCCGGTTGCCGCCCAGTGGCTGAATTCCCCCACTCCGGGGATTCCGCGGACCGCCGATGGGAAGCCGAACCTGAAGGCGCCGGTCCCGCGGATGCCGGATGGCAAGCCGGATCTGTCCGGGTTGTGGCGGCCCGATCTCAGTCCGTATCGGTTCGACGTGATCCAGGACCCGAAAGACGAAGGCGTCTTCCGCCCGGAGGCGCAGGCGCTGTTTCTCCAGCGCGCCGTAAACTTGCGGCACGACAATCCCGTGACGCACTGCCTGCCGGCGGGTCCGCAGGCGATCTTCGCCGCGGGCTCGACGCGCTACTACCGGATGGTTCAATCGCCCGGCGTGATCGCGCTGCTGTACGAACTCGGCGGCTACCGGCAGATCTACATCGACGGGCGCGGCCTGCCGAAAGATCCGAACCCGACCTGGGTGGGCTACTCGGTCGGGCATTGGGACGGCGACACGCTGGTGGTGGAGAGCGCGGGGTTCAATGACAAGACGTGGCTCGACATGGTCGGGCATCCGCATTCCGAGCGTCTGCGCGTGACCGAGAAATTCCGGCGCACCGACTTCGGGCACATGCAGGTTGAGGTAACTTACCAGGATCCCGAAACGATGACGCGGCCGCTGACCATCCCAGTGGCCGTCACCTATGCGGCTGATACGGACATGCTGGAGTACGTGTGCAACGAAGACGAGCGCGACACGGATCATCTGATTGGGACGGCGAGAGCCGTGAGCCATCCGAGCCCGGCCGTGCTGGACCGGTACACGGGCCAATATCAGTTCACCGACGGGGTCATTTCCTCCCGGGACTTTTTCGGCCCGGAGCAAGTCATCAGCCTCCACCAGGGGCAACTCTACATGAAAGATTTTCCGCTGATTCCGCAGACCGAGACCCGGTTCGATTCGACCGCCGGGACGATCGAGTTCTACCTGGATGCGAGCGGCCGGGTGACGCACTTCCTGCTCAGCGCGGCGGAAGGGGACGCGCGATACGACCGCACTCGATAAGCATCGCGCGCCGATCGCCGCGTGGTGGCATTTCATCGGGTTCTTGCTGATCGGGACCGGTGTGGTCGCGCTCGGCGGTTTGGCACAAAGCGGCTCCGGAACACCGGCCGGATCCGCGAATCAGCTCGCCTCGCATAGCCAGGCCGTTCAACTCTACTTGGTGGCGATTCTGATGGATTGGGCCTTGCTGTATTACTGCTGGATGGGTGTTCATCGGGCGGGCGGCGGTCTGGCCACGCTCTCGGGGGCGCGCTGGAATTCTTGGAAGGCGCTCGCGGCCGATGTTGCGATCACCATCCCGTTCTGGGGTTTGTGGGAGGGTGCCGCTTACGCCGTGCACTGGCTATTGGGCCCGAGCACCGCCAAGACCGTCGATGCCTTACTGCCGCAAAGCGTGGTCGAAGTGCTGCTCTGGGTCTTCACCTCCATCACGGCTGGAATCTGTGAGGAGCTGTCCTTCCGCGGATATGTGCAGCGCCAGTTTCGGGCTCTCACCGGAAGCGTTGCCGTGGCAGTGCTGGCGCAAGGTGCGGTCTTTGGCCTGTTTCATCTGTATCAAGGCTGGAAGAACACAGTCGTGATCTCGGTGCTGGGAGTGCTCTATGGCGTGTTGGCCGTGTGGCGCGGAAACCTGCGCGCCAATGTTCTTGCCCATGCCTGGTCCGATATCTGGGAAGGCTGGCTGAAATTTGTCGTGTGGAGGTAGTCCGGCGTGAGCAGATCCGCGAACCTCGGTCTCAAGGCCCATCTCAACCTACTGGTGTCTTATGACCCGCTCTGGCCTGCTGCATTCGAAGAGGAAAAGGCACGCCTCGCTCAGGCGCTCGGGTCGCTTGCGAGGGGCATCGAGCATTACGGGTCGACGGCGGTGCCGGGGCTTTGCGCCAAGCCGATCCTCGACATCATGGTCGGAGTCTCACCGTTGTCTGACTGGGAAAAATGCAAGCCTGCGCTGGAGGCTATGGGCTATGACTATGCCGAAGGCGCGGGCGTTCCGGAGCACTATATTTTCGGGCGCGGGCGCGACCGGACGGAGCGCACCCATCTCGTCCATGTCGTGGAGTTCAAGGGGGAGTCCTGGCGCGCCAGCCTTGCCTTTCGTGACGCGCTGCGGCGTGACGCCGGTTTGCGCGAGTCCTATGCGCGGGAAAAAATGCGCGCCGCCGCAGCCGCTCCCGAGGACCGCGCCAGTTACAACGTGCAGAAAGGCCCCTTTATCGCCGACTGCATCAAGAAGCTTTCAGCCGGTGAATAACGATCAGTGGCCCGTAGCGCGCCCGTACAGCGCCATGTAAAACGCGAGCTGCGATTGGTTCGGTTCGGGGCCGACTTCTACCGTGTCTCCGAGGACGAGCGGGCGATCGGCCTTCTTGTCGTCGTACGCCGGCCAGGAGGGCAGACCCTTGCCGTTGGGATCGCCGTGGGTGGCGAAGTTGACCCAGTACGTGGAAATGGTGTCGGCTAACTGGTGGTCGAGCGCGGTCCAGGGACGGTTGCCGAGCAGGTTCTCGAACACGTATTGCGCTTCGGCGCCGTGCGTGGCGCCGCTGCCGCGACCGCCGCGCGGCGAGCCGGGGCCGAGCGGCGGCTCGTGCGTGAAGTAATAGAGATACGCTTTCGATTTGCCGGTCTTGGTCTGCAAGCGCGCCCAATTGCGCATTACGAAACCGAGCTCGTCGCGGAAGGCGGCCAGCTGCGAGGCGTTCGCCTCTTCGTCGGTGCCGGCGGGATAGAGTTTGAAAAATGTGTCGGCCAAGTCGCCGAAGCGGCGGCGTTCCTGCTCGAGGAAGCGCTCGGCGCCGGCGGGCTGGATGAAGAAGGTGCCTTCGTCCTTGTTCGAACCGACCAGCGTCGGCACGTCGTTCTGCTTGCCGTTGGCGAAAATCGTGGCGGGGTCATCGGGCAGAAACCAGCCGTCGATCACCGGGCCTCCGCCACGGCCGGCTTTCAGGACTTCCTCGGCGGGCCTGGCGCGCAGGTCGGCCAGCGATTTCGCGCCGAGCGTCTCGGCGGTTTTGAGGCCGGCTTGTTCGGCATCGGCGAGCTTGCGCATCGGATTCACCGAGAGGCCCAGCCACGCGCCGCTTTCCGCGATGGCGCGCTGGAACAGGCCCTTGGCGAGGGGCGAAGCGACCAAGTTAGACAAGCTCGCGGCGCCGGCGGAATCGCCGAAGACCGTCACGCGTTTCGGATCGCCGCCGAAGGCCGCGATGTTGCGCTGCACCCATTGCAGAGCCGCGACCTGGTCCATGAACGCGTAGTTGCCGGAGGCGTGGCGGTCGGACTCTTGCGTCAGCTCGGGATGCGAGAAGAATCCGAAGATGCCGAGGCGGTAGTTGATGGTGACCAGGACTACGCCTTTCTTCGCGAGGTTCTCGCCGTCGTACGCGGGCGAGGAGCCCGAGCCGCTGGTGTAGCCGCCGGGATGCAGCCAGACCATCACGGGGCGGCGGTCGCTCGCGGATTTCGCGGCGGTCCAGACGTTCAGGAACAGACAGTCCTCGGACATGTGCGAGGCCGGACCACCGCGGCCGGCGGCCGCCTGCATGCAGATGGCGCCGAATTCGTCGGCCTTGCGGACGCCCTCCCAGTGCGCCGCGGGCTGCGGCGCGCGCCAGCGCAGATTGCCAATGGGCGGCGCGGCGAAGGGGATGCCTTTGAAGACGCGGACTTCGGCGTTGTTGCCGGAAACGCCGGAGAGCAGGCCGGTGTCGAGGCGGACCGGGTCGGTGATGGCGGCCACGGCGGTTGCGGCGGTGCAGAGAAAGACGAAGGCTGCGCGGATCATAGAAGCACTAGGCGCTGGGGTGTGTGAGTTGGTTACCTTCCGGCCGGCGAACCTGCGTTCGGGCGCGACCAGGCCGGCTGAGAGCCGGCCGCAGGCCGAGGGCCTGCCCTACTGGGCCGCGGTAGGTGCGAGTTACTTGGCCTCGCAGGCGGACGGAGACCAGCCGGCGGCGTCGGGTTGCTTGCGTAAATTTGTGCTGGTGACGAAGGGGCGAAACAGGTACGTCGGGTCGGTCACGATTGTCTTCACGATCACCCAGGTGCTGCCGTTGCTCTCGTGCAAGAGGTCCCACCATTCGGTTACGGTGGCGGCGGCGCTGTAGGGGGCGCCGTTTTTGCGGAGATAGCCCGGCTTCAGATTGGTGGTGGTCACCTTCAGGGAGCCGCCGCGCTGCGCGGCAGCGCCGGGCTGGCCTTCGCCGCCGCGGCCGGCTCGTCCGCCTAAGGCGTACACCCACTCGGCTTGCGAATAGCCTTGCAGGCTCGGGGCTTCTTTGGGTGGCGGAGCGGAGCCAAAATGCAGGAGGCGCGTTTGGGTGCCGGCGTCGGCTTCAATCTTGAGCGTGTTGTCATCGACCCAGGTGATGTGGAACCGGCCGGGCACGCGCATGAGGGCGGGGGCGCCGTAGGATTTGCATTGCTCGCCGGCGGCTTCGTCCTTGGCCGGATCCCAGGTGGCAGCGGCGCGGGTTCCCGCCTGATTGAGCGGGACGCCTTCGGTATCGCCCTTGGGCGGCGTGATCATGCGGAAGCGCCAGTCTTCGGTGATGATCGAGACCCAGTAACCGGTGAGATCGATGGGCGCGATGGTCTTCGCGGGGCCGCGCGGGGGCGGCGGCGGGCCGCCGAACTGGGCGTTGGCAGAAAACGGGGCACAAAACGGTGCGAGGAACAGCGACGCAGCGGCAAGATGCAGGAAAGGGAATCTCATGGTGTTCTCGTCTCCGCCCTATTTCTTTTTCGGCTGCAGCGTGTTGTACACGGCTTCGACAAAACGGTCGGTGGTCCAGAAGGTGCTCGATCCGTACAAGGGATCGTAGTCGAAGGTCGGCTTGGCGGCTTTGACCTGCTCGAGCGTCATGCCTTTCTTGATCATGTCCTGAACGCGGTCGCGAATGATGGTGGCCATCTCGCGGTAGTTGAGCACATCGCCGAGATCGCAGAGGCGGCCGTGGCCGGGGATCACCAGCGTGCCGCCTTCCTGGCCGTAGACCGGCACGATCAAATCGATGATGCGGTTCAAGGCTTCGATGTAGCCGTTGATGGTGCCGCCGGCGGCGACGTCGATGATGGGGTAAGTGGTGGTGACGAAGACGTCGCCGGTGCTGATGACATCGGAGCGGCGGAAGTAGACGATGCTATCGCCATCGGTGTGGGCGTTGGGAATGTGAATGATCTCGACGCCTTCGTTGTTGAACCAGAGCTTCTTTTCGTTGCCGATGAAGGTGTCGGTGGGCCAGGAGCCCTGGGGCGCGGCGGCCTGCTGGCCGGTGGGGGCGCTCATGCGGTCGAGAACGTTGACGTGGGCGATGATCTGCGCGCCTTCGCCGGCTTCGGCGCCGAGATCGCCCGCGACGTTGCCGCCGGCGATGGTGGCGCCGGCCTTGCGGAGACGCTCGTTGCCGTTGGTGTGATCGGGGTGGTAGTGGGTGTTGATGATGTAGCGCAGCGGCTTGTCGGAAATTTTTCGAATCGCGGCGAGGATTTTGTCGGCGAGGCCAGCGTATTCGGTGTCGACCAGCAGGACGCCATCGTTGCCGACCTGCACGGTGATGTTGCCGCCGGAGCCGACCAGCATATAGACGTTGCCTTGCGCCTTCAGGGTGTGGACTTCGACGTTATCGAAATTCTGCGGAATGCCCGGAGCGCGCGCCGGGGCTTGCTGGGCGAAGGCGAAGCCGGCGGCGAGGAGCACGGTCAGTATGATTTGGGTGGTTCTCATGGTTCCTCGTTACTTCGGCTGGACGCCCGCGCCTTTGAGCTTCGCGCGATATTCGGGATACATCGTTTTGGCACCGCCCATGGCGGCGTCGGCCGGGATTCCGTGGCGATCCTGATACTCTTTGAGGAACGTGTTGGTGCCGGGCAGGTGATGCGGAATGACGCCGCGCGGGCGGATGATCTCTTCGACGCTCTCGCAGGGGTAGGGCGCAATCTGGCCCGCCAGGCTGAAGACGTAGTCGCGCGAGCGCAGCAGCGGCTCTTCAAGATACGCGGGGTCGTCGACTTCGGTGACCCAGGTGAGGCCGTTATCGTGGCGGATGAAATGCTCGGTGACGACGGCGCGATCGCTGCGCGCCAGGCCGTTGCGGCGGAACCAGCCTTCTTTCAGATGATCGGTGGTGACGGTGAGGATATCGCCGGCCCACTTGCCCGTGGAAAAGCCCATGGCGGTATGGAGGGCGTAGTCGGGCGGATGCGGGCGGCCATCCATCCAGATGGTGCGCTCGGTGGCCCAGGCGAAATGGTGGAGGTGGATGGCGACGAGGTTCTGACTTTCGCGATCGTACTCTTCCCAGATCCGGATATCGGCAAAGGCCGAGGCATAGTCGGAGGGATGCACGCGGCACTGATATTCGGGGAGAGTGATGAGGGAGGCATCCCATGTTTCGCCGCGGAGGCGGTCGGCGGCGTTGATGGGCAGGCCGGCAAAGTCGCCGAGCTCGGGGCCGGCGAGACGATCGGGAAAATCTTCGTCGAGCTGGTTTTGCCAAACCCCGGATAGGTTGACCTGGGCGAGCGCGGGCAGGCTC